>JABAOH010125587.1_pt1 | contig 112114 bp, 99 predicted proteins | sample 7062181 | NCBI WGS metagenome assembly JABAOH01 (sample SAMN14538630, study PRJNA623070) | marine sediment metagenome | biome: marine biome [ENVO:00000428]; feature: marine pelagic biome [ENVO:01000023]; material: deep marine sediment [ENVO:00002113]; isolation source: pool of 5 deep marine...
GTCGAAGCCGTGGCCGATTTCGTGGCCGATAACCGCGCCGATGGCGCCGTAGTTCACCGCGTCGTCCGCCGCGAGATTGAAAAACGGCGGCTGCAGGATGGCGGCCGGGAAGACGATCTCGTTGCCGGTCGGCCTGTAGTAGGCGTTCACGGTCTGCGGCGTCATGCCCCATTCGTTGCGGTCGACCGGGCCGCCCTGGCGATCCAGTTCGCGCTGGTACTCCGCGAGCGCTGCGCGCTCCATGTTGCCAAACAGGTCATCGGCCTCGATCTCGAGCGCCGAGTAGTCGCGCCAGACGTCCGGGTAACCGATCTTCGGCGTGAACTTGGAGAGCTTGTCGAGCGCCTGCGCCCTCGTGTCCTCACCCATCCAGTCGAGTTCCTTGATGCTCTTCTCGTAAGCCTTCACGAGGTTGCCGACGAGCTCTTCCATGCGCGCCTTGGCCTCGGGCGGAAAATGGTTCTTGACGTAGACCTTGCCGACAACCTCGCCCAGGGTGCCGTTGACCGCGCCAACGGCGCGCTTCCAGCCCTCTTCCTGCTCCTCGGTGCCGGACAACACCGTCCCGTAGAACGCGAAATTCTGCTTATCGAGATCTTCACTGAGCAGCCCGGCCGCCTCGTTGAGCAGCGTCCATTTCAGCCACGTCTTCCAGGTGTCCATGTCGGTGTCGACGATAAGGCCGTCGAGAGTCTTCATGTAATCGGTCATGTAAAGGATCAGGCCATCGACTTCCGTGAAGCCCGCTTCGGCCAGGTAACCGTCCCAGTTGAAATTCGGCATGATGCCGGGAAGGTCGGCGATCGCGACCTTGTTGTAATTCGCCGACGGGTTGCGAACGTCTTCCTTCTTCATGTGTTGTTCGGCCAGGCGGGTCTCGAGCGCCATGACGGTTTTTGCCGCCGCTGCGCCATCGGCAAGGCCGGCAAGGCCGAACATCGTCTCGATGTGCTCGACGTAGTTCTTGCGGATGTTTTCCGATTTCTCGTCGTCTGCAAGGTAATACTCACGCTCGGGCAGCCCGAGGCCGGACTGGAACGCATAGATGCCGTAGTAGTTCGGGTTCCTCATATCGGCGAACTGAGTAGTGCCGAACGGCATGCCGATGCCGTACTTGTTGGCGTTGGCGAAGAAGACGGCGAGTTCGGCGTAGTCGCTGATCGCGTCAATTGCCTCGAGGTGCGGCTGCAGTGGCTCGGCGCCGCGCGCGTTGCGCGTTTCCATGTCGAGGTAGGACTTGTAGAGGTCGCCGACTTTTTGCTCGTCGGTGCCTTTCGCGAAATCGCCGCCGGCCGACATCTCGATTATGGCCCTGACGTTTTCCCGCGCCTCGTCTGCGAGCACGCTGAACGAACCGTAATTGGACTTGTCGGCCGGTATTTCGGTCTCGGCAAGCCACTTGCCGTTGACGTATTTGAAGAAATCGTCGCCCGGCTTAACCGACTGGTCAAAATATTCGACCTCGATGCCGGACACGGGCGCAGCCGGCGCTTCTGCGGCCGTCCCGCTTGCCGGCTCCTTTTGCCCGCAGCCGGCGAGTAATGACAGCGCTGCTGCGCCGATCAGGAATCTGTTCACAATTGCTCCCTTGATTTTCCTGTTTGAGTGAATTCAGGCGTCCGCGTCTCCGCGCGGTTGTAGCTATGGGTACTGAATAGACCCAAAACCCCGCTATTTGTTTCCCCTTCCGGGTGCATCGCTCAGCCCCCTCAGCTCCTGGGCTTGCTCGTCCGAGATAAGGCTGTTGAGCTCTTGTGCCTGGCCTTCGGCCAGTTTGTATATGGTTTCTATCTGACACCCCGCCAGCTGATCATAGGGAATTCGGAGCCGGCTCTTCATCCAGCGAACTTCCTCGTGAGATCGCAATATCACCGCGCTGTAACAGCGCCTTTTCAGATGCAACAGATAGTCACCATCCTGGATATAAAATATGACGTATCGATCGTTCAGCGGCTTCCAGCCATCGAGCGCCGTTATGCGCTCGATGCGGTCGGTTTGTTCCAGTGCGGCTGCGGCCACAAAGTCATCGACCAACGCGACGGCAATAGTGCCCTCCGGCGGATTTGAGGCACACGCCTCCATCAGGGCCGCCAGCACCATGGCAACGACCACCCTCATCGCTCTTCCTCGTAGAGTCGCTCGGCAAACGCTGCGGCGCGCGGAAAATCCTCGCGCCAGCGTGCGATGTCCTCGCGCAGCTTCGGCGGAGTTTGCTCCATGTCGATGCGCACATCGGCGCACTTGCCTGATGCAAACCGCTCCGGCTGGAGCCACGCCGCCGAAAGTGCCGCGAACGCAATATCGGTGAAGTTGATCTCCTTGCCGCCGAGGATAGAGCCGCGGCCGTCAGCAAGAAGCGTGTCGACCTCGCTGAGCATTTCCTCGATGTGGCCTGTGGCCCTGGCGGCGCGCTCTTCGCTGAGCCGGAAGGACCGCCGCATCAGGGCGACCAGGATCGGGTGCGATATGTGCAGGGCGGCTTTTTGCCAGCCGGGCACGTTTCGGCTTACGGCTCCCCAGGCGCGCAGCGTCTGTTCTTTGTTACGAAAGAGCTCGTTGTATACCCACACCTGCAGGTTGCGGCCGTAGCGGTCGATGCGCTTTTCGAGTTCCAGCCTTTCGGCAGTGGGCTCAAGGAACGCCGCCTTGCTGCCCAGCGGCACCGCGTACGCGCCCCACAGGTAGCGCAGAATTTCCGGGGAGTTGCCTATCGTGGATTCGACGAGGCCGGTACGTACGCGCAGCTTCGGCACGGTGCGCCCTGTGAAAAATACGCCCAGCACACCGGCCGCGTACCGCTCCCTGTAGTCGAGGCCCAGCCTGTCCATGCACCAGCGAACCTTTTCCACATAGTGGCTGATTTCTATCGTCTCGAGCTCGAGCGGCGGCGCCTTTTCCGGGGCTACGATGCCGGACAGCACGATCATCCAGCGCCACAGCAGCATGGCGATGACGAGCAGCACTGCCGTGAAGGCGCCGAAGCCGAACGCCGCCACGATCAGCGGCAGCAGCAACAAAAAGACCGTGTGTATCAGCCGGCGGCGGCGCGTCATCAGACGTCGAGGTTTGCGACGGTGAGCGCGTTCTTTTCGATAAACTCGCGGCGCGGCTCCACCTGGTCGCCCATCAGCGTCGTGAAGATTTCATCGGCCTTCACCGCGTCCTCGATCTTCACCTGCATCAGGCGGCGCGTTTCGGGATTTACCGTCGTATCCCAGAGCTGTTCCGGGTTCATTTCGCCGAGACCTTTGTAGCGCTGGATCGATTGGCCGCGGCGAGCCTCGGCCATCAGCCAGTCGACCGCCTCGGAGAACTCCGCCACCGGCGCCTGGCGTTCGCCGCGCTGCACATATGCGCCTTCACCGAGAAGGTCCGAGAGCTTGCCGGCCAGCGACATGATGTGGCGGTATTCATTCGTATCGAAGAACTCTTTCGGCAAATAACGCGTCGCGCCGACGCCGTGCTGCACCCGGGTGATGCCGATGCGCACGCCCTCGCCGTCTTCGTCGCCGCGATCGAGCTCGGCGGAATAGGCGCCGCCGTCGCCATCCTGCGTGCGGTCGCCGCTGGCCTTCGGCAGCGCGGCTGACAGCTGCTCGGTCCAGGCGGCGAGTTTGTCCAGGTCTTCTACGATCGGGCCCGCGGCTTCGGGCAGCGTGCTCAAGACACGAAGCACCGTTTCATTGTAGCGCGCGGCCAGCCTGGCGATGATGCCCTCGACCGCAATATGCTCCTTGGCCAGCGTCTCCAGCGAAACACCGGACAACGCCGGCGCGCCTTTATTGACGTGTAGCTCTGCGTTGTCCAGCGCCGACGCGAGCAGATAGCTGTTCAGCTCCGCGTCGTCCTTGACATAGACCTCCTGCTTGCCGCGCTTGATCTTGTACAGCGGCGGCTGTGCGATATAGACGTGGCCGCGCTCGATGAGCTCCGGCATCTGCCGGTAGAAGAAGGTCAGCAACAAGGTCCGTATGTGCGAGCCGTCGACATCCGCGTCGGTCATGATAATGATGCGGTGATACCGCAGCTTGTCAGGGTCGAAGTCGTCGCGCCCGATGCCGCAGCCCAGCGCCGTAATCAGCGTCCCGACCTCGGCGGAAGACAGCATCTTGTCGAAGCGTGCTTTTTCGACATTGAGAATCTTGCCCTTGAGCGGCAGGATCGCCTGGGTGCGCCGATCGCGGCCCTGTTTTGCCGAGCCGCCGGCAGAGTCGCCCTCCACCAGGAACAGCTCCGACAGCGCCGGGTCTTTCTCCTGGCAGTCAGCCAGCTTGCCGGGCAGGCCGGCGACATCCAGCGCGCCTTTGCGCCGCGTCATCTCGCGAGCCTTGCGCGCAGCTTCCCGCGCCCGCGCCGCCTCGATGATTTTCGATACGACGGCCTTTGCCTCGGCCGGGTGCTCGAGCAGGAACTCTTCGAGGCGGCCCGCCATGGCCTGCTCCACAACGCCTTTAATTTCAGATGAAACTAATTTGTCCTTGGTCTGGGACGAGAATTTCGGGTCCGGAACCTTGACGGACAGCACGGCCGTCAACCCTTCGCGGGCATCGTCACCGGACGGGGTGAACTTGTCTTTCCTGCCGCTGAGCTCTTTCTCGATGTAGGTGTTCAGGGTGCGCGTCAGCGCCGTCCGAAACCCCGCCAGGTGCGTACCGCCGTCCCGCTGCGGAATGTTGTTCGTATAGCAGAACATGTTCTCCTGGTAGCCATCGTTCCACTGCAGCGCCGCTTCGACGCCGACATCGTCCTTGATCGTCGAAAAATGAAAGACCGTCCCGTGTATCGGCGTCTTGTTGCGGTTCAGGTGCTCTACGAAGGCCCTGATGCCGCCCTCGTATTCGAAGGTGTCGCGGCGCTCTTCACGCTCGTCTACCAGCTCTATGCGGACGCCGGAGTTCAGGAACGACAGCTCCCGCAGCCGCCGCGCCAGAATATCGTAGTGAAACTCGATGTTCGTGAAGGTGTTGGAGCTCGGCTTGAAGCGAATCGTCGTGCCCGTCCGGTCAGTCTCGCCCACCTCGGCCAGCGGGGCTTCGGGCTCACCGTGAACGTACTCCTGCTGGTAGGTCTTGCCCTCGCGGTGGATCGTCAGCACCAGGTGTTCGGACAGCGCGTTGACGACGGAAACGCCAACGCCATGCAGCCCCCCGGAAACCTTGTACGAATTGTCGTCAAACTTACCGCCTGCGTGCAGAACCGTCATGATGACTTCGGCGGCCGAACGCCCCTCCTCCGGATGCATGTCGACGGGGATGCCGCGGCCGTCGTCGGTAATCGTGACCGACTCATCGGCATGAATCGTCACCGTGATGCCGTCGCAATAGCCCGCCAGCGCCTCGTCGATGGAGTTGTCGACGACCTCGAAAACCATGTGGTGCAGACCGGTGCCGTCATCGGTGTCACCGATGTACATTCCCGGGCGTTTCCGGACTGCCTCGAGCCCCTTTAAGACCTTGATATTACTGGAAGTATATTCGGTTTCGTCGGTCATTCGACATCCTCGGATCAGAACCGATGCATTGTATCAAAAACAGCCCCGTGAGCGGGCCCCAAAGCCTTAAAAATTAAGGTGTTTTCGCGAAATTTCAAGGTCGTCAGACGACGCGGCTGAGGACCCCGTGTTCCACGTGAAACATCGCCGCCGAATCGGTGAAAATAGCCGTTTCCGGCTCCAGGCTGGTCGCTATGACCTGGCAGCCCAGCGCCGCCACGCGGCGCATCAGTCGCGCCAGCGCATCGGCATCCAGCTCGGCCGCCGGATCGTCCATGAGCAAGAGCAGCGGTTTCTCCAGCGCGGCCTGTGCCGTCTCGGTCGCGGCAAGAACCAGGGCGCACGCGAGCAGTTTTTGCTGCCCGCGCGAAACGAGCCTGCGGGCCTGCCGCTCGTCATAGATCAGCCTGAGGTCTGCCCGGTGCGGGCCGGTCTGTGAGCTTCCGAGCTGCATGTCGCGCTCCAGCCCGGCCTCGATAGCCTCGGCCAGGCTGCGCTCCGGGTTCCAGCCGGGGCGATAGTCCACGCCGATCGGGGTCTGCAGCAGATCCAGGCCGGCCTCCTCTATCCCTTCCCGGGCCACATCCAGCGCCAGCCGCCGGCCCGCATCGACGGCCGCGGCCAGCTCGCAGAACCCCGTGTTCCAGCCCCGGATCGTCGCCGCGCTGGCTCCGGACTTCAGCGCCGCGTTTCGCTGCCGGAGGGCGCGCCGAAAGCGCCGCCAGCTTTCGAGGTAACCATGTTCCACGTGAAACGCGATCCAATCCAGATAGCGCCGCCGCTCTTCCGGCGCCCCGGCAACCAGGTTATGCACATCCGGATCAATAATCTGCAGCGGCAGGGCCGAAGCCAGCGCCGCCGCGCCGCCGCCGCTCTCGCCGTCCACGCGAACCTCGAGCCCTTCGCTGCTGTTGCGCACGCCCACCCTGACGCTGCGGCCGCCGCCCTCGACGGCGCCGAACAGGACGAACTCACGCTCGCCATGGCGAATCAGTTCATTGATTCCGGCGCCGCGAAAGGACTTGCCGCGGCCCAGATAGCCGATTGCCTCGAGCACACTGGTCTTGCCAGAGGCGTTGGCTCCGTAGATCAGGTTGTAGTGTGGGTCGGCCTCTAGCTCGGCGCCGGCCAGGCAGCGAAAGTCCTGTGCCGTAAAATGCTGAATAGGCACCGCGGCGGCGCGCGCGGCCCCTAGAGCCGCATCGGCATGACGACGAATTTACTGTCGTCCCGCCCGGGCTGCCGGATCAGGCAGCTCGAATTTCCATCGACGACCGACAGCGTGACCTCGTCCCCGTCTACCGCTCCGAGGGCATCCAGGAGGTAATTGACATTAAAGCCGATCTCGATGTCCTCTCCCGCATACTCGACCTCCAGCTCTTCTTCGGCCTCTTCCTGCTCCGGGTTGTGCGCCTGCATGACGACGCCGCTGTCGCGAATTATCAACCGGATGCCGCGGTATTTCTCGTTCGACAGGATCGCGGTGCGCTGTAGCGCGCTGCGGAAGGCCGCGCGGTCCGCCTTGAGTTCATTGGACGATTCTTTCGGGATGACGCGGTCGTACTCCGGGAACCGCCCGTCGATCAGCTTGGACGTAAACCGGATCCCTTCGAGCTGGATCCGGACATGATTTGCGCCGAGCTCGATATTGACCGAACCCTCGCCGCTCATGAGTCGCTGCAGCTCCAGGACGCCCTTGCGCGGCACGATGACCTGCTGCTCATCAAGCTTGGCGCCATCCAGCTCCGCCTCGCAAAGCGCCAGCCGGTGGCCATCCGTTGCTACCGAACGCAGATGCTTCCCGCCTGTTTCCAACAGCATGCCGTTCAGGTAATACCGCACATCCTGTTGCGCCATGGAGAAATGCGTCTTGTCAATCAGGCGCGCCAGCGTACCCTGGTCGACAGCTATCGTCTGGCCGGCTTTGATGTCCTCGATGGTGGGAAACTCGGCCGCCGGCAGCGTAGCCAGCGTGAACTTGCTTCGTCCGGACCGCACCGCGGCTTTTTCGCCAGAGACGCTGATGTGTATATCCGAACCCTCTGGCAGCGCCCTGCAGATATCCAGGAGTTTGCGGCCTGACACGGTGATTTCCCCGTCCGCCTCGACATCCACGTCGGCCTGCGCAACGAGCTCGACCTCGAGATCCGTAGCCGTGACGGCCAGCTGCCCGTTTTTCGCCACCAGCAAGACGTTCGAGAGTATGGGCATCGTCTGCCGCCGTTCGACGACTCCGATAACGGCCTGCAGAGGCTTCAACAGCACATCCCGGGCTGCGCTTAACTTCATAGTTCCCACCTGTTAATAATCATTGGACATCTATATTTTGTTGTTGTTATTGGTACCAAGGGATCCTGTGGATAACCAATAAAACACCTTTTAAATCAATATCTTATAATCGAAAACCGCCATCAAAACCAGGTGCAAACATGGCCGTCAGCCTGTGTGCAGCCTGTGGATAAAAATGAACGCGCGAGTTATGCACTGCTTATCCACATCATCCTGTCAGAGTTCTCAACAAATTCAAATAGTCTTCGCTAACCCGCTTGTCCGACTCACGCAGCTCCTCGATTCGGCGGCAGCCATGCAGCACGGTCGTGTGATCACGGCCACCGAACGCATCACCAATTTCCGGGAGGCTGTGATTGGTCAACTCCTTGGCCAGGGCCATGGCAATCTGCCTCGGCCGCGCAATAGAGCGGCTGCGGCGCTTCGAAAGCAGGTCGCCGATCCGGATCTTGAAATAGTCGGCGACGGTCTTCTGGATATTCTCGATCGAAACCAGGCGGGCCTGCAAAGCCAGAAGATCACGCAGCGCCTCTTTGGCAAACTCGAGGTTGATCGGCCGCTCGGTAAACCGGGCGGTTGCGATCACACGCCTTAGTGCGCCCTCCAGCTCCCTTACGTTGGAGCGTATGCGCTTGGCTATAAAAAACGCCACCTCGTCGGGGAGCGCTACGTCATCCGCCTCTGCCTTGCTTTTCAAAATGGCAACGGAGGTTTCGAGTTCGGGCGGCTCGATCGCGACGGTCAGGCCCCAACCGAAGCGCGACTTCAAGCGCTCCTCGAGGCCGGCGACCTCCTTGGGATACCGATCGCACGTGAGCACTATTTGTCGCTGGCCTTCCAGCAGGGCGTTAAAAGTATGGAAAAACTCTTCCTGCGACCGCTCCTTGCCGGCAAAAAACTGGATGTCGTCGATCAACAGCGCATCAAGTGAACGATAGCTTCGCTGGAAGGCTTCTATACGGTTGTGCTGCAGCCCGTGCACCATGTCCCGGACGAAGCGCTCGGAATGCACATACGCCACGCGCGCGTGCGGGTCGTGCATCAGCATGGCGTTGCCTATGGCCTGCATCAGGTGGGTCTTACCCAGGCCGACGCCACCATAGATGAAGAGCGGGTTGTATGACTTACCCGGATTCTCGCCGACCTGAAAAGCCGCCGCCCGGGCCAGCTGGTTGCTCTTGCCCTCGACAAAAGCGCCGAACGTAAATGCCGGATTAAGCCGCGATTCGATAGTATCGACGGCGGGCTGATTCGCCGCCGGCGCGGCACTTACAGGGCGCGCTGTCTGTGCCACCGGCTGCCGGGAGCCTACCTCGACAACGACCTCGGCGGCCGCTCCGGAGTCGTCGACGATCTCGAGAATTCTGTCGATGTAGTGCTTGTTGAGCCATTCAACGACAAAGTGGTTCGGGGCAAGAAGGCGCAGCACGTCGCCTTCCTCGACGGCCTGTAGCGGCCGGATCCAGGTATTGAACTGTTGCTCCGGGAGCTCCGCCTGAAGGTCGCGAATGCAGCGGTTCCAAAGCGTGGTCTCGGCCGGCAATTGAGTCCCCAAAAAAGAGCGCGTTATCGTTATGGTATAAGGAAGACCGGGCAGTCTATACCGTCTCTGTATACTGCGCCAGATGGCTCTATTGACAGTAGTAGGGCATCTGCGTACTCTTGCCGCCCCTCCGGATCGCAGGCCATTGAAAGGCCAGCGGAAAACCCAGGTACCCGACAGATGAAACGTACGTATCAGCCAAGCAAAATCAAGCGTGCACGCACACACGGTTTTCGTGCCCGTATGGCGACGAAAGCCGGGCGCCTCGTTCTCAAGCGCCGCCGCGCAAAAGGCCGCGCGAAGCTGACGCCCTGACTGACCGCTCCGTCGATTGGCTGGCGGCTCGCAACACCGGTTAAAGAAGGACAAGCGGCTACTGACGGCAGCGGCTTACGGCCGCGTATTCGAAAAAGCCGCGCGCAGCCGCGACAAATGGTTTACGGTGCTGTGTCGAACCAATGGTAAGGAAATAGCCCGGCTCGGGCTCGCAATTTCAAAAAAACACTGCGCCCTGGCGAGCGGCAGAAACCGGATCAAGCGAATTACCCGGGAGTCATTTCGACAGCACCAGGAAGAACTGGCCGGACTGGATGTCGTCGTCATGAACAGTCCGTCAACCGCGCGCGCCGGCAACAGGCAACTGTTTGACAGCCTCGAGGGACATTGGGATCGCTGCCGGCAGGAAATAAAGAAGTAATGGATAACACGCGACTTTTTACCTGGGCCTTTTTTGGCATGATGCTGTATCTGACGTATCAGGCGTGGCAGCTGGACTATCGTCCGCAGCCGGCCCGGGTGCCTGCCGCAGAGGAAGCGGCGCCGGCTTTGCCGGAGGAGGGCGACCTCGGCCTGCCGGAGGTTCCTGCGGACGCGGATCCTGGCGAAGCGCCCTCGCTGCCGCCATCCGACAGCCCGGCCACGACCGCCGCGGTAGCAGCACCAGCGGCCGCTGTCATCAATGTTCGTACCGACGTCCTGGATCTCGACATCAGCATGCTGGGCGGCACGCTGCAGCGAGCGGCGCTCCCCGAGTACCCGGTTGCCAAAGACCGCCCGGACGAGCCGGTCGTATTGCTCAGCACCGAGCGAGAGAACCTCGGTCTGATCCGCACCGGGCTGCGCTCCACCGAGAGCGCGGCGCCGGGACACGACGCGATATTCACGTCCTCGCGAGACAGCTACGAGCTGGCCGGCGCAGATGAGCTCACCGTAAACCTGACCTGGTCGGACGAATCCGGCGTGGAAGTCGAAAAGGCCTATCACTTCCGAAGGGGCAGCTACCAGGTCGACGTCGAACAGACGGTCAGGAACAACTCGGATGCTGAGTGGCGCGGGGATCAGTACTCGCAGCTGCTGCGCCGCTCCTACGAACTTGAGCGGTCGATGTTCGACGTCGACTCGTATTCTTTCGACGGGCCGATCGTCTTCGATGGCGACAAATCCGAAAAGCTGGATCGTGACGACCTGATCGATGACGGCCCGTACCAGTACACGGCGGAAAACGGCTGGGTCGGCGCCATCCAGCACCACTTTGTCAGCGCGATGATCCCCGATGGCGGTGCACAGCATATTTACCAGGTGCGCGTAACGGGTAACACGATGACAGCCAGCGCCGTCGGCGCGAAGCAGACCATTGCGCCCGGGCAGAGCCACACGTTCACGCGGACGCTGTTTGTCGGGCCGAAGCTCCAGGATCAGCTTGCCGCCATCGACAAGAAACTGAAGCTCACGGTTGACTACGGCTGGCTCGCGATGTTGTCGCAACCGCTGTTCTGGCTCCTGAGCAAGTCGTACGGCGTCTTCGCCAACTGGGGTGTTGCGATCATCATCGTCACGATTCTTATCAAGCTCGCGTTTTACAAGCTCACGGAATCGAGCGGCCGCTCGATGGCGAAGATGCGCAACCTGCAGCCGCGCATGAAGGCGATCCAGGAGCGCTACAAGGACGACCGGCAGAAGCAAAGCCAGGCGATGATGGAGCTGTACCAGCGAGAGAAGGTCAACCCGGCCGCAGGCTGTTTGCCGATACTCATACAGATGCCGTTCTTCCTTGCGTTCTACTGGGTGTTGCTCGAAAGCGTCGAGATGCGCCAGGCGCCTTTCGCGCTCTGGATCACGGACCTGTCGTCGCGCGATCCGTGGTTCATTCTGCCGCTGATCATGGGCGCGGCGATGTTCTTCCAGCAGAAGCTGAACCCCCAGGTCGGCGATCCCGTGCAGGTTCGCGTCATGCAGATCATGCCGATCATCTTCACGGCCATGTTTGCCTTCTTCCCGGCCGGGCTCGTGCTCTACTGGGTAACCAACACGGTACTGTCCATTGCGCAGCAGTGGAAGATCAACAAGGTCGTCGAGAAAGAAGCCAAGGAACAGAAAGGCGGCAAGAAACCCAAGGCCGGATAACGCCGCCTCCCGGATGGATACCATCGTCGCAACCGCAACGCCGCCGGGAACGGGTGGCGTCGGCGTCGTAAGGCTGTCCGGGCCCGAGACCGAGCGCATCGCGCGCGCGATGCTCGGCAGCCTGCCGGAGCCGCGCACGGCAAGCTTTCGCTCCTTTCACAACAAAGGTGGCGACGAACTCGACAGCGGCATCGCGCTGTATTTTCCTGCGCCGGCGTCGTTCACGGGTGAGTCCGTGCTCGAGCTGCAGGGCCACGGCGGCCCTGTCGTCATGGCCTCGCTGGTTGATGCCGCGATCGAACTCGGTGCGCGCCTCGCGGAACCCGGCGAATTCACGAAGCGCGCATTCCTGAACGACAAGCTCGACCTCGCCCAGGCCGAGGCAGTCGCCGACCTGATCGAGAGCGGCACCGAGCAGGCGGCGAAAGCGGCATTGCGCTCCCTGTCGGGGGAGTTTTCGACGGCCGTGAACACACTGGCCGAGCAGCTGGTGCGGTTGCGCATGTATGTCGAGGCTGCAATCGATTTTCCGGAAGAGGAAATCGACTTTCTTGCGGACGATGCACTGCTGATACGCCTCGACGAGTGCGGTGAAGCATTCGAGAGCCTGCGCAACCGGGCGCGCATCGGGCGGGTGCTGCGCGACGGCTATCACGTCGTTATCGTCGGCAAGCCCAATGCCGGCAAGTCGAGTCTGCTGAACCGGCTCAGCGGCGAGGAGTCTGCGATCGTTACCGAGATCGCGGGAACGACGCGCGATATTCTGCGCGAGCAGATCAACATCGACGGGCTCGCCGTCGAACTCATCGACACGGCGGGCATCCGCGACAACCCGGGCCGCATCGAGGAAGAGGGTATTCGCCGCGCGCGCGAAGCGCTGAAGAGGGCCGACGCCGTCCTGTGGATTCAGGACGCATCGGACGATGCCGGCGAGACGCTCGATGAAGCGGTGCCTGAAGGCGCGCCGGTGATCACCGTGCGCAACAAGATCGATCTTTCGGGCGAGGCGGCGGGCAGCAGCGAGGATACCGTGCGCCTGTCGGCGAAAACGGGTGAGGGCATCGACGCGCTTCGCCAGCAATTGAGACAGCTGGCCGGATACCGCGACCTCGGCGAAGGTGCGTTCACGGCGCGGCGCAGGCACCTCGAAGCATTACGCCGCGCCGCAGCGCATTTCGAGGCGGGCCGCAAGGCGCTCACGGAATCGAGGGCGGGCGAGCTGCTGGCCGAGGAGCTGCGCCTTGCCCAGGAAGCGCTCGGCGAAATTACCGGCGCCGTCTCGTCAGATGATTTGCTCGGACGAATCTTTTCCGAGTTTTGTATCGGTAAGTGATTACCGGGGCTGAATGATGCCGACGCTGAGGTTGGTCTCGGCAAAAAGCATGGCGGCAAGCTGCTGCAGGTCGTAAGCAGAAATGGTTTCCAGCTGGTCCGGCACGGCGAACAACGCCTCGTAATCGCCCGAAAAAATCTCGTACAACCCGAGCGCGATAGCGCGATTCGCGCCTGTTTCGAGGCTTTGTTCGAGGTCGTCCAGAATAACGGTTCGCGCGGCAGCCAGCTCTTCCTCACTGATGCCTTCTTCGACGAGCAGCTGCAAAGCGTCCAGCGTGGCCTGCTCGGCTTTTGCGACGTTGCCGCCTGTCGGCAGCTCCAGCTCGAGATGTACGACCGCCGGGCCGGTGGCGGCGACCATGTGCCCGTCCACGTGTGTAGCAACGCCGGCCTCGTCAATCAGGCTGCGCTGTAGCCGGGAGCCCTCGTTGCCGACGAGCACGTAGAGCAGCAGCGCCATCGGCAGCTGTTCATAACTTGCGTGCCTGGCGGCGTGAAACGACAGCTGCAGCGTCGTCGCCCGAACGGCGGGGTCGACAACGGTGCGGCGAACGCCACTGTGGTTCGGAATCTCGGCCGGTTCGAACGGCGACGACTCGCGGGCGGGCAGCGGCCCGGCCAGCTCCTCGAAGAGAGCGAAGACGTTATCGGGCCCGACATTGCCCATTACGATTACGGTCGACTCGTTCGGCGCGAAGAAGCTCTGGTAATAACTGATCAACGCCCGCTCCGTGCAGCGCTCCCGCCCCGACGGCCTGCCGTAAATAGGAAAGCGATTGCGCGTATCCGTATAGACCCTGTGCTCGAAAAAGCTGGCGCCATATTCGGTCATTGCGGTGGCCAGGTCGGGCTCGAGGTTCTGTAGCCGGGTTACCTCTGTTGTCACCACGGCCTCGAGGCCCTCGGCAGGGAAGCGGGCGCCGAATGCCGTCACGTGGCCGCCCACACAAACACCATCGGCGCGCGCAGCATGCGCAAGGTTGTAAAGGAGCGCGCCGCCGGCGTCCGGGTCCGGCCACACGATAATCGTGAGACCGTTCTCGAGCACAAATTTGCGGATGTCGGCCGGCGTGCTGTCGAGCACCGGCGCATCGCCTTCGGGACCACCAGCAAACGGGAATACGAAGACAGGCAGCAGCCGCTGTCCGAAAACGGCAAGCACGCCCAGTGTGAGTAAAACGGCGACGGCGGCATTGAGCTTTTGTCCCGTCTTGTAAACGATCGACTGGGTCTGATCGACATCAACGGCCTTTTTGAGCCCGACCGGCGTGATCTCATAGGTCCATGCGAACCAGAGCGCGACGGGGAAGCCCAGCGCGAGAATTGTCAGCGTGAAAGCGTTGGTCCAGGCAGGCAGGGCAATGAGGTCGTGAATCTCTCCCTCGAGCCATACGATCAGCCAGCTCGCTACCGCATATAGAAGCGCGACCTTGAAGACGTTGCGACGGCGCAGTTCGGAGAACAAAGCCATGCCCGCATCCTACCCCAGCAGACCTTCGCGCCGATATAGTCGTGCGCATATCAATGTCAGCACCGCGCCAATGACCAGCGTGCTGATTACCGAGATAGCGACGTGAAGCGCCTCGATAGGCTCGTTCTTGACCATATCCACGAGAATCAGGTGCTGGCTCAGGCTCGGAATGAACATGAATTCCAGCCGCGGGCGCAGCGTCAGAATGCTGACGATAAGAATCGGTAACGTCGGCGCCACCAGCACGACACTGAGCCACGTTTGCGCCTCCTTGTAACTCTTGGTGAAAGACGCGACCAGCGTCATCAGTGAAGCGCCAAGCAATATAAACGGAGACATCAGCAAAAACGCCTTGATGATCACGTCGGGACCGAAGTTCGGCGTCATACCCAGCTGTTCCAGCGGCATGAACCGAATGGCAACGAAGAACGAGCACAGGCTCAGCAGCAGCGACATCGACATGAACACACAGGTAGCGGCAATCTTGCCGAGCATGAGCGTTTCCCGCGTTACCGGCAGGGCGAGCAACGGCTCGAGCGAGCCCCGTTCGCGTTCGCCGGCGGTGGTGTCGATGGCGAGGTACATGCCGCCCATGAGCAGCGCGAAGATAAAGAAGTAACTCATCATGCCGAGCAATATCGCCGAGCGCCCGCTCGGCGTCGACACATCAACGTCGTCGACGTTGATCGGCCGCACGACCTGCGGGCTGATGCCGCGCGCAAACAGGCGCATTGCAGCGAGCTCCTGGCTGTAACCCAGCATCGCGTTACGGGCGCGCCGAGCATCGCGCTCGGCCTGGCGGTTGGCCTGATCCGCTATGACCTCGACGCGTGCCGGGGTTCCCTCGCGAAGCTGTTGACCGAACCCTTGCGGAATCAGCACGACGACATCGTGGGTGCCGGCCTTGACCGCCGCTATCGCCGCGTCGCGGTCTGCCGGGCCGTCGACGATTTCGATATTGCGGCTTTCCATGTAACGCAGGAGGTTGGGAGCATGTTCGCGCCCAATTACAGGCAAGCTCATGGTTTCATCGGCCGCGGACAAGGATTTCTCAATCGACAGATTGATCACGAAAGCGAACAGCAGCGGACCGAAGAGCGGGCCCATGACAAGCGCCGTGAGCAAGGTTCGGCGGTCGCGGAAGTTATCGAGCACTTCCTTTCTGAACACGGAGGCCAGCGTCGCTATCATGCGGGCTCCACCCTGCTAACGGCGGCAACGAAGGCGTCCTCGAGATCGTCGCAACCGGTGCGCTGGCGTATGCCGTCGGCGGAGTCGTCGATGGCGACCTTGCCATTGGCGATGATGACGATGTCATCGCAGAGTGCCGCGACTTCCTGCATTACGTGGCTCGAAAACAGTACACAGCGCCCCGCCGCTTTCAGTTTCAGGATGAGGTCGCGGAGTGAGCGCGTGGCCATAACGTCGAGCCCGTTGCTCGGCTCATCGAGGATGACGTTTTGCGGATCGTGAACGAGAGATCTTGCCAGGGCGACCTTGGTTCGCTGTCCCTGTGAAAAGCCCTTGGTTCTGCGGTCGGCGAAGTTACCGATCTCCAGCAGGTCGATAATGCCCTCGACACGCTCCTCGATGCTGTTCTTGTCGATAAGGCACAGCTTTGCGTAATAGGCGATGTTCTCGCGCGCCGTCAGGTGTGGATACAGGCCGGCGCCGTGCGGCAGTGAGCCGATGCGTTGCCGCGCCCGGAGGCTTTCGGCAACGACGTCTATGCCGTCAATCTCGGCACGCCCTTCGTCCGGCTTCAGGACGGTATAGAGCACCCGCAGCGTCGTGGACTTGCCGGCGCCGTTAGGCCCGAGCAGGCCCGTGATCTTGCCGTCCGGCGCCTCGAAACTGACGCCGCGAACGGCTTGGACGTCGCCGAAGGATTTGTGAATGTTGTCGACGCGAATCATGGCGTCGGGCCCGAGTAATCGAGAAAGAACGGCATCGCGAAGTTGTCGCCGAGACAGTCGGCGTCGCCAGCTTCGAGCTTCCCGGCCTCGACAAAGGAACCGACGATTCGCGGCACGCAGCCCACGGCGCCGAGGCCGTGCCCCTGGTTCGTACCCGTGAGCAGCCACGCGTTTTCGAGGTCGACGGCAGCGAGCTCTGCGTATCTCGGCGGCGTGATGGGGTCGGCATCGCCGGACAACAACAATACGGGGATGTCTGTCGCAAGGGGCGTAAGCAGGCCATCGTCCATCGGTCCCCGCGGCCAGACCGAGCACATGGCCACGATGGCATCCAGCTGTGCCGCGCCGAGGTAACTGGCCTCGAGGGCGGCGCGATCGATCGCGCCGTGATCGATAAACGGCGCGTCTTCGGTACACATCACGGCGTTATGCATGCCGATGCTGAGCTCTTCGGCCATTGATTCCGCGGCCAGCTGAAACTGAGCGGCGAGCGGGGCGTAGTTGCCGCCGGCTGCTTCATTAATGATGAGTGGCAACAGCGCAATCGTGCGCGCGCCATACAGCAGCAGGCGAATTGCGGAGGCCATGTGCGGTTCGCCGAACTCGAGGGTCTCGGGCTCGCCCGTGATGGCATTCGTGTAAGCCACCGCCACAGGCCCGGCCGCAAGCGTTTCGCGCAGGCGCTGGAAGTCGCCCTGTATATCCGGGAATCGCCTGCTGCAGTCAGGGTCGGACGCGCAGCGTTCGAGCACGCGGTCGATCGCGCGCTGCGACTCGGTTGCTATCTCCGGGACAAACGACAACTGTGGCGGAATCACGCCATCGATGATGACGGTCCGCGTTGCGCCGGGAAAACGCCGGGCATAGTGCTGCGCTACGCGAGTACCGTAGGATGCGCCGTACAGATTCAGCGCATCGTACCCAAGCGCCTTGCGTACGGCCTCGATGTCCCTGACAGCAACGCTCGTCGTAAAAAACCGGGGGTCGTGCGGCAGAGTATCGAGACATTCCTGCATTGCGCGAACCGTTTCTTCGGTCGAAAACGCACCTTCGATAACGTCTTCGTCAGCCTCGCAGGTCAGCGGCGACGATTCGCCCGTACCGCGCTGGTCGATGAGCAATATGTCGCGTTTGTGGCGGATGCGCTCGAACGCGTGAGCCCAGTTCGCATAGAACCTGATCGAGGAACCGCCCGGGCCGCCCGCTATCGGCACCAGGGCGTCGTTTGCCGGCTCGAGCGACAAGGCAGACACGACCGCGACCCTGAGGGTTATCGTGCCGGCGCCGGGGTTGTCCGGGTCGAGCGGGCGCTCGAAATCAGCGCAGCGCGCGGCGATGCTCGGCGCGCCGTCGCCGGCGCTGATGCGGCAGTCGGCCAGTTCGAGCGCTGCGGCCGAGGGCAAGTACATGAACGCGCTCAGGAAAAGCGCGGCAGCGATGGTCCGAATCATGCGGTTCCGCGGAGTCTCTCGGGGGGAGCCATCTTGGCGACATGGTCGTCCCAAGTAAAGTGGATTCTGCGGGCGATTTGGTGGCCACGCCGGGGCGCAGAGACTAAAATGCGCCGGCTCAACGCCTTGTTTTGTAAAGCATGCCCGAGATTTTTGATGTCATTGTGGTCGGCGGCGGCCACGCCGGAACGGAAGCGTCCCTCGCTGCCGCGCGCCTCGGTGCGCGCACGCTGCTCGTGACACAGAAGGCCCAGGCGCTGGGCCAGATGAGCTGCAACCCGGCCATCGGCGGCATCGGTAAGGGTCACCTGACCCGCGAGGTAGACGCTCTCGGCGGCGCGATGGCGCGAGCCATCGACCGGGCAGGAATTCAATTCCGGACCCTGAATGCGAGCAAGGGGGCAGCGGTCCGCGCCACGCGCGCGCAGGCTGATCGCGAACTGTACCGGAGGGCGGTTCGCGAGATTCTCGATGCGCAGGCGGGGCTGACCATTCTGGAAGCGTCGGTCGAAGATCTTTGCGTCGATAGAGAAGAAGTCACGGGCGTGGTTACGGCCGACGGCCGGCGCATTCACGGCCGCAGCGTGGTCCTGACCGTCGGCACGTTTCTCGGCGGGCGCATACTGGTTGGTGATACTGAAACGCCCGGCGGACGCGTCGGCGACGCGCCTTCGATCGCGCTGGCGAAGCGGCTGCGCGAGCTGCCGTTGCGGGTCGCGCGGCTCAAGACGGGGACGCCGCCGCGCCTCGACGGCAAGAGCATCGATTACTCGGTTATGCAGGAGCAGCCCGGCGACGAGCCGCGGCCGGTGTTTTCTTTCCTCGGCAGGCGCAGCCAGCATCCGCGCCAGGTTTCCTGCCACATCACGAACACGACCGCAGAGACCCACGACATCATCCGCGGCGCGCTCGATCGCTCGCCGATGTTCTCGGGCGCAATAGAAGGGGTCGGGCCGCGCTATTGCCCGTCGATCGAAGACAAGATCGTGCGCTTTGCCGACAAGGCGTCGCACCAGGTTTTTGTCGAGCCCGAAGGCCTGACCACCGACATCGTGTATCCAAACGGCATATCGACGAGCATGCCGGCAGACATACAGGAGCGCTTCGTGCGGTCCATCACCGGTTTTGAAAAAGCCGTCATCACGCAGCCCGGTTACGCGATCGAGTACGATTATTTCGATCCCCGCGATTTGCGGCCGTCCCTCGAAACGCGAACGCTAAGGGGCCTCTTTTTCGCCGGGCAGATAAACGGCACGACCGGCTATGAAGAGGCTGCGGCGCAGGGGCTTCTTGCGGGCCTGAACGCGGCGCGCCGGACGCGCGACGAAGAAGCGTGGTATCCGCGTCGCGACGAGGCGTACATCGGGGTGCTCGTCGATGACCTGCTTACGCGCGGCGCGAGCGAGCCATATCGCATGTTTACCTCGCGCGCCGAGTACCGGCTGACGCTGCGGGAAGATAACGCCGATCAGCGACTGACGCCAATTGGCCGCGAGCTCGGCCTCGTCGACGATGAGCGCTGGGCGGCATTCAGCGCAAAACGCGAAGCGATTGCGGCCGAGCAGGCACGATTGCGTGGCCTGTATATAAAGTCGAAGAATGTTCACGCCCTGGAAATGCTGAAACGTCCGGATGTCGGCTACCGCGACGTGACGGACCTTGCCGAGGTGGGTGCCGCCGACACCGGGCTCGAGACCGAGCAGCAGGAGCAGGTTGCGCTTGCCTTGGAAGTGCAGGCGAAGTACGCGGGCTACATCGACCGCCAGCATCGCGAGATCGAAAAGCATGCGAAACAGGAGTCGCTGCGGTTGCCGGATGATATCGACTATGCGGCCGTCGACGGCCTGTCGAACGAAGCGCGTCAGCGGCTCACTGCCGTGCGCCCCGCAACGCTTGGCCAGGCGTCGCGCCTCGAGGGCATGACGCCGTCCGCAGTGTCGCTGCTGCTCATACACCTGAAGAAACGGCAGATGAGGATGTCTGCATGACGAGGCGCTCCCGCTGGCTTCCGGTTCTGCCCCTGCTGGCCATGTTATGGAGCTGTGCGAGCGAGGAGGCCGCTGACACCGGCAGCACGCTCAACCGCGGCATCAGCTCGGATCCGGAAACACTCGATCCGCAGAGGTTCAGCAGCGTGCAGGCTGCCGACGTACTGCGGGATATCGGCGAAGGGCTGCTTGGCTATACGGCGACGGGCGAACTCGTCGCCGGCGCGGCGGCGTCATGGCAGATATCCGACGACGGGCTCACATACACGTTCAGCCTGCGGGAGAATGCGCGCTGGTCGAACGGCGATCCCGTTACGGCAGAAGATTTTGCGCTTGGGCTGCAGCGCCTCGTCGACCCCGACACGGGCGCGTTCTATGCACAACTGCTGATCGACATCGCCAATGCGCGCGACATCCTTGCGGGCGACAAGGACGCGACCGAGCTCGGCGCGGAGGCAAGCGACGAGCGGACGCTGACGATCAGGCTGGAGCGGCCGATTCCCTACCTGCTCGGCCTGCTCACCTATCCGGCGACATTTCCTGTCCATGCACGGTCATTTGCCGAACATGGCGATGCGTTTGCGCGCCCCGGCAACATGGTGTCGAACGGCGCATACGTGCTGGACAAGTGGGCTCCGGGTTCGTTGCTCGAACTGCGCCGCAACGAACGTTACTGGGACAATGCAGCGACGGCCATAGACGAAGTTGCCTATCACGTGGTGACGCAGGCAACCACGGAGCTCAACCGCTACCGCGCGGGCGAGCTGCACATCACCGAGACCGTTCCGCCGGATAACTTCGCGCAGCTTCGCGAGGAACGCGGTGACGAACTGCACGTCGCGCCGCAGCTTGGCGTGCTCTATTACGGCTTCAATCTCACGCGGCCGCCGTTCAGGGACAATCCGGGTCTTCGCCAGGCGCTGTCGATGGCGATCGACCGCGAAGCGATTGTCAGCAGCGTTACGGGCCGCGGCGAGGCCCCCGCATACAGCTGGGTTCCCAATGGCGTCAACAATTATGAGCCAAGGCGATTCAACTATTCCGGCCTGGGCCAGGACGAGCGCAATGCGCTCGCAGGCCGCCTGATTCGCGAGGCAGGCTATGGGCCCGACAATCCGCTCCAGATCGAGATTCGCTACAACACTTCCGACGCAGAGCGAAAGGTGGCGCTCGCCGTCCAGGCAATGTGGCGCGACACGCTGGGCGTCGAGGCGACGCTCGTCAACGAGGAGTTCCAGGTGCTGCTGGCCAACATGCGCGAACGCAGGATCACGCAGGTATTCCGTTCCAGCTGGATAGGCGACTACAACGATGCGCACACGTTTCTGAGCATCCTGGAGGGCGGTAACCCCTCGAATCTTCCCGGTTACGAGAGCGAAGAATACGATTCATTGATGCAAAGAGCGGCCGAACAGCCGGACCCGGAGCGGCGGCGACTCTACCTCGAGGAAGCGGAGCGCGTATTGCTTGCTGACCACCCGCTTATTCCTATCTATTTCTATGTCAGCAAGCACCTTGTCAGCCCCGAGGTTAGTGGCTGGGGAGACAACGTACTGGATTACCATTACAGTCGGCATCTGAGTCTGGAGACGACGGACCACTAGACTTGATTCGATACACCCTGCTCCGGTTGCTGGGTGCAATTCCAACGCTCTTGCTGGTCATTGCGCTCGCGTTTCTGATGGTGCACGCCGCGCCGGGCGGCCCGTTTGACAGCGAACGCGTCCTGCACCCCGAAGTCGAGGCCCGCATCGAGGCGGCCTATGACCTCGACAAGCCGCTGCCACAGCAGCTCTGGCTATACATGTCGCGGTTGATGCAGGGCGATTTCGGTCCTTCATATGTCTATCACGAACACACCGTCACGGAACTGATTGCCGAGGCATTTCCGGTCTCGTTGAAGCTCGGGGTCGCCGCGATGCTGCTGGCGCTCGCACTCGGCGTTCTTGCCGGAAGCTATGCGGCGCTGCATAAGAATTCTTTTACCGACCGCGCGCTCATGGCGGTCGCCATGACGGGCATTTCGGTACCCGTGTTTGTCATCGCGCCCGTGCTGGTGCTCTTTCTCGCCGTCAGGCTGCAGTGGCTGCCCGCGGGGTGGACCGGCAACGAGGGCTTCGGGCGCTGGATCTTGCCGGCGGTGTCGCTGGCGCTGCCGCAGATCGCGTACATCGCGCGCCTTACGCGGGCGAGCCTCATCGAGGTTCTGGCGTCGGACTTTATTCGTACCGCGCGCGCACAGGGTCTGGGCACCGCAGCGATCGTTCGGCTCCATGCCCTGAAGCCGGCCATGCTGCCCGTGCTGTCTTACCTCGGGCCGGCAATTGCGGCAATACTGACAGGGTCCGTCATCGTCGAAGAAGTGTTCGGCATTCCGGGGCTCGGGCAGTTTTTCGTGCGCGGCGCGCTCAATCGCGACTACACGCTGGTGCTCGGCATCGTCATCTTCTACGCGGCGCTGATCGTTGCGTTGAACTTGCTGGTCGACATTCTCTACGGCGTCATAGACCCGAGGGTCCGGCAGCGATGAAACGCATCGGCGCTATTCTCGGATTTGTCGTCCTCGTTGCCATCGCAGGACCGTGGTTGAGCCCGCACGATTATTTAAAGACGGATTTCGGCAACATGCTCAGCCCGCCGTCGGCAACAGGCATGCATTTCTTCGGCACCGACGACCTCGGGCGGGATCTTTTCGTGCGCACGATGCTGGGCGTGCAGGTCACGATCGCTGTTGCCGTCGTGGCGAGCGTCGTCAGCCTTGTCATCGGCGTGCTGTATGGCGCGGTCGCAGGCTATGTCGGCGGACGCGTCGACGCGGTGATGATGCGCTTCGTCGATACGCTGTACGCGCTGCCGTTTATCTTTTTCGTGATTCTCCTGATGGTTGTGTTCGAGCGTAATTTCTTGCTGATCTTTGTTGCGATCGGCGCGATCAACTGGCTCGATATGGCGCGCATCGTGCGCGGCCAGACTTTATCGCTGCGCGAGCGCGAGTTCGTCGATGCGGCACGGCTCACGGGCGTGTCCACACCGCGGATTATTTTTCGCCATATCGCGCCGAACCTGATCGGCGTCGTGATCGTCTATGTCACGCTCACCATTCCGCAGGCGATACTCGTGGAGTCCTTCCTGAGCTTTCTCGGCCTCGGCATCCAGGAGCCGCAAACATCGCTCGGCGCGCTCGTCGATGCAGGCGTCAACCAGATGGAAGGCGCGCCGTGGATGCTGCTGATTCCTGCAGTATTGCTCGCGGCGATTCTGCTTTGCTTCAACTTTCTCGGCGACGCGCTGCGCGACCGTTTTGACCCGAGGCATTCGCGGTGAGCTTGCTGGAGGTCGACGGCCTGACGATTCGCCACGGCCTGGAAACGGTCGTCGACGGGGCGAGCTTCACGGTAAACCGCGGTGAGTCGGTGGGCCTTGTCGGCGAATCCGGCTCGGGCAAGTCGCAGACGGCATTGGCGATCCTGGGGCTGCTGCCGGAGGGAGCCGGCGTGGAAGGCAGCATTCGCTTCGATGGCGCAGAGCTCCTGGCAGCAAGTGAGCGGACCCTCAACGGGTTTCGCGCCAAACGCATCGGCATCGTCTTCCAGGACCCGATGCTCGCGCTGAACCCCTTCGTAAAGGTAGGCCGGCAACTTCGCCACATCGTTTTGCGACACGGCCTGGCCAAGGGCGACGCGGCGGAGGCGCGCGTCATCGACATGCTTCGGCGTGTAGGCCTGCCGGATCCGGAGCGGCAATTCCGCTCCTATCCGCACCAGCTGTCGGGCGGCATGCGCCAGCGCGTGATGATCGCCGCCGCGCTGATTGCGGAGCCTGACCTCCTCATTGCCGACGAGCCGACGACCGCGCTCGACGTCACGGTCCAGGCACAGGTGCTGGAGTTGCTCGAGGAGCTCCGCGAAAACACGGCGCTGTTGCTCATCACGCACGACCTGGGCGTTATTGCCGGGCACTGCGAGCGCATGGTCGTCATGAAGCAAGGCACTGTTATTGAGGGGGGCGCAACGCGGGAGGTGTTCCGCAACCCCCGCGAAAAGCACACGGCGGCCCTTCTCGAAGCAGCGGCACGCGTCGATGCGCCGCCAGCCGCGCGCGCGAGGCCGGGCAAGGCACTGCTCGCCGCCAACGGTGTCGAGGTCGATTTTGCGGACAGGGGCCGCGGGCGTATACGGGCGGTACGCGGGGTCGACCTGACGCTTGCGGAAAGCGAAACGCTGGCGATCGTCGGCGAATCCGGATCAGGCAAGTCCAGTCTCGTGCGCGCCGTGCTCGGGCTCGTTCCCATGCACGCCGGCAAGGTTACGTTTTGTGGCGCACCCATTGCGCGCACGGTTCAGGACAGGGCGATCGAAACTCGTCGCGATCTGCAGCTCGTCTTCCAGGATCCGGCCGGCTCGTTAAACCCGCGCATGCGCGTGAGCGCGATCGTCGGCGAACCGCTGCTGGTTCACGAACCGGGCATACCTGCCACGAAGCGGCGCGAGAGAGTAGCGGCCGTGCTGGAGGAGCTCGGGATGGGCGACACGTTTCTCGAACGCTATCCACACGAACTGTCAGGGGGCGAAGCGCAGCGTGTTGCCCTGGCGCGCGCGCTCGTTCTGCGGCCAAGGGTGCTCGTCTGTGACGAGGCCGTTGCGGCCCTCGACGGCACAGTGCGCGACCACATTCTTGAAGAATTGCGCCGCGTGCAGAGCGAGCGCGGACTGTCGATCATATTCATAGCCCACGACCTCGCCGTGGTCCGGAAGGTCAGCCACCGCGTGCTCGTTATGTACATGGGCAAGCTCGTCGAGCTCGCAGATAATGAAGCGCTGTTCGCCTCACCGCGGCATCCCTATACGCAGGCGTTACTCGCCGCGGTGCCCGTACCCGATCCGGACACGCCGGGGGGAAGGGCCGTGATCAGCGGTGAAACGCCCTCGGCCCTGGATCCGCCCGCAGGCTGTTCGTTCCATCTGCGTTGCCCGCACGCCACGGACGTTTGCCGAACCGACGAACCTCAACCCCGAAGTGTTGGTTCGACACTGGTGGCATGCCACTTGGCGGAGGAGGATTAGGTACCGGTAGAGAGGTTGTTTCTATTTGCTCCTACCAGGGCAATGGCATCGGCGCGCCGTTGACTTCGAGAAGGCCGTTTTTCAGCTCGGCCTTGAGCATGTAAGCCTCTCCCTCCAACCGCAAATAACCAAGCGCGATTGCGGCGTGCAGGTCGGGGTTACCGGTGGTGGCGACTTCGACAAGCGCGGCGGGGATGCTCAGCTCGGCCCGCGCACTGCTTTTCAGGATCAGTGAGGTCCAGGCAAAGTCCCTGGCATCGGACGGTTCGACCTCGATGTGAATCGTCGTCGTTATATCTCCCTGCGGCAAACGGATGTCGAGCCTGTCGATGTGAAACTCGAAGCCCGCTGCTGCCAGGCGCCGCGCGTCTGCGTCGAGGTCGACGCGGGTAAAGTCGTAGCTGTAACGAACCAGGCGCCGCCTTATGTTTGCCAGCGCACCGCCGTCGGCGTCGACAATGCGCATCTCGAGCGCCATGCTGCCGTCGCCGAAATAATCGAGCGGCGTGTTCTCCACATTGAACGCGACGTCGAAACTGATGCGTTCGTCATCGAGGCTGGACCGTGATTCAAAGGAAAACGGACCGATGTTTCGGCGCAGCGTCGCAGATCCGATTGAGTCGATCGAAATATTCAGCGGCCCGACGCGCACGCCGTAGGGCGTGGGCCGTTGTTCGCCGGAAAAACGTATGCCCTCGATCTGCATCGAATCTGTGATGGACGCCATTCCGAACGAAGGTATGACGCCCTCGAAGCCGATGTCGCCGCTGGAAGCGCTTGTCGTAACGACGATGTCGACATCGCCCCAGCTCGCCGTGTTGCCGTCGACGTCGGTCGAGCCCGCCTCGAGAATGTAATTGGAACGAAGCTCTCCGGTCAGCCCGACGGTACTGTGAATCGTACCGGGAACGGGGAGCAGCTCGCCGCGCTCCAGCTCAATGGACAACGTAGATACGGCATTGCCGAGGCCCGGGCGCAGCGTGCCTTTGTCGTGCACCATGGAAGTGAAAGGAACCAGGCCATGGTCAAGGTGCGTGTCGATGATCAGGGCGGGGACGTGCGACGATGCGTCGGCGCCCGCGAGCAGCAACAACGTATCGCGGATATCGCCATCCCTGAGCTCAATGCGATGTTGTCCCTCGGACGAAAACCAGCCGCGGTCGAAGCCCTGGGATGTGACGACGAACTCGTCGGTTTCTTTGGCGGCCCAATCGAGGTTTTCATCCATCGACTTTTCGGCGAGGCGGCCGACGATGCCGGGCGAGACAATAACGATCACGGCCAGCACGAGTAACAGTGCGACAATGCCTTTTTTCACGGCGGTACCCGGAAACGCGGAAGAACACGCGAAATGCTAGCATGCCGAATACAGCGCATCGGGCTGGAATTGCCCGCGCAGAGTCACTACCATAGCGGCCTCGACCGGATTGCGCGGACCGGTTCCAACGTAACACACTGAAAAATATCGTGATTATCAAACCTCCAATTCCACGTGCCGTGACAGCGTTGCTCGTCGCCAGCGTGTTCTTCATGCAAACGGCCGCTGCGGAAGGCGATGCGAAACGCGGCGAAAAACTTGGCTATACCTGCCTCGGCTGTCACGGTATCGAGGGCTATCGCAACGCCTATCCGTCCTACCGCGTGCCCAAGCTTGGCGGCCAAAAGGCGGCATACCTGGTCATAGCGCTGCGCGGCTATCGCGACGGTACGCGCAAGCACCCGACGATGACCGCGCAGTCGTCGAGCCTGACGGACCAGGAGATCGACGATATCGCGGCATATCTCGCCGGCATCGGTAAAGACACGGTGGAAAAAGGCGGTTCGACGGCAGCTCCTCTCGAGCAGGCGGCGCCGTGCGCGGCGTGTCACGGACAGAACGGCATCTCGATGTCGCCGGCCTGGCCGACGCTCGCGGGACAGCACGAAGACTACCTGGTTCATGCGCTGAAGCAGTACCGCGACGGCACGCGCACGACCGTGACGATGGTGCCGTTTGCGGTCGCGCTGACCGATGACGACATCAATCTCCTTGCCCGTTACTTCTCGCGCCTCGATGGACTCGAGACGACCGTCAAAGACTGATGCCGGCAGGCGCCGCCCAAACCACAACGCTCGATCATGGCATCACTGCCATCGATACCGAATATGAGCGGTTGCTGCATGATGCCAGCCACCTGATTGTCGAAGCCGGCCGCGCTGCGTTTGTCGATACGGGCGTCAACGACAGCGTGCCGCTGCTCCTCGATGCGCTCGGCCAGCAGGATCTCGATCCCGCCGACGTCGACTACGTTTTTGTCACGCACGTACATCTCGACCATGCCGGCGGCGCTGGCAAATTGATGCAGGCTTTGCCCAATGCGCGGTGCGTGCTCGATCCGCGGGCGGCGCGGCACATGATCGATCCGGCGCGACTCGTCGCCGGCACCGAAGCCGTTTACGGCAAGGAAAAAACGCGCGCGATGTATGGCGTCATCGAGCCAATCGATGAGCGGCGTATTGAGCTTGGAGAGGACGAGAAGTGGTTCGAGCTGAATGGCCGGCCGCTGCAAACGCTGCACACCGAAGGTCATGCGAGGCATCACTACGCGCTGAACGACCCGCAGTCGAAGGGCGTGTTTACGGGCGACAGCTTCGGCGTTTCGTATCGCGAACTGGATACCAAAGAAGGGGAGATCGTTTTCCCGACATCGACGCCGGTGCAGTTCGATCCCGATGAGGCGCACAAGGCCGTCGACCGCATTATGGCCTGCGATCCTGAACAGCTTTATCTGACGCATTACAGCCGCGTCGGGAATCTTGGCCGTCTTGCGGAGCAGATGCACGAGGGTATCGATGCCTACGTCACGCTGGCGCTCGAGCATAAGGATGACCCGATGCGCGAGCGCTCGCTGAAGGAAGGCCTGATTCAATACTACGAGGGCCGGCTCGAACAGCACGGCTACGCAGGCGGTCATGATGCGGTGAGGTCGATTATGGGTCTGGATGCCCAGCTCAACGCGCAGGGCCTCATCGTCTGGCTGGAAAGGCTTTAGTGGAAAGCTTTCGCGCTTATCGAATTGATGAACAAGACGGCAAGATCGAAGCCGGCTTTCAGGACCTGGTTCTCGACGACCTGACCGAAGGCGGTGTTGTCATCAGGGTCAGCCACTCGACGATCAACTACAAGGACGCGCTTGCAGCCACCGGGGCGGGCAGGATCCTCAGGCGTTACCCGCTGAACGGCGGCATTGACCTCGCGGGCGAGGTTGTGAGTTCCGACGATGATGCGCTGGAGCCGGGAACGCCGGTGCTCGTCAACGGTTGCGGTCTCAGCGAAACCGTCGATGGCGGTTATTCGGAATACGCGCGCGTGGACAGCTTGAGTGTCGTGCCGATACCCGGCGACATGAGCCCGTTACAGGCGATGCAGATCGGCACGGCCGGGTATACGGCGGCGCTGGCCATTCACCGCATGGAACAGAACGGCCAGTTGCCGGAAAGCGGCCCCATTGCCGTGACGGGCGCAACGGGCGGCGTTGGCAGCATCGCCATAGACATGCTCGATGGCCGCGGTTACGAGGTGGTCGCCGTGACCGGCAAGGCGAGCGAGGACGACTATCTCAAAGATATTGGTGCGCGCCGCGTGCTGCTTCGCGACGAGATCGACCTCGGCAGGCGCCCGCTGGAAAAAGCCGAGTGGGCCGGTGGCATCGACAACCTCGGCGGTGATTACCTCGCGTGGCTGACGCGCACGACCGGCTACGGCGGCAATATTGCCAGCATCGGCCTTGCTGCGAGCCACGAACTCAACACGACGGTGATGCCGTTTATCCTCCGCGCCGTGTGCCTGCTGGGCATCAACTCCGTGGATACGCCCCGCGACCTGCGCCTCGCCGTCTGGTCGCGTATCGGCAGCGACCTGAGGCCGCGGCACCTCGACCTGATTGCGCCGCGCGCAATCGGTTTCGACGAGCTGCCGGGAGCCTTCCAGGCGTATCTGGACGGCACCGTGACCGGCCGCATCGTCGTCGAGATCTGAATTTACCGAATGCCCTATTTGGGAAACGCGGCTGCGGTGGTTTAAAATCGCTGCGCCGACAATTTTAATCTGAATTAAAACTTCAGCCGTAAGCAACCTGAAAGGATAAGAGTATGAGCGCTGGCGCCAGATTCCGGGCCGCGGTCGCGGCCGAAAAGCCACTGCAGATCGTCGGCACGATCAATGCGTATTCGGCCCTGCTGGCCGAGCGAGCCGGCTTTCGCGCGATCTACCTGTCCGGCGCCGGCGTGGCCAATGCGTCTTTCGGATTGCCCGACCTCGCGATAACGACACTCAATGACGTTTGCGAGGACGTCCGGCGGATTGCATCGAGCACCGATCTGCCGTTACTCGTGGATGCCGACACGGGCTGGGGCAGCGCGTTCATGATCGGTCGCGCGATGCGCGAGCTGATCTGGGCGGGCGCGGCGGCCTGTCACATCGAGGACCAGGTTGCCGCAAAACGCTGCGGGCATCGACCCGGCAAGGCGCTCGTGTCGAGCAACGAGATGTGCGACCGCATCAGGGCCGCCGTCGACGGCAGGATCGACGACCAGTTCGTCATCATGGCGCGCACTGACGCGCATGCCGTCGAAGGACAACAGGCGGCGCTCGATCGTGCGGCGGCGTACGTCGAGGCAGGTGCCGACATGATTTTTGCAGAGGCGCTGACGACGCTCGAGGAATACAGCCAGTTTACGAGCGCAATCAACGTGCCCGTGCTCGCAAACCTTACGGAATTCGGCAAGACGCCGCTGTTCACGACGCAGGAAATGGCCGATGCCGGCGTGGCGATGACGCTGTATCCGCTGAGCGCTTTCCGGGCGATGTCGGCGGCGGCACTCGAGGTGTACACGGCTTTGCGCAAGGACGGCATCCAGTCGGCCGTCGTCGACAAGATGCAGACGCGCAAGGAACTATACGACGTACTCGGATACCAGGCCTACGAAGACAAGCTCGACGAGCTGTTTGCTGAAGAAGGGCTGGAAACGGGCAAAGAATAGGGCAGCAACCATGGCAGCAAGCAAAAAGACAGGCGGGCTTGCCGGCGTTACCGCCGGCAAGACAGAGCTCTGCACGGTAGGCAAAGAGGGCGCGGGGCTAACCTACCGCGGTTACGATATATACGACCTTGCAGACAACGCGACTTTCGAAGAGGTGGCGTATCTGCTCTTGCACGGCAAGCTCCCTACGCAGGCCGAGCTCGACGCGTACATCGCAAAGATCAAGTCACTGCGCGGCCTGCCCGACGAACTCAAGACCGTGCTGGAGATGATTCCGGCAGACGCACACCCGATGGATGTGTTGCGCACGGGTGTCTCGTTCCTAGGAAACATCGAGCCCGAGGGCGACTTCTCGAATCAGCTCGAGACGGCCGACAGGCTGCTCGCGTGCCTGCCTTCGATGATGGTGTACTGGCATCGCTTCCATGCCGACGGCACCCGCATCGACACGGAAACGGACGACGACAGCATCTCGGGACATATCCTGCACATGCTGCACGACAAGCCGCCGCCGGACATGCACCAGAAGTTTCTGTCTACCACGCTGATCCTCTACGCCGAACACGAGTTCAACGCGTCGACATTTGCGGGACGCGTCATTACCGGCACGCTGTCCGACATGCACTCGGCGGTCGCCGGAGCCATCGGCGCGCTTCGCGGCCCGCTGCACGGCGGCGCAAACGAAGCGGCGATGGAACTCATCGCCAAGTTCAATAGCCGGGAGCAGGCGATCGACGGCATACACGGCATGCTCGAACGCAAGGAACTCATCATGGGCTTCGGCCATCGCGTGTACACGACCTCGGACCCCCGTAACGCCGTGAACAAGAAGATGTCAAAAGCGCTTGCCGAAGAAGCCGGCGACATGACTCTTTATGAGGTCTCCGAGGCGATCGAAAAAGTCATGTGGGATGAGAAGAAACTTTTCGCCAATGCCGACTTTTTCGCGGCAAGCGTCTATCACTTCATGGGCATCCCGACTTATCTGTTTACACCGATCTTCGTTTGCTCGCGTATCACCGGCTGGGCCGCGCACGTCATGGAGCAGCGGTCGGACAACAAGCTGATTCGGCCGGCCGCCGACTATATTGGCCCGCCGCTGCAGCAATGGGTCGACATCGCCGACCGCTAACCAGGAACACACCATGTCACACGCAGATATTCGCTCTGCGAAGCGTCCCGACTGGGACAGGGAACTCGTCGATATTGCCGACTACGTCTGCAACACCGGGATCGACTCGGATCTCGCCTTCGAGACCGCGCATTACTGCCTGATGGACACGCTGGCCTGCGGCTTCCAGGCGCTCGACTATCCGGCCTGCACGAAACTGCTCGGCCCGGTCGTACCGGGCGCAACGCTCGCGGGTGGCGCGCGTGTGCCGGGCACGTCCTACGAACTCGAGCCGGTCATGGCCGCGTTCAACATCGGCGCGATGAACCGCTGGCTGGACTTCAACGACACCTGGCTGGCCGCGGAGTGGGGCCACCCGTCGGACAACCTCGGCGGCATCCTGGCCGTTGCCGACTATCTGTCGCGACAGGCGCGCGCGAAGGGCGAAGCGCCGCTGACGATGCGCAACGTGCTCGAAGCGATGATCAGGGCGCACGAGGTTCAGGGCGTGCTCGCGCTCGAGAACAGTTACAACCGCGTCGGGCTCGATCACGTGCTGCTGGTTCGGATCGCCTCGACGGCCGTCGTCACGCGCATGCTCGGCGGCGATGAAGAAACGGTAAGAAACGCCCTGTCGCACGCCTGGATCGACGGCGGCGCGCTGCGCACCTACCGTCACGCGCCCAACACGGGTTCGCGCAAGAGCTGGGCCGCCGGCGACGCCACGAGCCGCGCCGTGCGTCTCGCGCTGATCGCGATGACGGGCGAGATGGGCTATCCGTCGGCGCTGTCCGCAAAGACGTGGGGCTATTACGACGTGCTGTTCAAGGGCAACCCGTTCAAATTCCAGCGCGGCTACGGCAGTTACGTCATGGAGAACGTGCTGTTCAAGATTTCCTACCCGGCCGAGTTTCATTCGCAGACGGCGGTCGAAGCGGCGATGACGCTGCACGAGCAGGTGAAGGACCGCATCGACGACATCGAGAAGGTAGTCATCGAAACCCAGGAAGCCGGCGTGCGCATCATCGACAAGACCGGCCCGCTCGATAATCCGGCCGACCGCGACCACTGCATCCAGTACATGGTTGCCGTGCCGCTGATCTTCGGCCGCCTGACGGCAGCCGACTACGAAGACGACGTCGCGTCGGATCCACGCATCGACGCGCTGCGCGAGAAAATGGAAGTCACCGAGAACGAGCAGTACACGAAAGACTACTTCGACCCCGGGAAGCGCTACATCGGCAACGCCGTGCAGGTGTTCTTCAAAGACGGCACGTCGACGGATCGCATCGCCGTGGACTTCCCGATCGGCCACCGTGAGCGACGCGCCGAGGGCATTCCTGTGCTCAAACAGAAATTCGTCGACAGCGTAAAGCCGAAGCTCAACGACACGCAGTGGGCCGAGCTCGATGCAATCACGCAGGACCGCGGCAAGCTCGCGGCCATGGCTGTCGATGACTTCATGGCGTTACTGGTGGTCTAGACTTTCAATCAGAGATTATCGAATAACGAGGACAGGGCGATGACGATTCGGTGGATTTTCGTATTGGCGTTGGTGGGCATGTCGAGCGTTGCCACAGCCGACGTCGCACGGCGCACGGCCAATAATGGCAACCTCGTCATGGAAGATGTCCCCGAGATCCCGGCGGAGATCGTCGACAGCCTGAATCGCTACCAGAATGTACGTTCGGCCACGTTCCGTGACTGGACGCACGACGGCAACGGCATCTACATTTCGACTCGCTTCGGTGACGTGGAGCAGATCCATCGTGTCGACGCTCCCGGGGGCGCTCGCTATCAGCTGACCTACGACAAGGAACCCATCGGCGGAGTCGTTCGCCAGCCGAACGGATCGAAACTGGCGTTTACGCGTGATGCCGGCGGCAGCGAATTCTCGCAAATCTTCCTGATGGACCCCGACAGCGGTGCCCAGACAATGCTGACGGACGGCGAGTCTCGCAACGGCGGCGTCGTCTGGGACAGGAGCGGCCGGCGAATCGCGTACCAGAGCACGCGCCGCAATGGCGCGTCCAATGACGTCTGGGTCATGGATGCGGACGAACCGGAAAAGGCCGAAATCGCGCTCGAATCGCCCGACGGCACTTTCTGGGGGCCGGTCGAGTTCTCGGCAAGCGGCAGCAGGCTGCTGATCGCTAACTATGTCAGCATTACCGATTCCCGTAGCCACGTCCTCGATCTCGACACGGGATCGATCCAGCTGCTCGCCGGCGGCGAAGGCGACATCAGTGTGAATATCCCGGTCGCGTTCGACGACGCGAATTCCGGTTACTGGTTCATCACCGATCGTGGCGGCGAATTTAATCAGCTTGCCTGGCAGCCTCTCGACCCGGATGCCGAGGCGGAGATCGTGACCGGCGAGATATCCTGGAACATCGATGGCGCCGTGATCAGCAACGATCGCAAGCGCATGGCGTTCACCGTGAACGAAAATGGCCGCTCTGCGCTGTACCTGATGGATTCGGCGTCGCGCGAATTCCGCAAAGTAGCCGGCCTGCCCGCGGGGCTGATCGTCACGCTCGAATTCAGCCCCGATGACACCCGGCTGGGGATGACACTGAACACGCCCAGGTCACCCAGCGACACGTTCGTGCTGGACCTCGGTCGTCGCCCATTGCAGTACGGCAAGCTGACGCGCTGGACGGCAAGCGAGGCAGGCGGGCTCGACACGGCGCAATTCATCGAGCCGCAGCTCGTGAGCTACCCGACATTCGACGAGGTTGACGGCAAGGCGCGCGAGATCCCTGCGTGGATCTACAAGCCGCACGCTAAAGGCCCGCATCCTGTTGTCATAAGGATTCATGGTGGCCCGGAAAGCCAGGCTCGCCCGTTGTTCCGATCGACCTTCCAGCTGTGGCTGGCCAGGCTCGGCGTGGCGGTGATCGAACCGAACGTTCGCGGTTCCAGCGGTTACGGCAAGACCTACGTGTCGCTCGACAACGGCTTCAAGCGCGAGGACTCGGTACGCGACATTGGCGCCTTGCTCGACTGGATCGAGACCCAGCCGGACCTCGACCCGGATCGCGTCGCGGTCTTCGGCGGCAGCTATGGCGGCTACATGGTGCTGGCGAGCGCCGTGCACTTCAGCGACCGGCTCAGGGCGGTTATCGACATCGTCGGCATCTCCAGCTTCGTCACCTTCCTCGAGAACACCCAGGACTACCGCCGCGACCTGCGCCGGGTCGAGTACGGCGACGAGCGCGACCCCGAGATGCGCGCGCACCTCGAAAAGATCAGTCCGGTGAACAACGTGGAGAAGATCACGGTGCCGATCTTTGTCGTGCAGGGCGAGAACGACCCACGGGTACCGGTGACCGAATCGTCACAAATGGTCGAGGCATTACGCGAGCAGGGCAGCACCGTGTGGTACATGAATGCGCTCAACGAGGGCCACGGCTACCGCAAGAAAGAGAACCGCGACATCTACACGCAGGCTACAGTCTTGTTCCTGGAGCAGCACCTGGTCGGCGATTAGCGCGCGTCAGTCACACTCGAAGCCATCGTCGCCGATCGGCCGGCACTGCGGCGGGAAGCCGTGCTTGCGCCAATAGAGCGGCAGGCCGAGGTCGCGCATCAGCCGCTCGCGCTCGGGGGAGCGCCTGTACTCTTCCGGATAGGGGCACCACCACCACGGCGAATGAGCATCATCGATGGCAGCATAGTTCCTGAAGGTAAAGGACCAGAAAGCATGTTCTTTTTTCCAGTCCAGCTCCCTCCCCATCGCCTTTTTGAATACCAGCTCGATCTCCGCGCGCTCCGACTCGAAGTCATACGCCGGATCCGTTACTGCCCGGACACTGAGGCGGCCCAGAGAATTCATACCCCGCGCGCTATACCAATGCGAGAGCGAAGCGGTCACTACCGTGAGATCGCCGCGGGCCACATAGACCGGATAAAACGGGGTTTCGCTGCCGGTGTACCCATTGGCCAAACCTTCCTCGTACAGAGCCAGGCCTTCGTCGATATCGCCGTTAAACAAGTAGGCCAGTGCAAGATGCCGCCGACAGTTCTCGTAAGCCGGGTCGATCTGGAGGCAGCGCTCGAGATCCGGGGCGGCGCGGTCGAAGAAACCTAGCCGAAGCCACAAGATCGCTCGCCATAAGAGCGTCGTCGTTTCTTTCGGGGACAGCTCGAGCGCCTTGTCGTAATAAGCGAGCGCTGCTTCCGCCGCGATGGGCCGCTCGTAACCGGACGCTCCGCCAAGCACGGCGTAAGCCAGCGCAAGGTTCGGATTGAGCTCGATGGCTTTTTGCGCGGCGTTCTTGGCAAGCGCATAGTAGTCGCGATCCCGTATGTTCCAGGAGGGCGCCACGTGGTAGACGGCGGCAAGCCCGGCCCAGGCGCGCGCAAACTCCGGATCGATTTCGAGCGCCTGTTCGAACAGCGCCATCGAACGCGCCAGACCCTCCCGCTGTACGAAACGCTGCTGCGCCTCCAGGAACAGTTCGTACGCGTCCACGTTTCGCGTGTCGGCCGCTCGTTCCGCGGCGGCGGCCCCGGGATCGATGATGGCACCGAGCTGGGCCGCGATAGCGCCGGCAATGTCATCCTGGATCGCGAAGATGCTCTCGGTCGTCAGCGTCCGGTCATAGGTTTGGGACCACAGGTGCTGGTCGGTCTGCGCATCGATAAGCTGCGCGGTAATACGAACCGTGTCACCGGAGCGACGCACGGAGCCTTCGAGCACGTGCCGGACCTTGAGCCGCTCTGCGATCAGCGGAATGCCGAGCGACTCCTGCCCCTTGAACCCCCAGGCCGTCGTGCGCGACGCGACCTTCAGCCCCTCGACGCGCACGAGCACGTTGAGAATTTCCTCGGCGATGCCGTCGGAAAAGTACTCGTGGTCGCCGCCCGGGGACAGGTCGGCAAAAGGCAGCACGGCGACGGATTCCGCAGACGCCCCGGCCTCGGGCTCCGGCGCGGGCTCGATCGCGGCGGCCTGTTCCGGTGGCGCCCCTGATTCGGGTACGAGCCGATCGACGGCAACTGCGCCGATCGCGAGCACCAGCAGGACGACGATCAACGTGTTGATGCGCTGGCCGGTATGCGCGGTGATCGACTGGCTGCGGTCGACGTCTTTCTCGCGCTTCACGCCCTCGGGCGTCAGCTCGAAGACCCAGGAGAAAGCAAGGACCAGCGGAAAGCCCAGGATGAGCAGCGCCAGCACGAGCCGCAGCCACTGCGAGGGCAGGTCCATCGCGTCGAACAGCAGGTCTGCTACCTGCAGTAAAAGCCAGGACGCAACGACGTACAGGATCGCAACCCTGATGACGTTGCGGCGCTTGAGTTCTTTGAATAGTTCCATGTCGTGGAAGGGATTATACGTGCGTTATGGCGATGCTCAGGCGTCTTTCGCGACAGCGCTGATTGCATCCCAGTTCATAACACCCCTCTTTGTTATCCTTTTAAGCGTGAACCAGAAGTTCGAAACCCTGCTCGACGAACTCGAGCGCTGGAACCGGAAAGTCAACCTTACCGCAATCCGCGATCGGGAGGAGATGGTTACGGCGCACATCGAGGACAGCCTGTCGGTACGGCCGTTGTTACATGGCGTGCGAATACTCGACATCGGCACGGGCGCTGGCTTTCCGGGCCTGCCGCTTGCCATAGTCGAGCCCGACCGCGACTTCACGCTGCTCGACAGCAACAACAGGAAAATCCAGTTCGTGCAGCACGCGGCCGGATTGCTGGCACTCGACAACGTCAGCGCGATCAAGGCCAGGGCCGAGGACTATGCGCCCGGTTACCGCTTTGATACGGTGATTGCCCGGGCTGTGGCATCATTGGCGCAGCTTTTGGAGATTGCCGGTCACCACGTGGGAGAGGACGGGGTGTTCATAGCGCTCAAGGGACGTTATCCGGAAGAAGAAATAGAAGAGGTCCCGGGCGACTGGGATTATGAAGTACAGGCACTCGACGTGCCGGGCCTGGCGGCAGGCTCGCGGCATGCCGTATTGCTCAGACACGCTAGGACATGACACGAATTATCGCAGTGGCGAATCAGAAAGGCGGGGTCGGCAAGACCACGACCTGCGTCAATCTCGCGGCGTCGCTGGCCGCGACGCAGCGCCGCGTGCTGCTCGTCGACATGGATCCGCAGGGCAATGCCACGATGGGCTGCGGCATCAACAAGATGGAGCTCGAGAATTCGGCTTGCGACGTGCTGCTCGGCGACGCGACCGCTGCCGACACGATTCTCTCAGCGCCCGAAGGCGGTTTCGCGGTGCTGCCGGGCAACGAGGACCTGACGCTGGCCGAGGTGAAGCTGCTGCAGGAAATCGGCCGCGAAATGAAGCTAAGGAAAGCGCTGGTGCCGGTTGCCGGGCTTTACGACTTCATCCTGATCGACTGTCCGCCGTCGATCAACATGCTGACGGTCAATGCGCTGACGGCAGCCAATGGCGTGCTGATTCCGATGCAGTGCGAGTACTACGCGCTCGAAGGACTCTCGGCGCTGCTCAATACGATCGAGCAGGTCCGCGACTCTGTGAACCCGGAGCTCGAGGTGTTCGGCATCCTCAGGACGATGTTCGATCCGCGCATCAACCTGTCGAACGAAGTCTCGATGCAACTGATCGAGTATTTTGACCGCAAGGTGTTCCGCACCGTGATCCCGCGCAACATCCGCCTCGCCGAGGCGCCAAGCTTCGGCCGTCCCGTGCTGCTGCACGACCGCTCGTCGCGTGGTGCGATATCCTATCTTGCTCTTGCGGGCGAGATCCTGCGGCGCGAAGATGCGCGCGCACAACGACTTCAGGCTGTATAACGAATGTCACCTAAAAAAAGACTGGGCCGGGGCCTCGATGCCCTGTTGAGCAAACCCGTTGCCGAGACCGGCGCCGTCATGGGCGGCCATGGCGATGACAGCCTGCGGCTGCTCCCCGTCGATCTGTTGCAGCGCGGCCAGTACCAGCCCAGGGCCGACATTCGCCAGGACACGCTCGAGGATCTCGCGAACTCGATCAAGGCCCAGGGCGTCGTGCAACCTATCGTCGCCAGACCGGTCGGCAACAGCCGCTACGAGATCGTCGCCGGCGAGCGCCGCTGGCGCGCCGCCCAGATGGCGGGGCTCGAGGAAATCCCGACGATCGTAAAGGAAATTCCGGACGAAGCCGCGATCGCGATGTCGCTCATCGAGAACATCCAGCGCGAGAACCTGAATCCGCTGGAAGAGGCGCGCGCCCTCGACCGCCTGATTCGCGAGTTCGAACTCACCCATGCCGAGGCGGCCGAGGCCGTCGGCCGGTCACGCGCCGCGGTGAGCAACCTGCTGCGCCTGCAGGACCTCTCGGACAAGGTCAAGCCGATGCTCGAGTCGCGGCAGCTCGAGATGGGTCACGCCAGGGCCTTGCTCGGCATCACGAGTGCCGTGCAACAACTCGACGCGGCGAGGCAGGTCGTGAAGAAAGCGCTGTCGGTCCGCGAGACCGAGCGGCTGGTCAAAAGCATGCTCGAGAAGCCGGCCGGCAGGAAGGCAAAGAGTCCCGCGGCGAAGAGCGCCGACATCCGCCGACTCGAGCAGGAAGTCTCGGAAAAACTCGGCGCCAAGGTCAGCCTGAATCACACTAAAAAAGGCGCGGGCAAGCTGGTCATCAGCTACAACAGCCTCGACGAACTCGACGGCATACTGAAACACATCAAATAAGAAATTATCGTTCGGCTGCTTCGCGGCGACGCTCGTACGCGTCGCTGTAGCGAATGATACTCGAGGTGCCAAGCCTGTCGCCGTTCTCGAACTGCGTACCGCGGGCCGTGACCTCGATCATGGCCTGGCCGATCTGCCTCGCCCTGACGGCCGCTCTGACCGGCGCGAAGAACCAGTAGAGCAAATACTGTCCGATGTGTGCCTGTTCCCGTGTTGGCCCTATATAGTCCGGGCGGTAGGCGATCACCCGCAGCCGGGTGCCGTCCGCGAGGGAAAACAGGGTTTTTTCGGCGCGCACTTTCTCCCGCGCCCACATCATGCTCGAGTCCTCCGAAATGTCGCTGGAGCTGATGTAGTGAAAGGAAATAACGCGCCGTTCGCTGGCAGCCAGCCATTCCTCGACAAACTGCCGGGGAAAGTCGACGTGGATTCTGCCGTAGGTTTCTTCATCGACCCCGACGGAACTTGTCCCGATGGCCCAGAAGACGGCGTCGACGCCAGAGATGAGTTGGCGAATTGGCGTGTAATCCAGGTAGTCCATATGCATGGTCAACCGGACCTTGCCCGCCGCCACCCCGGCCTCTATTCGCGGCGTAGAGCGCCGGGTAATCACATGAATCGTTTCGATATCCGGGTCGGCGAGCGCCGCTTTCAATAAGCCGTCGCCGGCGGTGCCGCTAGCGCCGAATATGGCGATGGAGTCGTGGGCGGCGGGCGTTGCTTCCAGGGCCGCGACGGACCGGTCGTCCAGGGCGGCGATGATGGCCAGGACTGCATAGAACAGCGCGAACAGCACGGCGGGAAAAAGCAGAATTGTGCGCAGACGGGGCAACTTCATAGCGGCTCATATTAGCGTCGTAATTCTCTGACGAATACCGAAAAAACCGCGGGCAAAGGGGCCAAATCGACCTGTCCGGGCTGTTGCTATGGCAGGGGCCCGACACTATAATGCGCACGCTTATTTTAGGCCCGCCTGGTATCAGCCGTTGAGACAGCGCCACAAGCCGCCGGAGAACCGGATGGACGTGGCGTTTTTAGTGCCGGAGGCAAGCGAAATGCTCAAGGTGCTGAAGGCACAGATCGGAATCGGGGCGGTTCTGACCGCCGTGCTCTGGGGATTATACGGTTGGGTTGCAGGTTATTCGGCGCTGCTCGGCAGCCTGACCTGTGTCCTCCCAAATGCCTTCCTCGCGCTGCGGCTCGCAGTACCTCGCCGGGATTCGGGAGCAAAGGCCTTGATACGGGCGGCCTGGGTCGGCGAAATCGGCAAGCTGGGGTTGACCGTGCTGATGTTCAGCGCCGTTTTCCTCCTCGTGGAGCCGCTCTCGGTAGCGGCGCTCTTTGCCGGCTTTATCGCAACGCAGCTCATGACCTTCGTCGGTCTTATGCGGCGGGACAACGAGACACAAGAGACAAACGAGTAAAAACATGGCGAGTGAAGGCGGACAGGGCCAGCAAACTTCCGGCGAGTACATCTCTCACCATCTGCAGAATCTCCAGGTGTGCAAGGACGAGACTGCTGCCTGGGTATGGAACGAATGTGCCGGGAACTTCTGGACGATCAATGTCGACTCGATGTTCTGGTCTTTGTTGCTTGGCCTGATTTTCATCTGGCTGTTCTGGGGCGCGGCGAGAAAATCGTCGGTCGACACGCCCAGCCGCTTTCAGGCATTCGTCGAGATTATCGTCGACTTTGTGGATACGAGCGTTAAGGAAACCTTCCACGGCAAGAGCCGCCTGATCGCACCGTTGGGCCTGACGATTTTCGTGTGGGTATTCCTGATGAACCTGATGGACCTGGTTCCGGTCGACTGGATTCCCCTCGGCGCTGCGGCGGCCGGCATTCCTTATATGAAGGTCGTGCCGACGACGGACGTCAACGTGACGTTTGGCATGTCGATCGCCGTTTTTGCCCTGATCATTGTCTACACGACGATTTACAAAGGGCCGCTCGGCCTGATCAAGGATCTGACGCTGCATCCGATCGAGCCGCCGTTGAAAGGCCCGGGCCTGATCGTGGCTCCGTTCATCATTGCGTTCAATTTCATTCTCGAGAGCGTGGCGCTGCTGGCGAAGCCGGTATCGCTGTCGCTGCGACTCTTCGGCAACATGTTTGCCGGCGAACTGATTTTTATCCTGATTGCGTTGCTCGGGCTGTACCAGCTGCCGCTGCATTTCGGCTGGGCCGTGTTCCACGTTCTGATCGTGACGCTGCAGGCCTTTATTTTCATGATGCTGACCATAGTGTATTTGAGCCTGGCGTCGGAATCACACTGATTACTCTACAAACCAATAAGTTGGACTTGATCCTCTCTAGGAGAAACTGATGGAAACTGTTATTGGCTTCACGGCGATTGCTGTCGCACTTCTGATCGGCCTCGGCGCCCTTGGCGTCGGTATCGGCATGGGCCTTCTGGGCGGCCGCTTCCTCGAGGGCGCTGCTCGTCAGCCGGAGCTGGCGCCGATGTTGCAGACGAAGATGTTCATCGTCGTTGCGCTGCTCGACGCCGTCGCGATGATCGGCGTGGGTATCGCCCTGTTCTTCGCCTTTGCGAACCCGTTTGTCGGCCAGCTGCAGAACGCACTCGGCGGCTAAAGCCAAGATTGCATTGCAGGAGCGCCGTTTCGGCGCGACAGCGTTGTATTAGGAGAAATCCGTGGACATTAATCTGACTCTCCTCGGCCAGACGATCGCGATGTTCGTATTCGTGTGGTTCTGCATGAAATTCATCTGGCCGCCGCTTCTGGCTGCGATCGAAGAGCGCCAGGAAAAGATAGCCGAAGGGCTGGCTGCGGCGGACAAGGGCGCAGAAAAGCTCGAAGAAGCCACCGCAAAAGCAGACGAGATCATCTCCGATGCGCGCAAGCAGGCGACGGGCATTCTCGACCAGGCGCACGCACGCGCCAACGAGATTGTTGCCGAAGGCAAGTCGGACGGCGTCAAGGAACGCGATCGCCAGCTCGCTGCCGCGAAGGCCGAGATCGAGCAGGAAACCAATCGCGCGCGCGAAGAGCTGCGCGGCCAGGTATCGGCCGTTGCGCTGGCCGGCGCCGAAAAGATCCTGAATCGCGAGATCGATGCGAAGGCGCACGACGATATTCTTGGCAAGCTGGCGAGCGAGCTGTAACAAGTAATGGCTGACAACAACACAATCGCGCGTCCATATGCCCAGGCGGTTTTCGAGATTGCGCAGGCAAACAATGCGCTGGCCGAGCTGGCCGAGTCGCTGGGCGCGGCCCGCGACCTGATGGCCGACGGGCAGGCGGCGGCATTCCTGACGCGTCCGTCGCTGAGCGACGAAGATCGCCTGTCGTTCCTGCAGGGTCTTTTCGAGACGGCGGTCGGCAAGGGATCGGTATTTGTCGGCGGCTCGGATCACGGCACGAACTTCCTGAAAATCCTGATCGAGAACGGCCGCGTCAACGTTCTGCCCGAGATAGCCGATCACTACGACGCGTTACAGGCGCAGGTCGAAGGGACGCTGGATGTTGTTGTCACGTCGGCGACCCCGCTGTCGGACGCACAGCAGGCCGAGATCTCCAAATCACTGAAGACCAGGTTCGACCGGGAAATCCGGCTCGAGACGGTAATCGACGAAAACCTTATCGGCGGCGCCGTTATCCGTGCCGGCGACGTTGTAATTGATGGATCACTGCGCGCCAGGCTCGATGGCCTGACCAACGCACTGGTCAAGTAAAGAGGAAAATAGAATGGCACTCAAAGCTTCTGAAATCAGCCAGCTGATTAAAGAACGCATCGAGAATTTCGAGGCAACCGCGGAGGCGCGGGACGTCGGCACGGTTATCGCCGTGACCGACGGCATCGTCCGCATCCACGGCCTGGCCGATGCTCGCTACGGCGAAATGCTCGAGTTCCCGCAGAACACCTTCGGCATGGCGCTGAACCTCGAGCAGGATTCGGTAGGCGCGGTTGTCCTGGGTGACTACAAGCACATTTCCGAAGGCGATACCGTGAAGACGACGGGACGCATTCTCGAAGTGCCTATCGGCCGCGGCCTCCTCGGCCGCGTCGTCGACGCACTCGGTAATCCGATTGACGGCAAGGGCCCGATCGAGTCCGACGAAACGGCGCCGATCGAAAAGGTTGCGCCCGGCGTCATCGCGCGCCAGTCGGTATCGCAGCCCGTGCAGACCGGCCTCAAGTCTATCGACTCGATGGTGCCGATCGGCCGCGGCCAGCGTGAGCTGATCATTGGTGACAGGCAGACAGGCAAGACCGCGGTTGCCGTCGACACGATCATCAATCAGCGCGGCACCGGCATTAAGTGTATTTATGTTGCCATCGGCCAGAAGGCCTCTTCCATCGCGGGCGTTGTTCGCAAGCTCGAGGAAGAAGGGGCGATGGAGCACACGATCGTCGTTGCCGCAGCCGCCGCTGATAGCCCCGCGATGCAGTACATCGCACCGTACTCGGGTTGTTCGATGGGCGAGTACTTCCTCGACAACGGCGAAGACGCACTCATTATTTACGATGACCTGACGAAACAGGCCTGGGCATATCGCCAGGTATCGCTGCTGCTCAGGCGCCCGCCGGGCCGTGAAGCCTACCCGGGTGACGTCTTCTACCTGCACTCGCGCCTGCTGGAGCGCGCGTCGCGCGTCAATGCTGCGCACGTCGAAGAAGTATCGGGCGGCAAGATCAAGGGCAAGACAGGCTCGCTGACGGCGCTGCCGATCATCGAAACGCAGGCGGGTGACGTATCCGCGTTCGTACCGACAAACGTCATCTCGATTACGGACGGCCAGATCTTCCTCGAGACCGACCTCTTCAACGCGGGCATCCGTCCTGCCATCAATGCCGGCCTGTCGGTATCGCGCGTGGGCGGTGCGGCGCAGACGAAAATCATCAAGAAGCTCGGCGGCGGCGTTCGCCTGGCGCTTGCGCAGTACCGCGAACTCGCGGCCTTCGCACAGTTTGCATCGGATCTCGACGCGGCGACGCGCGCACAGCTGGAACGCGGCCAGCGCGTCACGGAACTCATGAAGCAGAAGCAGTACTCCCCGCTCTCGGTTGCCGAGATGGGACTATCGCTTTACGCGGTCAACGAGGGCTACCTGGACGAGGTCCCCGTCGAGAAGATCGTCGACTACGAGGTCGCATTACACGACTATGCGCGCTCGAATAACCAGGGCGTGCTCGACAACATCAACGAGTCGGGCGACTACGACGACGACATAGCGGCCAGCCTCAAGGCGATCTGCGATGGATTCGCCGAGAAGGGCGCTTACTAAGGAAGAGCCATGCCAGGCGAGAAGGAAATACGCTCAAAAATCTCTTCTGTCAAAAACATGCAGAAGATCACGAGCGCGATGGAAAAAGTCGCAGCCTCGAAGATCCGCAAGGCGCAGAAGCAGATGGAAGAGTCACGCCCCTACGCGCAGCGTATCCGCCGCGTTATAGGGCATTTGTCGCATGCGAACCCGGACTACAAGCATCCGTTTCTCGTAGAGCGCGAAGTCAAGCGTGTCGGCATGATCATCATCTCGACGGATCGCGGCCTCTGCGGCGGTTTGAACGCGAACCTGTTCAAGGCGGCGATCGGCGAGATCGCGAAGTGGCAGGACGAAGGCATCGAGGTCGACATGGCGCTCGTCGGCGCCAAGTCCGTGCAGTTTTTCCGCCGCATGGGCGGCAACGTCGTGGGCACGGCGACGCACCTGGGCGACAAGCCGAGCGTCAACGACCTCATCGGTGCAATCACGCTGATGCTGAACTCCTACGAGGAAGGCAACATCGATCGCCTGTTCCTGCTCAGCAACGAGTTCGTCAGCGCGATGAGTCAGAAGCCGACGGTTTCCACTCTGCTGCCGGTCAGCCAGATCGACCTCGGCGAAGAAGAGCTTCAGGAACACTGGGATTACATTTACGAGCCCGATGCCGGCGAGCTGCTCGATGACGTGTTGATGCGTTACATCGAGTCGCAGGTCTATCGCGGCGCGGTCGAAAACTTCGCCTGCGAGATGGCGGCGAAAATGGTGGCGATGAAATCGGCGACAGACAACGCCGGCGAGATTATCGACAAGCTGCAGCTCGACTACAACAAAGCGCGTCAGGCTGCGATCACGCAAGAAATTTCAGAAATTGTCGGCGGCGCGGCCGCCGTGTCTGGATAACACGGATTTTTGGGAATGTATGCGGCGGCAGCTCCGCCACACTAGGCTAAGGACTAAAAAATGAGCACTGGAACTACTGTGCAGGTTATCGGCGCTGTCGTGGACGTGGAGTTCCCGGCGGGGCAGATCCCGAAGGTTTACGACGCACTCGTCATCGACGACGCAGGCGTAACGCTCGAAGTTCAGCAGCAGCTGGGCGACGGCGTCGTACGTACGATTGCGATGGGCTCGTCCGAGGGCCTCAAGCGCGGCATGGCGGTGTCGGATACGGGCCAGCCGATCTCGGTACCTGTCGGCGAGAAGACGCTGGGCCGGATCATGGACGTGCTCGGCAACCCGATCGACAATGCGGGCGACATCGGCGCGGAAAAGCACCTTCCCATTCACCGCGCAGCGCCAAGCTACGAAGACCAGGCGGCAACGACCGAGCTCCTGGAAACGGGTATCAAGGTTATCGACCTGATCATGCCGATCGCCAAGGGCGGTAAGGTCGGCCTGTTCGGCGGCGCCGGCGTGGGCAAGACCGTTACGCTGATGGAGCTCATCCGCAACATCGCGCACGAGCACTCGGGCTACTCGGTGTTCGCCGGCGTCGGTGAGCGCACTCGTGAAGGTAACGACTTCTACCACGAGATGACCGAGTCGGGCGTCATCGACAAGGTGTCGCTGGTGTACGGCCAGATGAACGAGCCGCCGGGCAACCGCCTCCGCGTGGCGCTGACGGGCCTGACGATGGCCGAGGCCTTCCGCGACGAAGGCCGCGACGTCCTCATGTTCATCGACAACATCTATCGTTACACGCTGGCCGGAACGGAAGTATCCGCACTGCTCGGCCGCATGCCGTCAGCCGTGGGCTACCAGCCAACGCTGGCGGAGGAAATGGGCGTGCTGCAGGAGCGCATCGCCTCGACGAAGACCGGCTCGATCACGTCGTTCCAGGCGGTCTACGTACCAGCAGATGACCTGACGGACCCTTCACCCGCCACTACCTTCGCCCATCTTGACGCAACGCTCGTACTGTCGCGCCAGATCGCCGAGCTCGGTATCTACCCGGCCGTCGATCCGCTCGACTCGACCTCGCGCATCCTCGACCCGAACATCATCGGCCAGGAGCACTACGACTGCGCGCGCGGCGTGCAGGCGGTGCTGCAGCGCTACAAGGAGCTGCAGGACATCATCGCGATTCTGGGCATGGACGAACTCTCCGAAGACGACAAGCTGCAGGTCAATCGCGCTCGCAAGATCCAGCGCTTCCTGTCGCAGCCGTTCTTCGTTGCCGAAGTCTTCACGAACTCGCCGGGTAAATACGTCACGCTCGCCGAGACGATTCGCGGCTTCAGCGGCATCGTCAGCGGTGATTACGATCATATTCCGGAGCAGGCGTTCTACATGGTTGGTTCGATCGACGAAGCCGTCGAGAACGCGAAGAACTTCACGTAGGAGCCCGCCGAGCGGGCGACCGCCCGAAGGGCGGCAATTGAGAAGCAGATAACATGGCAACAATCAGAGTCGACATAGTTTCCGCCGAAGGCGAAATTCACTCTGGCGAAGCCGCCATGGTGTTCGCCCCGGCGAAAATGGGCGAGGTCGGCATCGCCCCGCGCCACGCGCCGTTGCTCACGGCGCTGAAGCCGGGCGAGGTCCGCGTACAGACGCCCGAGGGTAATGAAGAAGCCTTTTACATCACGGGCGGCATGCTCGAGGTGCAGCCGCACCTGGTGACGGTGCTTGCCGACACGGCGCTGCGCGGCGACCAGCTGGACGAAGCAGCCGCGCTGGCCGCTCAGCAGGAAGCGGAGAAGGCGCTCGAGGGTGTCTCGGAAGAAACCGATGTTGCCCGCGCGCAGGCTGAACTCGAGGAAGCCCGGGCCCGCTATCGCGCCGCGCAGAAGCTAAAAGGCAAGCGCTAGCTCTTATCGATCTTCGTTATCTTCGAGCCTTCGAAGGTAAAGTTGCCCATCAGCCCCTTGGAGTCGATGACGAAGCCGACGACCGGGTCCTTGATATTGTCGGTATCGATCGACTTGCCCGCGCCGACATCGACGATTGCCACGGAAGCATCGAGACCGACTTTCCAGCCGCTGGAATTCTGAAACTTGTCCAGCGCGCCGGGCGTCAGGAAGACGATGATGATCGACTTCGCCTGCGCACCGAGCTGCAGGCCGATCGAACCACCGGAAGTGCGGTAATAGTCCACGGTCTTGCCGCCGACGATCAGGACACCTTCTCCCGTTTCGCCGCCTATGCCGATGCCGGCTTTGACGACGCGCGGGAACACCAGGTAACCCGCAGCATCGCCAAGGATTTTCTCGGATCCATCGACCTTTTCGTGAAAAGTCGCCAGCGCGTCCGTAACACGCTTGTCGATCTTCGCCTTGGACGCAGCCGATGCGTGATCAGGTACGAGCGCCACGCCAACGAGGGCCAGCGCACACAACAGGGTTATTGATCTCATGATCACCCTCCTATGGATTTGAGCAGCGGCGGCTTTTCCCAAGCGATAGCCACCGCCAGACAGGGGGTTCTACTGTCACACAATCTGCCCGTCGCGTCGACACCGCAGGTGTCGCATTATGGCGACTAGAGCACTCCCAGTCGGTTCGTCAACTCGACCGGATTCCCGTCGCTGTCACGTAGCTCGCGCGGCGGGTCGATCTTCTGCGTCAGCGGCGTCACGATGAGCATCGTGATCAGGCACGCGGCCAGGCCAATAAAGTCAGCTGGCAGTTCCGGGGCCGTGAAAAGCGTCGTGAGCCAGGCCGCGAGCCCCGCCGCCATGGCGGACAATGCGCCGGTGCGATTGGCTTTTGTCCACCACACGCCGAGCACGAACGGCACGATAATCGCCGCAAGGCCGAGAATGTTGGCGTCTACCATCAGGTCGAACACGACCTGGATCTTCAATGCAATCACGACCGCAATTAGGCCGCATACCGGAATAGACCAGCGGGCGACCTGCATCGAGAGATGCTCGGAGGGGTTGCGTTTGACGGATGGCAGGACATTCTTGGCGAGGATGCTCGAAGCGGCAAGCAATACGCTGTCGCCTGTGCTCATGATCGCGGCCAGCACGGCACCGACGAAGATTGCTATGGCCACCGGGTGCAGGTGTGCTTTGGCGAGTTCGGGAATGACGGCTTCGGAGTTCAACAGATCAGGCATCGTGACGCTTCCGATAATGCCGAGAAGCACGGCCAGCATGCCGAAAAACAGGTAACCGAAGCCCCCGATGTAGAAAGCGTTCTGCGCTACACGCTCGCTCTTCGCCGACGAGACGCGCTGGAAGAGCGTCTGGGCGGAAATGTCGACGATCCCTATGATCGTCCACGCCCGCAGGTAGTTGAGCCACTGATCCATCGTGTTGTCGAATGGAACCATTCGGAACGCATGGTCGTCGATATGCGGCGAAATCTGTCCCCACCCACCGGAATCGACGAGAACGACGACGAATAAAACGACCAGGCCGACCATGATGATCGTGAGCTGCACGAAGTCCGTCAGCGCAACGGCCCACATGCCGCCGATCATCGTGTACAGGATGATGACGAAGGCCCCGATGAGTATGCCGGTCTCCAGGGAGATGCTTGTCAGAGCCTGGAAAATAGTGCCAAACGCAACAAGAGCAGAGGCTGCCCACATGATCTGCGAAAACAAGGTCGTGATCGTTATCGCGACGCCGGCGGTCTTGCCGTAACGCTGTTCCATGAAGTCCGTGACGGTGATGATCTTCAGTCGGCGGAACAAGCGCGCGAAGAAGAAGCCGATCAGGAGTAGTGCAAGCGCGCCGCCCCATGGGTCTTCGATAACGCCCATCATGCCGTCGTCATAAGCGGCACCGGCGCCACCGAGCATCACGGAGCCGCCAAACCAGGTGGCTACAACGGTTACGGAGCACAGCCAAACCGGCAGGCCTCGACCAGCGACCATGAACTCGGTAACCGTGTGTGTTTTTTTGGATGCGTAGAAGCCGACGCCGATCATAAGGAGCATGTACATGGCGACGCCCGTGAAGATGATATTTTCGGTGGTCATTGGCTGTTCTGGTTGTTCTGGCCAGCGGCAAGACTAGCATCATTCGCCCGAATCACGGCACACCGGCGCCACATTTGTTGCGGTATCATGCGCGCTCTATGAAGCTTTCCGTGATTATCCTTGCTGCGGGTCAGGGCACCCGCATGCGCTCCGACTTGGCCAAAGTCCTTCAGCCCCTGGCCGGTCAGCCGCTGCTCGGCCACGTAATCGATACCGCGGAGGCGCTCGAGCCTGACGATGTCTGCGTGGTTTACGGGCATGGCGGCGATGCGGTGCCGACGGCGTTCCCGGGACCCGCGATTCGCTGGGTGTTGCAGGCCGAGCAGCTGGGTACGGGGCACGCGGTGCGACAGGCCATGCCGAACACGCCCCACGAAAACAGGGCGCTGATTCTGTTTGGTGACGTGCCGCTGCTGACAGCGGGCACTTTGCGGCGCCTGCTCGATGCGACGCCGGCGAACGATGTGGCCGTGCTGAGCGTGGATATGGACGACCCGACCGGCTACGGACGTGTCGTTCGTGACGGGGAGACCGTAACCGGCATCGTGGAGCAGAAGGATGCCACCGAGGCGCAGCGCGCAATCACCGAGATCAACACCGGCGTCATGGTTTGCGCGGCCGACAGCCTGCGCGGCTGGCTCGATAATCTGAGTAACGACAATGCCCAGGGCGAGTATTATTTAACGGACGTCATCGCCATGGCCGCTGCGGACGGGGTTGCGGTGCACGGCGTGAAAGCCGACAGCCAGGAAGAGGTAATGGGCATAAACGACAAGAAGCAATTGGCCGAGGCCGAGCGCGCAATGCAGGCGCGGCTCGTAAACGAACTCATGGAGCAAGGCGTCGGCTTTGCCGATCCGGCACGCGTCGATATTCGCGGCACGCTGACTTGTGGCAAGGACGTGTACATCGACGTGAATGCGGTCTTCGAAGGCGACGTCGCGCTCGGCGACGGCACGATCATCGAGTCGAACAACCTGATTCGGGACAGCCGGCTGGGCCCGAAATCGCTCGTGCACTCCAATTGTCATATTGAAGGCGCGACGACGGGCGACAGCTGTGAGATCGGTCCGTTTGCACGGCTGCGTCCCGGCGCGACGCTCGCGGACAACGTCAAGATCGGGAACTTCGTCGAGGTGAAAAAGAGCACGATCGCCGCCGGCAGCAAGGTCAATCACCTGACCTACATCGGCGATGCCGAGATTGGGACGGGCGTCAACGTCGGCGCAGGCACGATCACGTGTAATTACGACGGCGCCAGCAAGCACAAGACCGTCATCGGTGACGGCGCATTCATCGGTTCGGGTGTGGAGCTGGTCGCTCCGGTAGAGGTGGGCCAGGGCGCCACGGTCGGCGCCGGCTCGACGATCAACAAGGACGCACCAGCCGGGGAGCTGACCATAGCGCGCGCGAAGCAGGTCACGGTCAAGGGCTGGAAGAAGCCCGTCAAGAAGAAGTGATTAGAGGATAATCGAGGGATGTGTGGAATTGTCGGCGCGGTTGCCGAAAGAAACGTGGTACCCATTCTGATGGAGGGGCTTCGGCGCCTCGAATATCGAGGCTACGATTCGGCAGGCATCGCCATCCTCGAGGATGGCGGCATCAATCGCATACGCCGTGTCGGCAAAGTCCAGGAACTGGCCGATGCGCTCGAGGAGGCGCCAATGCTTGGCGGCGTTGGCATTTCGCACACGCGCTGGGCGACGCATGGCGTTCCCAACGAGCCGAACGCCCATCCGCACATGTCCGGAGACGACATCGCCATTGTCCACAACGGCATTATCGAGAATTACGAGGAACTGCGTGAACGGCTGAAAAAAGACGGCTATGAGTTTGCCAGCGACACGGATACGGAAGTCGTCGCGCACCGCATTTCTCAGCATTTGAAAGACACGGGCGAGATATCCGCCGCCGTGCGGAAGACCGTCGCGGAACTCGAAGGCGCCTACGCGCTCGTAGTGATGAGCCGCGCGGACCCGGACAGGCTGGTTCTGGCGCGCGCCGGTTGCCCCGTGGTCATAGGTCACGGCATCGACGAGAACTTTATCGCTTCCGACATCGCCGCCTTGCTGCCGGTCACGCGACGCTTCAGTTTTCTCGAGGAAGGCGACGTTGCGGTTGTCGAGCGCACGAACATCACGGTCTGGGATGCCGATGGAAACGAAGCCGAGCGCCCCGAAAGCGAAAGCGAACTCAGCGCCGACGCAGCCGAGCGCGGCGAATTTCGGCACTACATGCAGAAAGAGATTCACGAGCAGGCGCAGGCGGTGGCACGCACGCTCAACGAACGCATCGCAAATGGCAAAGTCCTGGACGCGGCGTTCGGTCCGCAGGCTAACGCGGTGCTGGACAAGACCCGGGGCATACACATCGTGGCCTGCGGCACCAGTTTCCATGCCGGCCTGGTTGCGCGGTACTGGATAGAGCAGCTGTGCCGCGTACCCTGCACGGTCGAGATTGCGAGTGAATATCGCTATCGCTCACCGGTCGTGCCGGAGGGCACTCTGTTCGTAACGATCTCGCAGTCCGGCGAAACGGCCGATACTCTCGCCGCGCTTCGCGCCGCAAAGGAAGCCGGTTACGTCTCCACGATGACGATTTGCAATGTGCCCGAGAGCTCGATGGTGCGCGAGTCGGAGCTCGTCATCATGACGAACGCCGGCCCCGAAATCGGCGTCGCGTCGACCAAGGCCTTCACGACGCAGCTCGCCGCGCTCGCGCTGCTGACCATATCCCTTGCGCGCCGCAGCGGGCTCGAGGAGAGGCAGGAAAAAGCGCTCGTCGCACAATTGTCGGAATTGCCCGGACTGATAGAGCAGGTGCTGTCGCTGGATCCGGCCATCGAATCGCTGGCCGAGCATTTTGCCGACAAGCACCACGCGCTATTCCTCGGCCGTGGTGTCCAGAACCCGGTTGCGATGGAAGGCGCTCTCAAGCTCAAGGAAATTTCCTATATTCATGCCGAGGCTTATGCGGCCGGCGAACTCAAGCACGGTCCGCTCGCGCTCGTCGACGAAGATATGCCGGTCGTCGCTGTCGCGCCGGATGACAGGCTGCTCGAGAAGCTGAAAAGCAACCTTCAGGAGGTCCGCGCCCGCGGCGGTGAGCTCTATGTCTTTGCCGACCCGCGCGTGCAGTTCGGCGACCGCGTCGGCATTCATACGATGCGCATGCCGGCGGCGATACAGGATTTTCAAGCGCCGATCCTCTACACGATCCCGCTGCAGCTACTTGCGTATCACGTAGCCGTGCTCAAGGGCACGGACGTCGATCAGCCGAGAAATCTCGCGAAGTCGGTAACGGTAGAGTAGTCTGCCGGGCGCAATCAGGGGATGTTGCAGCTTCGGCATCCTTATGGACGCGCGGTTCGGTATGTTGCCCGATGCCGGTCAAAGCCAGCGGCGCACGCCTTGCCGATACTTATGATAATCATCGCCGAAGAGCTCACGTAGCGCACGCTCCTCGGGCCTGATCTGAAATCGCGTCATGTAAACGATGAATATTGGCAGACCGAGCAACGCGGCGAAGTTGCCGAGCCAGGCCGCCCATGCAGCCAACAGACACGCGAGACCGAGATACATCGGATTGCGCGTGTAACGGTAGACTCCGTTTGTCACGATGGTTGACGCTTTTTCCGGGTTGCCGGGGTGGACGGTCGTTTCGTGCCGCCGGAACTGGAGGATCGCCGTCACGGTGAGGCTGCCGGCAACGATCACGAGCAATAGCGAGAGGACGCGTGCCCCGGCAACCGGCACGCCGGCCTCCGGCACCATCCTTGCGACGCCCCACATCGCCGCGGCAACCGCCAGGAATACGACCACGGGCGGTATTTTCAGCTCAAGACGGCGCATTTCGCCAGAATAGCATATTGGATTTATGGTAAGTCCTTGATTAACCTCGTTTCTTATCCTGTTATGATCGAAACAGGCAAAAGCCACAATTCAGTACGGCAAAAGCCTGGCAGGAGCATGAAGTGAAAATCATAATGACAGTCCTGCTGCTCATCGGCGCAGTCCTGTTCTCCGCGGACGGACGTGCCGAGATTCACCGGTGCACGGATGCCGACGGGAATATGGTATTCAGCCAGTTTCCGTGCGCAGAAGAACCGGGTGCGGCGAAGGAAAAAGACGAGCCCGAGGAAGTCGAGACGGCGGAAGCCGATGATACTCAGCTTTCCAGCGCCGACATCGACGCGGCGTCGCGGGCGCGGGACTCTGAGGCGATCGCACAATGCCAGAAACCTTACAAAGACGCGATCGATGCGATCGAGGCCCGGATGGTCAATGGCTATACGCCCGACCAGGCACAGGCGTACAAGAAGCAGTTGCTTGGGCTTACCCGGGGGCTGCGCCGCTGCGAGTCTTAATGCCGGCCCGTCTCGACCCAGACGCCTTGGCTTTATCCATTTAGCCCCATACCATAAGGTCCGCTTCAAACACGGCAAGTACCGGCGTGTGAACCGGTATACAAAGGACCTGTTATGAACGATATTTCCGGGCGCCACCTGAGCGCCGAGGAGCTCGCGCAGGGCCTCGATTTCATTCTTGGCTCACCCAAAGACGGGGGCACGCTCGAGCTCATCGTCAGGCGGCCCGGCGTCGATGAGCGCGAGTCCCTGACGAAGGGACGACTCGATATCAAAGAAGGTCTCGTCGGCGATAACTGGCGGGCGCGCGGCAGCAGCCATACCGGGGACGGCGGGGCCGACCCGGAAATGCAGCTGAATATCATGAACTCGCGAGTCGTTGCCGTCGTTGCCGATGATCCCGGCCGGCGCGAACTGGCGGGCGACCAGCTCTACCTGGATATGGACCTCAGTTACGATAACCTGCCCCCGGGTACGCGACTGTCGCTTGGCGATGCGGTGATCGAAGTAACCGAGTTGCCTCATACGGGTTGCAAGAAGTTTGCGGAACGCTTCGGTGTTGACGCGACGGTGTTCGTCAATTCGGGCATGGGCAAGACACGCAACTTCCGCGGTATCTGTGCCAAAGTGATCGTGTCAGGCGATATCCGGGTTGGCGACGTCGCGCGCAAATCGGCCGAATGACGTCTATCCTAATGCGGTAATCGTAGTGAAGTCCTGATATTGGCCGAACAAAACAAACCCAGCATTGCGCGGATGCGCAAGCGCTTTTCGCCGGACAGGATGGCGAAGGCAACGGCCGACGACGGCCGACGCATCTTCGAGCAACAGTCGTTTCGCAGCGCGCTGGTTGTCGGTCTTGTCGTGATCACCGTTTTCAGCATCCTGTGGGCCATGCTGTCCACCCTGACGAACCGGATTTTCCCGTGGATGACGATCATTCTCGGCATCCTGATCGGTCTCGCTATTCGCAGGGCCGGGCGGGGCATCGACTGGCGCTTTCCCGCGCTCGCAGCGCTACTGGCCATCGCCGGCTCCCTGGTCAGCAACGTCGTCGTCTCGGCTGCATTCACGGCGCGGGCGCTGGAAACGACGACGCTGGCCGTCCTGCGCGCCGTCACGTCGATGACATGGCCGGTGTTCTTCAACGAGGTCATGACGCCGGCGGATGCCGTATACGCGCTCACTGCTGCGGGGGTTGCCGCGTTCTATGCAAACCGACGACTTGGGCGCGCGGAATATCTGGCGTTACGAAAATTCGAGGCGGGGTCAGACCGGCATCAGTAGAGTGTCGACGGGGGTGATCTTGCCCTTTAGCGCGCTGAGCTGACGGCGAACGAGGTACTCGAGATCGTTTACCGCGTTTACGATGCCGAGGAAATAGGGCGGCTGGCGCCGCAGCAACCCCCAGTCGCCGGTTTCTATGACGCGCACCAGGTGCGCAATGTTGTTGCGTATTGCCTCGATATACGGGTTGCGGCCGTCATACAACACTTCCATGTAGCGATAGGCTCGGTTGAACTTCGTGTGCAGGCGATCGCGCATCACCTGTTGATAGAACGTCGGCGTTTTCCTCAGCAGGTCCTGTCCCGAGGTGTAGCGCACCATATACTCGCCGGGACTGGCATTCTCGACGGCGACGCCACCGACGACAAATTCCTTGTACAGCCGGTCGCGGCATTTTTCGAGATAACAGCGATCCGCCATTTGCGCGATCATGTCGGCGGTGCCGATCAGGTGGCCGCAGATAATGTCGCGCGGGTCGTCGAGCTCGATCTTGTCGAGGTCGAGTTCGTAGCCGGTGAAGTGCACGATCATGCTGCTGACGGCAACGTCTTTCGCAAGGCCCAGTTCCGGCAGATAACGGCGCAGGAAATCGGCGCTCCGCGAGACGTGATAAAGCGTAAATTCAGCGCCGTTGGAGAACTCGGCATCGCGTTCTTCATGCCGAATGTAGCCCGCATCATGAAACAGTGACGTGATGATGGCCATCTGCGCACGACCGGCACCAAGCCGGTCACCGGGCTCTGCGCTGCGCTCGTAGCCGGTGACGAGACGGGCGAGCGCGAGGGTCATGTCCAGCGTGTGCTGAACATCGTGATACGTCGTGTCACAACCTTTGTAGCCCGGATAACGGCCGGTGAAAAGGCGTTCGAAGTCGTAGAAAGCGAGCCACAATTTGTCGAAGGTCGCGCCCGGAAAGGTCTCGCTGAAAAGCTCGTAAACGGCATTACGAACCATCGCAGGATTGCTGACCTGGACGGTATTGGTAACGTCGTAATCGTTGCGGCGGTCCTGCGACATAATGCCGCTCATGATACACGGGGAGGCGGCACTGCGTCGGCTAAAAAACCGAAATATGTCATATGGTTGATGTCAATTCGGGCCGGTCAGAGGTCGAATTCCGCCACGACCGGCGCGTGGTCGGACGGGCGTTCCCAGGCCCGCGGCTCCTTGTCCACGTAGCTCGCTTTACAGCGCTCCGTCATCGGCGCACTCGTCAAGATCAGGTCGATTCTCAGGCCCGCATTTCTGCGAAAACCGGCGGCCCGGTAGTCCCACCAGCTGAATGTTTTTTCAGGCTGATCGAAATTGCGGAAAACGTCCGTCAGGCCGAGTTCGAGCAAGCGCCCGAGCGCTTCGCGCTCTTTCGGACTGCACAGGATCGCATCGCCCCACTTCTCGGCGTCATACACATCTTCGTCTCTCGGGGCGATGTTGAAGTCGCCGAGCACGACGAGTTTTTCGTGTTGCGACAGTTCGTCTTGCAGGTAGTCACGCAGTGACGACAGCCAGCCGAGCTTGTAGTCGTACTTTTCCGAGCCGACCGCCTGGCCATTCGGAACGTACAGGTTGATTACGCGGACATCGTTTACGGTCGTTGCCAGCACGCGGCGCTGGTGGTCGTTGAACGATGGCAGTTCGAGTACCGGATCCGCTGGCTCGGACTTGGCGATCGTCGCAACGCCGTTGTAGGTCTTCTGACCATTTGCCAGCGACGAGTAGCCCGCCTCACGCAGGTCGTCGGCGGGAAACGCCTCTGTAACCTGCTTGATTTCCTGCAGCACGAGCACATCGGGGTCGTTGGCCGCGAGCCACTCGAGTACCTGCGGCAGTCGCACCTTCATCGAGTTGACGTTCCAGCTTGCTATTTTCATGAACCGGTAATTCCGCTCTGTCGGAGCAACGCGTCGATTTCGGGTTTGCGGCCACGAAAAGCGATATAGGCATCCATGATGTCACAGCTGCCGCCAACCTCGAGGATTTTTTCGCGGAAGCGGCGGGCCGTTGCCTGATCGAAAATGCCCGCTTCTTCGAATGCACCGAAAGCGTCCGCTGCAAGCACTTCGGCCCATTTGTAGCTGTAATATCCGGCCGCATAACCGCCGGCGAATATGTGGGAGAAGCTGTGCGGCAGCCGGTTGTAATCCGGTTGCGGAATCAAGCCGACCATGTCACGAACGTCCGCAAGCGTCTCCAGCACCCGCGGTCCGGCTCCCGGGTCATATGAGGCGTGCAGCTCGAAGTCGAACAACGCAAACTCGAGTTGCCGCATCATTGCCATGGCGGCGCCCGTGTGACGGCTCTCATCGAGGCGATCGAAAAGCTCGCGCGGTAATGGCTCGCCGCTGTCGATGTGGGACGAGCAATGCGTCAGCACTTCATGGCTCCAGGCAAAGTTCTCCATAAACTGGCTTGGCAGCTCCACGGCGTCCCAGGGCACGCCGTTGATTCCGGAGATGCTCGGATAGTCCACCCTGGTCAACAGGTGATGCAGCATATGGCCGAACTCGTGAAACAGCGTGACCACATCCTCGTGTGTCAGTAATGACCTGTGATCGCCGCTACGTTCCGGTGGCGGGAAGTTGCAGACCAGGTAGCCCACCGGCAGCACGGCACGGCCGTTGAGGTTCTTGCGGACGATGCATTCATCCACCCAGGCGCCATTACGCTTGCCCGGGCGCGCGTACAGGTCAGTGTAGAAGCCGCCGATCATCGAGCCGCGCTCGTCCTGGACCGAGTAATAGCGGACGCTCTCGTGCCAGCTCTTTACGTCGTTTTGCAGCCCGAGGCGAATGCCGTAGAGCTGCTCGGCCGTCTCGAACAGGCCGTCGACGACCACCTGCGCCGGAAAGTACTGACGCAGTTCCTCGTTCGAGATCGAGTGCTTTTGCTGTTTCAGCTTCTCGAGCCAGTAAGCCGCATCCCAGGGCCGAACCGTTTCGCCGGCCAGCTCCGTAAGTTCCGCCAGCTCGCGGTTTGCGGCTGCCCGGGAATGACTGGCGAGCTCGTGCAGAAAGTCGATGACCTCTTGCGTTGTTTTCGCCATCTTGGTCGCCAGCGAATATTCCGCGTAGTTTTTGAAGCCCACGAGCCGGGCCGCCTCGAGCCGCAGGGCGAGGATGGTCGCAATGTTGTTGGTGTTGTCCCAGGCGCTGTTGCCGCCCTGATCCGACGCGCGGGTCACCCAGGCCCGATAGAAGGTTTTGCGAAGCTCACGATGCTCCGCGTGACGCATCACGGCGTCGTAAGTGGGATGGTCGAGTGTCAGCAACCAGCCCGGCCGGTCTTTGTCGCGCGCCCCGGCAGCAGCACGCTCCAGGACCTGCCTCGGAATGCCGGCGAGTTCGGCCTCCTTCTCTACGTGCATGCTCCACGCGTCGGAAGCGTCCTGTACGTTGTGCTCGAATGCCGCCTGCGTTTTTGCCAGCTGCTGCATGATTTCCCCGAAGCGCGCCTTGTCGCGCTCCGGCAGGTCGACACCCGACAAATGAAAGTCGCGCAGCGCGTGTTCGACCACGCTCCTCTGTGCGAGGCTGGCGTCGGAACCGAAGCGGGCGTCGACAGCCGCGTACGCTTTCTGCAGACGTGCATTCTGGGAGACTTCGGTGACGTGCTGCGTCATCAGCGGCAATGCTTCATTGTAGGCATCGCGCCATTCGCTCGACCCGAGAACACCCTGCAAATGACTGACTGGTGACCAGATCCTGGACAGCTCGTGCCCCATGTCCTCGAGCGGCGCCACGAGGGTGTTGAATTCGGGATTCTCGGCCGCATCAAGCAGGTCATCGAGCATTTGCCGGTAGCTTGCGATAATGTCACGGATCGCGGGCATGACATGCTCGGGAGCGATTTCACCGAAGCGCGGCAGCGACGAGGTATCCAGGAGCGGGTTAGACATTCGGGTGACTGATATCCTTTTCAGGCGCGTGATGTTAGCAAAGGATCGATGTTGAAAGAAAAGTTCGATGTGCTGGTAATTGGCGGCGGCAGCGGCGGCATAGCCCACGCACGCCGAGCGGCAGAATACGGCGCAAGAGCAGCGGTTGTCGAGTCCGGCAAACTCGGCGGCACCTGCGTCAATGTCGGCTGTGTGCCGAAGAAGGTCATGTGGTATGCGGCGGCGCAGGCGCATCAGTTCGAACACGCAGAGGACTACGGCTTCGATATCGAGGTCAGGGGCCACGATTGGGCGGCTATCAAGGAAAATCGTGATGCGTACATCGCGCGCCTTAACGCCATCTATGAAAGAAACCTCGACACCAGCGGGGTTAGCCACATTTCCGGTTATGCGAACTTTGTCGATGCGCACACTGTTGCCGTTGGTGACGAGCTGTTCGAAGCCGACAAAATTGTCATCGCCACGGGAGGGCGGCCCGGCATCCCTGACATTCCTGGCGCCGAACTGGGCATTACCTCCGATGATTTCTTTGAGCTCGAGGAACGGCCACAGCGCGTACTTGTCGCCGGCAGCGGCTACATCGCCGTCGAGCTGGCCGGCATCTTCAATACGCTGGGCAGCGACGTCCATCTGGTTGTGCGCAAGGACGGCATCCTTCGCAGTTTCGACGCCATGCTCGGCGAAAGCCTCATGGAATGCATGGAAAAACAAGGCATCGAGATCGAGACACGATTTATACCGGCAGCGGTCGAGAAAACCGGCGACGGCCTCATCGTCCGCGCGGAGGACGGCCGCACGTCGGATCCCGTGGACAGTGTGCTCTGGGCGATCGGCCGCAAGCCGAATTCAGCCGGACTCGCACTCGAGAAAGCCGGTGTCGAGACGGATGCGCGTGGCTTCATTCCGACCGACAAGCGGCAACAGACCAACGTCGGTCACATTTTCGCCCTTGGCGACGTAACGGGGCGCGCCGCCCTGACGCCGGTCGCGATTGCGGCCGGCCGGCGACTTGCCGACCGTCTGTACGGCGGCATGGAAGGACGATATCTCGACTACGACCTGATCCCGACCGTGATTTTCGGCCATCCGACGATCGGCACCATCGGCCTTTCCGAAGCCGAGGCGCGCGAGGAGTTTGGCGATACCGTGAAGGTGTACCAATCGGGGTTCATTCCGATGTATTACGCGCTTGGCTCGAAGAAGCAGCGTTCAATCATGAAGCTCGTGACGGTCGGTGAGGACGAGCGCATCGTCGGGTGTCACATTTTTGGCGACGGGGCCGACGAGATGTTGCAGGGATTTGCCGTCGCGATTCGTATGGGTGCGAAAAAGGCGGATTTCGACGACACGGTCGCAATACACCCGTCCAATGCCGAAGAACTGGTGACTATGCGTTAATCTGCATTTGCTTGAGGATCGGCGCCGTATCGGGCCGCACACCGCGCCAGATGTTGAACGACTCGGCCGCCTGTTCGACGAGCATACCCCAGCCCATCACAGACCTGGCGGCCCCATGCTCACGCGCCCAGGCGCTGAACGGCGTGGGGCTGAGGCCGTAGGACAGGTCGTAGCAAATCGTGCCTTCGCTGACAGCAGCCTCGGGATAGGGTGGCGTCTCGCCGCGAACGCCCGACGAAGTGGCGTTGATAATCAGGTCGTAAGGTTCGGTCACCGGGACCATATTGAAGTGGCAGGCATTCACGGGACCGAATTTCTCGAAGTGATCGACCAGCGCCTGCGCCTTGTCAATCGTGCGGTTCCCTATGCGCAGCGAGTGCGGCCGCATCTCGAGCAAGGGGCCGATAATTCCGCGGGTTGCGCCACCCGCACCGAGTATCAGGATGTTCCGGCCCTCGATCTCAATGCCCAGATTGAATTCGAGATCACGCAACAAGCCGATGCCGTCGGTATTGTCGCCGATCATTTCACCGTCTTTGAAGGTAATCGTGTTGACAGCCCCGGCCGTCGCAGCGCGCTCACTCATCCGATCGACCAGCCTGGCTGCCGCCGCTTTGTGCGGCACGGTGATATTCAGACCTTTGCCGCCCGTGCGCTGAAACTGTCGTATCGCTTTTTCGAGCTTGTCGGGCGCAACCTGCAGCAATTCATATTGCAGTTGCTGGCCGGTCTGCAAAGCGAACAGGCGATGGATGACCGGCGAACGACTGTGTGAGACGGGGTAACCCATCACGCCGTAGCGATCGATCGTTACCGCCTCATCCATGCTTTAGCCATTTGGCGGCTGCTACCGCGTAATAGGAAAGAATTGCGCTTGCGCCGGCGCGACGAATGCACAGCAGAGCTTCGAGCACGGCCGAACGTTCGTCGAGCCAGCCGTTTTGCGAAGCCGCCTTCAGCATCGCGTATTCGCCGCTTACGTGATACGCAAAAGTGGGCACACCGTAAGCGTCTTTGACGCGTCGTATGATGTCGAGATACGGCATCGCCGGTTTGACCATGACGATGTCCGCACCTTCCGCCATATCCAGCCCGACCTCGCGCAAGGCCTCGTCCGAATTCGGCGGCGCCATCTGGTAGGTCGACTTGTCTCCACCGCCGAGATTTTCGGCGGAGCCGACCGCATCGCGAAATGGTCCGTAAAAACAGGACGCGTATTTGGCGGCATAGGCGAGGATGACCGTGTTCGGATGTCCCTTGCCCTCCAGCGCCGTACGAATCGAGCCGATGCGGCCGTCCATCATGTCGGAAGGTGCGACGATGTCTGCACCGGCATCCGCGTGCGAAAGGGCCTGGCGTACGAGCATGTCGACCGTAACGTCATTGAGCACGTAACCGTCGTCATCGATGATGCCGTCCTGCCCGTGCGTCGTGTAGGGGTCGAGGGCAACATCCGTGATGACAGCGAGGTCGGGATGTTCTTTCTTGATCGCCTGCACCGTTGTCTGGACCAGTCCTTGCGGGTTGGCGCACTCGGCTCCGTCGAGGCTCTTCTTGTCGGCGCTGATCACCGGAAACAGCGCCACCGCCGGTATCCCGAGGTCCGCAACCTCGGCCAGCTCTTCGAGTAGCCGGTCGACGCTTTTGCGGTCGATGCCGGGCATCGACGGCACCGGCTCGCTGCGCCGCTCTCCTTCGAGAACGAAGACGGGATAAATCAGATCGGACGACCCGAGGCTTGTTTCCGCGACGAGACGCCTCAGGGCGGCGCTGCGCCGGTTGCGGCGCAGCCGGCTTCGAGGGAACTGACCGGCGCTAAAATCACTCATAACAGGTCGATATAACCACAATATTTTTCGATTTTCCCTATATTTAGGTGGGGATTCCATGTCAAAAATCCGGTTTTGGGGGAATCGGGTAATAAAAACTTCTGGGGGGCGGTCATCTAGTATGCATAGCAGCAAAGCCGCAGCGTTGCGGCGACAGAGGTTCGATCAGATCGTGGGTGTGCACTACCAGGATATGTATCGCTACGCCGCGTGGCTCAGCCGGGACAAGGCGGTTGCCGAGGACGTGGTTCAGGAGGCTTTGCTGCGCGCATGGAAGTCGCTGGACTCGTTGCGCGACGATGCTGCCGCCAAACAATGGCTGCTGACAATCGTGCGCCGGGAAAACGCGCGCTATTTTGAGCGCAAGCGTCTCGACACCGTGGACATCGACAACCTCAGCGCATCGCAGGCGGCACTGCTGGCGACCGCGCACGACGAAGGGCTCGACGATATGCGAAAAGCGATCTACGAGCTGGATGACGATTACCGCGAACCGCTCGTGCTACAGGTACTGATGGGCTACAGCACGAACGAGATCGCAGAGCAAATGGGTCTCAAACAAGGGGCAGTGCTCACGCGACTGCATCGCGCGCGAGCCAGGCTCAGGGAGACGATGGAAGCACAATGAACAGCGAATCGGACAAAAAGCTCGACAATCTGATCGCACGCGCATTGGCGATCGATGTGCCCGAGTTCACGATGCCCGAACTCCCCGAAGCGGACACCGAAAATGTTACGGCGATCAGGCCCCGCGGCCGGTTATCCCCGCCAACGTGGTTCGCGATGGCGGCCACAGTCGCCATCGCAGCGATTCTCGGCGCTCGCATGCTCGGCGGCGGGGTGGAATACGATTCGCTGGCCGACGAGGTCATTGCGCACCTGGACCATGAGCCGTATGCCCTCAGGGTTACCAGCGATGCGGTCAGTGACGAGCGGCTGAACAGGGTCGTTCCGTCGGATATGGCGAAGCTGGATCACAGTGCGGGCCTGATTACCTACGCACAGAGCTGCATCATCAACGGCCGCACCGTGCCGCATCTTGTTATTCAGGGCGAACGCGGTCCGGTTACGATCTTGTTGATGCCTGAAGAGAAGGTATCCGGCGCTATCGACATCAGCGGCGAGAACGTCAACGGTGTGATTCTTCCGGTCGGTGATGGCAGTATTGCGATCGTCGGCGAACGCGAAGAACGCATCGACAACATACGAAACAAGCTTTTAGAATCGGCGAGGTGGGCCTCTTGAGGCTTGCATTGCCCTGACACTGCCCGCATGGGCATAAAACAACCCTAGTAGGAGAGAAATGATGTCTGAAAAGAAAGTTGTAAAGCCCGTTGCGCTGGCTGTGGGTGCGGCTCTGGCCGGTTCCTTTGCGCTGACCTCGAGCATTGCCAACGGCAAGACGGTTGAAGATCCGTTCGAGATTTCCGAGCTGAGTGCCGGCTACATGCTGGGTACGACCGGCCATCACAAAGACAAGGAAGGCGAAGGCAAGTGCGGCGAAGGCTCTTGCGGTGAGAAGGAAGGCGAAGGCTCTTGCGGTGAGAAGGAAGGCGAAGGCAAGTGCGGCGAAGGCTCTTGCGGTGAAAAGGAAGGCGAAGACAAGGACGGTGAAGGCTCCTGTGGTGGTCAGGGCTGAAGCGCCGCTTGCTCTCTCAAAGATAGAACAGGGCCCGCGCATGTCGCGGGCCTTTTTTTGCGTCATCGGACCGCAAATGGCGATGTTGCCACAGCGCGGGCGCTGCTAAATTGACGCTATGAAAGGAAAACTCACACGATGCAAATGGGCGGAGGGCGCCAACGCCGGCTACATCCGCTATCACGACGAAGAGTGGGGCGTGCCGGCCTTCGATGACCGGACGCAATTCGAGTTTCTTGTCCTGGAGGGCGCGCAGGCCGGGCTCAGCTGGTCGACGATACTCAACAAGCGTGACGGATACCGCAAGGCCTTCGCCGATTTCGACCCCGAAAAAGTCGCGCGATTTACGCCCGACCGCGTGGAAAGATTGCTGCGGGATCGGGGCATCGTTCGCAACAGGCTCAAGGTTCAGTCTGCCGTAAGCAACGCCAGGGCGTTTCTTGCGGTGCAGGAAGAGTTCGGCAGTTTCAGTGACTATATATGGGGCTTTGTCGACGGCGGACCGATTCAGAATACTTTCAGGAGCGATCGGGACATTCCGGCAACTTCGCCCGAGTCCGACGCATTGTCCAAAGACCTTAAGAAACGCGGGTTCAAATTCGTTGGCAGCACGATCGTCTATGCGCACATGCAGGCGACTGGGCTGGTGAACGACCATGTGGTCGACTGTTTTCGTTACGAGCCCTGCGCTGCGATGAGCCGCAAAAAAGCTGACGCTTGCAATTACCCCTGAGGGGGCGGATGATTTGCGAATCCCGAAAACAATAGCAAAATGAGGGAATTGCGATGAACGACATCATCGACGGCAAGCCATCCACAAACTTCTGGATTGTCGGCGGTGCCGCTCTCGTATGGAACCTGATCGGGCTGCTGTTTTACTACCAGGACGTGACGACGACCCCGGGTGACCTCGAACAGGCGACCCAGGAATTGCGCGATCTCCTGTTGGGCAGGCCGAAGTGGGCGACGTCGGCATACGCCATTGCCGTGACATCAGGCGTGCTCGGCTGCCTGTTGATGCTGTTTCGGAAAGCCTGGGCAGTGCCGGTATTCACGCTCTCGCTGCTGGGAGTCATCGTTCAGGACTTTCATGCCTTCGTCCTGGCAAATGCCTACGAGATCATAGGCCCGGTCTGGTCAACCGTTTCGCTTGCGATTCTGGTGATTGCGGCCTTACTGGTCTGGTATTCGCGGCAGGCCAGAGCAAGAGGCTGGCTCTACTAGTTACCGATCCGGATTATCGTCAGGGCCGCGAGGCCGTTGGGCGTATTGTGAGATACGCCACCCAGATAGATCGTATTCGTTGCGAGGCCGTTCCAGTTCACCGTGACGGTCTCGGTTGATCCGGCGTTGACGAAGGATGGCCCGGTTACGGTCATGTTGCCCTGGTCGTCGTCGATGCCGAACGCCCAGCCGAGCAGCTGATAGTTCGCGCCGGGACCGTTCGTTTCGTCGGTCTCGAAGCCGTGAATCAAGACCGCATAGCGGCCGGCAGCGGGCCGGAACTGGTTGAATTCTTCATCTGAATCGAACTCGCCACTCTCTCCGATTTTCGTGCAGTTGACGTTGTCGGGACAGTAGTAAACGTACATGTCGAGATCGTCGTCGCCATCGGTGAGGGAGTTGAACAGCGCAAATCGCAGATACAGCTGATCGGCAGGCACGTCGATCAGGTGTGCCGTTACACCCTGGTCGGTTCGGAACGTAAAGGTCTTCGTGTCGTCGTTGTCCACGAATCCGTTGATGATGACCGGCAGGCGCAATCCGTGAACTCGTGGCGTGTATGAACCGCTGTAGCCGAACTCGACCGGAAAAGTAAGAGTGCCGCTGCCGCCCGTCTCCGTTATCTGGCCGGGCGCGCTCACGCTGATCGGCCGAACCGCGATCGAGCTGTATACGCGATGTTGGTCGCTTGCCCATTCCAGCGCGCCGAAACGCCACAAATCGAGCGGACCGGACTCGACGCTGAACGTGACGTCGAAAGAGGCGGTCCCGCCCGGCCCGATCGTGAAATTCGGCGGCGTGACAGTCACGGCGATACCGGTGGGCGCGATGACCTCGGCAACATAACTTTCGGTCTGATCCGAGACGTTGGTGACGTTACGGCGAACCGTTCTGCCGCTGGCCATCTCAGCGATGGCAATGGACGGCTGGTTGAGATCGGCGCCGGAAAACGAAAAACCGGCGGCCTCCAGTTCGTTGCAGCGGGCAGCCGCTACGAGCGGCGGTTGCGTACCGCAGCCGAATGCGTCGTATTCGTCGTCGTTGACGTCGTAGACGAGCCCGGGGTCGTTGGCGTCGTTCGGTACGATGTGCCCCGCGCCGTAGTCGAAAGGATGTGCTGCCGACGTCCCGTCCGACGCGGTCAGGTCCTGTCGCGCCGTGGTCATCAGCGCCGACTTGATGACGGAAGGGCTCCACTCGGGGTGCGCCTGTTTCAGCAACGCGGCGGCACCGGCGACGTGAGGCGTCGACATCGATGTGCCGGAAAGATAGGCAAAGTCCTCGCCGGGCGTGGAGTTGACCGCGTCAGGCGTAAAACCGGCCACGATATTTACGCCCGGAGCGGTCACGTCGGGCTTGAGAATATCCGGCGCAGGCCCCGGGCCCCGCGCCGAAAACGCCGCCATGACGTTGCCCTCGTCGTTCTCTGTAAGCAGCAGGCCATTCTCGAGGTGGACGATAACCTGGTTGCCTGCGTCCAGCTTGGCCAGCAACAGGTTGGCGTCTGCCTGGCCGATCATCACGGCCGGAATGTTGATGCCCTGCGGCGAGCCGTTCATGACTATGGGGTTGCCCGCGAGGTTGTAGACAATCGCGGCCTCCGCGCCGGCGTCGCCCGCGTGCGCGATTTTTGTCGCAAACAGGCATCCGCCACGCTGGATCAGTGCAACCTGTCCCGCCAGTTCCGAGCTGTTCGCAATTGGCTGGCAGGCGTCCGACGTAGTGCCGTTGCCGGCGTTCGCGGCATCGCTCTCGTCGTCAACGAGAACGAGGTCGCCATCGATGGGTCCGACCTCCTCGAGCGAAGGCGTGAAATTGGCCTCTTTCATCGCGTAAAGGCCCGCGGCCGATGCCGGCGAACGGACTTCTATTGCCTCGAACGAGGCCTTGCCGTCGCGCGTCGACGCGGCCGCAGTAATAACCCACGGACCACCGGCGGGCGAGCCGATCGTGCCGAGGTTGGGACCCTCGTTGCCCGCGGCGGCGACGGTGAAGACGCCGGCTTTGGTCGCCGCCATAAGAGCGAGATCGTCGGGTGAGGTAACGCGTATCAGTGAGCTGCCGACCGAGTAGTTGATGACGTCGACACCATCCGCGACGGCCGCGTCGATGGCGTTTACGACATCCGAGGTATTGCAGCTTGCACGCACCTCGCCGGGCCGCAACCAGCAGGCCTTGTAGGTCGCAACACGGGCGCGGGGCGCAACGCCCTCGACGCGCCCGACGACCGTGTCGAATATTGCGGCTTTGACGCCGATACCGGCAGCGGTGGTCGCCGTATGGGTCCCATGGCCGTCGACATCCCGGGCCGACATGATTTCGCCCGGGTCGATCGGACCGCTCGACTGCGCACCAGCGACAAAATACCGTGCGCCGATCAGCTTGTTGTTGCACAGCGTCTCTTCGAAACGATCGCCGCTTTGACAAATACCGTTCCAGTCCTCAGGCGGCTCGAACATGAGCACGTCCGGAAGATTTTTGAAGCGGCGGCAAAGCCATTTGCCGAGCAAAGAATTCTCGGCCCAGTCGCCATCGCACAATCGCGGTATGTTGGCTTTTCGCGTGTCGCTCAGGGCAGGATGCTCGGGGCTCACACCGCTGTCGATTACGCCGATGACTATGCCTTCGCCATCGAGCCCGAGCGGGCCGCGCAAACCTTTATTACGATCGAACAGCTCGAGGAACTTGAGGCTATGAGTCGTCGCGAGCGGGCGAATTTCGTCCTCCCAGACGTTCAGGACTTCGGGCAGCGCCTCCAGCTTGTGCGCCTGTGACGGATGCATTCTGACCGCAAAGCCGTTGAGGCCGTACAGGAAGCGATACAGCAGCTGGCCGTCGGTGCGCGCCAGCACCCTGTCCTGTTCCTCGTTCAGTCGGGCCGCGTAACTTTGAATGGCGGGATGCGTCTTGTCGAAGCGCGTCCGGGGAGGCTGCGGCTGGCCCGGCTTTCCGGATACGCCCTGAAGTGCCGAGTGGTACTCGGCCGCGGCCGGTGTCTGCAGCTGGACGATATAGACTTTGCTGGCCGCCGGGTTCTCGGTCCCGGCGAGGCGAATAGCGCCGAGACTGCCGGCGTCACGAAGCCGTGACTCGTATTCCGCCATTGCGGCTGCCGAAATCAGCAACGTGGCCAGTAACAATGTTCGTCCGATATTCATCTAGTCGTTGAGGTAACCACGTATCTCGTCGTGCGAGAACTCGACGCCGAGACCAACCGCCAGGCGATTGACGAAGTTGAAGTAGCCGGTTATCAGCGTCAGATCGAGTATGTCCCTGTCCGACAAGCCGACTGCGCGGAGCTCACCGAGATCGCTTTCAGTCATGGCGCCGGGTGCAGTCGTCAGTTTCTCGGCATGGCGCACGATATTGCTGAGCCGCGGTTCCAGCGTCTCGAGTCCGTCCGCTGCCGCCAGTAGTTCCAGCGTCTCCTCGTCGTCGAGGTAGTGCCGCAGCGACTCGGCGTGATGGTTGACACAGTATGCGCACTCGTTTGCAGCCGAGACGACGACGGCAATGGCTTCACGCTCCAGGCGGCTGAGCCCGGACTTGCCGAACATCAGCGTCATGTACAAGTCGAGATGGTTGCCCATCGCCTTGTGATTAAGGCTATGGACCTTGAGGATATTCGATATCTTGCCCCGCTTTTTTACGAGTACGTCGTACAGCTCCGCCAACTCGCCGTCGGCATCCTCAATTTCAATTTCTTCGATCCAGGCCATCGTTTGTTGCCACCGCAGCTGAACTGAATACGATATCAGGGTATGCGGGCCCGTGTTCGACAAAATCGAAGCTGGCACCGTTCTCGCGGTAGCTGGCGCGGCCGACGATACGGCTCATGCAGGTAACTTCGGCATTGTTATTCCTTATCGGCCAGCCAGTCCCTGGGCTTGAGGAAATCCGTATACAGGCGCGCTTCAGGCGATCCCTCTTCGGGCTGCCAGTTGTAGCGCCAGTGAACGCGCGGCGGCAGCGACATGAGGATTGATTCGGTGCGCCCGCCCGACTGCAGGCCGAAAAGAGTGCCGCGATCGTAGATCAGGTTGAACTCGACATACCGGCCGCGGCGATACAGCTGGAAGCTTCGCTGGCGCTCACCGTAACGGTGGTCTTTGCGCCTGCGGACGATAGGTCGGTATGCGGGCATAAAAGCGTCGCCGGTCGACCGCAGGAACTCGAAACTTTTTTCGAAACCGAGCTCCTTAACGTCGTCGAAAAACAGTCCGCCGACGCCACGCGTTTCGCCGCGGTGCCTGAGATAGAAATACTCGTCGCACCATTTCTTGTATCGAGCGTACAAATCTTCGCCAAACGGTTCGCACGCTGCCCGCGCGGCTGCGTGCCATTGAACGACATCTTCCTCGAACGGATAGTAAGGTGTCAGGTCGAATCCGCCACCGAACCACCAGGCATCGTCGCCGGCGATAAAGAAACGGTAGTTTGCGTGTGTGGTGGGCACGTAGGGGTTTAACGGGTGTATGACGAGCGACACGCCGACCGCTTCGAAACCGCGGCCGGTCAACTCAGGTCGTGACTTCGTTGCTGAAGGCGGCATTTTCGTGCCGTATACATGGGAAAAGTTGACGCCAGCCTGTTCGAACACGCCGCCATCCCTGAGCACGCATGTGAGGCCGCCGCCACCGCCTGGTCGTTGCCAGTTGTCGCGTTCGAACCTGGAGTTGCCGTCGAGGTCTTCGAGTTCGGCGATGATGCGGCTTTGCAGTCCCTGCAAGTAGCTCTTTACCTTATTGAGTTCGTTCATGGCTTGAGTGGCCGCAACACTTTGCCGCTGGCGAGGTCCCTGATCTCCGACGGGCCCCGGGAAGGACCGCAATCCCCCGGGACTATGTAGTCTACACTTCCTGCAAACGTACGGCGCAGCACCCAGCGGTTGCGTGCGACGGGATGGCCCGAAACATTAGCGCTCGTCGACACGAGGGCAGAGTCGACGGCATCGCATAACGCGGCTGCGACGGGGTTTGTCGTAAGCCGAACCGCGATGCCCGGGTGCTCACCCCTGATCAGCCGCGAGACGCGATCGCTTGCGGGCGCGATCCATGTCGTAGGCCGTCCGGGATCAGGGTCGGGCAAGCCCTCAGGGTCAGCGTCGATCCAGTCGCGTAACTGGTGCTTGGCGGAAGCAATGAGAATCAGGCCCTTGGCAGGGTCGCGCCGCTTGATTGTAAGCACGCGCATCACGGCGCTTTCGTCATCCGGCATGCAGCCGAGACCGAACACGCCCTCGGTCGGATACGCGATAACACCCCCACCCAACAAAACGTCAGCTGCGCGGGAGATGGAGGGCTTCATTCTTGCGTCTTCTTTTTCTTTGTTTTTTTCTTCGAAGCTTTCTTCTTCGCGGCCTTCTTTTTGCCGCGGCGGCCGCGCTCCGGTGCCGCGGCGAGAAGCTCCTGGCACTCTTCGAGCGTCAGCGACTTGGGATCGCGGTCCTTGGGTACGCGCGCATTCTTTTTCTTGTTGGTGATGTATGGCCCGTACCGGCCATTGAGAACCTGTATGCCCTCTTCCTCGAAATCCTGAATAATGCGGTTCGCATCGGCGATCTTCTTTTCTTCGATGAGTTCGAGCGCCCGGGGCAACTCGATCGTATAGGGATCGTCATCGCCGCGAATCGAAACATACTTGTCGCCGTAGCGCACGTAAGGCCCGAAGCGACCGACACTGGCGGACACCTTCAGGCCATCCGGCGTCTCACCGAGATCGCGCGGCAGCTTGAACAATTCCAGCGCCTCCTGCAGGGTAATCTCGTTCATTTTCTGCCCGGGGCGAAGCCCCGCAAATTTTGGCTTTTCCTCGTCGTCCTTGGTGCCGATCTGCACGAACGGGCCATAGCGCCCCATGCGCACCGCAACGGGTTTGCCGCTCTTCGGGTCCGTGCCGAGTTCGCGCGCCTGCGCAACCTGTTCGCGGGTTACCGATTCTTCCTTGTCGTCGCAGAGGTCCTTGAAGGGGCCCCAGAAACTGTCGAGCAACGGTACCCATTCTTTTTCACCCAGTGAGACGGCATCCAGGTCGTCCTCGAGCTTAGCCGTGAAGTCATAGTCGACATACTGCGTGAAGTGGTCGGTCAGGAATCCATTCACGATGCGGCCGATGTCCGTCGGAATGAAGCGTTTGCTGTCCATCTCGACGTACTCGCGATTCTTGAGGGTTGCGATGATGCTCGCATAGGTCGACGGCCGGCCAATGCCATATTCTTCGAGCGCCTTGACGAGGCTCGCCTCGGTGAAGCGCGGTGGCGGCTCGGTGAAGTGCTGTTCGGGCCGAAGCTTGTCGAGGCTGATGACGTCGCCTTCAGCGATCTCCGGAAGCAAGCGGTCGCTGTCGTCGTCCTTTTGGATGTCGTCGAAGCCTTCCTTATATACGGCCATGAATCCGGGCTCGACGAGGACGGAGCCGTTGGCGCGGAAGCGATGGCCGGCATCGGCGTCACCTGCCGCAAATTCGACCGCAACGGTGTCGAACACGGCCGGCACCATCTGGCAGGCCATCGTGCGCTTCCAGATCAGGGAGTAGAGACGGTACTGGTCGTCATCCAGAGCGTCCTTGAGCGAGTCCGGAGTCCGGGCAACGGAAGTCGGGCGGATTGCTTCGTGCGCCTCCTGCGCGTTCTTGGACTTCGTCTTGAACTCGCGCGCCTCCTCCGGGACATTCTCGGGTCCGTAACGTTCCGCAATGACCTCGCGTATCTCGTTGACGGCAACGTTTGCCAGCGTTACCGAGTCGGTACGCATATAGGAAATCAGGCCGACGTTACCCTCGCCCGGCAGTTCGATGCCCTCATAGAGCTTCTGCGCCACGCGCATCGTCCACTGGGTGTTGAACCCGAGCTTTCGCGAAGCTTCCTGCTGCAGCGTCGACGTCGTAAAGGGGGCCGCCGGATTACGGCGGCGCTGACGCTTCGTAACGCTGACCGTCGTCAGGTTGCCATCGGCTGCGTCGTGAATAGTCTTCTCGACTTCGCGAGCCTCGTCTTCATTCCCGAAGCTGAACTGCTCGACCTTTTCGCCGCCGTAAGTGACCAGCCGCGAGACGAAGGGCTGCTCGTCCTTGCTGACGTCAGCCTCTATCGTCCAGTATTCGCGCGCCTTGAACGCTTCGATTTCCTGCTCACGCTCGACGATCATTCGCAGCGCGGGGCTCTGCACTCGCCCCGCAGAGAGGCCGCGCTGGACTTTTTTCCACAACAACGGCGACAGGTTGAAACCGACCAGGTAATCGAGCGCCCGGCGCGCCTGCTGCGCGCCGACGAGATCGGCCGAGATCTCGCGTGGATGATCTATGGCTTCCTGCACAGCGTCCTTGGTGATTTCGTGAAAGACGACACGGTGCACCGGCTTGCCGTTGAGCGCCTTCTTTTCCCTGAGCAGTTCGGTCAGGTGCCACGAGATGGCCTCGCCTTCGCGATCGGGGTCGGTCGCGAGATACAGCGCGTCGGCCTTTTTAAGCGCTCGAACGATCGCGTTTACGTGTTTCTCGTTACGTTCGATGATCTCGTATTTCATCGCGAAACGATTCTCGGGGTCGACGGCGCCGACCTTGGGCACCAGGTCGCGCACATGACCATAGGAGGCCATGACATCGAAGTCCTTGCCGAGGTACTTGCTGATCGTTTTCGCTTTTGCGGGCGATTCGACGATGACGAGGTTTTTGGACATATAAACTGGTGCCGGAAATAAACAACCGCGGTCAGTGCCGCGGTTGAATACAATGCTTGATGCCGGTCTGTCAAGAAACCTTAGTGGACGGCCCCCGTGCTTTCTTCGAAAACGAGGTCTTCCATCCTGGCGTACGCGAGCTCCTGCCCGGGCTGGCTGAACAGCACCATGAGGACGACCCATTTGATCTGTTCTTCATCGATATCAGGGGATTCAAGTGCCAGCAGGCGGTCAATCAGGATCTCCCGCTGCGGGGGCGACAATATTCCGATCTGTTCTAAATAGGTAATGTAACCCCGGCAGGCCGCATCCAGCCGCTCCTGCTCGAATTCGTTGTAAACGCGCGTGCCGTGCGCAGTTTGAGCGTGGTACGTCAGGTTGTGCTGATTGTCCGTCAGCCCGTCCAGCCACTCGAGCGCCCTGTCGATCTCGGGATCACTGAAGCCCGCCCGAGACAGATCGTCGCGGAGCTCATTGTGATCGGCTTCTGGTTCTTCTTCGGTGTCGACGTAGGTTTCGAACAGATACATTAAAACGTCGAGTACGTTTTCTTTCATGCCTGGAGCGGCTCCTTGTGCTGTCCAATCCAGTTTTTACGGGAGTAGCGAGTAGCGGCCGCCGGACTGCGACTCGACCATTCCCTCTAGCTCCAGGATCAGAAGCATGGAGGAAACCTGGTCGATCGTCAAACCGGAATTTTCGGCCAGCTCGTCGATACTGATCGGGTCGAAACTCAGGTGTTCGCGGAGCGCAAGGTAGTCGGAATCGAAACTTGCCGTGCCCGGCTCATTGCCGGTTGATTCCAAAGCATTTTGCAGAACGTGACCCGCCAGGGGAGCCAGCTCGGCAACAATATCGTCCGCGGTTTCCACAAGTTTCGCACCCTGCCTGATCAGCTTATGACAACCACGCGCCAGCGGATTATGGATAGAACCGGGAAGCGCAAAAACCTCGCGGCCCTGCTCGGAAGCAAGTCGCGCCGTGATCAGGGAACCACTGCGCCGTGCCGCCTCGATGACGACCGTGCCCAGACTTATGCCGCTGATCAGCCGGTTGCGCTGCGGAAACAGCTCTCTCTGCGGAGGGGTGCCCAGCGGGAATTCGCTGACGAGCGCGCCCGAACGGGCGATCTCGTGCGCGAGATCGCGATTGGCCGCCGGATAGACGCGGTCAATGCCGTGCCCGAAAAATGCGATTGTTGCTGCTCCGGCTTCGAGCGCGCCGCGGTGTGCCGCCGTATCAATGCCCTGTGCCAGGCCGCTGACAATGCAAAAACCGCACGAGCCCAGATGGCGAGCGAACTCAAACGCGTTTCGCCTGCCGCCTTCGGTCGGATTGCGGCTGCCAACGATAGCGATTGCCGGCATATGCAGAAGGCCGGGGTCGCCGTTGACATACAGCTGCTCGGGCGGACCCGGAATCTGGGCGAGCAATTCCGGATAGTCTTCGTCGCCTCGTTCGATCAGGTGGTGCCCTGCTTCCTGGAGCCATGCCTCGCTCATAAGGACATGGTAAAAAAAACGGCGCCCGAAAGCGCCGTCTTTATATGGCTGTAGGCCCGAAAATCAGCTCGGATTGCGCACGAAGTCGTGAATGTGCAGGGCCTGGGTGGCCTCCATGACGAGCGCATAGCCGATCCGGTCGTAGACCTTGAATACCATGACCGTTCCTGCTTCCTCGTCGGGCAGTTTGACTTTCTCGTCCTTGACGTGATCTCGGACGATCGCCCCTCTCTGGTAAACGGTCAGCACGTCGCCCACCGCGAGACCATGGTTCGAACCACGGTTCATGACGACGACCTGGTACTGTCCGATCTGCGTCACGCCGCCCACGACGGAGATGATCTGTCCGTCGATGCTGGTCGAAGGCGCTTTCGGGAAAAAGTTGAGCGGCACCTCGACCGATGTCGGCACGAGTCGATCGCCTTGCTTGGCTTCCTGGCTCGTTTCGGTTAGGGCGAACGTGGCGGGATCCCCCGTGCGGCGCAGCGTGCCCTGGCCAATCTGCTGGCCGTGGTAACCGAGCAAATCGTTGGTGTCAGGGTCGATGAGCGGGTCGCCGATCTGTACGACGTTGAAGCGCGATCCCGGCTCCGCGTTCGAACCGCGAACGTAAACAATGTTGCCTGCAGCAGCAATCATGTGGTCGCCTTTCGTGGCAACCATGTACGGTAGCGAGTCCCTCTCACCCTTCTCGATAACGACTCCTGTCGAAAGGAAAGCGTCGATCGCGCCATGCGGCACGCTCGTGATCGCCTCGGTCAGCGGCGTTACGCGCGCTTCAGGCGACATGCGATATGACGCGGCCTTGGTCGTCGTGATGCGCTGCTGACCGTCCACATAGACGAGACCCAGCACGTCACCGGGATAAATAAGGTGTGGATTCTCGACCTGGGGATTGACATACCAGATTTCGGGCCAATACCAGGGATCTTTGAGAAACGTTTCGGCGATATCCCAGAGCGTGTCGCCTTTCTGAACGACATACTCCTCCGGGGCATCCTCGGCGAGCCGCTCGCGAACCTGGGAGAACGCAGTGAGCGATCCGAGGACCAGCGATGCGATGAACGCGGCGGTGGCGACCCGGAGGCCGTTGTTCGGGCGATATTTGGTGAGGGACATAATCCTCATGCTCCGTGCAAGGTGTTGAGACCTGTGGCTTTTTTGCGTTGCTATAATATGTCGTTCCGGTGCCCGGGAGACTGCTAATTACGTCACATTTCCGGCCCCGGGCCCGAGTAAAATGGCCAAGCGTTGGCGGCAATTGTCGGCCATCTTATTCAATAAAGTCAATAATTTAGGTCGTTTTCGTAGTAATTTACAGCAATTGATGGCGAATTTACCGTAGCAAAATTATGGCAAAACTGACGATTTTGGAATTTCCCGACCCGAGGCTCAGAAAGAAGGCTGCGCCCGTCGAAGTCGTGGATGACGAGCTCCGGCAGCTGGTCGACGACATGTTCGAAACGATGTATGCGGCACCGGGCATCGGCCTGGCCGCGACGCAGGTCGACGTTCACCGGCGATTCCTCGTCACCGACGTTTCGGCCGAAAAAAACGACCCGCATGTGCTGATCAATCCGGAAATCGTGGAGAAAGAAGGAACTACGGTCAGCGAAGAGGGCTGCCTTTCGGTGCCCGGCTACTATGCCGAGGTCAACCGGGCCGAACGCATCCGCGTTCGCTACACGAATCGCGATGGCGAACAACAGGAAATGGACGCGGGTGGTCTGCTGGCGATCTGTATCCAGCACGAGATGGATCACCTCGACGGCAAACTGTTCGTCGACTATCTGTCGGAAGCCAAGCGCCAGCGCCTGCGCAAAAAACTGGACAAAGAACGCCGCCGGGCACCGGAGGCGATTGCGTTATAAAAGCCCCCAGGATCATTTTTGCCGGCACGCCGGACTTTGCGGTCGCCTCGTTGCGGGCGCTCGTCGAGTCGGGCGTGACCCCTGTTGCGGTTCTGACCCAGCCTGACCGGCCGGCCGGTCGCGGCAAGCACCTGACGGCGAGTCCGGTAAAGCGCTACGCCGTCGAACAGGATATCCCCGTTCTGCAGCCGAAGACGCTGCGTGACGATGCCGCGGTCGGGGAGATCGAGGCGCTGCAACCAGACCTCCTGGTCGTCGCCGCTTACGGGTTGATCCTGCCGCAGAACGTGCTCGATATCCCGGTGAAAGGCTGTCTCAATGTCCACGCGTCCCTGCTGCCGCGCTGGCGAGGCGCCGCGCCGATCCAGGCGGCGATACTTGCCGGCGATGCCGAGACCGGCGTATGCCTGATGTCGATGACAGCAGGGCTCGACTGTGGCCCCGTTTTCGTCAGTGAGCCATCGGCGATTGTCGCCACCGAAACCGCAGGGGATCTGCGCGACCGACTGGCGGCGGCTGGCGGCGGACTGCTGGCGAAGCACCTGCCGGATATTCTCGCGGGCAGGCTGGAGGCCACTGAGCAGGAAGAAGATAGGGCCACTTACGCACCGAAGATCAGCAATGACGATGCGCGTCTCGACTGGGGTTCGCCGGCAGATCAACTTGCGCGCGCGGTACGCGCCTACAACCCGGCGCCCGGTGCATGGTTCGTGTTGGGGAACGAGCGCGTTAAATGCTGGGAGGCAGAAGCGGTTGACGGCGAGGATCAAGCGCCGGGAACGATACTCACTTCGGGGCCCGACGGAATAGTCATCAGCTGCGGCGCTGGCGCGCTCAGGATGCTCAGGCTGCAACGGCCGGGCAGGCGGCCGGTGACGGCAGGCGAGTTTGCCTCGCGGGCCGACCTCGCCGGCATGCGACTGTGAGTTCCGTCAAGCGGGGGGCCTGGCTGCGGGCGACGGCGGCCAGAGTGGTTGATTCCGTCATAAGTTCGGGCCGATCGCTGGATGCGGCGATCGGCGCGATGGAAACCGACGTAGCCGAAGCAGATCGTTCGTTGCTGCGGCTCCTGAGCTACGGGGCGCTGCGGCACCATTGGCGGCTGGCGGGATGGATCGGTGCGCTGCTCGACCGACCCCTCAGGAAACGCGACAGCGTCATTCAGGCTTTACTTGCGATCGGCCTCTACCAGCTCTCCGATACGCGCATTCCGGACCACGCCGCCGTCTCGCAAACGGTCGAGGCCGCGCGGCTGCTGCGCCGTCCCAAGCTTGCCCCACTCGTCAATGCGATTCTGCGACGGGCGATTCGCGACCGGATTTTCGATGCGGCGCCGTCTAACGACGAAGCGGCATACGATCATCCTCGGTGGCTACTCGATGCTTTGGAACATGACTGGCCCGATGACTGGCAGGACATCGTTGCGGCGAACAATGATCGCGCGCCGATGTGGCTGCGCGTCAATCCGGCGCACTGCAGTGCGGCGGATTACCGTAAACGACTGGATGTCGAGGGTATCGCTGCGGAGCTGTTGCCGGGCGTCCCGCAGGCGCTGCGCCTTGCGGAGCCGCAGGCCGTTACGGCATTGCCGGACTTCGATAAGGGCCACGTGTCCGTGCAGGATGCGGCCGCGCAGATTGCATGCCTCTGGTTCGGCGATGCGCTCAGGGGCAAGGTGCTCGACGCCTGCGCTGCCCCGGGAGGTAAGAGCGGCCATTTACTGGAGCTTGCCCGGGGCGAGATCGACCTTGTCTGTGTCGACAAGGACGAATCGCGGCTGGCGGATGTGGCGGACAATCTCGACAGGCTCGGTTTTTCTGCAACCCTTATCGCCGCGGATGCATCGAAACCTGATGAGTGGTGGGATGGCGGGCTGTTCGATGCAATCCTGCTGGACGCGCCCTGCTCCGCGAGCGGGGTCATCCGGCGTCACCCGGACATCAAGTTGCTGCGCAGGCCTGAGGATATCGGGGCGCTGGCAGGTCAGCAGTCGGCGCTGCTGGACGCGCTGTGGCGCATGCTGGCGCCGGGCGGCCGGCTGGTTTATGCGACCTGTTCGGTNNGCACAGGAAGACCAGGTGTTGCAAGATTACAACATCCGCGATCTAATGCGGGATAAGGCATACGGCTACCAGATTCTGCCGGGAACGGCGGGTCTGGACGGTTTTTACTACGCCAGCCTTGTGAAGGTCTCCTGACGAAACACGATGTCAAAGCGTTCTGCAACAACCCACAAACGACTTCTGTCCGGAATTCTGCTGGCAGTCGTCGCGTCGCTCGTTGTTGACAATTCGCTGGCACAGGACGACATCGAGCGCGAGGGTTACTTCGAGGTTCGTTCTGCATCCGCACGCATTGTTGATGGTGTCCACACACTTGATGCAAGACTGCAGCTCGTACTGAGTTCCGAGGCGCTCCAGGCATTGTCCAGCGGCGTCCCGTTGACGATCGAACTGCAAATGGAACTGGTCCGTCACCGGCGTGTCATCTGGGATGATCTGGCTGCCGAACTCGCGGTTCGATTCGAGCTCGAGTACAGGCCACTCAGCCAGCGTTACATCGTTCGTAATCTCAACAGCGGTGATCAGGATTCCTTCGCAACGCTTTACTCGGCGCTGAACAATCTGGGACGCATCCAGGGGCTGCCAGTTATCGACGATGCACTGCTCGAACCGGACCGCAAGTACCGGCTTCGCGTGCGTGCGCTGCTCAATACACAGCAATACCCGGCACCGCTGCGTTTCCTTTTCTTCTGGCGTGACGAGTGGCAACTGGAAAGCGAATGGGTCCAATGGGTGCTCGACCGATAAGAAGAGCGTTATTGACTGCACTGGCCGCGACAGGCGTCGGCCTCGTGCTCGTTGCGCTGTTTCTGCTGAGCCGCGCGGCGCAGAACTCCGAGGATTTCAATCGCCTGTATGACATTCTTTTTGCGATCAACGTCGCGGGCATCATTGTGCTGCTCGTATTCCTGGTCGGTAACCTGTCACGGCTCGCGCGTGAGTACCGCACCCACGTCCCCGGCGCGAAGCTTAAAGCGCGTATCGTCGGAATGTTTGTCGGCCTTGCCATATTGCCGCTGATCGTCGTGTTCTATTTCTCGATACAGTTCATCAACCGTGGCATCGACACCTGGTTCAACGTCGACGTTGAAGAGGGTTTGGAGAACGCGCTCGCGCTGAGCCGCGCGGCGCTCGAAATGCAGATGCGCCAGCATCTGTATTCGACGCAACAGATTGCGCTGCGCCTGCGCGACGTCAACGAACGACAGTTGATCTTCGAACTCAGTATGATGCGGCGCGAAAGCGGCGCGAGCGAGATCACTATCTTCGGGCCGAACAACCGCATTATTGCGACCAGCTCGGACAGTTCCGCCGCCACCTTACCAAGCCCGCTTGCCGAAGAAGTGTTGTTGCAGATGCAGCAGGACCGGCCTTACGTGATGCTGGATCCTGAAGATTACGAGATACGCACGGCCGTCGTCGTTCGCACACGCGGACGCGCGGAACCGCTGGGTGTCGTCCAGGCGCACTATCCCGTAACCGAGCGCCTTGCCCGAATGGCCAACAGCGTCGACAGTTCCTACAGCGAATACCAGCGACTGCTTTTCTCGCGCGGACCATTGAAGTCGGTTTTTTCGATTACGCTGACCGTGGTGCTGATGTTGAGCCTGCTCGCCGCGATATACGGTGCTTTCGTACTGTCACGCCGGCTGGTCGCGCCGATCCAGGACCTTGTGGCCGGCACTCGCGCCGTCGCCAAGGGCGATTTTGATACGCGGCTGCAGGCACCGAGCAAGGACGAGATCGGTTTCCTGATCAATTCGTTCAATGACATGACGCAAAGGCTGGCAGCGGCGCGCCGCGAGGCGAGCCTGTCGCAGGCGCTCGTCGAGGCGGAGCGTGCACACCTCGAGGTCATCCTGGCGCGATTGTCTACGGGCGTGCTTGCCATCGAGGCCGACCTGCGGATACGGAACGCCAATCAGGCTGCCGGCTCGATCCTCGGCGTCGATCTCGAAAACCGTGCGGGTGAGCACCTGACCGAGGCAGCCAAAGGTTCGCCGCTGCTCGAGCAGTTTGTCGATGTTGCGCAGGTGCATCTCGGCGCCGGTGAGACCGAGTGGCGGGAACAGATCGTGCTGCGCGGAGAAGTAGGGCGCCGCGTTCTCACCTGTGCCTGTACGGCGCTGCCCGGCGATGAACGGCATTCCGCGGGGTATGTCATTGTCTTCGATGACATCACGGCCCTGTTGCAGGCGCAACGCGATGCGGCCTGGGGTGAGGTTGCACGGCGGCTTGCTCACGAGATCAAGAATCCGCTTACGCCGATCCAGTTGTCGGCGGAACGGATGCGCCGCAAGTACCTCGACGAGATGTCGGAGGAAGATGCACAGGTTCTCGATCGTGCGACGCACACGATCGTGCAACAGGTCGAGGCGATGAAAGAAATGGTCAACGCGTTCAGCGACTACGCGCGCGCGCCGGATATGGAAATCGGCCGCTTCCACATGGACAGGCTTGCACAAGAGGTGGTCGATCTGTACCGGGCACAAGCAAGAAATATAGATATCGTTCTCACGGCCGATCCCGCGATGCCAAAGATCGAGGCCGACGTCGGTCGCGTGCGCCAGATATTGCATAACCTGATCCGTAACGCCATCGAGGCACTTGATAACACGGAGAAAGGACGTATCGACGTGCAGGTAGGTGCCGCTGAGATAGATGGAATCGACGTCGTCCAGATTCGTGTAGAGGACAACGGACCGGGCTTCAAGGAAGGCTCGGTCAGCCAGATATTCGACCCTTACGTTACGACGAAACCCAAAGGGACCGGCCTGGGCCTCGCTATCGTCAAGAAGCTTGTGGAAGAACATGTAGGAACAATTAAGGCATACAACAGAAAAGATGGAGGCGCGGTCATCAGCATTCGGCTGCCGCTCGACGAGGCGGCGCGCGAGGCAATGATGGGCCATGGACCGGGACGCGCTGAGAGCAGGAGGGAAAGAGCATGAGCACGTCGCATGTACTGGTCGTCGATGACGAGGCCGATATCCGCGCATCAATACAGGACATCCTGGGCGATGAAGGATACGGCGTTACTGTTGCCGCTGACGCGAATGAAGCCAGCGCGGCGAGGGCGAAAAGCAAATTCGATCTGATTCTGCTTGACATCTGGATGCCTGATACGGACGGCATCACCCTGCTGCGTGAGTGGTCCGACAGCGGCGACCTCGCGTGTCCCGTTGTGATCATGTCCGGACACGGCACCGTGGATACTGCGGTCGAGGCGACCAGGCTGGGCGCGTTCGACTTTGTCGAGAAGCCGCTGTCGCTGGCAAAGCTTCTGCGCACGGTCGAGGCGGCGCTGGCGTCGGCCGACAAGCAGGCAACGACGGCACGCGGCATGCTGCCTTCGTTGCTGGCGCCTGTCGGACGCAGCAAGCTCATGCAGTCGTTGCGTGAAAAAGTACAGCAGTATGCGCGCCACGATGAATCCGTATTGCTCAGTGGCGAACCGGGGACCGGCCGCGGGGCGTTTGCGCGCTATCTGCATTCGCTGAGCTCACGCGCGGATGAACCGCTGATCAATATCACGGCGGCGTCGATCACCAAGGTCAACGCGGAAGAGCAACTTCTTGGCCACGCACAAGACGGAGAGGGCAAAGCGGGCGCATTCGAACGTGCCGGTAGAGGCACGCTGGTTATCGATGAGCTGACCGATCTCAACCCGACAGCACAGAAAGTCTTGCTCGCCGTGCTCGAGGATCGCAGATTCTGCCGTATCGGGAGCGGCGAGGCGCTTCCTCTCCAGGCAAGAGTCATAGCAACGGTGGCAAACGATTACGAAGCGCGCGTGGAGGATGGAACACTTCGCCGCGACCTGGTGGCCCACCTGGGTGTACTGAATGTTCGTGTGCCGCCGCTGCGTGAATATGCCGAAGACGTTCCCGAGCTGTTGGCGTACTACGTGGACAAACTCGTCGATGCTGAAGGTCTGACGTTCAGGCGATTCAGCGTCGCGGCGCAGAATCGGCTGCGCAACTATCCGTGGCCCGACAATGTGCGCGAGCTCAAGAACCTGACGCGGCGACTCCTGCTGACCGGTTCCGACGACGACGTATCGCTCGAAGAACTCGAAGCGGAAATCAGCGCCGGCGCGGCAGTCGACGAGCCGCTCGTCAAGCAGGATCTGCTTGCATTGCCGCTGCGTGAGGCGCGCGAACAGTTCGAGCGCGCCTACCTGCAACAGCAGCTGGTGCTTTGCGACGGCAAGGTGGGGCGACTCGCCAAGCGCGTCGGCATGGAGCGCACGCACCTGTACAGGAAATTGCGCTCCCTCGGCGTCGACTTTAAATCGGTGGCTGCCGAGGACTAGGCCTCCGGTATGAACCTGGCGACCTCAATTACGCTGTTTGTAGTTGGGCTCGCGATAGTCATCTACAGTGCCGAGAAGCTCGTCAAAGGGACCGTCGGTATATCCCTGAGCTTCGGTATTTCCGCCTTTCTGATCAGCGTGATCTTCATTGGTTTCGACCCGGAGAACCTCGCCCTGGGTGGCGTGGCAAGCTATGAGGGTGCCGCAGGAATCGCGCTGGGATCGATCATCGGCGCCGCCATGGTTGCCATTGCCCTGGCCTTCGGAATTACAGCAATGCTTGCGCCTATGCAGTTCGCTGCAGCGCCCAGGGCGATGCTCGCCGTGCCGCCTCTGGCGGTAGCGCTGTTTTTCGCCCTTGGCATCGATGGCCGGCTTTCCCGAACGGATGGCGGCATATTGCTTGTGGCATTCGTTGTCGCGATTGTATTCCTTGTTTACCTCGGCAAGCGGGGCCTCGACATCCGGCCTACCGGGGAGGTCGCGGAGACGCTGGAAAAGACGGAGAGACCTGGCCGCATGAAGTCAGCCGGAATTTTCGCGGCCTCCCTGATCGGCGTAATCGTCGGCAGCGAGTTGCTGCTGGCTGGCGCCGGGCAACTGATATCGAGGTTCGGTCTGTCGGAGACCGTCTTCGGCATGACCGTTCTGGCGCTGCTGGTGAGCATCGAGGAACTGGCGCGGGAACTGCCGGCGGCAAGGCAAGGCCGCCCGGATATCAGTTATGGCAATGTCGCCGGCTCCATCCTGGCGTTTTTCCTGTGCAACGCAGGCATCATCGCTCTGATACGGCCCGTTCCCGTCAGCCGCGAAGTGCTGACGTTCTATCTCCCGGTGACCGTATTCACTGTATTAACGATTTCGTTCTTCATGTTTCGCAAGCGGATATCACGATTGGCCGGGTTCGTGCTGATTGCCCTGTATATTGTCTTTTTCGCGGGCGGCTACCTGGGCCTTCAAAAACTCCCGTATTGAACAGGATTTCCGGATTCCCCGTCACCCGGCTGACAGGGGCGGGGCACCGGCCGCGGTCAGATCACGAATGATCAAGTCACATTACTCGGGAATGATGCGCCCGTCGGGCAAGAAAGTGAGCCCCGGATCTTCGAAGTCCTCGGCCGTCAAGCCGCGCATGAGTTTGAGAGCGCGGCCAAGTGAGTCGATCGAGGGGCCGGCAGGACGTATCTGAACCGTCGAGACGACCTCGCCCCGGAGGAATCGGCCCTCGCCGTCGAGAGTCGTGATAAGTATTGGCGCGATGCCCTTGATGCCGGCAACGCTGATGCCGTAGTAGGTGGCGAAATTGCCGAGGCTGTAGGCGATGAGGCGGTCCTTGTAGCGCTCGGCGGCACGGACTACGTGGGGACCGTGCCCAATTACGAGGTCGGCGCCGGAATCGACCATTCCCCGCGCAAACCTGACGACGTCGCCGCGCGGTTCGCCGTAATATTCTTCTTCGGCAAAAGGCAGGTTGGTCGCATCGACGCCCTCGGCGCCGCCGTGAAACGATACGATGACGATGTCATGTTTCGCCGCGGACACGGCAACGGTTGCCGCCGCGAATTCGTGGTCGAGCAGCATGTTTGAATTCTTGGTGACGGCGTAGGCAAGGACGGCGACCTTCAAGCCGTTCACCTCGAAGCTCGCAAATTCGCCGACGCGTCCGGAATGACGTATGCCGACGGCATCGAGCGCTTCCATCGTTGACGTTCTTCCTTCCTCGCCGAAGTCGCGCGCATGGTTGTTCGCAAGGCTCAGCACGTCGAAACCCGCGTCGCGATAATGCATCGCGTAGCGTGTCGGCGACCGGAACAGGTAGCAGGCGCTCGGGTTCTTGCATTTTTTTGCCGGTTCGCCGCCGTCGACCAGCACGCCCTCGAGATTGCCGAACGCGATGTCTGCCGCGGAAAGAACCGGCGTGACGTCGGAAAGAAAGCCCACGCCGTCGTCATCCGGCAAATGATTCTCGGGGAAGTCCGTGCCGATCATCATGTCACCGACGGAAGCAATACTGATACGAAACTTGCTCTTGTCCGGTTCCGGCGTTGGCGGCGGCGCCAGTTCCGGCACCGGCCCGTGCATTTCTGTGAGCGGTTTTTCAACCGGGGCGGGCGGCGGCGTTGCCGCGCATGCCGCCAGCAGCAGGCCGGCAAAGGAGCAAACGGCCAGGCGCCAGCTAGTCACCGACGCGAATGCGCAGCACGTCTATCTGCGCGGCACGCAGGCGGCTACGGAGCATGTTGAGTTCATCCAGGTCGTCGGTGGGTCCGATATAAACGCGGTAGTAGTTGCGTTCATTGACCTTGGCGCGCTGAATATTCGACTCGATGCCATGCAGCGCGAGCTCGGCGCGGCGACGATCGGCGTCGGTATGCGTCGAGAACGATCCGGCCTGCAAGACATACAACCCTGGTTCGACGACGGCCTGCGGCTCGTCGTTATTGCTTTCGTTGGGCGTTTCGTCGGGGACGACCACCTCGATCGCGGGCAACAGGTCATAGAACGTGAAACGCCGTTGTTTCGATGCGGCTTCGGGTTGTGGTTCTTCGACGCGCGCGGTGGTTTCGTTGTTATTGTCGAGCGCGTTTTGCAGGCTTGCCGGTGCTTGTTGCGCGACCGGCTGGACCGACGGACGGCGGTCCTTGACGTACACCGCCAGAGCGACAGCAAGTCCAATCGACAAGCCGAACAGCATCCATACCCATCCCGGGTATGTCTCGCTCTTCTTGCTTTTCGACTTGCGCCGTTTTCGATGAGCCACTACATGCTCTCCGGCGCCGACACGCCCAACAGGCCGAGGCCGTTGGCGATGACTACCCGGGCGGCGCTGATCAATGTGAGTCGCGCGTCTCTCAGGTCCGGGTCATCGACGATGAAATCGCAGGCGTGATAATAAGTGTGGAAGTCGTTTGCCAGGTCTCGCAGATAATGCACGAGGTGCTGAGGCGCACGATTGTTCGCGGCCAGTTCGATGACCTCCGGGAAACGGCTGAGCGCCGCCATCAGGCTCCGTTCGTGCGAATCCTCGAGCATGGACAGCTTGTTTCGACCGTTTGCGGCATCCCAGTCGAGTTCGCGTTCGGCCAGTTTGCGAAAGACCTGCGCAACGCGGGCATGCGCATACTGCACGTAATACACCGGGTTATCTTTGGATTCGGACGTCGCGATGTCGAGGTCGAAGTCGAGATGCTGATCGTTGGAGCGCGACACGTAAAAGAATCGCGCGGCATCGTTGCCGACTTCCGCACGCAGCTGGCGTAACGTGTCGAACTCGCCGGAACGCGTGGACATCTGCACCTTCTTGCCGCTGCGGTACAGCACGACGAACTGCACGAGCTTCACTTCGAGGTCGTCGGCTTCGTAACCCATCGCTTCGAGCCCCGCCTGCACGCGCGCGACATAGCCGTGATGGTCCGAGCCGAGGATGTCGATCAGGTGATCGAAGCCGCGCTCGCGCTTGTCGTAGTGATAGGCGATGTCGGAGGCGAAATAAGTCTTGTTGCCGTTTTCGCGAACCACGACGCGGTCTTTCTCATCACCGAAGTCCGTGGCACGGAACCACGTCGCGCCGTCCTTTTCGTACAGCATGCCGCGTTGTTCGAGTACGGCCAGCGCGTCGTCGATGCGGCCGGTCTTGGTGAGGCTTTGCTCCGAGTACCATTTGTCGAACGTCACACCGAATTCCGCGAGGTCGTCCTCGATATCGGCACGGATCGACTCGAGCGCCTGCTGGCGAACCTGGTCGAAACCGTCTTCGCCAAGCAGCTTCCCGGCGTTGGCGATCAGGGCGTCGATTTCCACATCGAAATCATCCGTATCGATGCCATCGAAAACGGCAGGGGCTTCCGAGACCGGTAAGCCGGTCGTATCTATATCGCCGGCGATGTCGCGGATGTAGTGACCCTTGTAGCCGGCGCCGGGAAAATCGAATTCGATGCCTTTTGCTTCGAGCCAACGCAACCAGACGCTGACACCGAGGATGTCCATCTGCCTGCCGGCGTCATTGACGTAGTACTCACGATGAACGGGGTAGCCGGCCGCCTCGAGCAGGTTGCCCAAAGTCGCACCAAACGCCGCGTGCCGGCCGTGGCCGACATGTAGCGGGCCGGTCGGATTGGCCGATACGAACTCGAGCAGTATGCGCGGCCCGTCCTGTACCGGCTGGCGGCCGTATTCACCGCCGTTATCGAGGATCGTGGTTATCTCGGTATGCCACGCGCTGGCGCTGAGATGAAAGTTGATGAATCCGGGTCCCGCGATCTCGACCTTTGCAATCTGCTCGCTGTCGCCGAGGTTGGCGACGATCTCCTCAGCCAGCGCACGCGGGTTCTTGCGAGCCGGCTTGGCGAGGCGCATCGCGATATTGCTCGCAAAATCACCGTGGCTTGCATCACGGGTTCGCTCCAGCGTCGCCTCGGTGGTGAAGGCGTCGGCATGCCCGGCGAGTTCGGGCAATGCGGCCAGCGCATCGTTGAGCGATTGTGCGATCAGGGACTTCATAGGGCGGCGGGAATTCTACAGGGATTTATGGCGTCACCATAACTCAATTGGATCGACATCAATCGACCATCGCACCTTGCGCGCAGCCGGCTCGTTTTCAAGTTCGGGACGCAGCGAATTCAGTACCGAGTGCAATGCGCGTCGGTCAGAACTCTGCAGCAACAGTTGTGCGCGGTAGCGGCCGGCCTTACGCGCCATCGGCGCGTCCACGGGACCGAGGACCCGCAGGTGTTCAGCCTGGCCTTTTTCGACGAGCCGGCGCGCCCGCTCGAGAAACGCATGGGCATCCTGCTGCCGGTGCGCGGACGATCGCAGCAGCGCGAGCCATGTGAACGGAGGCCAGCGTGTCTGTTCCCGTTCCGCGATCGCGTCTTCCGCAACCAGCTCGTAGCCGCCCCGCATCAGCCGCTGCCAGAAAGGGTGTTCGGGAAAGGCGGTCTGGATCAGCACTTCACCGGGCTTGTCTTCGCGCCCGGCCCGCCCCGCGACCTGAATGATCGACTGGGCCAGGCGCTCACCAGAGCGAAAGTCCGCACCGAAAAGACCCTGGTCGGCGTTGATGATGCCGACGAGCGTGAGCTTCGGAAAATGGTGCCCTTTCGAGAGCATTTGCGTACCCACGAGAATGTCGGCCTGGCCCTCTTCGGCCATGGTCAGCGCAGCATGCATCGCCCCTTTCTTCTGCATGCTGTCGCTGTCGATGCGCTGGATACGATGATCGGGAAACCGCCGCACCAGCGTCTCCTCCAGGCGCTGCGTGCCTTCGCCCAGAGGGCGAACCGGCGACGCGCACTCGCTGCAGGTGTCATCGAGCGGCCGGCGGGAGCCGCAATGATGACAGCGCAGAGTCTGATCATGTGCGTGAACGGTCATGCGGGAATCGCACCGCCGGCACTCTGCGATGTGGCCGCAACTCGCACAAATCAGCGTCGGGGCAAACCCGCGCCGGTTGAGGAACATCAAGACCTGGCCGCCGGCCTGGAGATGGGCAGTGGCAGCGCCGGCAAGGGTTTCGCTGACGCCGTCGGTAGCCGGCGCATGATTGAGGTCGACGAGATGCAGCCCGGGCGGCTTCGCGCCGCCGGCCCGCTCCGGCAAACGCAGGTGCTCGTAGTGTCCCTCGCGGCAGTGGTACAGCAATTCCAGTGTCGGCGTTGCGGATCCGAGCACGACGGGGACATTACGGCGTTTGGCACGTGCGATGGCGAGGTCGCGAGCGGAATATCGCAGCCCCTCCTGTTGCTTGAAGGACTGGTCGTGTTCTTCGTCGACGACGACGAGGCCGATGTCAGGCATCGGCGTAAACACGGCGGACCGCGTGCCGACGACGAGTTGCGCCGTGCCTGATCGCGCTGCACGCCAGGCCCTGAGACGCTCGAGGTCGGTGAGGCCGGAATGCAGCACAGCGGGCCCGATGCCGAGGCGTTTCTGCAGGCGGGAAACGAGCTGCGGTGTGAGCCCGATCTCCGGAACGAGTACCAGGACCTGCTTTCCGGCGTCGACGATATCCTGCATCAACCGCAAGTACACCTCGGTCTTGCCGCTGCCGGTAACGCCATCCAGTACGAAAGCAGCGAAGCCATCGCTGCCACGCACGGCATCGACGGCAGCGCGTTGATCAGTATTGAGATCGGGTCCTGCTTCACCGGGTGTAACGGGAGGCGCGTCGTCGTCGAGCCGCAGCTCGTGCTGGCTGATCAGCCCTTTCTCAAGCAGCGTTTTGGCTACCCGCCGCCAGTTCGGCAGCTGTTCGGTCAGCGCGTCGACGTCCAGCCCGTTGCCGCCGGCATCGAGCAGGAGTTCGAGCAATTCGGCCTGGCGCGGCGCGCGCTTTGCGAGCGAGTCGATATCAGTCTTCTCGCCCGTATCGGTGATGACGATGTGCTGCAGGCTCGGATGCAAGGATTTACCCTGGCGCAGCAACGCCGGCAGCGCCGCCGCAACGACTTCCCCGATCGGGTGGTGGTAGTAGTCGCTCGTAAACTGCAACAGCCAGAGGTCGTCGGCGCCGAAGAGGGGCGCGTCGTCGAGCGTTGCTATGCAGTGCCTGATCCGGCTTTCCGCGACGTCGCTCCCGGCAGCGACGCTCATCACGACGCCTGTCTGGCGGCGCGGCCCGAATGGCACCAGCACGCGACTGCCCGCCTGCGCCGCCGGCCCGTCGCCTGCCGGCAGGTAATCGAATGCGCGGGACAGCGGTACGTTGACGGCGACTTTGAGGACAGTCGGACTATTCACATTAAAAACAATAAGTTAGGGTTTTTCTTGAAGCGACCGGTCAACCACGACGGCCACCGGACGTTATTAAGAGTGTGACACGGTTTGGGGCTCATAGTGGAGTCGGCATGGAAGCAATCACTACGGCATTTGCGGTATCGTGGCCCCGCGAACATTCTACAGGGGCCAGGGCGCTGCAAAACGAACGGCAACTCAATCAGTTTCTGGCTGGTGTAGAGCGCCGTGCGTTGCGGATCGCGGAGATTGCCGTCCGTGACCGTGACGAGGCACTGGATCTGGTGCAGGATGCGATGATCAGGCTGGTGCGAAATTACGGCAAACGCGATGAAAGTGAGTGGACGCCGCTGTTCTACCGGATTCTGCAGAATGTAATCCGCGACTGGCATCGGCGCCAGAAAGTCAGGAATCGCGTTATGGTTTGGTTCAGACACGGGCCTCCCGACAGCGATGAGCGCGACATCGTCGCGAGCGCGCCGGATCCGGCGGGCCGCGCGCCTGTCGAGGAACTGCAGACGGACCAGGCAATGCGCCGGCTGGAAGTTGCGATCGGTGATTTACCCGCGAGGCAGCGCGAGGCGTTCATGCTGAGGACGTTCGAGGGCCTCGATGTTGCAGGTACCGCCGTCGCGATGAATGTCAGTGAAGGCAGCGTCAAGACACATTATTCTCGTGCCGTGCATACGTTGCGGGAAGCTTTGGGAGAGCATTGGTAATGAACGGGCAGGACAAGGACGAATTCGTTGCGAAGGCCAGCGAACGGTTCGACGAGAGTGTAGAGCGCCTCGATGCGGCGACACTGTCGCAGCTGAATCAAAGCCGGCATCGGGCGCTGGCGGAGGCCGGGCAAGCGGGCCCGCTGGGTCAGTGGATGCGCTGGGTGCCGGTGACAGGCGTCGCCACGGCCGCAGTCGTTGCTGTCATGGTGATGAACGGGCAAGTAATGATGAACGGCGAGCCGATTACTACGACCGACTTCGAGTTGCTGCTCGAGGACGACAACCTGGAAATGTTCGAAGACCTGGAGTTTTACAGCTGGCTCGATACGGACGACCTCGAAGCGAATGGCGATGTCGGTTAGAAGTCGTATCTTTGCCGGCGCACTGCTGCTCGCAAGCAGCGCGGCGCTGGCTGCCGACGACGAACTGCCGGACGACGAGTTTCTCGAGTATCTCGGCAGCTGGGAAGGGTCTGAAGAAGAATGGCTGATGTTTGAAAGAGATTCGCGAAAGAAGGGCAAAAAGCGTGGCGATTCTGAGCATGACGATGAAGAATCGGAGACGAATGATGAGAGCTAAAGTAGTCGTAATTCTTGTAGCGTTGTTTCTGGCAGGTATTGCGGCGGCCGACCAGCACGGTGTCGCGTGGGATAGCCTCAAGCCCGAACAACAACGCGTGCTGCAGACCTTCGCCGATGACTGGGCGAATCTGCCGGCGGAGCGCCAACGGCGGCTGGCTCTCGGCGCCGATCGCTGGACCGGAATGACGCCCCAGGAACGCAGAGGCGCAAAACGCCGGTTCAAGCGCTGGAACAAGCTGGACCAGGGCCACCGCGAACGGATCCGTCAGAACTACCATCGCTTTCAGAACCTGTCGCCCGCGGAGAAGCGCAGGATTCGCGATAATTACAGGCGCTTCATGGAGTTACGACGGGAGCGGCGGGAGGAGTTGCGCAATCGCTGGCTCGAAATGACGCCTGAAGAAAGGCAGATAATCAGGGACCGGGCGCAGCAGCGTCGCGATGCGCCGCAGCGCAGGGACAGCACGCCGCAACGCACGGACAGAAGGATCCACGACTAGCGGCCGAAGCGTTTCCTGATCCAGCCTCGGCTCGGCGCCTCGACATACTTGGTCAGGACTTTACCGAACAGGGTGGAGAGGATCGTCGCCACGATCATCGTTACGAGCAATTCCAGGATGTGGACTGGCAGCACATCCTCGGCTTTGTAGGTGCGAAATCCGATAGCCGCGGCCGGGATAAGGAAGACCGGGTGAAACAGGTATATGGAGTAAATATTCTCGGCCACCGAGTGCCACATGCGCAGTCGCGCCAACCTCACGAACGGTGCAAAAAGCCGCGATCTGTTGAACCACAATACGAGCGACAACAGACAAATTCCGATTGCGAAAACAAAGCGCTGCAAAACCCAGTACCAGAATGTGAATCTCTCGCCGGGCATCACCTCATACACCCAGCTCGACGCGTCCTGCACCGGAAGAAAAGCCGCGATGCCGATAATCACGAGAGCGAACGGCAGGATCAGCGCGATCGCCAGCTTGCCGCGGAACAGCCTGTCGATCGCTTCGGTTTTGTACAAAACGAGGTAAGCAAGCAGGAACCCGAGGAGAAAAGGCGTCGCCCGGTAGCCGAGGTGATAGTAAAGGTCATCGATCGTGTCTGGCGTGTCGAACCCGGATAGCAGCATGTGGATGGGCACGTGATAGCTCTCCGGGTCCGCGATCAAGGCGAAGTACCGGGCCGCCAGCGATGCGGCGATAGCTACGAGCGTGAGCACTATCGGTATTCGCGAGCGAACGAATGCAATAGCGATCAACGGCAGTAACAGAAATGATTGCACCAGAACTTCCAGCGACCAGCCTACCGGAATTATCGTCCGGGCGTCGGTGAGCTTGCTGATGAACAGCAAGTTCAGCAGCAAGTCGGTCAGTGTCCATTTGCGCACGATCGCGTACAAGGCCAGACCGACAAGGTACAGAGGCACGATGCGCGCAGCGCGGCGGACGTAGAAATCGCGCAGGTCGATGTGGCCCGTCAGCCTGAGTTCGCGCAGTAGCAGGTAGGACAGCAGAAAGCCCGAAAAAATGAAAACGAGCTCGGATCCCTGTGCCTGCCACAGAATATTGAATGCACCGGGGACGGCGTCGATGTACTCGGGCATCGAATCGGCCTCGAGCAGCGAAGCGACGCCGACTACGACATGAAAACAGATCACGAGGATAATGCCGAGGGCCCTCATGAAATCGATAATTGCGCGATTCTTCGCTTCGTCGAGCAGCACTTTCAGGGGTCGAATTGACAGATCGGGTCCCGTAGTTTTACCTAGTTCGGGGCTCTGTGCACGCCTGGTCAATATTGATACAGTACGCCCGCTGCCGAATCCCACCCCGTCATAGCAAGAACAGGGCAGCTCCAGTGGAGGTTGTGAATGAAAATCGGTGTCCCGAGAGAAATCCACGCGGGCGAACGGCGCGTTGCAACGACGCCCGAAGTAGCGGTCCAACTCATCGAAATGGGCTTCGATGTCACCGTCGAAAGCAAAGCCGGAACGGAGGCCAGTTTTTCCGACCAGGCGTACAAGGATGCCGGTTGTGAAGTCGTATCATCAGCCGACGAAATCTGGGACGGCGCCGACCTGATTCTCAAGGTCCGCGCACCGGAAGGTGATGAAGCCGGCAAGCTTAGCCCGGATCAGACTTTGATCAGCTTCGTCGGCCCGGGCCAGAATCCGGAATTGCTCGAAAAGCTGACCAGGACGGGCGCGACCGTTCTCTCGATGGACAGCGTCCCGCGCATATCCCGCGCTCAAAAAGTGGACGCCCTGAGTTCGATGGCCAACATTGCCGGCTACCGCGCGGTCGTCGAGGCGGCGCAAAATTTCGGCCGATTTTTCACGGGACAGATAACGGCTGCCGGCAAAATTCCGCCTGCCAAGGTGCTGGTCATAGGGGCTGGCGTTGCCGGCCTGTCTGCAATCGGTGCGGCCAAGAGCATGGGCGCGATTGTCCGCGCGTTTGATACTCGGCCGGAAGTGAAAGAACAGGTCGAGAGTATGGACGCCGAGTTCCTGATGCTCGATTTTGAAGATGAGGACGGCTCGGGCGAAGGCGGCTACGCCAAGGTGATGAGCGACGAGTTCATCAAGGCGGAAATGGAGTTGTTTGCCGAGCAGGCGAAAGATGTCGACATCATCATCACGACAGCCCTGATACCGGGCAAGCCGGCACCGTTGCTCGTCACGAAAGACATGGTCGAATCGATGAAGGATGGCAGCGTCATCGTCGACCTGGCTGCCGAAACCGGCGGCAACTGCGAACTGACCGAGGCCAACAAGGTCGTTGAACACAACGGCGTGACGATCATCGGTTACACCGATTTACCGAGCCGGCTCCCGACGCAGTCGAGCCAGCTTTATGCGACAAACCTGCGCCACCTGCTTACGGATATGACGCCCGAGAAGGACGGCAATATCGTCGTCGACTTCGAGGACGAGGTCGTCCGCGGCGCTACGATCTGTAAGGACGGCGAGACGACCTGGCCGCCACCGGCGCCGAAGATTTCGGCAGCACCGCCGCAGGCGAAACCCGAGCCGGCCCCGGTGATATCTGCTGAGGAAGAGAAGCCTTCCGTATTGGGCCCGATCATCGGCATGGTCGTTGGCGGTATTGCGCTGCTCGGCCTTGGAGCCGTTGCGCCGCCGTCCTTCATGGCGCACTTCACGGTCTTTGTGCTCGCGTGCTTCGTCGGCTACATGGTGATCTGGAATGTGACGCCGGCATTGCACACGCCGCTCATGAGCGTGACCAATGCGATTTCGAGCATCATTATCATCGGCGCGCTGCTGCAAATCAGTTCTGCCGACAGATTAATAATGTGGATAGCGGTCGCCACGGTGGCGATTACCGCGGTCAACATAGCGGGTGGCTTTGCCGTCACGCGCCGCATGCTCGAAATGTTCAGGAAGTGAGGTCGTCATGTTAAGCGAAAGAATTTTTTCTGACGGCGTCGTCAACGTCTCATACATCATTGCGACGATCCTGTTCATCCTTGCACTTGGAGGCCTTTCCAACCAGGAAACCGCAAGGCGCGGCAACTGGTACGGCATCATCGGCATGGCGATTGCACTCATCGCGACAATAGGCGGTGAGGTTTCGGACCAATACGAGAAGCTGATCCTGGCGTTGTTGATCGGCGGTAGCGTCGGTCTCGTGCTCGCGCGCCGTGTGCAAATGACGCAGATGCCTGAACTCGTCGCGATACTGCACAGCCTGGTCGGCCTTGCAGCCGTGGCCGTCGGCTACGCCAACTTCATGGATCCGGAACGGCTGGCACATTACGTTGGCGTCGAGCTGACGATCCACGACATCGAGACCTACCTCGGCGTACTGATCGGCGCCGTGACGTTCTCGGGTTCGGTCATTGCCTTCGGCAAATTGTCCGGCCGCATCAGCGGCAGCCCATTGCTGTTGCCAGCGCGTCACTGGCTCAACCTGCTGATCCTGCTCGGCTCGATCTACTATGGCTATGAGTTCGTCCAACAGTCCGCTGCTGGCGGTGGCACCACACCATTGATCATCATGACGGTGCTCGCGCTCTTGTTCGGCATTCACATGGTCATGGCCATCGGCGGTGCCGACATGCCTGTCGTCGTCTCGATGCTCAACAGTTACTCGGGGTGGGCGGCGTCCGCGACCGGCTTCATGCTGGGTAACGACCTGCTCATCGTAACGGGCGCACTCGTCGGCTCGAGCGGCGCAATCCTGAGTTACATCATGTGCCGGGCCATGAACCGCAGGTTCCTCGCAGTCATCGCGGGGGGGTTCGGCACGGGCGGTGGAGGCGCCGCAAAAAGTGGCGGCGAAGACCAGGGCGAGGTCGTACCCATCGATTCCGGGGAAGCTGCATCGCTGCTGGCGAACGCCAAAGAAGTCATGATCATCCCCGGCTACGGCATGGCGGTCGCCCAGGCACAGCACATCGTGCATGAAATCACCGCGGCGTTGCGCGACAAGGGCGTGAATGTACGTTTTGGCATTCACCCGGTTGCGGGCCGTATGCCGGGCCATATGAACGTACTGCTCGCCGAGGCGAAAGTGCCTTACGACATCGTGTTCGAGATGGACGAGATCAACGAGGATTTTCCCGATGTCGATGTTTCCATCGTTATCGGCGCGAACGATATCGTTAATCCGTCGGCACTGACGGATCCCGACAGCCCGATCGCCGGCATGCCGGTGCTCGAGTGCTGGAAAGGCAAGATCACGATTGTGCTCAAGCGCAGTATGGCAACCGGCTACGCCGGCGTGCAGAATCCGCTGTTCTTCGAGGAAAACACGCGCATGCTGTTCGGCGACGCGAAGGACAGCCTGGACGCGGTCTTCAAGGCGTTGTAACGGTAGTCAGGCGAAGGGCTCAACCCAAAACGCTGTTGCTTTTTAGCGCCCATTGGGCAAACTAGCAGGCATCAGTCACGCAAGGCGTGACGAGGTAAATCGATGCTTGCAGGAATCGCCTCCGATATCTCGCAGCAGGTGTTGCGAACGGACGTAGCCGGAATGCCACTCGAGTGGATCGACTACCGGGAGGCTGTGCGCCTGTATCACGCAGACCAGGTTGCCTATGATTGCGGCACGCGGCTCTACACGGTTTACGGTGGGTATAGCTCTCTTGACGGCCGCCGCAGCAAGATCGATGTCAATTCGATCATTGCGACGCACGGCACAAGCCGGAGCCTGTCACGGAATCGCGACAAATACGTGCCGCCGCTGAACAACCGCACGCTGTTCAAGCGCGACGCAAACCTGTGCCTCTATTGCGCGATGCGTTTTCCGACGCGTGATCTGACGCGGGATCACATCACACCGCTCTCGCAGGGCGGCGGCGACACCTGGAACAATGTTGCGACGGCGTGCCGGCGATGCAACAACTACAAGGGCGGCCGCACACCGGAGCAGGCTCGCCTGCAGCTGATCGCCGTGCCGTTCACGCCCACCTACGCCGAGTACATCTATCTGAAAGGCCGCCGCGTTCTGGCGGACCAGATGCAGTATCTGCTCGCGCACATTCCGCGCTCGAGCCCGCTGCATGCGCGGCTCACGGACCACCTCGCCGACGGTACCGAGATCGTAGAAGTTCATTACCACGAGTAAGCAGCCGTTATAGGCGCGCGCCCGCGATAGTTACTCGCGGAATGGCTCGCTGCGCTGCGCTTTATTTCTCGCGAGCAACTTCCCGGACGCGCACCTGTGAGAGTAGCCAGCTATACTCACCGCAATGCAGTATCTGATAGATGCAAGTGTGTACGTCTTCCGCGCGTACTATTCGATGCCCGACGACATGGTCGATGGCGACGGCAATCCCATCAACGCGCTGTATGGCTATTGCCGCTTTCTCGGCGACTTCATGGAGCAGGTCAATCCGGAGCACGTCGCGGTGTTGTTCGATGAAAGCCTGACGACGTCGTTTCGTACGCAGATCTATCCGGACTACAAGGCCAATCGCGAGCCCGCTCCCGAAGAGCTGAAGCGGCAGTTTCAGCAATGCCGCAGGTACACGCGCGCACTCGGCGTGCTGGAATGGGGGAGCCCGGAGTACGAGGCCGACGACCTGATCGGCACGCTCGTCGAACACGGGCGGTCGATGAATCGCCCATCGACGATTGTCAGCCGCGACAAGGACCTGGCGCAGCTGCTGGGCAAACACGATATCTTCTGGGACTTCGCGGGCAAGGGAAAAGTCGGCTACGAGCAAGTACCTGAAGTCTTCGGCGTCTGGCCGGAGCAGATCGCCGATTTTCTGGCGCTTGCCGGCGATGCCGTGGATAACATCAAGGGCGTACCGGGTGTCGGCAAAAAGACCGCTACCGTATTACTCGAGCATTTCGGCAGCCTCGAAAATATCTACGACAATCTGGACAAAGTGCACCAGGTCAACGTGCGCGGTGCAAAGACGCTGGGCGACAAACTCCACACGCATCGAGAGGATGCGATGCTGGCACGCAAGCTGACCGGCATTGCCTGCAATGCGCCCATAGACGACGCGGAAGAATCACTGCGGCGATCGGCGCCGAAACTCGGTGACATCAATGCATTGTTCGACGAGGCTAACATTGGCACGGCACTCAGGCGTCAGGCTGAGCGCATCGCCGACCTGAGCCGCTATTGACAGACGTCTTTCGCAAGACCGGCCCGCCTTCGGCCCTGGAAATGTTCGAGGCGGAAGCCGACGGGCTCAACGAACTGCGCGCCGCAAACGAGATTCGCGTGCCCGAGGTAATCGACTGCGGCGTAGCAAACGGCGAAAGCTTTCTCGTCATCGAGCGATTCGATTTCGGTCGCGCAACGTCAGGCGCGGCGCAAAGCTTGGGTATACAGCTCGCAAAGCTGCATCGGCACACGCAGGACCGGTTCGGCTGGATTCGCGACAACACGATCGGGCCCACACCGCAGATCAACGATTACAGCGATGACTGGATCGGGTTCTTCCGCGAACACCGTCTCGGGTTTCAGCTGGCGCTCGCCGCCAGCAATGGTTATGACCTCGGCACGGAGGGCGCGGACGTGTCGGATCGGCTGCCCGCATTGTTCGACGATTACGAGCCGTTACCGTCATTACTGCATGGCGACCTGTGGGGCGGCAACTGGGGCGTTGTCGATGACGAGCCCGTCGTGTTCGACCCCGCGGTCTACTACGGCGACCGTGAGTCGGACATCGCGATGACGATGCTGTTTGGCGGCTTTCCGCGAGCATTCTATGAGGGCTACGATTCGGAATGGCCAATGAGCCCGGGCCACGAGCAACGCATCAAGCTCTACCAGCTCTATCACGTACTGAACCACCTGAACCTTTTCGGTTCCGGCTACCTGGGACAGTCGAGACACTTGCTTGCCGAACTGGGCAGCGGCTAACCTGATCTTCAATGGCCAGGGAAAAGAAACACCTTGCGCGCGAACGGCTGACGATCAACAAGATGATCGGAATCTATTGCGCAGATCATCACGGAGGAGGTGATGAGCACTTGTGTGCGGAATGTGCGGAATTCCGGAGTTATGCCGAGAAGCGCCTGCAGAAATGTCCGTATGGTGAGGACAAGCCGACCTGCGCCAACTGTCCGATTCACTGTTACAAGCCCGCTCGCCGCGCCCAGGTGAGAAAGATAATGAGATATGCCGGCCCCCGTATGCTGTTACGACATCCGGTGCTGGCTATCACGCATCAGCTTGACGGGCTGAGACGCGCGGTGCACCCGCGCGAACTTACGCGCGAGCAGCGCAGGTCCCCCAGGAAGGACGGCAGTTAGTATCGGGGCGGGAAGGCCGTCACAATTTCGGTCTACACTTTACTCGAGTGATTCGGTATTGACTTTGAGGGGTGTCATCATGGCGCAGTACACATTGACTTACTTCGACATGGATAGCGGAAGGGGCGAGCCGGTGCGGATAGCATTTCATGCAGCGGGCATTGAATTTCAAGACCACCGGGTATCGTTTCCCGAATTCGTTGACATACGGCCGGACCTCCGGTTCAGCTGTTTGCCGGTTCTAGAACTTGACGGCGAGATCGTGACGCAGTCCGACGGGATGAGCCGCTATATTGGCAAAATGGCCGGACTGTACCCGGAGGATGATTTGCAGGCGCTTTATTGTGACGAGGCACTCGGTGCATGCGAAGACCTGCTCCATGCAGTGGTCAAGACATTCGGACTCGAGGGCGAAGAACTGAAAAAGGCCCGCGAGGAACTCGTCGAGGGCTGGTTGACAGTTTTTGTGCGGGGCCTGGGTGAGATACTGGCACGAGGCGGCGAGTACTTTGCTGATGGTCGATTGACAATTGCCGATCTGAAGGTATTCGTGATTACGCGCTGGCTGAGGTCGGGGATGCTGGAGCATGTTCCACAGGACCTGGTGGAACAGCTGGCGCCAAATCTCGCGGAGCATCAGAAGCGCGTCGAGGCCGATCCTGTGGTAAGCGCGTATTACGCCTCGCGCAGCTGATTGACGCGCTGCGTTACCCCGGATATTCGCTCAAATCGTCCGACTCGGCGACTTCGTAGCTCTCGCCGAGAAAATCCTCGTCGAACATGTAAAGCATCGTGCCCTCCGGTGCTTTGATGACCAGGAATGCGCCTTCATAACCCGGGAAGCGCTGGCTCTCGAATCCGTGCGTCTCCAAAAGTACCTGCAATGCTTCCTTGTCGTGACACTTGAAGCATAACGACGGTCCGCTGAGCGCAATACTCTCCGACAAGCCAAGCGCCACGCCGGACGCATCGAAACGCATGTGGATCGTCGGCTCCTCACGCATCTGCAAGAGATTGGGCGCGACCGGCGCCCAGAACCGGGCGGAGCGAACCGCATCGCGAACGGGCAGGGACAACTCGAACCAGGTGCCGCACGCGGAGTCGTTCGTGTATTCGTCACCCGGATGAAATGTTCGTGCCTCGACCATCGCGACATTATGATGGTCACGATCCGTCAGGCGCACCTCATTGAACGCGTCTTCATTGAGCTGCATGAAGCGGAAATTGAAGTGGCGATCCGCCATGGAGCGAACATGCTTTGCAAGATCCTGCTGTACAAAAGTTATTGCCGGCGAGTCGAATTCCCGTTCGTGCAAGCCGATGCAGAGCACACCGTCGCTGACTACCGCATATTTGTGCGTCCACATGTCACCGCTTTCGAGTTCTGTAAAGCCGAGCATTTTGTAGAAGCCGAGGGACTCCAGAATATCCGGCGTTCTGACGCTGAACTCGAGAAAGCGGCCAAGACTGCTCACTGCTCCGCCCCCATCGCAATCGCCCTTTCGCGGGATTTTTCTCTTTCGTGCGCGTCATCCGACGCGCTCCAGTCGCTCGAAGACTCCGGCCATCCGCCGGCGTGTTTCTCGATCAGTCCGGCGAGAAACGACACATGGTCGTCGCGGGCGTTCAGGGCGGGAATGTAATTTAGAGTGTCGCCACCGGCATCGGTGAAAACTTCACCATACTGTAGTGCGATTTCCTCCAGCGTCTCGAGGCAATCGGCAGCAAATCCCGGGCAGACGACATCGAGTCGGGTCAGGCCTTGTCTGGCCAGTTCGGCAACGACTTCGTCCGTGTACGGACGCAGCCACTCTGCGCGGCCCACGCGGGACTGAAATGACAATGTCCAGTCATCACCCGATAGCTCGAGAGATTCCGCCACGAGGCGCGCCGTTTTCTGACACTGGCAATGGTACGGGTCGCCCCTGGAAAGGTTCTCCCTGGGCAGTCCGTGAAAGGAAAACAGTAACTTCTCGCCGCGGCCGTTCTTTTCCCAGTACTCGCGGATACTCTGCGCCAGCGCGGCAATATAGCCGCGCGAGTCGTGGTAGTGATTGATGAAGCGGAGCTCGGGCACCCAGCGCCGCCGACCGATGCTCTTCGTCACGGCGTCATACACGGATGCGGTCGTGGTTCCGGAATACTGCGGATACAACGGCAGGCAAACGATGCGTCCGGCACCTTTCTCAAACAATCTTGCCAACGCTTCGTCGATCGACGGCGCACCGTAGCTCATCGCGAGTTCGATATTGACGTTGCCGGAAAATCGCGTGCTTAGTTGTTGCGCAACAGCATCGGTCAGTTGCCGTGAGTGAATGAGCAGCGGCGAGCCCTCGTCGGTCCAGATTTTTGCGTAGGCTTTGGCGGATCGCGCCGGACGAAATCGCAGGATGACCCCGTGCAGGATCGGCAACCACAGGATTCGCGGCAATTCGACTACACGGGGGTCCGATAGAAACTGCCGGAGGTAGCGGCGCACGGCGCGCGGCGTGGGCGCCTCGGGCGTACCCAGGTTGACCAGCAGGACACCCAGCGATTCGGGCAGCCCGTGCTCGTGCTTGGGTGGGGATTCAAACGTCGGCATATATGTGCGGCCGGATTCCGGTGGGCGTAACGGTATAACAAAGGAGGATCGCGTTCCACTGAGTAGCTGTATAATTCCTTGTCTTGGTTGAATTTTGTGACACGGATTGAGTAATGAACTCGCTGCCTCAGGAAGACCGGCCGGATACGCTGACCTGGACACTGATCCGGGATATCGGGGTACTCCAGGTAAAATTGATCATTGATGGATTCCGCGACCTCGTCCTGGTCCCTACATCCTTGATTGCCGGGCTCATCAGCCTCGCAAAATCCAAAGACGGCCGGCCCGGCAATCAGTTTTACGAGCTGGTTGGCGTCGGAAAGCAGAGCGAAGAATGGATCAATCTGTTTGGTGCATTGGAGAACGCACCGCCCGAAGTGTTCGGCAAGCAGCATTTCGGCGATACGGATATCGACTCGATCGTTTCCCGCATCGAGGACTTCGTCATCGACGAATACAAGCGGGGTGGCGTCACCTCGCAAGCCAGGGAGCGCATCGACAAGGCGCTCGAGACTTTGCGGCGGGACAAAAGCTAGGCAGCTTCCATTATCGCGGTGACGCCCATGCCACCTGCGGTACAGACTGAAATCAGCCCGCGCCCTGATCCCTTCTCCTCGAGCAATTTCGCCATCGTCGCAATGATGCGCGCGCCGGTCGCAGCGAACGGGTGGCCGATAGCGACGCTGCCGCCCTTGACGTTGAGTTTCGTAAGGTCGATAGGTCCCAGCGGCGCGTTGCGGCCCAGGCGATCGCGGCAGAACTTTTCCGATTGCCAGGCCTTGAGCGTTGCGATGGTCTGCGAGGCAAAGGCTTCGTGAATCTCATAGAAGTCGAAGTCCTGCAGCCGCAGGTTGGCATCCCTGAGCATTTCGGATACGGCGTATGCAGGCGCCATAAGCAAGCCTTCGTCGTTGACGAAATTGACGGCTGCCACTTTCGTAAAAGTCAGGTAAGCGGAGATGGGCAGGTTCTTCAGCGTGGCCCATTCTTCAGAGGCCAGGAGCACCGCCGCAGCGCCATCGGTCAACGGCGTGCTGTTGCCGGCCGTCATCGTGCCGTCTTCACTGCGGTCGAATACAGGCTTTAAGGTGCTGAGCTTCTCGAAAGTCGTGTCGCGGCGAACGTTATTGTCTTCCTCGCAATCCATGAATGGTACGACGAGGTCTTCGTACCACCCGGAATCGTAGGCCGCCGCTGCCTTGACGTGGCTCGACAACGCCAGTTGATCCTGGTGTTCTCGCGAAATGTCCCATTCCTGCGCGGTCAGCTCCATACTTTGACCCATCGACAAGCCTGTACGAGGCTCATTGACACCGGGCAGCTGGGGCTTGAAGTGCCTCGGACGCAGCTTGAACCACGGGAGAATGCGCTGTGACAGGGAGCGGGCACGAAAGATTTCGAAAAGAATCGCTCGATACTCATCCGGGTAAACGATGGGCGAATCGCTGATCGAATCCACACCGCCCGCCACGCCCGATTCGATCTGACCGAGGGCAATCTTGTTCGCAATAACGGCCGCTGCTTCGATGCTCGTGCCGCAGGCCCGCTGCAGATCCACGCCAGGCGTTCGCGCCGACAAGCCGGAATCCAGCAGCGATTCACGGGCAAGATTGAAGTCCTTGGAGTGCTTGATGACCGCGCCCAGCGCAACGTCTCCGAGCGTCTGGCCCTTGAGATCGTACTTGTTCACGAGGCCGCCGAGTGCCGCGGCCATCATGTCCTGGTTGGAGCAATTCCGATAGATTGAGTGCGCCCTGCAAAACGGGATTCGTGACCCGCCCACAACCGCCACTTTTCGTGATCGACCATCGTGCAGCATTCTTGCCTCCGTGTGGTTCCAGATTGCGATGCGCATGTAACTTTACACGATTGCTGTACCATTCGCCGCATGTGGAGAAGCGAGAATTGGCGCGAGGAAATGCCCGCCCTGCTGCGCCTGGCGGGACCCCTCGTAGTCAACAATCTCTCCATCGCCGGCATGCAATTTGCCGATGCCGTTATGGCCGGCCGGCTGGGGGCCGAATCGCTCGCGGCCGTGGCCGTAGGCAGCAGCGTATGGTTCTTCGGTTTCGCCTTCGCCCTCGGCATCATGATGGCGCTGTCGCCTATCGCGGCGCGGCATTATGGCGCAGGCAACCTGGACCTGATCGGACGCTACACGAGGCAGGGCATTTATCTCGGCGTCGGCTTCGGCGTATTACTCATCGTTCTCATGTGGTTCACCGTGGAACCGTTCCTCGCAAACATCGGTGTCGACCCCGGCTTTCGCGAGCTGACGGTTGGCTACGTTTATGCCATCGTTCCCGGCGCGCCCGGCATTTTTATCTTCCTTGCGTTGCGTTTCACGACGGAAGGCATAGGGCTCACGCGGCCGATCATGTACACGTCGCTTCTGTCGTTCGTAATTAACGTGTTCCTGAATTACGTGTTCATGTTCGGGCACTTTGGCGCCCCGGCGCTCGGAGCCGTGGGTTGCGGAATCGCGAGCGCGATAACCATGTGGGTGATCATGTTTGCGCTTCTGATTTACATGTTGAGGAACGAAAAGTACAAACCCCTTCGCGTCTTCTCACGCATGTCTTTACCGCGATTGCCAGAACTTCGGGAAATTCTCGTGCTCGGTGTGCCAATCGCAATCACGATCACGGCCGAAGCCGGCCTGTTCAACGCCGTATCGGTGCTCATGGGCACGCGCGGCGCCTCGATCGCCGCGGCGCATCAGATCTCCATCAACTTCGCGGCGACGATGTTCATGATTCCGCTGGCCCTGAGTTCGGCAATTACCGTTCGGGTCGGTCATGCACTCGGTTCGGGCAATGCGCGGGCCGCGCGGTTTTCAGGATCACTGGGCATTCTCATGTGCGCCGCATTCATGACATGTTCGGCGACGTTTCTGCTGATCTTCCGGGATGCCGTCGTCACGATGTATACGAATGATCCGTCCGTCACCAGCATTGCAATCAGCTTGCTGCTGATGGCGGCGATCTTCCAGGTTGCAGACGGAATGCAGATTGGCGCGGCCGGCGCCTTACGCGGCTTCAAGGACACGCGAGTGCCGATGGGTATCAATATCTTCGCTTACTGGGTCGTCGCGTTCCCGCTCGCCTACCTTGCGGCCGTGACATACAAGTCACCGCCGAGCTACGTGTGGGGCGGGTTTGTTGCCGGACTCACGCTTGCAGCCGCGCTTCTGACGTGGCGATTTGCAAGCGTATCGCGTGCCGGGCGGAGCCAGGAGCAGGTCTAGCCGCCCTGACCAAAGTCCGGGCTGTCGCCGGCGAGGTATTCCTCTTCTTCGGGCGTGTTTTCGCGCCCGAGCAATTTGTTGCGATGCGGAAAGCGGCCGAACTGCTCGATAATGTCATGGTGCAGTTCGGCAAACGTTGCCATCGTTTCAAACGTTTCCCGATATGTCGGTGTAACCGCCCCGGCAAGCCGGCTGAAGATCGTGACTGACCTGGCCTGTACTTTTTTCGACTCGGCGTGCTGCAGCGGCATATAAAAGAATGCCTGCTGAATGGGCGTGAGGCCCCTGTCTTTTTTCTCCATCGCGCCTTCGACGCACAGCCTGAGCGCTGCTTTATCGTGGGAAAAAGCATCGGCCGTGCCGCGGTAGATGTTACGGCGAAACTGATCGAGCAACAGGATCAGGGCCAGGCGTCCTCGAGACTCCTGTGCCCAGTGGTCGAGCCCACCCGTCGATGCCCGCTCTATATCGTCGGCAAACTCTTTCTTGATCTCGTGATCGAACACATCGTCTTGGCCGAACCACAAATCCATGCGGCGGTCGATCTGAGGTGCGGACAAAGCCTGCTCGCGAAACCAGAAGGTGAGGATTGCGTCGATGCGGGCCGTATCTTCATCCGTGATAGTTGCGCCTGCCTTTTCGCTCAGAAGTTTTGCCGACATAAAGCGCGTTCCTGCGGGTCTGCTGTTGCGTACGATTTGACATTGTGACCGGCGCTCGCCGTCAGAATGCGAACCAGGTCACGATTTGGGCGCCGGATACCATTCGTGGCGCCCTTTGCCAGTAGACTTTAGCAGATGATGACCGCGCTCACCCGCCATCGCGAGCGAACGTTGACCGGCATCCTCCTTGCCCTGCTGCTGACCGGATGCGGCGGGCCGGAGAGCAGCCCGGAGGAGTCCGTGCGCGCGTGGGTGAAGCAAGGCTCCGAAGCCGCGGAGCAGAAGGACCGTGGCGCCCTCGTCGACATGGTCTCGGAATCCTATGCCGATGCACGCGGCAACGGCCGCGACGATCTAGAGAATCTGCTGCGTTTCTATTTCCTCCGCCAGGAAAAGGTGGCGTTTATTACGCATATCGACGAACTCGATGTTCACGACGGTTCGGCTGCGGACGTCGTTCTGCAGGTGGGCATGGCGGGTACGAATGACAATGTTCTCGGCTTCAGCGCGGATGCGGTTCGAATTGAAATGGAACTGGAACGGGACGGCGACGACTGGTTGCTCATATCGGCCCGGTGGGGCGGGCTCGGCGAAGACGTGTACTAGCGGTGTGGGGAGGCATGATCATGAGAGCAGGTTCAAGATTAAATACGGTTCTGGTGTCACTGGCTGCTGCAGGAATGTCGGCCTGCGCGACGCTGGAAGAGATCGTCAGCCCGCCTGACGTCCGCCTCGAAACCGTCGATATTACGGATCTCGACTTCTCGAGCCAGACATTTCGGCTCGGTTTCGACGTTACCAACCCGAACCCGTTTCCGCTGCCGGTGACGAGCGTCAGCTACGGTATCGAGCTCGACGGGCAGCGATTTGCGGCCGGCGCGACGGAGGGGGAGTTCACCGTGCCTGCGAATGGCGACGGTGAGTTTGCTATCACGGTGCAATTGAACCTCCTGAGGTCGGCGCCACAGTTGCTTCACACGGTGCGCGACGCGGTCTCGCGCGAGATTCCGTACTCGCTCAGGGGCAGCCTGGGCGTAGGCATACCTTTCGCAAAGCCCGTCAAATTCGAATCGTCAGGCGAAATCCGGTTGAACGCCCATACGGCAAACCGCTGAATACCATAAATACCTGTAGATCCAGATAGTTACGCGCGTAACCGTGGCAGGCTCGTGCACGGCTGACTTATACTGATTCGCTCAGGCAGCACCGGCGGTTTCCTCCTGGCAGCCTCTCCGGCACGACGAGTGCCATCTCGAAAATCGATTCGGGGCGCGCGATTGACGCGGCCCGAGGGTGTCTATGACCGAGCGCAAGGGTCTATACGATCCGGCATTCGAGCGCGACAGCTGTGGTTTCGGGCTGATTGCGAATCTCGATGACATGCCGAGCCACTGGGTCGTCGAAACGGCGATCTCCGCGCTCGCGCGCCTGACGCACCGGGGCGCTGTCGCTGCCGACGGCAAGACCGGCGACGGTTGTGGCCTGCTTATCAAACTGCCGAAGTCATTCCTCCGCGCGGTTGGCGAGGAACTCGGCTTCACGCTCTGTGAGCGATTTGCCGCTGGTACGGTATTCCTGAGCCGGGATAAAAAACGCGCAGCCCGGGCGAAAAAGACTATCGACGACGCAATTGCCGGGATCGGTTTCGAGGTTGCCGGCTGGCGCGAGGTTCCGACGGACCCGTCGGTCTGCGGCGAGCAGGCGCTGAAAACGCTGCCCAGAATCGAACAGGTCTTCGTCAATGCGCCCGACGGCATGCCGCGCGGCCGGTTCAACCGCCGCCTGTTCCTGGCGCGCCGCCGCGCCGAGAATAGCCTCGGTGACGACGAGACCTACATTGCAAGCCTGTCGTCGGTAACGATCAGCTACAAGGGTATGGTCATGCCCGGCGTGCTCGCCGACTTCTACCCGGACCTTCGTGACGAGCGCCTCGAGTCGTCGGTCTGCGTATTTCACCAGCGATTTTCGACGAACACGATGCCCGAATGGCGGCTGGCGCAGCCGTTTCGCTTCCTCGCGCACAACGGCGAAATCAACACGATCCAGGGCAACCGCAACTGGGCACAGACGCGCGCGAAGAATTTTATGTCGGACAAGCTCGACGACATTTCCGACCTCGACCCGATCATTTCGCTGACGGGCTCCGACTCGTCGAGCCTCGATAACATGCTCGAGGTTATGCGCGCCGGCGGCATGGACGTCATCCAGGCCATGCGAATCCTGATTCCGCCGGCGTGGCAGGCGGTGGATGATTTCGACCCGGACGTTCGGGCTTTCTATGAGTTCTTCGACTGCCAGATAGAGCCCTGGGACGGGCCCGCGGGTATCGTGCTGACGGACGGACGTTATGCGGCCTGTTGCCTGGACCGCAACGGCCTGCGGCCGGCACGCTACGTCATCACCAGGGACCGTCATATCACTGTCGCGTCGGAAATCGGCGTTTACGACTACGAGGAAAAAGACGTCGTCGAAAAGGGCCGCCTCGGTCCGGGCGAGATGCTCGCTGTCGATCTCGTAAACGGTACGCTGCTCGACACCGAAGAAATCCACGACATGTTGAAGTCACGGGCACCCTACAAGAAGTGGCTGAAGCAAGGCGTGCGTTATCTCGACACGGATCTGATCGACACGCACATGGCCGCCGAGCCATTCGATGAGGATACGCTGGCCAGCTACCAGAAGATGTTCAACATGTCGCGCGAGGAGTTGCACGAAATCGTCGCCGTGCTCGCGAAAGCCGAACAGGAGGCCGTCGGTTCGATGGGCGATGACACGCCGATGGCCGTGTTGTCTTCCAAGATCCGCTCGCCGTTCGACTATTTCCGGCAGCAGTTTGCACAGGTAACCAATCCGCCGATCGATTCCCTGCGTGAGCGCATCGTCATGTCGTTGCAGACGAACATCGGACGAGAATCGAGCCTGTTCGATATCGGCCCCGAACACGCGGAACAGGTCATCATGAACTCGCCCGTGCTTTCGCAGATGAAACTGCGCCAGCTGCTTAGCGACAAGCTCTACGGCGACAGCCACGCATTTATCGATCTCAATGTCGATGAGTCGCTTACCCTGCCGGCCGCTCTGGACGAGATCTGCAGGCAGGCAGAAGAAGCGGTGCGCGATGGCAAGCTGATCCTGATGCTCTCGGATCGCTATCTCGAGAAGGGCAAGCTGCCCGTGCACGCCTTGCTTGCTACGGGGGCCGTGCATCATCACCTCGTGCAACTGGGTTTGCGGTGCGATGCCAACATCGTTGTCGAGACAGGCGTCGCGCGCGACTCGCACCACTTCGCCTGCCTGATTGGCTATGGTGCGACGGCGGTATACCCATACCTGGTCTACCAGTCGCTGCACGACATCGCGCAGCGAGGCAACATCGACAAGCAGCAGCAGCTTGGCCGCAGCTACCGGCGCGGAATTCGCAAGGGCCTGTTCAAGATCATGTCCAAGATGGGCATCTCGTCGATCTCGAGTTATCGGGGTGCGCAGCTGTTCGAGATTGTCGGCCTGAACAAGGAAATCGTCGGGCGCTGCTTTAAAGGCACGACCTCACGCATCCAGGGAACGAATTTCGACGACCTGCTCGGCGACCAGCGCCGGCTTGCCGCCAACGCCTGGGCGCCGCTGGAGCCCGTCAGCCAGGGTGGGCTGCTCAAGTATGTGCACGGTGGGGAATACCACTGCTACAACCCGGACGTCATCAACAATCTGCAGGCGGCGGTGAGAAGCGGTGACTACGAGCGATACCGGCGTTATGCGGAACTCGTGAATGACCGGCCCGTCGCGACCTTGCGCGACCTGATGGAGATCAAACCCGCCGGGCCGCCGGTGCCGATCGAGGAAGTGGAACCGGCCGAAGACATACTGATGCGCTTCGACAGCGCCGGCATGTCGCTGGGCGCACTCTCTCCCGAGGCGCACGAAGCCCTCGCTATAGCGATGAACCGCATCGGTGCGCGCTCGAACTCCGGCGAAGGCGGCGAGGACCGGGCGCGGTATCGCACGGAGCGCGTGTCCAAGATCAAGCAGGTGGCGTCGGGCCGTTTCGGCGTCACGGCGGAGTATCTTGTCAACGCCGAAGTCATCCAGATCAAGATCGCGCAGGGCGCCAAGCCCGGCGAGGGCGGCCAGCTGCCCGGGCACAAGGTCAACGAGATGATCGCAAAGCTGCGCTACGCAAAACCCGGCGTTGGCCTGATATCGCCGCCGCCGCATCACGACATTTATTCGATCGAGGACCTGGCGCAGCTGATCTTCGACCTGAAGCAGGTCAATCCCGATGCGCTCGTGTCCGTGAAGCTCGTCGCGGAGCCCGGCGTGGGCACGATCGCGGCCGGCGTGGTCAAGGCTTACGCGGACCTGATCACGATCTCGGGATACGACGGCGGCACGGGCGCAAGCCCCCTGAGCTCGGTGAAGTACGCCGGCAGCCCGTGGGAACTCGGTCTTTCCGAAACCCACCAGGTGCTTCGGGGCAATGACCTACGGCACAAGGTGCGTCTGCAGACCGATGGCGGCCTCAAGACGGGGCTCGACGTCGTCAAGGCGGCGATGCTCGGTGCCGAAAGTTTCGGCTTCGGCACCGCACCTATGGTGGCGCTCGGCTGCAAGTATCTGCGCATTTGCCATCTCAATAACTGTGCGACCGGCGTTGCGACCCAGAACAACGTCCTGCGCAGCGAGTATTTCATCGGCTTGCCAGACATGGTTATCAACTTTTTCCGCTTTGTCGCCGAGGAAACGCGTGAGCTCATGGCGGAGCTCGGAGTCCGCAAGCTCGACGATCTCATCGGCCGCGTCGATTTGCTCGAGCTGCAGCCGGGCAACACGGACAGACAGGCGCGTCTGGACCTGTCACCGATCGTGTCCGACGCCGGACTCGCGAAAGACGCGCCGCAATTCTGCACCGATCTCAGAAACGAGCCGTTCGACAAGGGCGAACTTGCCGAAGAAATGCTGAAGACGGTCATGCCTGCAATCGAAACAAAATCGGGCGGAAAATTCGGCTTCGAAGTGCGCAATTTCAATCGCTCGATCGGCGCAAGAATCTCCGGCGAGATCGCGAGGCGCCACGGCAACGAGGGCATGACAGATGCGCCCCTGGACATCTTGTTGCGCGGCACGGCTGGCCAGAGCTTCGGCGTCTGGAACGTTTCGGGCCTGAACATGACGCTGATCGGCGATGCCAACGACTATGTCGGTAAGGGCATGACCGGCGGGAACCTCATCATTCGGCCGCCAGAAGATGCGGGTTACGTCGCTCGTGACACGGCAATCGTCGGCAATACCTGCTTGTACGGGGCGACGGGTGGCTCGCTGTTTGCGTCGGGCACTGCCGGCGAGCGCTTTGCCGTGCGCAACTCCGGAGCAACGGCCGTTATCGAAGGCGCCGGGGATCATTGCTGCGAATACATGACCGGCGGCGTTATCACCGTACTCGGCCAGACGGGCGTCAATTTCGGCGCAGGCATGACGGGTGGTTTCGCTTATGTGCTCGACATCGATCGTAGATTTGTCGATCGCTATAACCACGAGTTGATCGACATTCACCGCATTACGCCGGAGAGCATGGAAGCGTACCTGCATCATCTTCGCTCGCTGATCATGAAACACATCGAGGCGACAGGCAGCGCATGGGGCGAGACGATTCTCGATGACTATCGCAGCTATTTGCCGAAGTTCTGGGTTGTAAAACCCAAAGCGACGGAGCTGGGCTCCTTGATAGAGTCACTGAGGCAGGCGGCATAGTGTCCAGGCATCCGCTTCAGTTCCTCGAGATTCCGCGGCAGGATCCTGCAAAGGAGCCGGCCGAGACGCGGGTTGATCATTTCGGCGAGATCTACGGTCATTACGACAGCGCCAATGCGGCCGCGCAGGCAGGCCGTTGCCTGTCCTGCGGCAACCCCTACTGCGAGTGGAAGTGCCCGGTCCACAATTACATTCCGAACTGGCTCGACCTTGTAGAGCAAGGCAAGCTGTTCGAAGCCGCGGAGCTTTCGCACCAGACGAACTCATTGCCCGAGATCTGTGGACGCATCTGTCCGCAGGATCGTCTGTGCGAAGGCGATTGCACGCTCAATAACGGACTTGGTGCCGTCACCATCGGCAGCGTCGAGAAGTACATCACTGACGAAGCGCTCAGCCAGGGATGGCGGCCCGATCTCTCGCATGTCACGGATACGGGCAAGCGCGTTGCAATTGTTGGCGCAGGACCGGCAGGCCTTGCCGCGGCAGACGTCCTGGCGCGAAACGGAATCGCCCCGGTTGTCTTTGACGCATATCCCGAGATCGGCGGTCTGCTGACCTACGGCATTCCGCCATTCAAGCTGGAAAAGAACGTCGTGCTGCGGCGCCGGGAGTTGCTCGAAGGTATGGGCGTGGAATTTGTCCTGAACACGCGTATTGGCGAGGACAGATCCTTCGAGTCGTTGCTCGAGGATTTCGATGCCGTATTCCTCGGCATAGGTGCTTACGAATACGTCACGGGAGATTTTCCGGGCGAGGACTTGGCGGGCGTTCATGAGGCGTTACCGTATTTGATCGGCAATATCCACATGGAAATGGGCACCCAGGAGCCCGAATTTCCATACATCGACCTCGCGGACAAGCAGGTCGTCGTGCTTGGCGGCGGCGACACAGGCATGGATTGCGTGCGAACGGCAGTGCGGCAGGGCGCGTCGACCGTGAAATGCGCCTACCGGCGTGACGAGGAGAACATGCCCGGCTCGCGCCGTGAAGTAGAAAATAGCAAGGAAGAAGGCGTCGAGTTTCTGTTCAAGCGCCAGCCGCTCGAGATAGTCGGCGACGATCACGTCACGGGCGTGCGAGTTATAGAAACACAATTGGGGAAGCCGGGTACCGATGGACGCCGACGGCCGCAACCGATCGAAGGCACAGAGACGATCCTGCCCGCGGATGCAGTCGTGATTGCATTCGGCTTCCGGCCGAATCCACCGACATGGTTCGATGACTACAAGATCGAGTCCCTGCCGAGCGGCCGCACACGCGTTGCCACACACGGGGAATATCCGTTCCAAACGACTAATCGGAAAGTATTCGCCGGCGGCGATATGGTGCGCGGGTCTGACCTGGTCGTTACCGCAGTCTTCGAAGGCCGCGAAGCGGCGAAGAGTATCGCCAGGTATCTTGCTACATAGTCGTCATTGCGAGCGACCGCTATTCGCAGGAAGCAGTCGCTCCAACGTCCGCTATTGAGAGATGGGGCTGTCCACTAACGGCCAGTGGCGGTCGAAGCAATCCGTTAAGACAGCAGTGATCTAAACTGGGGAACGGGCGATCAGACCGGTCATAGAGGTAGATAAATTTACGAATTGACATATCAGATTGCTATATCAATATCTGGAGCATAGGAAGCTGCGGCGTATATCGGAACTCATAGTTGTGAGATCTCATGAGGACTCAAGACGAATTATTCTCCGTATTGAATAGCTACTTGCCGGAGGCGTATCAAATTCCGGAGGATCGCCGGCAATGGTGGGCGGTTCAAATATGTGCGCATTTGGCGCTCATTCTGGTCTTCACTACTCTGGTGTTATGCGTCAATTATTGGATTCCGGACACGGGACTGGCCTTTGATAGGCAGTCCGTTCTGGAATCGCTCGACATCATTATTCCTGGCTTGGTCGCAATTCAAGCCTATTACGTACCAATGTATTACCGGTTCCTAAAAGGAAGAGAGCGGCTCTGGAGGTTCTTCGGCGGTACGTTCTTGCCTGCAATCATTGGACTGTTGTTTTATCCGATTTACCTTTACTTTCTGGCCGAAGTTTGGGCCCAAATAATGCTTATTATTGCGACGGCCATTTCGGGGTTAATGTTGGCTGAGGCTCTGTTAATGCATCTGCTTTTCAAG
>JABAOH010120684.1_pt1 | contig 111573 bp, 105 predicted proteins | sample 7062181 | NCBI WGS metagenome assembly JABAOH01 (sample SAMN14538630, study PRJNA623070) | marine sediment metagenome | biome: marine biome [ENVO:00000428]; feature: marine pelagic biome [ENVO:01000023]; material: deep marine sediment [ENVO:00002113]; isolation source: pool of 5 deep marine...
TTGCGCAGCTTAGAAAGACTGTCGGACTGGGTCCGTACGACCATGCCGGGCGCCACGAGCGTCGTGCAGCTCGCCGGATAACCGCGCTGCCCCTCGATCTCGACGACGCAAACACGGCAGCTGCCAAAAGCCTCGAGCATATCGGTGGCGCAAAGCTTCGGCACGGCGCGCTTCGCCTCAACCGCTGCGAGCATGACCGAGCTACCCNNCGCGCAGGCCCCTGACTTCATTCCACATGTGATTCCTCATTTACTCGAAGCGGTGCCACAGCTGCCGTCGCGCAGACCCTTGCCTGCGACATAATTCCCCGCCGGGCCACCAGCTGCCGATTATTCTCCGCGAACTGCTCGCCGGGCACAACACCGGGGCTCAAGGTTATGAAAACTCTAAAATTTCTTCTGAGTATGCCGCTCCATATGTCCTGGTAATCGACAATTTTGACACTATCCTGCATGATCGGCTGAACGTCGGGACAGGCCACAACAACAATCATGTTGTTCTTCGAGGAACTCAAGCGCCGCAATGTCTTCCGCGTTGCAATCGCCTACATGGTCTCCGCGTGGTTCCTGATCCAAATCGCCGAGACCATCTTCCCGCTGCCTGGCTTAAAAGGCCGCCCCCATTCGGGGCCGGCCTTTTTCGTTTTCCAGGGGCGGGCCGCATTCTGCGAAACAGATCAGGCAGCCAAGACCAATTCATCAGAACGAGAGGTCTATGTCGTCTCCAATGGTTCCAATGTAGTTGCCATTGGCCACGATTACCCTTGCACGTCCGTCGCACACTCGACCGAATTCCAGAACAGCCTGGCCGAATATGAACTTTCGAGTGTCCACTGCTTGAATAATTGCCAGTCCATCCAGCGGGTTTAACGTGCACGTGGCATCCATCTCAACACCGACCAGACCGAGCTGGTACACGTCTACAGCCGTCCCGTCGACCGCCACGTACTGGCCACCGCCAGAAATAAGGATGCGATCGTCGTTCAGATCGTTGCTACTCCCCTGGGTGATCACATCCACAACCCACGCCTCCATACCCAGCGCAACTTCATAGTCTGTCGGTATTGGAGTATTGAGACGCTCAAGCTCCCGAGCGATCTCATTCGCGGTAAGCGCTGCGGGATCATCTGCTTCTCCAGCAACATCGATGTCAATGTCCGCGAATAATATGAGTAGATCGGAACCTCTTCGGGATACGGGGAAGCTGTGGACCGATTGCACTTGATAACTTGGGCTACCGAACGTACCGCCGTACAGCAGTATCACCATGACACCCTGGGTCTGGCTTGGCCAGAGCGCAGCGACGTGAGCGCTATTGGCAGACGTGTACGGTCGAACGATGGAATCGTCCGAGAGGGTGACATCAGCTACCACGGCGCAGGGAAATTCCGTACAGGTGATATTGGCTTCGACAAAGTCAATGTCTTCGCCGAACATTTCCGCCGTTGCCGCGGTTACGATATGAGCGAGCGGCACCGCCGACTTAATGACAGCCACGAGTGGCTCCGTATCCGGAGGCACGTTGAATCGCTCTATTACACCATGAACCTCTTCGCCGGATCCGCCGCAGGCCGAAAGTAGAGCCAGAAAATAAATTAGGACTATTCTCTTCATATATTTACCCTCGGGGTTACCTACACGCGCCAAGACAAGATAGCGGTGCGCAGAAGGGGCCGCGAGACACTAAATGGAGTCTGCCACTGCGAGTGTGAATAACTCCTGAATCGGTACGACATTACACGTCGTCGCCGCTATCGTCTGTGACTCATGTCCCGGGAAGAGGGGCAGATTGACCATTCCGAGCTACTTCAACCGGACACGGCTTCGGGCTGTCGGAGCAGTGCAAATCACGCTTCGGCAACCAGGAAACCGAAAGCCCGGCCATGTGCCGGGCCTTTTTGTGCCTGTCAACTTCTCATCGCGCGTCTGCTTTACCGCCGAAAGCCGACATTCGGCTAATATTGGTCTGAAGGGCCGCTAATGACCCAAAGCGGTCACCCGATCTGAGAATACTTTGCCAGAACGTTGATGAACAACCTTGCACTAATTGCCGAGGTAGGCGCCGCAATCGCTGTCCTGATCAGTGTTATTTATCTCGCATTTCAAGTGCGCGATGGCTCCAGGTCGAATCGAGCAGCCGCAGTCGCAACATTACTGAATCAGTATGACAGCCCAAACAGTGTACTGGCCGCAAGTACCGAGGCTGCACGTGTGTTTCGGCTGGGTTTCGAAGGATCCAATGAACTGAATGCTGACGAAACTGTGCAATTTCAGGCGATGTGCGTTCAGTATCTAACCGTATATCACACAGCGTATCGCTTTCACCGAGACGGCATACTGGGCGACGAGCACTGGGCGGTTTTTCGGCGCGACCTTGCAGAGTTCACGGACTATCCCGGCATGCTGGCACTAAAGGCATATTTTTTGGCCTATTACTCGCCCGATCCGGAATTTGCCGAAGAATTACGCGACATCTATGAAGAACGCGTTGATTCCAGTGACGACGCGAAATTCTTCGATTCCATGAAAGGAAAGATTTAGATGGCGACCGGCCGCTTCTGGCTGAAACCTGCCATTCGCCTCATTTGAGCTAAAATGACCCGTATTGACCCAAAGCGGACATTCGGCTTCGCGACAGAAACCGGAGGATTGATCCACATGGCAGTGAAATGAGGAAAACTAGTTTCACCGAAATCGTCACGATTCTCGCAAATGTCGGGGTAGTAATCGGTCTCGTCTTTCTCACGCTCGAAATTCGGCAAAACACTGCTCAAATGCGTGCCCAGGGCGCGTACTCGATATATCAGTCCGTGGAGACGTTAAATCAAGCAGTCTATTCGGATGATGAGTTTGCCGACCTCCTTCATCGCGGTGAGAAATCCTTTAATGACCTTGATCCGGTAGAGCAGAGAAGATTGGCAGATTTCTTTTTTTCCGAAGTCCACCTTGCACAGTACATCCTGAGTCTGGAAGAGGAAGGGCTGTCTGATCTCCATTTTGGTTTTGTAGACTGGAAGATAGATCAATTCAGAACTGTTCCCGGCAGGAAAGAGTTCGTAGACGCTTACGTCAGGCCCTCGACCTTCCGTGGCAGGGAAGACATTCAGAAACTGCTAACGGAAAATTGAGGAATGGCCGGTTTTGGCCGTAAGTAGCCGCCAATGCTATTTGAGCTAAAATGGCCGGTATTGACCCAAAGCGAGCGGACGCAATTTGGCTGAATCAATCGAGAAAGACATCCCCTGGTCTCGAATATTTGTCGAGGGTGTAGCGATTATTGTGTCAATCCTGCTGGCTTTTGCCATTGATGCATGGTGGGCTGATAGACAGGAGCGACGCGAGGAAACGCACGCGCTTGATGTGCTGATTTCAGACCTGGATCTAACGATCGAACAGCTTACGGAATTTCAAAGCCACGCCGAAAATATCGTCGACGCCAGTCTATCTGCATACAAAGCGCTTGCAGACGATGTTATTGCAACCGATCGTGAGAACGTCTCTGACCTGGTCATCAAGTCCCGATTCAGGCGAACCATGAAGCTTCCGCGCGCTGCTTACACGAACCTGCTTAGTACGGGTGATATCCGATTCATTAGAGATCGGCGACTGCGCGATTCCATAATTCAGTTCTATCAAATGGTCGAACGAAACGAGTTAATAATCGAAAAAAATTCGACACTGTCCACGGATGTGAACCTGAGCCAGGTTCTCGTTCGCAACGGCCTATTCCTGCCCCTTCCTGACGAGGTCGCACTAAACGATATCATCGTTGATCGAAACGCCAAGATTCGATCGGTTCTCGGTGACGATTTCCAGCACCCGCCACATCCATTCTGGGCGCTTCCTTCAGATTCAAGAGAATGGGATCGGGTGCGGAGCGTGCTTTTACAGAGCGGATCGGATTTGGCAGTGAACGCGGTTCTTACGGCAAGGCTAATTGACAGCGCTACGGAACTGAAAAGAAAAATCCGCTTTTACCTCGAGGCAGCGGGCAACTAACGACAAATCTCGCAATTCCGGAGAAGTTGCATTAGCAGTTAATGAGAGGCCGATTACAGCCCCTCGCACCCCCTCTGGCAGTTGGGCTGGCTGTCGTCTTCGGCAGCGCAGAAAGGATCCAGAATAAGATTTATTTTGCGCAAATCTAGAACTCAAAATTCGCTGTCCGAAAGGACGTGCCGGTTCGAGTCCGGCCCCGGGCACCACTACTTGCCGAGAATCTCCTTGGTTTCCTCGAGGAAGTCCAGGCCGGCCTCGTCAGCTTCGACGACAGCGCGCTGCTCTGCAAGCGCAGCTCTTGCTTTGGCGAGGGTCGGCTGAAATTCGGGCAGGGATCTCGTTCGTTCCCAAACAATATTATTTGCGATCGACGTGTAGTCGCTCCAACCCAGGTTCAACGCCTGTTCCAGTGCATCGATTGCTCCGGTGGGATCGCCCAGCAAGGCACGATTCAGCGCATAGAATTCCAGTGTGAGCGGATTTGTGCCTCCTTCGGCGAGTGGCGAGAGAAATTCGTCGATGTCTTCGAGAGTTTGCCGGGCATCTATTTCCCGCCCCGTCTGCTGCCACGAGAACGCCAGCCGTTGCAAAGTGTGGACGATGGCTTCCGGATCTCCTTGCGCCAGCAGCGCGGCAACGTCCGGATCGGCAAGCGATTCGATCAGTTCCGCACTTTCGTCAAATCGCCCGAGTTGAAGGAGCGCTTCGGCCCGCGCGAGTACGTGACCCTGGTCTTGTTCGAGTCCTTCTTCACTGGCCAGCTGTGCATTGTGATCGAGTTCGACGGTAAGTTCCTTATGGTCACCACGCATGGCCAGCAGGTAAAGCCTCGCATCGGAAAACGCAGTGATGTCACCGGCAAAGTCGCGAAGAAACTCCATCCATCGATCGGCTTCTCTGTGCATCGCCAGTCGTTCGTACGCCTCGGCTCTGCTCCGAAGCGGTTCAGGGGAGTCCGTGAGTTTCTTCCGAATGATTTCTCGGCCAACTCGCATTTCCAGCGCCTTGCGGCCCCACTCGCGATACACCATGGCCCTTACGAAATAGGCCACGGCCGGAGGTTCAGGCAAAGCCATAAGCCGCATCAGCAACTGTTCCGCACGCTCAAAGTTACCGTTGACGCTTTCTGTGTCAGCCACGTTGACGACCAGGGGCGGGTTCAGAGGATCGATCTCGAGGCCCTGTAACTGCACCAGGTAAGATTCGTCATCCCGTCGTTGCCTGCCGAGTGCGAAACTCAGCCAGTTGTAAGCGTGCGAAAAACTGGGATCAAGATCGATCGCCCGTCGCAGCAAATGTTCACCCTTGATGGGGTCGCTCCACTCAGTCGGGAAGGCGGTGACCAGTCCGAGGATTGCATGCGCCTCGGCCAGGTCCGGGTCCAGCTCGAGTGCTATTTCGGCAAGATGCTTTGCTTCATCGACATGCGGACCCAGACCGGCATTGATTGCAATCGACATCGCATGGCCCGCATACGGCGGGGCGAACGCAGGATCGAGTTCGTAAGCCTTCTGGAAAGCCCCGACGGCTTTGTCGCGCCAACCGGGCGTGCGCGCATCGAAGTATGCTCTCCCGACGAGATACTGGTTGTAGGCCTCCATGTTGTCCGTCGTGCGTCCAGCCGGCAATTCCTGCAGCGGCACGATTTCATTGACGATTTCGCTGGATACCTTGCTCGCGATTTCGGCCTGGATCGCGAAAACACTTTCGAGCTTCCGGTCATAGGTGTCGCTCCAGACCTGGAACCCGGATTCGTCGAGCAGCCGGGCCGTTATCCTGACCTGGTCGGCCTCTCGTCGGATACTGCCCTGGAGCAGGTAGCCGACGCCGAGAATTGCGCTGATGCGGGTGGGACTTTCCTCGCTGTTGCGAAACGCGAATGACGACGTGCTTGCGAGCACGTGCAGTGCGCCCAGCGTCGACAGGCGATGCAAAATTTCTTCGGTAATACCGTCGGAGAAATACCCGGTGTCAGGTTTCGTGTCGAGGTTTGTAAATGGCAGAACGGCAATCGAGTGGGCGCGGCGATCTACCGCAAAATCAATCTCATTCTGGATCCTTTCTGCGCTGCCGAAGACGACAGCCAGCCCAACTGCCAGCAGGGCCGCGAGGATGATGTAGTCGCTTTTCTTGAGAGCAAGGTCGACGGATTCGCCGGCAATTGCAGATTTTGTGCGAACGATGCCTCGCGGTGTGATGTCGTAATACCAGCTGAAAATCAGCGCGACCGGGAAGCAGGCTGCCGCGGCGATGAACAAATACCTGATGGCCGTTTCAGGAATTCCCCAGGCCGGGAACGATATATCGGCGACCTGGATAACGAGCCAGGCGCCGACGATATAGAGGCCGGCGAGGCGGAAGACGCGCCTTCGGCGCATTTCCTGCCAGAACTTCACGACGTTTTGATCCTCCCCGACTGCGGAATCCTTTGTATAGTATAGGAATCAACCACGGAATCGGGTTCTGCATGGCAGTTCGGGAAATTACAGTCAGGTTCGTTCTGGCCGCTGCGCTCACGTGCTCGTTGCAGGCGGCTGCTCAGAATGCCCCAAACCTGGTGGGCCTTTGGACATCGGAGAAGGTCGATTCGGAAAAAGGTCGCTGTGGCGCGACCAGCGTTATCACTCGGCTCGACGTCACGAAAAAGATCACGGCTCGCGCATACCGCGGCAGCGTGTCCACGCTGCGTACTTCGGCAGAGTGTGGCGTGACGCCGATGGACGACAGCAACTTCACGTTGAGGGTTCGGGACAACTACGTCTCGATCGAATACGACGAGGAAGGCTGGTCGTCGCAGGACCTGGTACTCAAAGGAAACATGCTGAGCGGCGTTGACGAAGACGGCGCGCCTCTGCAATACACCAGGGCGTCAGACCGACGGCAACGGGTCGAACAACACGATTTCAGTGCTCTGGATGAACTGCTTGCGGAGATGCGGCCGGGGCTTTACGACGAACTCGGCAACGAATACGGCACGCGCATGCTCAGAAACCTGCGCAGGACGGGCCTCGACAGCAAACAGGCCCGCCAGGTCGCGGAAGAGACCATGTGGCGCATGGCAGACTGTGTCATCGCCATGGTCCGGGAAGACCTTGTCGCGATGTCGCTGCCGATGGACCAGTTGCTGAATAGCAATCAGGCCCGGGTTCTGCTGAATCCGAAGCAGCTGGATTACCGCGACTACGAATGTATTTACGACACCGCCATGAATGCGGGCGTGATCATCAAATAGGGACCCCGTCGCATCTGCAGTGTTAACTGCTTCACAGATTCTTCATTAAACCAATAAGTTAGTGGACAAACTTCGCGTGGTTAGCGAAAACCATGCGCATGGATTCCGCACAGCGCAGCAACGTCGACTACCGGCTCCAGGGGCTGATGTCCCGCCTCATTCTCTGCAGTGGCTGCCTGAAAAGAGGGCGGGTAACGCCGATTCCGCAAATCGTATCTCCCCGACATACACCACGTACGCAGTGCCCCGACTGTCTGCGACCGAAGCGGCGCAATCTGCGGCGGATACTCACGCACCTGGCGGGCCGAACGCGCTAATATCGCGTGCATGGCCAAACTCTATTTCTATTACTCGTCGATGAACGCGGGAAAGTCGACGGCGTTACTCCAGTCCAGCTACAACTACCGCGAGCGCGGTATGCAAACGCTCGTACTGGCGCCGGAGCTCGATGACCGTTACGGAAGCGGCAAAGTAACCTCGAGGATCGGTATCGAGTCGGAGGCGCATACATTCCGCCCGGACGAGAATCTGTTCGAGCTCGTCGAAAGGCATATTGCTGGCGAACCGCTGCATTGTGTGCTTATCGACGAAGCACAATTCCTCACCAGACAGCAGGTCTTCCAACTCGGCGACGTAACCGACCAACTCAAAATACCGGTGCTGGCCTATGGACTGCGGACCGACTTCCAGGGCGAACCATTCGAGGGCAGCAAGTACCTGCTTGCCTGGTCCGACAACCTCAAGGAGATCAAGGCAATTTGTCATTGCGGGACGAAAGCGACGATGGTTGTGCGTCTCGACGAAACCGGCAGGGCGATCAGGGAAGGGTCGCAAATCGAGATCGGCGGCAATGACCGTTACGTGTCAATGTGCCGCAAACATTTCAAGGAAAAATACTTCTCCTAGAGCCCCGAGGTGGGCAAGTTCTCAGTTATTGCCGGAAGTGTCGTGGTGTTTTCCTGCTCCAGCAGACTCCGCATGCTCTCGAGCGTTTGCATAATCGCCGTATCGGCAAATTCGTTGCCGTCGAGTGTTTCACGCTGCGTCGCATGCGGGTCCTTGAACTTGATGCGGTGATGTCCGACCGAAATAACGTCGTCATGGGCCAGCACGTGATTGGAGACGCGGCGTGAGTTGACGTAGGTGCCGTTAGTGCTGTTGAGATCCATCAGGAACGTAGCGCTGCCGTGCCGGACGAGCAGCGCATGGTGGCGGCTGATGAATTTGCTGGGTATTGCGACATCGTTATGGTCGGAGCGACCAATGAGCAGGCGCGGGCGATCGAAAGACAATTTCTGCAGCATCTCGCTATCGCGGGAAACGAACAGTAAGGGCGGCCCGGGTCGTGTGTCCTGCTGCGGTTCTGCTGCCTCGACTGACGTTTCGTCCCAGGTCCCCTGCGGCAGCAGCGGCTGTTCGACGCGCCCGACCGAAACCGGCAATGTTTCGGCCCTGGCGAGGGTCAAGAGCGCGAGGCGATCCAGGATGCCCGGCCATCCGCCCGAGGAACGCCACAGCTCTGTACAGGCAGCGATCGGTAATACGAATTCAGGCATTTCGCAGCCCGCCGCACGCAGCTTGTCATGGAGGTACTCCGCCGCCTCTTGTGCGCCCATTGGGCGGAGGTGAAAGTCGTGCAGGACACGCCTGGCCACGGGTTCCATATCAGAGCCCTGGACGAGCCGCTGCAGCGACCGATCGCTGACCAGAACGATCTTGAGCGCACTGCCGGTTCTCGTGCGGATGCCGGCCAGTTCACACAGCCCCCGCAGCGCGCTCGGGTTGAGTCCATGTGTGTTCTCAACGATGAGGATCGGCGGCTCTTCCGAGGCTGCCTGTTGTTGCGCAAAAATGCGCAACATGCCCAGCAGCTCGTTCGTCGTGCTGTGGGCGAACTCGTAACCGAACTGGCGCAGCACGGTTTCGAAGAGGCTCATCTTGTTCAGGCCATTGCCGTCGACGATAGCGACAGCACATTCCTCAGGCAGGGACTTCAAAAAGCTGCGCAATATGGTCGACTTGCCCGACAGCGATGGGCCCTGGAAAAGCGCCAGGCCGTTCCTTGCCGAACAGGTCTCCCTGAGAATCTCGAGCGCATGATCAAAAGACGCATAGGAGACGGTCGACAGGGGTCTGCCGTGAGTTCGAAACGGTTGTTCGTTCAGGCCCGCCGCCCCTAAGTCCATATGTAAAACCCGCAAACAGCCTCTTTGCGTAAAATCCGTTAATCTCTGGGCCCGGGCCGACTTTTATTGTAAATCTCTGGCCCGGCCGTTCAGTGTACGATCGCGTCAGACGTCGCGCAAACGGTAATCAGCGGTTTCCTTGTCGATCAAAAGGCAACATGCAGAACGTAGAATAGACATTAGTAATCAGCAATAAGCTACTAAAAATATGGATTATTTAGAGAACAGGAAAATACCGTCTTTGTTTGGCGACGGGGCATAAGGCATTGACTGCAAAGTTATCTGCGTCGGACCTGACTTTGTTCCGCGGCGAACGCTGCCTTTTCAAAGGCCTGGCATTTGCGCTAAACCCGGGCGAATTGCTGCTGCTGGAAGGCCAAAACGGCAGTGGCAAGACCAGCCTGATGCGCGCCATCGCCGGTCTGCTCGAGTTCGAAACCGGCGAAGTCATGTGGAACGGCACGCCGGTGCGCAAACAGCGCCAGGAATTTCACGCCGCGGTCGTCTGGACGGCACACAGGACCGGACTGAAATCGGATCTCACGCTCGTGGAGAACCTCGAATTCGAATCCCGGTTGCGGACGCCGTCAGGTGCCGAATTCGACGAGGTACTCGAGCGGCTGGGTATCGCGCGCCTCAGACGTCTGCCGGTGCGCTCGCTTTCGGCCGGGCAGCAGCGCCGGGTGGCGCTCGCGCGGATGTTGCTGTCCAATGCGACGCTCTGGCTTATGGATGAACCGGTGACGAACCTCGACCGCGATGGCCGCAAACTGGTCATGAAACTGGTCAGCGAACACCTGCAAAGAGGCGGAATGTGCATGATGGCGGCGCACCAGGACATCGATATCGACGGAACCGTGCGCAGGGTGATGTTGTAATGGACGAGCAGTTCGAATCACCGGGACTGGTTGCGGCAATGCTTGCGGTTGCGCGGCGCGACCTGCTTCTTGCCTGGAAGCGACCGGGCGATGTCTTGAATCCGCTGTTCTTCTTCGCGATGGTGGCGACGCTGTTCCCGTTAGCGGTCGGCCCGACCAACGAACAGCTCGAGTTCAGCGGTCCCGGCGTGCTTTGGGCAGCCGCGCTGCTTGCCATGTTGCTGTCACTGAACAGCCTGTTCATTTCTGACTTCGAGGACGGCAGCCTCGACCAGATGCTCGTCAGCCCGGTGGCGCTGCCGGTTCTCGCTTTGGGCAAATCGCTCGCCCACTGGCTGACCAGTGGTTTGCCGCTGGTGCTGGTATCGCCGGTTGTGGCGATTACCTTCCGCATGCCGACCGAGGTGATGGGCTATCTGATGGCGACCCTGCTGCTCGGTACGGTAAGCCTGTCCTTGCTCGGTTCGGTTGGCGCCGCGCTGACCGTCGGTTTGCACCGCGCCACCGCGCTCCTGAGCCTGCTCGTACTGCCTCTGGCGATGCCAGTGCTCATTTTCGGTGCGCGCACGGTGTCACTTGTGGCATCTGGCGATGGCGTTTCGGGAGGCCTCTATTTTCTTGCGGCTTATGCTGTGTTAATTCTCTCAATCGCGCCGTTCGCAACGGCTGCCGCATTACGGATCAGTAACGAGTAGAATCCCGTCCCTATGTGGAAATTCATACACCAGCTGGCCTCGCCGCCACATTTCTACAGGATTGCCCCGAAGATAGTGCCGTGGCTAGCCATTCCCGGCCTGTTGCTGGTCGCGTACGGCACCTATGCGGGCCTGTTCCTGGCGCCGATGGACTATCAGCAGAAGGACGCTTTCCGGATCATCTATATCCATGTGCCGTCTGCTTATCTTTCGATGATGGCGTACATGATCATGGCGGTCAGCGCAGGCATCGGCCTGATCTGGCGAATCAAGCTGTCGCACGCGGTGGCCGCTGCCGCGGCCCCGCTCGGCGCATGGTTTACGTTTCTCGCGCTGGCCACGGGCTCGATTTGGGGCAAGCCGATGTGGGGTACCTGGTGGGAATGGGGGGATCCCCGCCTGACTTCAGAGCTCATAATGCTGTTCATCTATTTCGGTTACATGGCGCTGCGCGCGTCGATCGACGACACGGTCAAGGCCGACAAGGCCAGTGCCGTACTCGCGCTCGTGGGCGCAATTAACGTGCCGATCATTCACTTCTCGGTCGAGTGGTGGAGTTCGCTCCACCAGGGACAGACGGTCATGAAGGGCGCGATGGACCCGGAAATGCTGATACCGCTCTTGATCAATATCGGCGGCTTCACGCTGATTTTCGGAGCTTTGCTCCTGCGGCGAGTTCGCAGCGAGGTGCTGTATCGAGAACGCCGCACGCGATGGGTAAGGGAAATGGTGCTGGCAGCGGAGGGACGTAGTTGATGGAAACACTGGCAATGGGTGAGTACGGCATTTATATCTGGAGCAGTTTCCTGCTCGGCGCGGTCGTGCTGCTCATCTGCGACTGGCGTGCGCGATTACGTCAGCGGCAGGTATACAGAGATATTGAAGTGCGTATCAAGGCACTCGGAGATGAACAATGAAACCCAGGCAACAGCGCATGCTGGCGGTCGGCCTTGCTGCGGTCGGTGTCATCGTTGCGACCGCTCTGACGCTACAGGCCATGAAGGACAGCATGATGTTCTTCATCGAAGTCTCCGACGTCGTTGCGGGTGAGTATCCAAGAGACCGCAACTTCCGGATTGGCGGGCTCGTCGTTCACGACAGCGTCGAGCGCGAAGAAGGCTCGCTCGAAATGACATTCAGGGTTACCGACATGGCCTGCGAAGTACCGGTCAGCTACACGGGCGTTTTACCCGATCTTTTCCGTGAGGGGCAGGGTGTCGTCGCGCACGGCAGACTCGATGACGACGGCGTCTTCATCGCTGACACCATTCTTGCGAAACACGATGAAAATTACATGGCACCCGAAGTGGCGGATTCGCTAGCCAAGCATGTCTCGGAACAGACGGATCATCTGGCCCAGGGCTCGGTGGATTGCCCGCCGGAAACTGAAGCCGGATGATTCCCGAGATTGGACACTTTGCGCTGATTCTTGCGCTGGCGCTGGCACTCGTGCAGGGCATTTTGCCTCTCGTCGGCGCGCAGCGTGACAATGCGGCGCTGATGGGCCTCGCTCGTCCGGTTGCTGTCGGGCAATTGCTGTTCGCGGTCGTCGCTTACCTGTGCCTGACATGGGCGTTTCTCGCCGATGATTTTTCGGTCTTGTATGTCGCAAATCATTCGCAGCTCTCGTTGCCGACGATGTACAAGATCGCAGCCGTCTGGGGCGGACACGAGGGTTCCGTTCTGTTGTGGATCCTGCTACTCGCGGCATGGACCGTAGCCGTCGCCATTTTCAGCAAGCGTATGCCCGAGATCTTCGTGGCGCGTGTGATCAGCGTGCTGGGCCTGTTGTCGGTCGGTTTTCTGTTGTTCGTGCTGCTCACGTCCAACCCGTTCGAGCGCCTCAGTCCCGCACCGGCCGACGGCGGAGATCTGAACCCGCTGTTGCAGGACCCGGGCATGGCGATCCATCCGCCGATGCTGTACGTGGGGTACGTCGGCTTTTCCGTAGCGTTCGCGTTTGCGATCGCCGCGATGCTCAGCGGGAATCTCGATCGCGCCTGGGCGCGCTGGACGCGACCGTGGACGGTGGTTGCGTGGATGTTCCTGACGCTCGGCATCGCCCTCGGCAGCTGGTGGGCCTACTACGAACTCGGCTGGGGCGGCTGGTGGTTCTGGGATCCGGTCGAGAATGCCTCGTTCATGCCCTGGCTGGTCGGCACGGCACTGATTCATTCACTGGCCGTCGCTGAAAAACGCGGGCTGTTCAAGAGCTGGACATTGATGCTGGCAATTGCGGCGTTTTCCCTGAGTCTCCTCGGTACCTTCCTCGTACGCTCGGGCATCATCGTTTCCGTGCACGCTTTCGCGACGGATCCAACCCGCGGCATATTCATCCTCGCGTTCCTGGGCATCGTTATTTTGAGCGCGCTCGTGCTGTATGCGTGGCGAGCGCCGTCCCTGGATTCTGAAGCAGGCTTCCGGCCATTTTCGCGCGAAACTTTTCTGCTGCTGAATAACGTGCTGCTGGTCGTCGCGACGGTCGTGGTGTTCTTCGGCACGCTTGCACCACTGGTCTACGAACTTCTCGGCGCGGGCAAAATCTCGATCGGGCCGCCGTGGTTCAATCTCGTTTTCCTGCTACCCATGCTGCCGCTGACATTCCTGGTCGGCATCGGCATGCACACGGCCTGGCGGCAGCAGCCTAAAGGAATCATCGGCAAGCGCCTGCGAATTGCGGCGGCAGTTGCATTGCTGGCCGGTATTCTTATTCCGGGGCTGTTTTATGGCCGCTTCGGCCTGATGGTCAGCGTTGGGACGATCGCCGCACTCTGGGTTGTCGCCAGCTCTCTGATCGATCCCATCCGTTCGTGGCGCAGAGCAGAGGGAGCTACGCGCATCCGGCCGGCGGTGCTGGGCATGGCCGTAGCGCACCTCGGCGTAGGCCTCTTCGTGCTCGGCGTTACGCTGGTTTCCGCTTTCAATATTGAAACCGACCAGTCAATGCGGGCAGGGCAATCGCTCGACGTCGCCGGGCATCAATTCGAACTTCGCGAGCTGCGCGAGGTGCAGGGGCCCAACTTCTCAGCAATCGAAGGCGCCGTCGAGATTCGCCGCGATGGAGAATTCATCGGAGAGGTGCGGCCACAGAAACGCCGCTACCTCGTGCAGCAGAATCCGATGACGGAAGCAGGCATTCACGTACAGTGGAACAAGGACCTGTTCGTCGCGCTCGGTGATCAGCTCGGCAACGATGCCTGGAGCGTGCGTATCCAGTACAAGCCCATGATTCGCTTCATCTGGCTGGGTGCGCTGGTCATGGCGCTCGGCGGCCTCATTGCGATCACCGATCGTCGCTATCGCGATACAGGAGCGAACTGATGTTGCGATACGTCGTGCCTATCGTGCTGTTCCTGTTGCTGATCGCGCTGTTCGTCAAGGGCCTCGATCCGGAACGCGATCTCAATGAACTGCCGTCGCCTTTCATTGGCAAGCCGGCGCCCGAGTTTGAATTGCCGACCCTGAAGGACCCGGCGAAAACGATCAGTTCCGCCACTTACGCCGGCAAGACAACGCTGATCAACGTATGGGCAACCTGGTGCGTCGGGTGCCGCCAGGAACACGATTTCCTGCTTGCACTTTCGGAATCCGGCGTTATTCCGATATATGGCATCAACTGGCGTGATACACGCCCCGAAGCCTTGCGCTGGCTTGAAGAACTTGGCGACCCCTACATTGCCAGCGCCGATGACCGGGACGGCCGTGTGGGTATCGACTGGGGCGTCTACGGCGCGCCGGAGACTTTTCTGATCGGCGCCGGCGGCACGGTGCTGCACAAACATCTCGGTCCGCTCAACCTGGCAATCTGGGAACGCGATTTCGTGCCGCACCTTGTATCGCAACAGGGGGGCGGTCAATGAAGCGCTTGATGTCAATTTTCGTATTGTTTTTCGTTGCGACGGGCGCAAATGCGATCGATACCGACAAGGCCTTCGACGATCCGGCGCTGCAGGCGCGCTACGAGGCGATCATCGACGAAGTACGGTGCCTGAAGTGCCAGAACCAGACGATCAAGGACTCGAATGCATTTCTTGCTTCCGATTTACGCCGCGAAATTCGTCGCATGCTCGAGGAGGGCATGTCGGATGACGAGATCTTCGATTTTCTCGTGACCCGGTACGGTGATTTTGCGCTGTATCGGCCGCGCGCGAGTGGCAAAACGCTGGTTTTGTGGGTCATTCCGGGCCTGTTGGTCCTCGCGGGCCTGGTGTTGCTGGCCGGCATCCTGCGAAAGCGCATGGCGATGCCGATCGATGACGAGAATTAAGAGAGCTGATCTATGACACTTTGGGTCACATTCGCAGTAATGAGTCTCGTCGCGCTCGGATTCGTAGCGTGGCCGTTGTACAAAAGCGAGCGGCGGTTGACGCCGCTCCTGGCGGTGACCATCGTCGGGATTGTGGCGCTGTCGGCCGGGCTCTACTACAGGCAGGGACAACCTGATTTACCGTCCGGCGCCGCGGCGGTAGCAAACACCGAGCATGTAAACGATGATGCCGTCGCCGCGCTTGCCGAGAGATTGCAGAAAAATCCGGACGACATTGCCGGCTGGCTCATGCTCGGGCGTTCCTACTCCGTGATCGGAAATTTCGAGGGCGCCAATGAAGCGTTCGAAAGAGCGGTGGCCCTCGATCCGGATAATCCCGAGGCGCTTTTCTATGCGGGCGCTGCCGCCGCGAATCGAAATGATCTGCCGCTGGCCGCGACACGATGGGAACGCCTGTTGGGCCTGAATCCGCCCGCTGAAATCGAGGACGTCTTGCGCCAGCGGATTGCAGAATGGCGGGGCGAGGCATTACCGGATACGCAGGCGCGCGCGGTCCCCGACGCTGCACCGCTGCCGCAGCAACAGCCAGAGATGCCTGAAGGAGCGGTTGTCGGTATTGAACTGTCGCTTTCTGACCGCGCCCGGTCGGCCGTCAGTAACAGTGCCTGGGTTTTCATCATTGCGCGTGACCCGGCGCAGCCGTCCCCGCCTATCGCCGTCACGCGGCGACAAGTAGCGGAATTGCCAGCCGTTGTGTTTCTCGGCGACCGCGAATCGATGGTTCCTGGCCGTAATCTTTCTGCCTTTGCTGAATTCGAGGTCGTGGCACGTGTGTCTGTATCCGGGCAGCCCAACCAGCAATCCGGCGATTGGTTCGGCTCGGTCATCATGAATCCGGCCGAGAACGATTCAGTCCGCCTGGCAATCTCTGAACAAGTCCCCTAAGGAATTCTGTATGGCTTTACCTGCAATGCTCGAAGGCAAGTTGCGTTTGCCTCTCATAGGCGCACCGATGTACATCGTGTCGCACCCTGGACTCGTCATCGAGCAATGCAAGGCGGGCATCATAGGCGGATTTCCGGCGCTGAACGCCAGGCCCCAGGAGGCCCTCGATGGATGGATCCAGCAAATAACGGATGAACTGGCACGGCATGAGGAAGCCTTCCCCGATGAACCGGTCGCACCCTTCGCGGTGAACCAGATCGTGCATCAGAGCAACGCGCGTCTCATGGCCGACATGGAGGTTTGCGTGAAACATCGGGTTCCGATCGTAATAACGAGTCTGCGGCCGCCCGAGCACGTTGTAGAAGCCGTGCACAGCTATGGCGGCCTCGTTTTCCATGACGTGATCAGCATGCGCCATGCACGCAAGGCTATCGGGCAGGGCGTCGACGGCGTCATTGCCGTGTGTGCAGGCGCAGGCGGGCACGCAGGCCCACTGAGTCCGTTTGCCCTGGTCAAGGAAATACGCAAGGAGTTTGACGGCGCCATCATACTCTCCGGGGCAATGAGCACCGGCAGCGACGTACTGGCGGCGGAGGCTATGGGCGCCGATCTCGCCTACATCGGCACGCGCTTCATTGCTACCGACGAAGCAAACGCGAAACCCGACTACAAGGAGATGATTGTCGACTGTGCGGCAAGCGACATAGTGTATTCGTCGTTGTTCTCGGGTGTGCACGGCAATTACCTGAAACCGAGCATCGCGAATGCGGGCTTCGACCCCGACAACCTGCCTGAAGGCGATAAAGCAACAATGGACTTCGCAAAAGCGCAGAAATCGGATGCCAAGGCCTGGCGGGACATCTGGGGCGCCGGTCAGGGAGTCGGCACTATCGACGATATCCTGCCTACCCGCGAGCTCGTGCTGCGTATGGAAAAAGAGTACCTCGACGCAAAGGCGCGCATTGCCTGATCGATGAGGGTCGTCGCACTACAGTATTTCTTCGTTGCCGTCGGCGGTGCGCTGGGCGCGATGGCACGCTTCGCACTCAATGTATTGCTGCAACGTGATATTGCCTTCCCGTGGGGTACGCTGAGTGCCAACCTGCTCGGCTGCCTCGTCATGGGCGCCGTTGCCTGGCTGGTCGCGACGTCGGCCTGGTTCAACGAAGCGGGCATCGTACCGGACCAGTACCGCTTGTTATTTGCGATCGGCTTCTGTGGCAGCTTTACGACGCTGTCCGCACTCGTCATGGAAATGCATACGATGCTGCAGCGTAGCGAACTGTTCTATTCGTTTGCCTACCTGATGGCGACGATTATCGGCGGCTTCGCCTGCTTCTATCTCGGCTTCATTTTATTGAAGCTAGTGAGCGCTCGAGGATAGCCATTATCCGGTCAACCCAGTCGGCGTGTTCCGCTTTCATCAGCACGGAGCGCAGGCAGGTTACCGTTTCAGCATCGACTTTCATGTCCGGAACGACGGCCTGAACGAATTCCGCCGGCAGTTCGATCAGCGCAAGATGCAGGTCCTCCCTCGCGGCGGCATCGAAAACGGCACGTGCCTTGTGGCTGGCCTCACTCGTGCTACCTGCAATTACCGCGTAAGCCACGATATCGATCTCGGGCTCGAGGATCGGCTCGAAGCCTTCCGAGACTTTCAGCCGGCGATGGAAATCCCTTGCTGCGAGTATCGAATCGTCCAGCCACGCCGCGAACTGGCCGCCTTTGACGGGTGGGTATAGCTGTTGTGTTGCCCACAGGGCGACGGCGGCGGCGCCCGGCCGCGAGCACTCGAAGCTGATCTCGCCAAGATGAAGCTCTGCAGAGCTGAAATACGTATACGGCGAGTCGTGTTTATAGAATCGTCCGACGTCGGCGTCTTTAAATAACACGCAACCGCAGCCGTAGGGCTGCAGGCCATGTTTGTGCGGATCTACGACAATTGAGTCGGCATCGCACAGCGCATCGTATGCGTGCCGCGATTCGCTACTCAGTTCCGCGGACAATCCGAAGAAGCCGCCGTAGGCCGTATCGGCGTGAACCCGTGTACCCACGCCTTCGCGCGTTAATCCCAGGATATCGTGGAGCGGATCAACGGCTCCCAGGCCGGTGGTTCCCAGGGTCGCAATGACGGTTCCAACGTCGCCCTTGCTCAGTTCCTGCCGCAGCGAATCGAGCGACAGGCGACCCGAGCTGTCCACGGGGACGGTATCAAAGGGCACGCCGAGCATCTGGCAGATTCGGCCGTGAGTGTAATGCGCCATTTCGGACGCGATGACTCTTTTCCCGGCGTCTTCCTGGCGGGCAACCCAAAGCGCCTCTAGATTGGCCATGGTCCCGCCACCCGTCAGGTGGCCGAGGGGCGAGTCCCAGCCGAACATCTTGCCCAGTTCGACGATGCACTCCTTCTCCATTGCCGAACTGGCCCGACCGCCATCGAGCGCATGATTGTTCGGGTTGACCCACAGGGACATTGCGTACGCGATACGGGCAATCGCGTGCGGGGGCTTGAGCATCTGCCCGGCATAGAGAGGATGGTAGTAGGGGTAATTGTCCTGCATGCGCTCGGCGACCGTCTGCAAAACACGGTCTGCGGCCTCCACGTCAAATTCGGGCGTGAAGTCGGGCAGGTCGTCGAAGCCTTTCTCGAGGGCCGCAAGCGCCTTCCGCAACAGGTCCAGTTCGGCAGGATTGATCATCGGCGGGAGCTTACCGCATCCGTCGTGGATGCAGTTACTATTGCACGATGGCCGTGATCGCCCCGGGCCGGGTTAATGCCGGCGGTCCTGTGATCCATCATTGCGGCATTGATCGGTAGATATTTCTTAATAATTAACAATCGGTTGCAAGATAAAATATAAGTAGCTTATGAATAATAAACGCGCAAAATCTCCTTCCGCAGCGCGCCCGGAGCCCAACGTCGGTAACCCGGGGGCGGCAGCTTCAGGCGCGTTCGTTATTGCCGAGGCAGCGAGCGGATGCTGAGGCGGCGTTTCCTGCAATTGATCGCTAGCGGCTTGTTGCTGGCTTTAAATGCCTGCACGCGCAGCATCAAGCCCGCTCCGCGCTTCGGATTTCATCACGGTGTCGCAAGTGGCGATCCCCTGAGCGATCGCGTCATCATCTGGACCCGCGTGAGCGGCACCAGCGACGCAGCCGTTAGCGTGCAGTGGGCCATAGCTGACAATCCGGGCATGCGGGACCCGATTCGTCAGGGTATTGCCGAGACCGGCCCTGGCCGCGACTACACCGTAAAGGTGGATGTGACGGGNNCCATCGTCGGACGAACCCGCACGCTGCCGCAGGGCGCCGTCGAGGCCGCCAGTTTTGCGGTCGTTTCCTGCTCGAATTATCCCTACGGCTACTTTCATGCATACCGGGAGATCGCCCGGCGGGACGATATCGATGCGGTTATTCACCTCGGGGATTATCTCTACGACTACGGCCCCGGGGAGTACGCGACGCAATACGCGGAGCAGCTCGGCCGCGTACCCCATCCGCCGCGCGAGATCGTGAAGCTTGACGACTACCGTGGCAGGCATGCGCAATACAAGACGGATCCGGACCTGCAGGCGCTGCACGCCGCGCACCCGATGATCGCGGTCTGGGACGACCACGAAATTGCAAACGACGCCTGGCGTGACGGGGCAGTGAATCACAACAAGGGTGATGGGGACTGGCCGGAGCGCGTTGCCGCGGCCACGCGTGCTTACGCGGAGTGGATGCCGATACGGATCGAGGCGAACGGAATCAAGACCCGGATCTTCCGCGACTTCCAGTACGGCGACCTGTTGTCGTTGCACATGCTCGACTCTCGCATCCACGGCCGCGACAGGCAGCCGTTTTTATCGCCGCAAATGAGTGATGGCGAAATTCGGCAAGTGCTCGAAGATCCGACACGGAGCATGCTCGGTGACGAACAGTCTGAGTGGCTCCGGTCAGGTCTCGAGAGAGCCCGGAGCAGTACCTGGCAGGTTCTCGGGCAGCAGGTCAAGATCTCACCGCTCCTGTCTCCGAGCCTCGGGCCGCTTCTCGACCCCGACAAACCCGTTGGCGTTTCGCGCGAAGTCCTCGACCACAGCATCGAACTGAGCCGCAGGAACCTGCCACTGCTGCTGGATACCTGGGACGGCTACGACGCGGCGCGCCAGCGCCTGCTGAGCGATCTTCAGACACTGGCAGCCAATCCCGTGTTTCTGAGCGGCGACCTGCACACCGCAATCGCGGGCAACCTGGTGCCGAACAATAGCGAAAAGCCGGTCGCCGTCGAATTCATGACCACGTCGGTGACTTCGCCCGGCTTCTCGGAGTACCTGCCGGAAAAACGCCGCTATGCCATACGCGACGCTTCGCTGGCATTGAACCCGAACCTCGAATACATGGAGACATATCGGCACGGCTGGCTGCACATGCGCTTCACGCACGAGGAATGCATCGGCGAATGGCATTTGCTGGACGGAATTCGTTCGCAAGACTATCAGAGCGTCGTCGATCGGCGGCTCAGGGTAAAAGCTGGTCAGATAGGCGCCGGTTTGCAAGACGCATGAGGCGCACCCGGATCTCGGCAGGGGAGGCGCGTCGAATCGCGCTGGCCGCGCAGGGATTCGACCGCGCTCGCCCAGACAGCACGCGCGACGTCCGGAATTATCGGCGCGTACTTCAGACGATGGGGCTGCTGCAGCTCGATTTCGTCAACGTGCTCATGCCCGCACATTTCCTGGTGCTCTGGTCGCGCCTCGGCGCCTATGATCGCAGCCACTTCGAAGGATTTGTTTACGGCAGCCGCGAGTTCACCGAGCAATGGGCCCACGAGGCGTCCATCGTGCCCGTCAGCTGCTGGTCGCTGCTCGAGCACCGCCGGCAGGCCTATGAAATGCACAGGTACAACCCGCTGCGCAAGCTCACGAACCGTTCAGCCTACCTGGCTGCGGCGCTGGAGCAGGTACGGCATGAAGGTGCCCTGACATCGAACCAGTTGCCGCCTGTCCGCGCGAGGCAGCGAAAACCGGGCGATTGGCACCGATCGATTCCCAGGTGGGCGCTCGAGTACCACTTTGCCAGGGGCGACCTGGCGGTCAGTCGACGGCTGCCGAATTTTCAGCGCGTCTACGACCTGGCCGAGCGCGTCCTGCCGGATGAACACCTGGCTGTGCGTGTTCAGCACGACGATGCCAGGCGAGAGTTGTTGCGGCGGGCGGCGCGGGCGTTGGGTGTGGCGACCCTGCACGATATTGCCGACTACTTCCGCATGTCGCCACGGGAAGCTGCGCCCCTGATTGACGATCTCGTGGATGAGGGCAACCTGCAGCCCGTGAACGTCGAAAACTGGGAGAGCCAGGCTTATTTGTCTGCAGAGGCGCGCTGTCCGCGTGAGATCAGGGGTGCATCACTGTTGTCTCCCTTCGATCCGCTCGTCTGGTTTCGACCGCGGGCGGAGCGCGTGTTCGATTTCCACTACCGCATCGAGATCTATGTGCCTGCTGACAAGCGGCGCTGGGGTTACTACGTGTTGCCGTTTCGCGTCGGCGACCGGATCGTGGCGCGAGTGGACCTGAAGGCCGACAGGAAGGCAGGAAAGCTTCGCGTTATGGCCAGTCACCTCGAAGCGGGTGCGGATGCGTCGCATACGGCCACACGGCTCGCACGGGAACTGCAGGCAATGCAAGCCTGGCTCGGGCTCGATGACGTCGCCGTTGTGCGCCACAACGAATTTTCACGGCAACTGGCGAGCTTCGCCTGATTCCAGTGTGTGTATGATGCTGCTTATGATTCGCATCTGGATTCCTGTATTGCTGTTGTTCCTCGCGCTGTCAGGCTGTGCGGCTGAGGAAATCAAGCTTGCAGTCAGAGGCAGCAAGGCGCCGGCCGGCGTCGATCTCACAGGCGTGTGGATTGTGAAGGAAAAGGACGCCGACAGTTCGCGCAGCTCCGGTGCGCTGGTGGAAGTGTTTCTCGAGTTCGGCGAGACGCTGAAGATCACCCAGACGGATTTCGGGCTGTTCATCAGCTTCGATCGCGCCGTGGTCGAGGAGTATGGCTTCGGCGAGCTGCGCAAGGTAAGCGTAGGGCCGATCTCGGCAGACCGCTCGTCCGGTTGGGACGGCCGAAGCTATGTCATCGAGACGCTGGACACCGAAGATGCGCGCCTCCTGGAGCGCTACAGGCTCGATGCGAAGGGTGACGCCTTATTAAGGACTATCGAGCTCTGGCGCGGCGAAAAACAGCTGGGCGAGAGACAGCAGGTGTTCGCCCGGCAATAGGCAGCTCGCGGCAAATGCGAAGGCGTCGGGATAATGACGCTCTCTATTGTGCCTGCTCGGCTGCCGTTGGCAGATATTTGGTGAGCACCGAACGAGCCTTGAGCTTCCCGAGGCGATGTTGCTCGATGATTACGGGCAAATAACCAAGTTCCGGCACACACCACAACGTCGTAATGCGCTTGGAACCGACCGCCTGGTGCTGGATGCCGACAGCCTCGAACCGGCCTGCAGGCACCTTTACGGTTTTACTGCCGATGTTGCGGACCTCGAGAGTCCTCATCTTGTCGACGTCGTACATCGTGTACTGGCTGTCAGGGCCGCGGTTAAGAAGGTCGTGCATCAGCTCGTATTGGATGGACACCCTGTCATGCGCCATTCCATCGAGCGCGGAAACGACGGAAGTGTCGTTCACGGTCCCCCGGGCTTCCCCGGCGCTCCAGTCAAACCGGATGTCGACGCGTTCCTTTTTCCGCGACAGCGTGTCCGTGCTGCGGTATGCACTCGGCACCACGCCGTCTGCGGCATCCGCAAATTCTGCGACCTCGTGAATTTGACCGCGCGCCAAAAGCTTCGACATGCCGGTCGGTTTGACCCTGTGAGTCGCAACATAACCGTCATCGGTGCGCTGCAGCTCCGTCACCAGCCGGCCGCCGGCAACGCTGATCTTCAGCTTGTAAACGGCCTTGTGCGGGGTCAACGGGACCTCTCCCGGGGCCGGAGCTGCCAGCAGCAACAGTCCGAGGATCAAAAATAAATGTCGAGTTGACGGCATTCGCTCACACCATTGTCGGCCACGGTCCGTGCGCACAGTCTTTCACGACCGACATGAAGCCCGGCTGAACGATCTGAATCGGCGTGACGCGTCGCCGGTGAATGGACTGGTTCTGGCTCATCGACTCAATGTAAACTTGCGCGGGCCTTTTTCGCAATTGATTCATGCAACTCCACGACACGCTCATTGATCTGCTTGCCGACGCGCGGGGCAGAGACCGGCATATTCGGTTCATCGACGGTGAACAGGACGAAAGCACCGTAACCTATGGCGAGCTATGGGAGCGCGCCGTGGCGCTGCTGGGTGCTCTGCAGGCACGTGGCATGCGGCCGGGTGACGAACTCGTAATCTTCAGTAAATCGAATGAGAGCTTCGTCATCGCGTTCTGGGCCGCGGTCCTCGGCGGAATCGTACCGGTGCCGGTGGCCGTCGGCATCAGCGACGAACATCGTCACAAGCTTTTTCGGATCCTGCGGCAACTCGACCAGGGAACGCTGTTCACAGAGGCAGAACAGCTAGAGCGGCTGGTCGACTTTGCAAAAGCCGAAAACCTGCCTGAAATGATCCGGATTCTCGAGTCGCGCTCGGCATTGATCAGCGACGTTCAGGCCACCGACACTGGTCAGTTGATTGCGGCGTCACCCGATGATCTCGCATTCATCCAGTATTCCTCCGGCTCTACATCCGATCCCAAAGGTGTCTGCCTGACCCACCGAAATCTGTGCATCAATATTCGCGCGATCGTCGAAGCGGCGGACTGGAATAAGGACGATCAGGCACTGAGCTGGATGCCTCTGACCCACGACATGGGGCTGATCGGTTTCCACCTCAGCTTAATGGGCGCAGGTATGAATCACGCGGTAATGGATACCAACGTGTTCGTAAGGCGGCCGCTGCTGTGGATGTTGAAGGCAGCAGAGCTGAATGCCACCCAGCTGTGCTCGCCAAACTTCGGTTACAAGCATTTTCTCAAGCTGTTCGAGCGCAAGGGGCTGCCCGATCTGGATCTGTCGAGTGTCAAACAGATCCTCAACGGCGCGGAACCGATTTCCTATTCGCTCTGCGAGGAGTTTCTCGAGGCCCTTGCGCCCTATGGGCTCGAACGCTCGGCCATGACATGCGTTTATGGTCTTGCCGAGGCGACCGTGGGCGTGTCGTTTCCGCCGCTTGACGAGGAGATGTCCCGAATCGTCGTGCATCGTCATTCGTTGCGGGTGGGCGAGCCTTACGAGACTGCGCAGCTCGGTGACGCCGACGCCGTCAGTTTCGTCAAGGTGGGCAGGGCAATTCGGGACGTCGAGATCCGAATTGCAGACGATCTCGATCGGCTCCTCGATGACGGCCTGGTCGGCAATATCCAGCTCCGGGGCGGCAGCATTACGCAAAAGATCTACGGGGATCAGGCCGCTACAGACGAGATATTTACGGACGATGGCTGGCTCAGGACCGGTGACGTTGGCGTGATCGTCGATGGGCGGCTCGTGATCACGGGACGTTCCAAGGACATCATCATCGTCAATGGCCAGAATTACTATCCACACGATATCGAGGGCATCGCGGCCGAGATCGAAGGGCTGGACCTCGGTAAAGTCGTTGTCGGGGGAACGCGTAGCAGTGGCAGCCAGACCGAGGAGTTGATCGTTTTCGCCCTGCATCGCCGCAGTATTGACGATTTCAGGCGCCTGGCCGGGAAGATATCGGCACATATCGGCGAGCAAACGGGACTCGAAGTGGATCATGTGATTCCGGTGCGCAAGGTGCCGAAGACGACCAGCGGCAAAGTCCAGCGAGCCGCGTTATTGAACGCCTACCTGGACGGGGAATTCGACGAGGTGCTCGCGAGGCTGGCGCCCGCTGAAGTCAAGGCTGACCTCGATCCGGACCCCGCCGTCGCAGAACTCGAGCTGATTTGCCGAGAGTTTGTCAAAGAAAGGGTCATCGGGCCGGACGACAATCTGTTCGAGGTCGGTGTAAGCTCCCTGACATTGACGGAGATAGGCCTGGCGATCGACGAGAAATATCCGGGACAACTGGATATTGCAGACATGTTCGATTACCCCACGCTTCGAGAGATAGCTGCATATCTGCAGCGCTGAAACGACCGGAAGGGAGCCTCCATGACGCACGCACGAATTGCCGGAACCGGCGGCTATTTGCCCGAAAAGGTCGTGACCAACGACGAGCTCGCGCAGATGATGGATACCTCGGACGAGTGGATCCGGGAGCGCACCGGCATCTGTCGCCGGCACATCGCGGCGCCCGACGAGACTTGCTCGGACATGGCGCTGGAGGCGGCAAACCGGGCTATCGACATGGCGGGCATCGAGGCCGCGGACATCGATCTGATCATTGTCGGCACGGTGACGCCCGACAAGGTGTTTCCGAGCACGGCCAGCATCATCCAGCGGCGACTCGGCATCCAGGGTTGCCCGGCGATGGACGTACAGGCCGCATGCTCGGGATTTATCTACGGACTCGACCTTGCCAGGCGCTTTATCCAGACGAGCGGCGCCAGGAATGCGCTCGTCATTGGCGCGGAGGTGCTCTCACGCATAACGAACTGGGAGGATCGCGCCACCGCCGTTCTGTTCGGCGACGGCGCAGGCGCTGCGGTCGTGCAGCCATCCGACGAACCGGGGATCATCTCGACCCATGTGCATTGCGACGGCCAGTACGAAGATCTGCTGCAGGTTCCGCAAGGCATTTCCAGTGGTTACGACATGCTGCGCAGTGAAGAGGCCTTCATCCAGATGAACGGCAATGCCGTATTCAAGCGGGCTGTCGCGACACTCGGCTCGATCGCGCGCGAGACGCTCGAGGGCAACGGCATCGACAAGCACGAAATCGACTGGCTCGTGCCACATCAGGCAAATCTCCGCATCATCGCGGCTGCGGCCAAGAAACTGGACCTGCCAATGGAGCAGGTGATTGTGACCGTAGACGATCAGGCCAATACTTCGGCCGCCTCGATCCCCCTGGCTCTCGATACGGCGGTGCGGGACGGGCGAATTCAACGTGGACAGCTGCTGCTTTTCGAAGCCTTCGGCGCTGGATTTACCTGGGGCTCCGCGCTTGTTCGATTTTGATCAGGCGTAAAATATAAGGCAAATTATGAGCCGAAATTAGTTCATTTTAATTCGAGAATACATCTATTACTTTTTGTTTTTAATAGATAAACATTTTTTTTCGATACCTGCTAGACTGTCGACCACCAGAGCGCATGCTGCTGGAACAAACACAATAAGCTTTACAACAACTCGAAAAGAGAAGCTCAAAAAGGGGATTACCATGGGTGTAGACAAAATCGTCAAACTGGTTGGCGTTATCGTTGCAATTGTGGCGGCTTTTGTAGCGTTTCCTTACAGCGACGTACTCGTCGCATTGCTCGGTATCGCAGGCGGTTGGTATATCGCCGAAGATGATCGTTCGCGCTTCCTGATCGCTGCTGTCGCACTGAACGTAGCGAATGGCGGGTTGAACGCGATTCCTGCTGTGGGAGAAGAGATCATTGGAACGGCTCTGGGAGGCCTGAACGGCCTGTTCCTGGCCGGCGCTGCCACGGTTATCGTGCTTGGCACGATCGACAGGTTGAAGCCGTAAACGGCTTAACGTCGATAATAGGTAAGAAAGGGAAGGGCTGCGCCGTTGGCGCGGCCCTTCTTTTTTGCACCGCGAGCGCGCAGGCGCAAGCGCCAGACGTAGACGACATACGCGCCGCCGTCGCGCAGCAAGTACCGGGTGCCCTGGCCCTGTACCGGGAATTCCTCGGGCTTCCGAATGACGCCAGCTATCCTGCGGACATTGACAATCTTCTCGCCTGGATGGAGACGGCGTTCCAGGATCGGGGTTTCGAGACACGCAGGCTCGATATGCCTGGCAGCGACGCGCTCTACGCTGAGCGAGGCCCTGCGGCGGCTGACAGTACCGTACTGGTCTATTTGCAGGCCGACGGGCAGCCTGTCGACGCCGCTGCCTGGGACCAGGAGAATCCCTATCTCGCAGTGCTGAAGCGGCCATCCGATGAGGGCTGGGAACGAGTTCCCTGGGAATACGCCGGGGAGTCTCCGGATCCCGATCTGCGAATCTTCGCGAGATCGGCGTCCGATTCCAAAGGTCCGATGACGCAGTTTCTGGTGGCGGTCGAGTTACTCGACCGCCTTGGACACGAATTCTCGTACAGGCTCAAGGTTATCGTCGATACCGAGGAAGAAAAGGGCTCGCCCCATCTTGCCGCGGCAGTTGCCGAGCGCAAGCAGCTGATGGCCGCCGATTTGCTACTGATCTTCGACGGCCCGCCTCATGCATCGAACCGGCCGACGGTGTCGTTCGGCGCCCGGGGCATAGCCAGGCTGACGCTGACGACCTATGGCCCGAAGGTGGCGCAACACAGTGGTCACTATGGCAATTTCCTGCCGAATCCGGCGTTTCGACTCGCCGAAATACTCGCATCGCTCAAAACCGAGGACGGCAAGGTCGCCATCGACGGATTTTATGACGGCGTAAAAATCACCGATGACGTTCGGCGGGTGCTCGCTGCGGTGCCCGACGATGAAGGGGCCATTCTCGCTGCCGCAGGCCAGGCGAGGGCCGAGAACGTAGCCGACTCGCTGCAGGCAGCCCTGCAGTATCCGTCGCTGAATATTCGAGGAATGCAATCGGGCTGGATCGGCTCGCAGGCGCGCACGATCATTCCCCCTTCCGCAACTGCGGAAATAGATATCCGGCTGGTCAAGGAGTCGGATGCGGAGCGGCTGATCGGCCTGGTTCGATCCCATATTGCGAAGCTCGGCTATTACGTGATCGATCGGGCGCCGAATGACCAGGAGCGTGCGGCTCATCCGAAGATAGCCTCATTGACTTCGAGGGTTTCCTATGGCGCGTTTCGGTCCGATTTCGACGCCCGGGCGGGAGCGATGGCGCGGGCCGGGATGCGGCACCTGTATGGAGATGAGCCTATCCTGATTCGTACCATGGGAGGCTCGATCCCGATAGCGCCGCTGGTCGAGACGCTCGGGATACCCGCAGCCACCGTGCCGACCGTCAACATCGATAATAATCAGCATAGCCCGAACGAGAATATCCGGATCGGAAACTTTATCGAGGGCATCGCGATTCTGATGTCGGTGCTCGGCCAGACTCCCTGATGCTTTTTTGACATAAGGTGCCGAAAAACCCGTTTTTTGGCCGATTTAGTGTGACGCAGTTCACAAATCGGGCTTACCTCTGTCTCTATACTGCGACGATAGAACTGTCGCAATACAGCGACAGTCGATTTGCGAAGGCCCGTAATGAAAGAAAAGGACAGGGATATGGATACCCCGCTGTCGCAATCCAGCGTATCGCTGAAGCTCGAGCTGATTCAGCGGCGCTGCAGCGAGCTCATGGATGAGCCCGACGAACTCACGGAGTTGTCGCTGGAGGAGCCGGTTGCTCAGGACGAGCCGGAAGAAGGCTACAACCCCTACGGATCGTGAGAAGCCCTTTCATGCATATCCCGCATGAGCTTCAGTCGCCATATCCACAGCACCACGATGATCAGCGCCGCAACCGGCAGTGAATTGCGCGGGTTCAAAATCACGATAAAGTCGTAGATGCCGTGCAGGCCGGCGGCAATTGCCAGGCCAATAAGGGTAGCGGGCAATATCGGCCTGGCGCGAAGGAACGCGCGGGCCACCCAATGTCCCCAGATCGAAGCGAAAACGATGTGAACGACCGGGCTCGCAAATCCGCGAGCATATGCCTCGACCGGCGTCAGGTAGTCCAGGTATTGCCAGTTTTCGACGGCGGCATAACCCAGGCCAATGAATGACGCGTAGATGATGCCGTCGAGCGGCTCGTCTAATTCCTCGAAGCGTAATACGACGAGCAGGAACGGTACGAGCTTGGCCAGCTCCTCGATAGGACCGATTGCAAGCAGCGCATAGGCGAACAGCGATACCGTGCTCGTTTGCGCCAGGGCGCTCGCATCAAATCGCAGGCCAAGCGGGCCGAGCCCCATGTACATTAACTTGGACAAACCGGCGGCGAGCATGCCGAGCACGAACACGAGTACGAGATGACCGAAAGGCTCGGGCAGATGCCGGTCCTTGTGGTAATGGTATGCGGCCCAGAAAAACACCGGCAGCGCAATCGGCAATAGCAATAACACCTGCTGCATGCATCGATTATGCGTTTACAAGACCGTCAAGTGCCAGCATGAAGCAGGCATAAAAAACCGGGCGCGAGGCGCCCGGTTTTTCTTTTGTCCCTTGATCAGAAGCGGAACATCGCCTGCAGCGCCAGCGTACGGCCCGGCAGATAGAACGCGTAGTTTGACTTCGCGCCGAAGGTGCTGCCCGCAAGCGGCGTATCACCGCCGAAGCTCAGCACTTTCTCGTCCGTCAGGTTCTTCGCCAGTAAGCCGAGCTGCCAGTTGCCGGCCTCCGAACCAAGTGCGAGGCGCGCATTCAGCATCATGTAGCTCTCCTGGATCAATGCAGGATCGAACGTAGCCGATGCATCGTAGTCGTCGGTGTAGAACACGTCGAAGACCGCATGCGCTTCCAGGCTGTTGCTCACAGGTACCCGGATATCGAATGCCAGGTTGCCCTGGAAGTCGGAAACCATCTGGTTCGAGTTGCCCGTGTAACTGCAGAGTTCTGGCGTCCCGTCGCCATTCAGGTCGACGTTCGGTGTCTGGCCGAAGTAACACTGGCCGTTCTCGAAGTCCGTGAACTCGAAATCGGTAACAGAGAATCCGCCCGTGATCGTCAGGTGATCCGTTGCTGCCCAGCGCCAGTCGACCTCGGCGCCGCCGACTTCGGCCGATGCGGCGTTGCCGACATTGAAGCCGAGAACGCCATCGAAAATCGAGATCTGCAGGTCATCGTACTCCATCTGGAAAATCGCAAAGTTGAGTTCGGCTGCTCCGCCGGCAATGGTGAACTTGCCGCCAATCTCGAGGTTTTGTGCTTCTTCATCGTCAAACTCGAAAGATTCCGCCATGGTCGGGTAGAAGTTGCGATTGTTGGCGCGGAAGTCGTAGCTGCCCGACTTGAAGCCTTCCGACCAGCTCAGATAGAACAAAGCGTCGTCACTCGCATCCCATACGAATTTGACCTCCGGCGAGAACTTGGTCTCGTCTCTCGAACCGGATACGGGCAGGACACCCAGTCCACCCACGCACTGAGGCGCATTGGCTGTACAAGGGACGACGTTTGGCAGCTGGGTTACGTCGATGCCGTACAGCAGCGCAAGTGCCGGTCCTGCCAATTGCGGAACCGGAAGCTGTGCAAGGTCATTCAGATTTGTTGAAGTAATGCCGAACAGGTTTGCATAAACCAGCGGCGCCGCTATTTGCGCAGCACCCAGCGGCGCAAAGTTGCCGTCCACGATCGACAAGGTGCGAGCGCCGTCCCTCTTGTCATTCGTTATACGGCCACCCAGCTGCATCGTCCACGAGTCATTGATATGCCAGTTAATCTGTGCAAATGCCGACAGGACGTCGTTATCGACAGTGGCGAAACGAGCAGCCTGGGTGTCCTGTACGAGATCGCCGCTTCCCGGAGACCGCAAATTAATTGCGGGAACGAGAATCGAGTTCGGTTGCACGATGATCTGGTCGGCGTAGTCATGGTCACTCGTCTGGAAGTACAGGCCGGCGATATAGTCCCATTTGCCGCCCAAAGGCGAAGTCAGGCGAAGCTCCTGGCTGATTTGATCATAGGATTCTTGCAGCGCAGCGCCAAATACGACCGCGCCCGTAAAATCGCAATCGCAAAACTCGTCATATTCAAAATTGGAATACGCCGTAATCGACTCGAGACCATGTTCCCCGAGGTCCCAATTAAGCGTCATCACAAAATTCTCGATATCGTTAGCGCTGAAGTCGCCATTGGATGAACGAATCTCGTCCTTGGTCGTATTCAATACGCTGAGATCACCGCCAAATGCACCTACAAGGATCTGGCTATATGTCAGGCCGCCGAAAGCGGGCGAACCTTGCTCATTGACGATCTCGATGTGACGTCCGGTTACGTCGAACTCACCCATTTCCGCCTTGAGCGTCGCTGTGAAGTTGTCGGACACGTCGAACTCGAGCGTGCCGCGAACCATCCAGTCTTCGCGTTCAGGCTCGTCACGGTTCAGTGTCGCGTTCTTCATGTGACCGTCGAGATTGCGGCTTCTGGCTGCGACGCGATAGCGCACACGATCGGACATCGGGCCCGAAACCATACCCTCTATGATCATCTCGTTATTTTCGAACTCGTTCGAAAGCATCAGGCTGCTTTCGAACTCTGCGGTCGGCCTGGCCGTAATGATGTTCAGTGCGCCCGCAACCGAGTTCTTGCCGAACAAAATAGATTGCGGTCCACGAAGCACCTCGACACGCTCGATATCAAGAAATGGAGCACGCCACTGCTGGGCGCGCCCGAAGTAAACGCCATCGATATAGGTGCCGACCGACTGCTCGAAAGCCTGATTGATGCCTGAGCCGATACCGCGGATAAAGGCGTTCGTTCCGATACCCGTTTCGGTCAGCGTGAAATTGGGCACGAGGAACTGGATATCCTCGGCTTTTTGAATAGCCGATTGCGTGATGGTGTCGCCGGAGATTGCGGAGATCGAAACAGGAACGTCCTGCAGGCCCTGTTCGCGATAGGCAGCGTTAACAACGATTTCTTCGAGCGCGCGGGGCTCAGGTTCTTGTGCCTGCGCGATTCCGGAGCTTGAGGTAGTGATGGCCGCGAGCGCCAATAGCTGGCGCAGAGCAAGAGATTTCATAATCTTCTCCCCCGTTCGTTATAGTTCTATTAGACGACGACACCATGGAAACAGTCAACTTCGAGGCCTCTATGAAAAAGCGAGAATACCTGGGTTGCATGCTATTCATTCTCATTGCCTGTGGCTGTGAGCGTGGGCAAAAACTGCCGGTCGCCGCGCCACAGGACGATGCCGCTCTTGCAGTGACGGCGGTCACGGCGGCACGCATCATCGGAGCCGATAAAGAAGCCGGAAACTGGCTCACCCACGGCCGTGGTTACGATGAACAACGCTTCAGCCCGCTAACAGGGATCAATTCAGCAAACGTCGGCGAACTGGGCCTCGCGTGGTACTTCGATATACCGACAAAACGAGGAATAGAAGCCACACCGATTGTTGTCGACGGCCGCATGTATGTCACCGGCTCCTGGAGCATCGTCTACGCGCTCGACGCGGCGACCGGTGAGGAACTGTGGCGCTACGACCCCGAGGTAGCCCGGTCATGGGCCGAATACGCCTGCTGCGACGTCGTGAATCGTGGTGTTGCAGTCTGGGGCGACGGTGTTTTTGTAGCGACGCTCGATGGTTACCTGGTCGGGCTCGACGCGGAAACCGGTGAACAGCGCTGGCGCGTCGACACGATCGACCGGAAAGCACCGTACACGATCACGGGCGCGCCACGGGTCGTAAACGGGCTGGTCATCATCGGTAATGGCGGCGCCGACTTTGCCGGCGTGCGCGGCTACGTCAGCGCTTATGACAGTGAAACCGGCGAATTGCGCTGGCGGTTCTACACGGTACCCGGTAATCCGGCAGATGGCTTCGAGTCGGATGCGATGCGGGTTGCTGCCCAGACCTGGACAGGCGAGTGGTGGAGTCTTGGCGGGGGCGGCACCGTCTGGGATTCCATGGCTTACGACGCCGAGCTCGACCTGTTGTATATCGGCGTCGGCAACGGCTCGCCGTGGAACCGGAAAATCCGCAGCCCGGAGGGTGGGGATAATCTGTTCCTCTCGTCGATAGTCGCGTTGCGCCCCGGCACTGGGGAATACGTGTGGCACTACCAGACGACACCGGGCGACACCTGGGACTTCACTGCCACGCAACACATGATTCTTGCGGATCTGGACATTGCCGGAGAGCGGCGCAAGGTTCTGCTGCAGGCACCGAAGAACGGGTTTTTCTACGTCATCGATCGCACGAACGGCCAGCTGATCAGCGCGGAGAAGTATGTCAAGGTCAACTGGGCCGCAGAAGTCGACATGGAAACGGGCCGGCCTGTCGAGGCGCCGAACGCCCGTTACACGGACGGGCCGTTCCTGATCATGCCGTCGGTTATCGGCGGTCACAACTGGCACCCGATGGCCTTCAGCCCAAAAACGAAACTGGTCTATATTCCGGCACAGGATGTGCCGTTCGTGCATGGTGATGACCCCAATTTCGAATATGTCGTCGGTGGGCCGGGTACCGGCACGGATTTCAAATACGCCGCAGCGCCTGAAGATCCCGCGGCGTTGATGCAGGTTGCCGCCATGGTCAGCGGGCAACTCATCGCCTGGGACCCGGTGCAGCAGAAGGAGATCTGGCGCTACCAGCACGCCGGGCCGTGGAATGGCGGCGTGCTTGCGACCGCGGGCGACCTCGTGTTCCAGGGCAGCCTGATCGGTGAGTTTGCGGCGTATGACGCCAACAGCGGCAAGCGCGTGTGGAGCTTTGATGCCCAGACGGGCGTCGCAGCGGCGCCAGTGACCTACAACGCTGGCGGCGAACAGCACGTAGCCGTTGCCGTGGGTTGGGGGACATTTTTCGGGTTGGCCGGCGGACCGTTGACCGGCTCACTGGGGCTCAAGAACGTCAGCCGTATCCTGGCGTTTCGAACGGGCGGCACCGCATCGCTGCCGGAGCGACAGCAGCTCCCGCAACCACCGGTACCGAAGCCTCCGGCCAGTGATGCGGACGATGCGACGATTGCCGCTGGCAAGAATGTGTATTACGGGCGCTGCTGGCATTGCCACGGTGACGCCGCTGTAGGGGGAGGCGTACTTCCCGACCTGCGCTACGCATCGGCAGAAACGCATACCCGGTGGGATGCAATCGTTCTCGGTGGCGCAAGACTCGACAAGGGAATGCCCGCGTTCGGACACGTTCTGTCGAAAGAAGACAGCGACGCGGTGCGCGCCTATGTAATCAGTCGCGCCCGCATCGCATACGTTCCGGCTCAAGGAGACTAAGTTGCGTAATTCGATATTGCTCATGCTGGTTCTGCCGGCGATTGCCGCGCAGGCGGATGAGCGCCAGGAGGCGAGCACAAAAACACAAGAAATCAATGCCGCGGTGTATGAAAAGCTGCCGTTCGCCAATAACGATGATTTCGAATTAGCCGAACGCGGTTTCATTGCCAAAGCCGATAGCCTGGTTATTCGAGATGCAGACGGCAACGTTGTCTGGGATATGGACCAGTTCGGCTTCGAACAAGGCGATGCGCCGGATACCGTCAATCCGAGCCTGTGGCGGCAGGCGAAGCTCAACACGATTCACGGGTTATTCAAGGTCACGGAGGGGATTTACCAGGTTCGCGGGTACGACGTCTCCAATCTCTCGATCATCGAGGGGAAGACGGGATATATCGTCGTTGATCCACTGATTACCAAAGAGGTCGCCAAAGCGGCGATGGATCTCGCATTCGAGCATTTGCCGAAAAAACCCGTCGTCGCCGTGATCTACAGCCACAGCCACGCCGATCACTTCGGCGGAGTGAAAGGCGTCGTCAGTCAGGACGATGTCGATGCCGGCAAGGTTCGCATCGTGGCGTCTTCGGGCTTCATGAGTTTTGCGGTTTCCGAAAACATCCTCGCCGGTAATGTGATGACCCGACGTGCCTCGTACATGTTCGGATCGTTGCTGCCGAGCGACGAGAAGGGCGGGGTAGGCGTCGGGCTCGGAAAGGCCATTTCGAGTGGCGAGGTTACGCTGATCGAGCCGACGGAATTGATTACCGAGACTGGGCAGGAACTTCTGATCGATGGCGTTCGTTTCGTATTCATGAATACGCCATATGCCGAAGCTCCGGCGGAATTAATGTTTTATCTGCCGGAGATGCACGCCTTTTATGCGGCAGAGGAAGCGAATGCGACAATGCATAACCTGTACACGCTGCGTGGCGCTCAAGTGCGTGATGCATTGCTGTGGAGCAAATATTTGCACGAGGCAGCAGACTTGATCGATGCCGATACCGACGTGCTGTTTGGCGGCCATCACTGGCCGCGATGGGGTTATGAGGCGATGGTCGATTACCTGCGCAAGCAAGGCGATGCGTATCGGTATTTGCACGACCAGACACTGCGGCTTGCAAATCACGGCTTTACGATGGACGAAATTTCGGAGCAGCTCGACCTGCCGCCGCAGCTGGGGCAGATCTGGGCGAACCGCGGCTACTACGGCACGGTAAGCCATAATTCGCGTGCTGTTTACAACAAATACCTCGGTTTCTTCGACGGAAATCCTGCCCACATGCACCCGTTGCCGCCCGAAGAGACCGCTCGCCGTTACGTGGATTTCATGGGCGGCGCGGACGCGTTGCTCGACAAGGCGCGCATTGCCTACGACGGCGCCGACTATCGCTGGGTTGTCGAGGTTGTCAATCACCTGGTCTTCGCGGACCCGGCCAACGAAGCGGCGCGTGAATTGCAGGCTGATGCGCTGGAACAACTCGGCTACCAGGCGGAGTCCGGCCAGTGGCGCAACTTTTACCTCACGGCTGCACAGGAACTGCGTGATGGTGTTAATGCTGCCGCGACCACCCGCACGTTGAGTCCCGATATGATTGCGTCGCTGGGCTACGACGATTTCTTCGATTACCTGGGTGTTCGCCTTAACGGCCCGAAAGCAGCGGGCAAAGAAATTACAATCAACTTCTCTTTCGGCGATTCGGATCACGATTACGTCGTCACTCTCGTTAACGGCGTCTTGCATAGCGCCAGGAGCGAGCGCAGCCAGACGGCCGACGTGTCGGTCACGACGACAAGGAGAGGGTTTCTTGCAATGGCGATGCTCGGGCAACCAGTCGAATTGCTCGTCGAAAACGGATTCGTCGTCGTCGATGGTGATGTGGCGAAACTTCAGGAACTGATCGCGCTGCTCGACAACTTCGAATTCTGGTTCAATATCGTTACGCCCTAGCCATTTCTTTCACATGCTCGCCGAGCCAGCGCATGGCATCCTCGGTCTTCTCTGACCACTGGTGGCCATAGTTCAGGCGGATGAAATTCGTGTAGCGGTTCGATGGCGAGAATATCTGTCCCGGCGCAATGCTGATGCCGGCGTTCAGCGCATCCTCAAACAGTTTTTCCGCGTCGATTTTCGGCGGAAGTTCGAGCCACAGGACTGACGCACCTACCGGGCGTGACAGGCGCGTTTCTTTCGGGAAATGCTCGGCGATCAGTGCACTCATGCGTTCGGAGTTTCTTTTCAGGACAGGGCGCAGCATCTTCAGATGACGGCCGTAGTCGCCGGATGCCATAAAGTCTGCGAGCGTGAGTTGCTGCAAGAGACCAGAGGAACAGGAGAACGCGAGTTTTCTGCGCCGGATGCTGTCCATGAAGCGCTCGTCCGCGACGATCCAGCCGATCCGGTAGCCCGGTGCGGCGGTCTTCGAAAATGATCCGCAGGTCATAATGCGTGCCGTGTCGCTCAGGAACTGGGCCGGCACGGGACGCGTGCCGTCGAAATGCAGGTCGCCGTATACATCGTCTTCTACGAGCGCCACGTCGTACTCTTCGAGCATCGCCACTAGTCTTTTTCGGTCTTCATCCGGCATCGTGACCCCGAGAGGATTCGACAGTGTCGTTGATAACAAGCAAGCCTTCACCGGATGTTGCTCGAACGTCTTGCGCAGTTCTGCCAGCACGACGCCTTCCTCGGGACAGGTTTCGACTTCGATAGCGAGCATTCCGAGGCTGTCGATGAGCTCGAGTATGCCGTGATATGTCGGCGTCTCTACGGCGATAACGTCCCCGGCAGCCGCCACCGAATGCAGCGCGAGCAGCAAGGCCTCCTGCGCACCATTGGTAATGGCGATGTTATCGGGCTCCACGTGCACACCGATCGTGTCGAGGTAGTGGTAGGCAATCTGGCGCTTGAGCGCGGGCTCACCGAGCGTTGGCGCATAACCCAGGCTGCGCTCTTCGGCGCGGGCCATGATCCGTTTCATTGATCGGTGCAGGGTTTTCGCGGCCGGTTTGGCCATGCTTGGATTGGCGACACCCAGCGGCGTCAGCCGCGGGTTGTTCATGCCGTCGTAGACGCGCGCCATCAGCGGCCGGCATTCGCGGCAGTCCACCGCAAGCTTGGAGGTCGGGGCAGGGGCGACGAGGTCGTTATTTGCCAGGTGGCGCACGTAAAAGCCCGACTGCGGGCGGGATTCGATCCGGCGCTGCCGTTCGAGCTCGACATAGGCCTGGCGAACGGTGGGGATACTGACGCCCGTGCGCCGGCTCATCTTGCGCAACGAAGGCAGTCGATCGCCGGGCCTGAGTGTGCCGGAATCGATATTTTCGCCAATTAAATCAATTACTTGAGAATAGAGATAATTACCGCTTTGTTTGTCGACAGCGAGCATAACTGTATATATTACATTTTTTACAAACTGTATCTGTTATACATCTAAATGGGGCGTATAGTCAAGCTTGTTTTCACCACTATCGGAGGAGAGGATGATGGAACGATATCTGCATAACAGCCGTCTGGCAGACTTGCACAATCCACCGAAACCTCGGTGGCGAGACGCAATGCGGGCGCTGGCTGGTCCGGCAACTCGCGTGCACCAATATCGAAACCTGCACAGTTCGATGTTTTACGATGCGATAGATGAGTTCGACTGCAAGGGTAGGAAATGAGCAACCTGTTCTTATACAGTCTGGCCGTGCTGATCTGGGGCTCGACATTCTTTGCGATCGAGTTCCAGCTCGGCGTGGTGGAGCCCGAGGTATCGATCGTCTATCGCTACGCCATCGCGGCGGCATTGCTATTCGCATGGGCCCGTTTCCGAGGATTGAATCTACGTTTCGGACGCCGGGAACATGGCTGGTTTTTGCTGCTTGGCCTGTTCCTGTTTTGCCTGAACTACATTCTGGCGTACCGTGCCCAGATCTACATTACGTCGGCCCTCAATGCGATCGCATTTTCGACCATCCTGTGGATGAATATCATTAACGCGCGCATATTTTTTGGCGTAAGGGCGGGGCGCCGCGTAATTTTCGGTTCGGTTCTGGGTATCGCCGGCATCGTTACACTGTTCGCGCCGCAAATTGGCGCGATGGACCTTTCGGACACGGTCTTTTTCGGATCATTGCTCGCGGTAAGCGGCGCAATATGCGCCTCATTCGGCAACATGGTGTCGCAGGGCGCACAGAAAAGGGGTCTGCCCGTTGTCCAGTCGAATGCCTGGGGCATGTTCTACGGGACGATCCTGACGGGGATCATCGTGCTCGTTGAAGGCCAGCCGATCGCGTTCGACTGGTCGATTGATTATGTGACGTCACTGATCTATCTCGCCGTGTTCGGTTCCGTGGTGGCGTTCGGGGCTTATCTGACCCTGCTCGGACGCATCGGCGCTCACAAAGCCGGATATGCGGTGGTCATGTTCCCCGTGCTGGCGCTGATTCTGTCGGCGCTGTTCGAGGGCCTGGCGATCGATGCCACCGTCATCGCTGGCACGCTTCTGGTTCTCACAGGGAATCTCTTCGTCTTAAGGTCTGCGGCGTCCAAAAAACGCGCGGTTACAGCCGAGGCTGCCCGGGAACCCGCCTGAACTGCCTCGCAACCCGGAACCCCGGTGCACAGCCGGGGTCGGAACCCTACAATACGGTTTTTCATGTAGGGGTAACTCATGACGTCTTTGCTTCAGCGCGCTTCCCTGACGCTCGCTCTATTCGCTGTCGCCGGCTGCAACCCGGCGGATAACGCCTCGACGAATGCCGACGAACTTCCGTCAGGCGTCACGCTCATCGAGACGGTAGCCGCCTCCACGGTCGACGAAATCGTCATCCCCTACAAGAAGTATCAGCTCGACAACGGATTGACGGTCATCCTGCACGAAGACAACTCGGATCCGCTGGTGCACGTCGATGTGACCTACCACGTGGGTTCCGGCCGCGAGGATATCGGTAAATCCGGATTCGCGCATTTGTTCGAGCACATGATGTTTCAGGGCTCGGAAAACGTCGGAGACGAGCAGCATTTCAAGATCATCTCTGAATCCGGCGGCACACTTAACGGCACGACCAACACGGATCGCACCAATTATTTTCAGACGGTGCCTTCCAACCAGCTCGAGAAGATTCTTTGGCTCGAGGCTGATCGTATGGGCTTCCTGCTCGATGCCGTGACCCAGGAGAAATTCGAGATCCAGCGCGATACCGTCAAGAACGAACGCGGTCAGCGCGTCGATAACCGGCCCTACGGCCGGCTCGGGGAACGCGTTGCGCAGGCACTGTACCCAGAAGGGCATCCGTATTCCTGGCCTGTGATCGGTTACATGCAAGACCTCGATCGCGTCAATGTAAATGACCTCAAAGCTTTCTTCCTGCGCTGGTACGGCCCCAATAATGCCGCGCTGACTATCGGCGGGCGTTTCGACGAGGCGCAGGCACTCGAGTGGATTGTCAGATATTTTGGTTCCATCCCTCGCGGTCCCGAGGTGACACCACCGGTAAAAGCCCCCGCTGCGCTGGACGCCGATCGATATATCTCGATGGAAGACAACGTGGCATTGCCGTTGCTGTATTTTTCATTTCCGACCGTGCATATGTACCACGAGGACGAGGCGCCACTCGACGTGCTCGCATCAATTCTCGGGGAAGGGGAGACGTCCCTGTTTTACAAGAACCTCGTCAAGAACCGCCTGGCGGTGCAGGCGCAGGCATCACAACCCTGTTACGAAATCGCCTGCGCGCTGACAATGTTCGCTATCGCGAACCCGGCTGCAGTACAGTCGCTTGCGGATTTCGAAACGATTTTTCGCGACACCTTGCTCGAGCTTGAAGAGCGCGGCGTGCACGACGACGATCTGGCACGCGTAAAGATGAATATCGTCTCGGGCATGATTTACCGCCTCGAGAGCGTTTCGGGCAAGGCGGGGCGACTGGCGTTTCACGAGACCTTTGCCGGCAATCCCAATTACACCGCGAAAAACATTGCAGCTTACGAGGCCGTTACCAAAGAAGACGTCATGCGCGTGTACAAGAAGTACATCAAGGACAAACCGGCTGTCATCATGAGCGTCGTTCCGAATGGCCAGTTGGGCCGGATCGCGCACGAAGATACGTGGACGCCGCCCGAACGCAGTCTGCCGGAGTACACGGCGATGGCGGATTCGGACCTGGAGTATCGCCGGGCTACGGATGATTTTGACCGCAGCGTCATGCCGCAGGCGGGAGAAAACCCCGAGGTTACGTTGCCAGCGATCTGGCGGGCCCGGCTCGACAACGGCATCACCGTACTGGGCGCGGCCAACAAAGAGACCCCCACCGTCGCGATTCGCATGGAAGTGGGTGCCGGGCAACAGCACGAACCGCTGGACAAGCTCGGTCTTGCCACGATAACAGCGGCGATGCTCAACGAGTCGACAATGAACTCGTCAAACGAAGAAATCACGAACCGATTGAGAAAGCTGGGCTCCGTCGTGCAGTTCGATGCCGGTGACAATGACGCGACGATGCTCGTCCGGAGCCTCAGTGAAAACTTCGACGCAACCCTGGCGATTGCCGCCGAGATGCTGCTTACGCCCAGGTTTGACCCGGCCGACTTCGAGAAGGTCAAGGCGCAGATGCTGCAATCGATCGAGCACAACAAGAAGGAACCGGCGGTCACCGCGAGCGATGTTTACTCGAGATTGCTCTTTGGCGAAGAGAACAGTTTTGCACATCCCAACATCGGCACATCCGAAACGGTCGCCGGAATAACGCTCGACGACGTCAAGCAGTTCTACGAGCAGTATTACTCGCCCCGGGTAGCCAACATCATCGTCGTCAGTAATCTCGAGAGGAAGCAAGTAACAGACAGTCTCGGGATTTTTGCCGGCTGGGAAGGCCCGGAAGTAGCCGATGCCGAGCTGCAGCCGTTCCCGGAGCTGCACGGCAATCATCTTTACCTCGTCGACAAGCCGGGCGCCGCGCAGTCGGAGATTCGGATCGGCAAACGTTCGATCCCGTTTGACGCGACCGGTGAGTATTACCGGGCCGGAATCATGAACTTCGTTCTTGGTGGTGCATTCAACAGCCGCATCAATCTGAATCTGCGCGAAGACAAAGGCTACACATACGGTGCGCGATCCGGTTTCGCTGGTAATCACGATTACGGCCGATTTATCGCTTCGGCTGCCGTGAGGAGCGACGCCACGGCCGACAGCATCGTTCAGTTCGATCAGGAGATCCGCGGCTATGCCGAGAATGGCATCACCGAAGAAGAACTCGTGTTTACCCGCAGGTCGCTGGGACAGCGCGATGCACGCAGTTACGAGACACCGTGGCAGAAACTCGGCTTCCTGGCGCAGATCCTCGAGTTCGACCTCGAGGATGATTTCGTGGATGAACAAAAGGCCATCCTGAGCGGAATAGGGCGGCCAGAGATCAACCAACTGGCCAAGAGGCATCTGAGTGTGGATGACATGATCATCGTGGTCGTCGGAGACGCAACGGCTGTCCGGCCCGGCCTCGAAAAGCTGGGTTACGAGATCGTCGACGTGGAATGAGTCCCGGTGCCGTCGCGTATAGGATGAGTACGCCAAAATGGAGAGCCTGTACGACTTTCTGAACTGGGCGTGGGAACGGCATCATAATCCGTGGAGCTGGTACATCCGTCCGCTGTTTGTGATCCCGTACTGCTTCTTTGCCTACAAGAAGAGCCTGCTCGGCATCGTAATCACGATTCTGGCCGTGCTCAGCAGCATGTTCTGGTTCCCGGCACCCGACGTCACAGACCCGCGGGCTGCCGCGTTCCTGGACATGGAGCGGCAATACATTAGCGGAAGCTGGACGCTGGCGAAGATCGCCATGACGGCAATGGTCCCGGTCTGGTTCGCGGTACTCGCCTGGGCATTCTGGCAGCGCTCCTGGCTCGCCGGTTTCCTCGTGATCAATATCGGCGCACTGCTGAAGGTCGTGTGGAGCTTCAACTTTGGCGGCGATTCCGCCTTGAGCATCATCCCGCCCGTGGTACTGGGGGCATTGATCGTCAACGGCGTGGGCTTTTATGTCTACCGGCGGATTGGCCAACGAAGCGGGACAGGCGGGGACCTCTCGGCGGGTATTGGGTGACAGCAAATACCACCTAATATGCGTATAATGTATATTATGTTAAATATTAGATACGGTTGACCATGGGATCAGTCCCGGTTTCCCCTCTTGCCTGTTCCGGGACACCCGGCTAACGCCGCTACTCAGCCTGGCCACGAGAGTGCCCTGGTTCGATTTCGGCCGCTGCGACAGGCCTGCTATGCCACTCTCAGACGAGCCAGCCGAACACGCCCCCTGCCAGCAACGAATAAATCAACGCGTCGAGAAAATTCCTGGCCGTCATACGCCATGGCCTGCCGAACCAGATGCTTTCCGGTACCAGGGCAAAACTATTGGCAATGAACGTCACCGTGCCGGCAACGCGAAAAACAGCCAGGTAATCTGCATCCGCGTGCAGTGTCCTGCTCACCACGTATGCACACAAGATCGAGACCACCAGAAAATACACGAACATGGTGACCATCTTGGCGCCCATTGGCGGCACGCCGTTTGGCAGCATGGTGATGTAGCCGATCGGCCCTTGCTCGTATTTTTGCCTGACCTCGGCTTGCTCCAGTTCCTTCGGGTCCACGCAGTACGGCAGCAGATAAAAGCCCGGCGGATTGCCTGTCAGGCCGGCACGGGCGCCCGCTTCATCAGCCAGGCGGCGATAATCGGCGTTATGCCACTTGAACACGGTCCAGATCACCGCGCTGGCGGCAAACATGACCAGGGTTGCGGCTGCGACCGGCAGCCAGAGATCGATTATAGTCATTATAACCTCTTGTTTTTTAAAGTTTTTTTATTTTATTTTTCTTCGTCTATTTTATTACGTATTGACTACGTATTGGGCGGCGCGGGCGACTTTCAGGTCGCGGCCTTGGTGATGTCGGACTCGTCGAGCAGATCCTCGTGCTCCTCTTCCGCAGCCGCTTTTTCGGCATCCGGCGCCAGTGAATAATCCAGTACACCGGTCGCTATGAGGTCTGAAGAGGCCTGAACTACTTCCAGCTCTGTCTCGACTTCACGCAATTTAACCTCGGACTTGAGATTTTCAGTCGCCCTGTCCTGCAACTCGTTGCGCAGCTCCCGCGTTTTCAGTACCGAGTCCTTGAGGTCGTTTGAAAGCTTGTCGAGGCGGTCCTGTTGATGCGTGATCACGTTGTCTCGTTTTTCGTTGCCCTCCACCGCCTCTTCCAGTTCCTTGGAAAGGTTTTCGATCCTCTGCGTGGACTTGAGAGATTCTCCCTGGGCAATCCGCACTTCCGCCTCCAGAGAGCGAATCCGGTCATCGCGGGGGTCTCTCTTGCGGGTCCGGATCTTGGACCCGAATGACGAACTGATAGACGACAACAGCCAGCCGAGCAGGAATGCTCCGGCCACCATGAGAATGACGTCTTGCGGGAGGTCGACAAACATCGCTCTAGATTATGCGCTTTTGGCCAGCAGAAAAGGACAGGGTTCTCAATCCGAAAATGCTGGATACGGTCACAAATAAACAGCCATGGGGCCCGGCCAGAGATCTGTCATAGTACTTTTCCTATTAAGATCAGTATCTTATAGATTTTATTGCAGTCTACGTGGCAGGTGTCGCGGCGCTTGCCAGGGCTTCTCGAGTCAGATCCGGAAAGTCCGTAAAAAGTCCGTCAACTTCGAGCTGTTCGGCAAAAAACAGGACGAGTTCCGCGAAGTCGCCGAAGCCCATGGGCAGGTCGTCAGCACGAAACGTATACGGATGGACCTCCAATCCGACGTTCTTGGCGCGCCTGACCAGCCCGGAGGAAACGGGCGTAGCGTCGGCCCGTTCTATTTCATAGGCGAATTGAAGCCAGGGGCCGATGGCGTCCACGGTGGCGGCAAGTTGCTCCAATCCGGCCTCAGTCGTCATCGCATCGCAGTCGGTTTCGGCTTCCTTCCAGATGTTCGCACCGATCAGCTGCAAGAGTCTGTATGGGCAACCGAGCTCATGCCGCAGGCGTCTCAGCTCCGCGTCGTCGAAACACTGCACGTAAACCGGGTCGTCGTGTCCCCGGTAGCCAGCCTGCTCCAGCATGTCGAGGAGCAGCGGCGAGATGTCGATCCCCTCCCCCCTGTGCCACGCCGGACGCTTGATCTCGGGGAAAATGCCGGCCACACGCCCTGTCTCCTCGTTAAGGCGTTTAATGAACTCAATCTCTTCGGCGAGCGTGTGCAGCGGGAAGTCGCCTGTTTTCGGCGGATAGCGTCCGGGATAGACCGGGGTTCCGTCAGCGTGCATCCTCTCCCAGGCCTGCAGCGACCTGAGCTCCTCGAGGTCGAAATCACGAACGTAGAAGCGCCCGTCGGCCCGTTCACGGCCCGGGAAGCGCTCGGCGACGTCCGTGACGCGATCCAGGTGAATGTCATGCATCACCACGAGCTGGTCGTCGCGCGTCGCGACGACGTCCTGCTCGAGGTAATCGGCCCCCATCTGGTGTGCCAGCAATTTGGCGGCGAGTGTGTGCTCGGGGAGGTAGCCCGAGGCGCCGCGGTGGGCTATGACGACGGGCCACATATTAGAAAACAGCTTAGAAATACACTCTAACTAGTTGTCTTCTATAGGGCCATCTGCTGTATAGCCCGGAAAATCGACGACGTCCCAGCGCTGCGTATCCGTACCCCGGGCCTGTAGCTGAATGGCATCGGCAATCGTGCGTTCATTCCACGCCAAGGTATCCACGACGCGCGCAGCGAGCGCATCCGGCGTCTCTGCTATTCCGCCGAACGGCTGTATGGCGAGCGCTTTGATGTCGTTGGCCTCGGCAACGTCCAGCATGTATTCGCCGAGATTTTCATTCTGCTGCCACACGTCGCAAACAATGATGACGACTTCCGCCGCTTTGATCTGATTGATCAATTCGTCCTTCAGCGCCTCGACAGTGCCTTCCTGTGGCACATTTTCCGGCTTACTGGTGTTCAGATAAAAAAAGCGGTCGACACTCTCCAGGAACTCGAAGACGCGCAAATAGTCATCACTTTCGCTGAAGGCGTGCGATACGAATACCCGAAATGGATTTTTTTCGGACATCGGCTACTCCTGCTCGGCCTTTGCCAGTGCTTGAGTTTATACTAACGGTCTCTGATGCGACTCCTCTTATACAACATTCGATACGCCGTCGGCGGCGGTGCCAGCATGCATATGCCATTGCCGGGGGCCGGATACGTTCTGGGCAGCCAGAGCGTGCTGCCGGAAATAACGCGATTCGTTAAGTCCATCGATCCCGATATCGTCGGCCTGATCGAGGTCGATACCGGCTCGATTCGCAGCAGAAAGGTCAACCAGGCGGAAAAGATCGCATCCGACCTTGGCATGAACACTTCGTACGAGACAAAGTACGGCTCCAAATCGCTGAATCAGATCCTGCCGATCGTTCGCAAGCAGGGCAATGCGTTCATGGCCGCCCCGCGCGTCCATGGTGAGAAATTTCACTATTTCGACACGGGCATCAAGCGGCTCATCATCGAACTCGAGATGGAGAACTTCGCAGTCTATCTCGTGCACTTGTCGCTAAAGTACCGGCACCGCCACCTGCAGTTGCGGCGCCTTTATGATCTCATCGAGGAAACGCAGAAACCGGTGATCGTTGCCGGCGACTTCAATACGTTCTGGGGCGAGAACGAGATATATCTTTTTATGCGCGCGGCGAAACTATTGTCGGCTAACAGGAATAGCCAACCGACGTATCCGAGTCGCGCCCCGCGCAAGGAGCTGGATTTCATCCTGTACCAGGACGGAATTGAGGTAACAAATTTCGAAATCCCGCAGGTGAAGCACTCTGATCACCTGCCGCTCGTGTGTGATTTCGAGGTGCGTTGAAAGGAGTGCAGCAAATGCAACACTGGACACCGGAAACGGATGGCGACGGCATCGTCTGGCTGAGACTGGACAAGGCGGATTCGAGCGCGAACGTCTTGTCTACCGAGGTCATGACCGAGCTCAATCAGGTCGCTGATGAATTGACCGCAAAACCGCCGCGCGGACTCGTGCTTTACTCCGGTAAAAGCAAGGCATTTGTCATGGGAGCGGACATCAATGAGTTCACGTCTGTAGACACGCCGGAAATGGCTTACGAGGTCACGCGCCTGGGCCAGCAGCTCTTCGACAAGCTCGAGGCCTTGCCCTGCCCCACCGTGGCGGTGATCAACGGCTATGCAATGGGCGGCGGCCTCGAACTCGTAATGTCGCTCGATTACCGCATCGGGCTCTCCGGAGACAAGCGGATTCTCGGCCTTCCGGAGGTAAAGCTGGGCTTGCACCCCGGATTTGGCGGCACGGTTCGCGCGGTCCAGATCTGCGGCGTTCGGCCGGCCATGCAGCTGATGCTCACCGGAAACCCCATCACGGTAGATAAGGGTCGCCGCATCGGACTGATCGACAGGATTGCCAGCGACGACAACTGGCGACAGGCCGCGAAGGAACTGATCGCTGCAAAACCGCCGAGGAAACGGGCGCCGTTCGTGGAGCGATTACTGAACCTGCCATTCGTCCGCCCGCTCATCAAGCCGATGCTGATAAAGCAAGTGGCCGCCAAGGCGCGAAAGGATCATTATCCGGCCCCGTACAGAATGATCGATCTCTGGGCGCGTCATGGCGCGTCTCCGAAGACGGGTTATGAAGCTGAAGCCCGTTCGTTTGCCGGCCTGATGTGCACGAGCACGTCGCGCAATCTTGTGCGGGTCTTCTTCCTGCAAAACAGGCTGAAAGGTCAGGGCTCGAAACCCGACAGCAACATCGAGCACGTTCACGTAGTCGGTGCCGGGGTCATGGGGGGCGATATTGCAGCCTGGTGCGCTTTGCGGGGGCACACCGTGACCCTGCAGGACCGCGAGGAAAAATATATTCGGCCCGCCATCCAGCGCGCACAGAAGCTTTTCACAAAACGCGTGCGGGACGAAAAAGAACGCGCCGCAACTGCAGCCAGGCTCGAGTCGGACGTTGCCGGCGATGGCGTCGCCCGCGCAGATCTGATCATAGAAGCCATTTTCGAGAATCTGGAGGCCAAGCAGTCACTGTATCGGTCCCTGTTGCCGAATATGAAGCCGGGCGCGCTGCTCGCGACAAATACTTCGAGCATCCCTCTGGAGGATTTGCGTAAGGTATTGCCCGAACCGCAACGATTCATCGGTCTGCATTTTTTCAACCCTGTTGCGCAGCTTCCGCTGGTCGAAGTCATTCGTTGCGACGACACCGATCAGGCGGCAATGGATCTCGGCTTTGCATTCGTCAAGGGCATCTCCAAACTGCCACTGGAATGCAAGAGCGCACCGGGCTTCGTAGTCAACCGCATCCTGGCTCCATACATGGCCGAGGCGATGCATCTCGCCGAGGCCGGTGTCCCGCTCGTGGAAATCGACAAAGCGGCCGAAAAATTCGGAATGCCAATGGGGCCGGTCGAACTCGTCGACAGCGTAGGCATCGACGTTGCACTGCATGTCTCTGCAGTTCTGGGCGAAGCAATGGGCCGACCAGTGCCTGCGCGCCTTGCCGAGATGGTCGAGGCGGGCCTTCTCGGCCGGAAATCGGGTCAGGGATTCTATCAATGGGTAGAAGGCAAAGCTCAAAAGCCCGCCGATTCCGGGGCCGAGGTGCCCACTGACATCGAAGACCGACTCATACTTCCGATGGTTAATGAAGCTGTCGCATGCCTTGCTGAAGGTATTGTCACGGACTCCGATCTGCTCGACGCGGGGGTCATTTTCGGCACGGGATTCGCCCCGTTTCGTGGCGGGCCGGTTCACTATGCGCGTGAACGCGGCATTGATGAAGTTGTCGATACCCTGAAGCTGCTGGCCAACGTGCATGGGGATCGGTTCACGCCGCACCCGCACTGGTCGACACTCTGACCGAAAAAACTGTGCGCCGCTTCACGCTGCACGGCAGTCACTGTATCGGAAGTTGTTGAATTAAAGGTAGAATACGGCCCATTCGTGTGCTTGATCAGGAACAAGAATGACAAATGAGCAGATAAGTATCGAACTGCTCAGGAGCTTTTCGCCGCTCAACGGCCTGAAGCGCGACAACCTCGCGGCGCTCGCGCGCAAGGTTCAGTTGCGTGAATTGTCGCCCGGGCAGGTATTGTTCAAGGAGGGCGATACCGAAAAGCGAACGTTCTATGTTGCCTCCGGCGTACTCGAACTTGTGGATCAGGGCAAGGTCGTCGAGACCATTCAGGGCGGGTCGGATCAGGCAATCAATCCTGTGGCTCCGGTATTTCCACGTCGCGTAACCGCAAAAGCGCGCGACCGGGTCCAGTTTGTTTCGATCGACAGCGATCTGCTCGACGTCATGCTGACCTGGGATCAAACCGGTACCTACGAAGTATCCGAGCTGCAGGGCACAACTGACGACGGCGGCGACGACTGGATGACCATGCTGCTGCAAACGAAGGCGTTCCACAAGATTCCGCCGGCGAACATTCAGGCGATTTTCATGCGGATGCAGCAAATCAACTACCGCTCCGGTGACGTCATCCTGAAGCAAGGAGCGGAAGGCGACTATTTTTACGTACTCACTCGCGGATCGGCTGTCGTAACGCGAGAAACGCCATTGTCGAAAGAAGGTATCAAGCTTGCGGAACTGCAGGTTGGCGACACCTTCGGCGAGGAAGCACTGATATCGGATGCAAAACGGAATGCTACCGTGACCATGACGTCGGACGGCGCGGTCATGCGGCTCGGCAAGGACGATTTCAAGCGACTCCTGAATGAACCAATGCTCGACTGGGTCAGTCAGGAACAGGGCGAGCAGATTGTTGCAAACGGCGGTCAGTGGCTCGACGTGCGATTGCCCAGCGAATTCGAGAATCACCACCTCGAAGGCGCAATCAATATCCCCCTGTATTTCATCCGGCTGAAGATCAATACCCTCGAAAAGGGCAAGAAGTACGTCGTTTGCTGTGACACAGGCCGGCGCAGCTCCGCCGGGGCTTACATCCTCAACGAGCGAGGATTTACGGCCTACGTTCTGCAGGGCGGCATAAACACCGAGTAAAACGCAACAGTGCTTCCGGGAAGTCGGCGCAAAAGGTCAGAACGGCATCGACTTCCCGGACGTACTGATGCTTGCGACTACATGGTATGTGTCGGTTTGTCGCCGCCGAGCGCGCCGGCGAGGTAATTCTCGATCTTCTTTTGCGTGTTGCCCTGATCCTGATCGGAGAATTGCACTCCGATTCCGGCCGTGCGCTTGCCCTGCGCGCCTTTCGGCGTCATCCAGATGACCGTGCCTGCAACCGGGATTTTTTCTTCTTCGCCCATGAGGTTGAGCAGCATGAACACCTCGTCGCCGAGACGATAGGAACTGTTCGTCGGGATGAACAGACCGCCGTTGATTACGTATGGCATGTACGCAAGATACAGGGCGCTCTTGTCCTTGATGGTCAGCGTCAACAATCCCGGTTTGGTCATCTTCTTACCTCATTGCGAAGGCGGGCGCCCTTACGTTCGCCAGGCCCTCAGACCAGTCAATCAGCAGGCTTTCCAGCGTCAGTTGCACGTTGTAAGAGCCTGTCGGCTGCCCGCGCAACCGATTGATCGTGTCTAGATAACAAAACAGGTTTCGCCTGTCCATGCGATTGAGCACAGATTTGTCAATTACTGACGCGACGGGGCTTTCAGAGCCCGTCGAGGCAGCCAAAATGGCCTTTTGAACCTGCCACGACATCCAGTTCAGCACGAATATCACATCCAGTTTGCCCCAGCGGGCTGCGACTTCGAGCGGCGAAACTCTGCCGCACGACAAATCGGCCAGGTCTTTGCGCATCGCAGCATGAGTTTCGAGTTGCTCGAGCGTTTCGATAGCGCCGATGGGAGCATTTCCGGCAAGCGCCAGGGCTTCGGCCCAGTGAGCTCCGGGCTGCAGCCGGTCCAGCCACGCAAGCCCTTCAGGCTCTCCAGGAGGCTGAAACTCGATGCGCTGACAGCGGCTGAAAATCGTTGCGGGCAGCCGACCGTGCCGGTCGGCAACCAGGATAAGCAGCGTATCTCCCGGAGGCTCCTCGAGCGTCTTGAGCAGGCTGTTGGCCGCATTGATGGTCATGGCATTGGCAGGCTCGATAATCGCGACCTTGCCTGCTCCCTCGAAGCTCGTCAGCCCCAGATCGACCACGAGATCACGTATCTGTTCGATGCCAATCGTGGTTTTTTCCTCAGGGGGTGAAACCCGGCGTAAATCGGGGTGCTCGAGTGCCTGTACCGGGAATTCGGGCAAACTGGCGTCAAAACCGTCAACGAGCCGGTGCGAGGCCATCCAGACCGCCGCGGCCCGCTTGCCGACCCCAGGCGGCCCGGTCAACAGGACAGCATGCGGCAGGCGGCCGTGGTGGATCCGGTCCAGCCAGGCACTTGCGATTTTTTCATGCCAGGTTATTTGCATTAAAACAGTCTGTTATGTGCTCTTTTTAATGTGTTTTATTCCCCAAGAAGCGCCGCCGCGACCGCTTCGATGTCCCGCCGTACGTTATCGAGATCGCGAGTCGCGTCAACCACGACAAAGCGGTCGGGTTCCTGCCCGGCCAGCTGTAAATAGGTCTCGCGGACGCGGCCGAAAAACTCGCTGCGTTCGCTCTCGAAGCGGTCCGGATCCCCTCTTCGACCGGCGCGGCTCATGCCGATTTCGACCGGAGTATCCAGAAGAATGGTCACATCGGGCCGCAGATCACCGTGCACCCATTCAGCGAGCCGATCGATGTCTTCCTGAGGGAGACCGCGTCCACCGCCCTGATATGCGCGACTCGAGTCCGTAAACCGGTCGCTGACGACCCAGGTACCGGCCGAAAGCGCCGGTTCGATGACGTTGTTGACGTGCAGCGCCCGTGCCGCAAAAACCAGCAGAAGCTCCGCCACGTCCGGCATCGGCTCGTCACCATGCTCGGCCACCATTGCCCGAATACGCTCCGCCATCGGCGTACCGCCGGGCTCCCGCGTCGTCAGCACCTGTTTACCGCCTTTCTCGAGCAGGCTGGTCAGGTAGGCCATGTTCGTCGATTTGCCGACCCCCTCGATACCCTCGAAAGTGATGAATTTGCCGGTTTCCATTTACTGGCGCCTCTGCTGGCGTAATTGTTTCAGATATTCGGCCACTGCGGCATCGTGTTCGTCCTTGGTCTCGGAAAACCTGTGGCTGCCATCGCCTTTTCCCGTAGCGACGAAATAGAGCTCTTTGCCATCGGTCGGGTGCAGCGCTGCATGGATAGCCGCGCGGCCGGGCATTGCGATCGGCGTTGGCGGCAAACCGTGCCGCGTGTAGGTGTTGTAGGGCGTGTCCGTAGTCAGGTCGCGCCGCGTCAGGTTACCGTTGAAATGCTTGCCAATACCGTAAATTACGGTCGGATCGGTTTGCAGTCGCATGCGTTTCTCCAGTCGGCGCCTGAATACTCCCGCGATTCGCGCCCGTTCGTCCGCCCTGCCCGTTTCCTTTTCGACGATCGAGGCCAGCGTCAGCGCCTCGTATGGCGTTGCGATCGGCAGATTCTCCTCGCGAGCATCCCATTCCTCCGCAAGGACCTCCTGCATCAGGCTGAAGGCCAGCGCCAACACGGTTCGGTCGGTCGTCCCGCGAGGAAACCGGTAGGTCTCGGGCAGGAACTGCCCCTCGGGGTGACTGACCGTCGCGCCAAGCTCGGCCAGCAATGCCGCCCAGTTTTCATCGGTCAGGCTTGCGTCGATGCTGGGATGGGCGTGCAAAGCGCCGAGCAGCTCCCATTGATTCCAGCCCTCGATTATCGTGAAGGAATAGAGGCGCACGTCGCCACTCGTGAATTGTTCGAGTAATTCGACGGGCGTGGTTCCGGCTTCGATCAGATATTCGCCCGCCTGAATTGCACCGGCCTGCCCTTTCCAGCGTGCATAGAGACGAAACAGTCGTGGCTGGCTTATGACGCCGCGGCTTGCGAGGTCTTCGCTGATGGCCGCAAACGACGAACCTGCCCGGATTTCGTACTCGAGCGTTTCCGCAGGAATATCGACAGGTTCGTTGAGGAATGCACCGATCTGCCAGGCCGCAACCGCAGCGGCAATGACGAGCGCGGCGGCAATCGATGCAACGAAGATGAGGAATCGTCTGATCAACACGTACCGCATGTTACCGCAGACGCGGACACACGGGTGACTACTCGAAAGCGGCGAAAACCAGGGTGCCGTTGGTGCCGCCGAAACCGAAGGAGTTCGACATGGCGATTCTCACCTTCGCCTCGCGTGCGGTATTGGGTATGTAGTCGAGATCGCACTCCGGATCCTGGTTATCGAGGTTACTCGTCGGCGGCACGATATTCTCGTTGATAGCCTTCACGCAGAAGATGCCTTCAACGACGCCGGCGGCTCCGAGCAGATGTCCCGTCGTCGACTTGGTGGAACTCACCATCAGCGAATCTGCCGCATTTCCGAAAGCGCGCCGAATTCCGATCGATTCGCCGACGTCACCTGCAGGTGTCGACGTACCGTGCGTATTCAGATAATCGACGTCGCCGGGCTGGATCCCGGCATCTTTCATGGCAGCAACCATGGCTTTGCGAGCGCCCTCCCCGTCGGCCGGCGGCAATGTGATGTGGTGGGCGTCGCCGCTCATGCCAAAGCCGATGAGTTCGGCATAGATTGTCGCGTCGCGCGCTTTCGCGTGCTCGTATTCCTCGAGCACGACACAGCCGGCGCCATTGCTCAGCACGAAGCCGTCACGGTCGATATCGTACGGCCGGCTGGCACGCGTGGGCTCGTCATTGCGCGTCGACATCGCCCGCGCGGAACAAAAGCCGGCCATGGACAGTGGCGTGGTTGCAAATTCGGACCCGCCCGCCAGCATGACCTCGGCATCACCGTGCGCGATCATGCGTCCGGCGAAACCGATGCAATGTGCCGAGGTTGCGCAGGCAGTGACAATGGAGACGTTCGGTCCGGTGACGTGTTTCAGGATGCTCACGTAGCCCGACGTCATGTTGATAATGCTGCCAGGGATAAAAAACGGAGAGACTTTACGCGGTCCGCCCTCGATCATCCTGTTGTGATTGTCTTCGATGTACTTGATGCCGCCGATACCGGCACCCATCGCAATGCCGATCGTGTGGCCGTTATCCTCGCTTATCTCGAGGCCCGAGTGCTGAATCGCGTCGACACAGGCTGCGACCCCGTAATGAATAAACGGATCCAACTTGCGAATATCTTTCGGCAACAGGTATTCGGTCGCATCGAAATTCTTGACCGTACCGCCAATGCGCGTGGCGAAATTACTGGTATCGAAATCGTCGATGAGGACAATCCCGGAATTGCCTTCACAGACATTCGTCCAGGCCTCGTCCAGCCGGTTGCCGACCGGTGAGACGATGCCCATACCGGTGATAACGACGCGTCGTTGTCTCAAGCTGATTCCGAATTAATACGGCAGAATTGCCGGTGGAACGAAGATAAAGGGCGCGGCCGTGGTGCCGCGCCCCGGAATATTAACCCTCGCTGGCGCGAGCGGTCACAAAGTCGATGGCCTGCTGGACGGTCGTGATTTTCTCGGCTTCCTCATCGGGAATTTCCGTCTCGAATTCCTCTTCAAGGGCCATCACGAGCTCAACCGTGTCGAGCGAGTCGGCACCCAGATCATCGACAAAGGAAGCATCGTTCGTCACCTCGTCTTCTTTGACGCCGAGTTGCTCGGCAACGATGCTCTTAACTTGTTCTTCGATACTGCTCATAGTGGTTGCTTCTCCTGAGAAGACTCAAATAAATGTCCCGCGGCGTTGAGAGGACCGGCGCTGGATAACGCCTGAAATAACGCTCCAATCAACCCTAAGTCCTTGATATTTCAAGGTGCTCCCTGACCGTGGGACGGTATTGTATGTGAATAGCCCATGGCAATCTACACACTTTTCGGGCCAATTCAGTCCATCAGCATGCCGCCGTTGACATGCAGCGTCTCGCCCGTGATGTAGGCGCCCGCCCCTGACGCCAGAAACAGCACGGCATCGGCTATGTCCTGTGCTTCGCCGAGCCGTCCGAGCGGCACCTGGGCCAGCATTTCCTCGCGCTGCTGCTCGGCAAGGACTCGGGTCATGTCCGTATCGATAAACCCTGGCGCCACGACATTGACCGTGATATTGCGCGAACCGATCTCCCTGGCCAGCGATTTCGAAAAGCCGATGATGCCGGCTTTGGCGGCCGCATAATTGGCCTGGCCGGCATTGCCCATCACGCCGATGACCGAGGCGATATTGATGATGCGTCCCCTCTTCGCTTTCATCATGCCGCGAAGACACGCCTTCGACACGCGAAACACGCCGCTCAAATTGGTAGACAACACGTCATCCCATTCCTCGGGCTTCATGCGCATAAGGAGATTGTCCCGGGTGATTCCGGCGTTGTTTACGACGATGGTCGGAGTTCCCTCGTTGTCCTGCATGTTCTTCACACCCGCCTGAACCGATGTATCGTCAGCAATATCGAGCACAATGCCGCGTCCGGAACCGCCAAGGCGTCCGGAGATCGCCGCCGCGCCGCTTTCGCTTGTCGCAGTTCCGACAACTATCGCGCCGGCAGCGGCCAGGGTATCTGCGATCGCTGCGCCGATACCGCGGGATGCACCCGTCACAAGAGCGACTTCACCGGCCAGCGCCGCATCAGAGAATGTCGTTGTCATTTTTAATCCTTCAGAATCAGAATAAGTTCAGGCGGCCAGCGCCTTTTGCAGCCCGGATAGCGAGTCGATGCTCGCGATCTTGGCGTCTTTCGTGATGCGTCGCGACAATCCGGCAAGCACCCGGCCCGGCCCGCACTCGATAATGGTCGCTGCACCGTCGCCGGCCATTGCGCGCACGGTGTCGACCCAATGCACGGGGCTGAACACCTGTTTCGCCAGATGGCGGCGGATATCCTCTGCATCGGCGTAAGGCTTTGCATCAGTTGCGTTGTATACCGCTACGTCTGGTGTGCTGAATGAAACTGACTCGAGCGTCTCGACAAGCGCATTGCCGGCATCGATCATCAAAGACGAGTGCGAAGGCACGCTGACCTGCAGCATTATTGCCCGGCGTGCTCCGGAGTCCTCTGCCCGCTCGATGGCGCGTTGCACGGCTTCCCGGTGGCCGGCAATGACCACTTGTCCCGGCGAATTGAAATTGACGGGTTCGGCGACGCCGACACCGGAAGCTTCATCGCAGACAGCGCGAACGGCATCGTCGTCGAGCCCGATGATGGCAGCCATCGCACCTACGCCGACCGGCACCGCGCTTTGCATCAGCTGTGACCGGCGCTTCACGACGATGAGAGCGTCCATGAAACTCACAGCTCCGGCACACACGAGCGCCGTGTATTCGCCCAGGCTGTGACCGGCCATGAACGATGCCGATTTACCGCCCGATGCATGCCAGACACGACAGGCCGCCACGCCGGCAGCCAGCATCGCCGGCTGGGTTACGACGGTTTCGGCGAGCCTGTCTTCAGGGCCTTCCTGTACGAGTTGCCACAGATCGTAGCCCAGGACCTCGCTGGCCTCTGCATAAGTGGCCTCAACAACGGGGTACTCGCCGGCAAGGTCGGCCTGCATGCCTTGTGACTGCGAACCCTGACCGGGAAAAACCATTGCTAGGGACACTTCGCTCTCCAGTAATCGCTCGTATCGAGGCCGCGCATTATATCGGCGAGCTTGCGCGGACTCTAATCAGGATTGCGGCGCATACTGCACCCGCCAGCGCGCCCCAGGCGTGCGATGCGACGATTACGGTGCCGCCGGACGCTTCTTCCGAACCGGGAAGCGGCCCGAAAAACTGCTCCCAGCCGATTTTGAGCACGATAACGATACCCAGTATCCGCACCTCCGCATTGCCCGTTCTCAACCCGGCGACGATACCTGCCGCCAGCAGGCCGTGCAGCACGCCGGAAAGACCGACGTAGCCCATGAGCTGTGGCTCGAAGAACCACAGGCCGGCGTCCACACCTGCTGCCGAGATAGCCAGCACGATCGCCCACTGTGACGAAACGAGATACGCTGCAACCAGGTACCAGACCAGTACCAGCCCGGCCATGTTCAGCGCCAGATGCGGCCAGCCGAGGTGTGTGACGTGCCCGGTGAGCAACCGCCAGACCTCGCCCGCCAGGATGGCTGTCCTGTCATAACTCAGTGCGTCGCGGCCCGCATCGCCGGCCGCGGCAATGACGAACGCCGTCGCGGCGATGGCCAGCGGCAGGATCCATGCCGACAGGGCCGGCCCCGCAGACCTTTTCCCGTTAAATTGGTCTAACCCCATGTTTGATATACTCGCGTTTAATCGATTAATGAGTCAATTTCGGCGCATCGCCGCCGTGGAGAAAGTTCAGTGACACAAGTTTACCGACCTCGAATCACACCGCACCGCCAGCGCGGTTTTACGTTGATCGAGATCATGGTTGTCGTGATTATCATCGGCCTTCTGGCGGCCATTGTCGCGCCAAATGTAATCGGCCGCCTTGGCGACGCCGAGATCACGAAAGCCAAGGCCGAAATAAGCAATCTCGAGAACGCCATAAATTTGTTCTATATGGACAACCGGCGCTACCCGACCACCGAGCAGGGACTGGACGCACTCGCAACCAGGCCGACGGATCCTAATATCCGGAACTGGCAGGAAGGCGGTTACATGAAACGTATACCGAGCGATCCCTGGGGAAACCCCTACCTGTATCTCAGTCCCGGCAACAACGGCATATTCGATATTTACACGCTCGGGGCCGATGGGCAGCCCGGCGGTGAAGGCATAAACGCCGATATCGGAAACTGGGACCTCGAGTAGGTGCCCCGCAAGGCGCGACGATCGAACGCGTGATGATTCGCCGCCACCATCGCGGATTTACGCTGATCGAAATCCTGGTCGTCGTAATGATAATTGCGACGGTCCTGTCCGTTGCCGTGCTGTCTGTGCGCATCGTCGATGACGACCGGGAGCTCCGCAACGAGGCCCGCCGCCTCGGCTCCCTGATTAGTGCGATACAGGAAGAGGCCTCGATGCAGGGACGCGACTTCGGACTCGAATTCATGACCGCTTCCTATCGCTTCGTCGAGTACGATGCTTTCTCCGGCCAGTGGATCGAAATCGTCGATGACGATCTGTTCCGGCTGCGCGAACTTCCCGAGGAAGTCGAATTTGAACTGTATCTCGAAGGCCAACGAATTGTCCTTGAAGCGGAGGCTGTCGAGATCGAGGAGCCGAAAGAAGACGACGATCCGTTTACGCGCGCCAGCAATACTTATACTCCACACGTCTTCCTGTTTTCCAGCGGCGACGTGACGCCCTTCGAACTGTCGCTGACGCGCTTGCCGACCCGGGCAACGATTCCAATGCAAAGCGACTTCCTGGGTACGATCAGCATCGGCGAAAACGAGGATTAGTCTTGCGGTACAGGCAAAAGGCCGGATTCACTCTTATCGAGGTGCTCGTCGCGCTCGTAATCGTTGCGCTGTCACTGACGGCAGTCGCGGCAAGCATGAGCCAGATGATCGATGCAGCTAACGGTATGCGCGATCGAACCTACGCAAGCTGGATCGCGCAGAACAAGATCGCAGAAATGCGGCTTGCCAACGTGGTGCCCGACGTCACCTCGACGACCGGCGAGTTGCAGTTTGCAGGTACCGACTGGAGTTGGGAGGCCGTCGTCAGCGACCTGTCGGAATTGGGCATCGAAAATCTTTACCGGGTCGACGTCACGGTTTCCTATCCGGACAGCGACAGCAGCATAAGAACGGTCACAGGATTTATCGGCGAGCCCAGCGTGCCGGGCCTCAGCAGCAGAAGCTGGTATATCCGGGCCGGCCGCCAGAACGACGCGGAGCCCGGTCCGACGCGATGAGCAATCGTACGCCAAAAGGCTTTACTCTCATCGAGGTGCTCGTCTCGCTCGCCGTTTTCGGCGTGCTGTCCCTGCTGGCTTACATGACACTCGGGCAGACCCTTTTCAACTCCGACCTGCTTGCAGAGCGAATGGACCGGCTTCAGTCCATTCAGCGCACCGTGCGAATGCTCAGCAGCGAATTCCTGCAGCTGGCGCCCAGACCCGTGCGCTCCGAACTCGGCGACGCAATGATGCCGGCGCTGTCGGTGGGACTGAGCGGAGACTTTCCACTCGAAATAACACATGGTGGATGGAATAACCCGGCCGGTTTACCGCGAGGTACTCAGCAACGGACAGCTTATCGCATCGAAGACGGCACGCTTCTGCGATACCACTGGAATGTGCTCGATCGGACTTATTCAAACGAACCGGTCATCACGGAGTTACTCGACGACATCGATTCGCTGGGATTCCGTTTCCTTGATGCAAGTGGCGACTGGTCGGACGTCTGGCCCCCGACAGGCACACAGGGCGCGGCATCCCTGCGTGCGCGGCCGCGTGCGGTTGAATTCGTGTTGTCGCTGCCCGACGAGGGCGAAATCAGCCGCCTTGTCGAGGTGGCGCCATGATTCGTAGGGTTCGCGGCGTTGCGCTGATAACAGCGGTTCTTATCACCGCGCTCGTTGGCATGGTGGCCGCAAACCTCGCATGGGACAGCGCGCTGGACATGCGTCGGTCGACCGTGCTGATGGACCAGGATCAGGCACTACAGATAGCGCTCGGTGCCGAAAGCTGGTTGCAGATAGTCCTGCACCAGGACGCGGACGATAACGCCACGGATCACCTTGGCGAAATCTGGGCGGGCGAGTTACCCGTGTTTCCTATCGAGGGGGGCGAAGTCTTCGGCGTCATCGAGGATCTGCAGGGGCGATTCAACATCAATAACCTTGTCGACGTGAATGGCAGCGTGAACCAGGATGCGCTCGAACAATTCGAGCGGCTGCTGGGCGCGCTCGGACTCGACCCCCGCATCGCCGGAATCACCGCGGACTGGATAGACCCTGATCAGGAGGCCGGCTACCCGAATGGCGCCGAAGACGCGATTTATACGGGCTTCATCCCGCCCTATCGCACGCCGAACGAGCCGATCTCCTCGATCGGCGAACTGGCGGCTATCGAGGGAATCGACAAGGTCAGCCTGGACATCCTGGCGCCGCACATTGCCGCAATTCCCGCGAGTTCACCGACACCCGTAAACGTAAACACCGCGACAGCGGCCGTGCTGCAATCACTTGATTCGAGCATCACGCCGTCTGACGTCGAGCGCCTGCTCGCGGACAGAGAACCATCCGGGTTTGCCGACCTCAACACCGTCACAACGCTGGCGCCGGAAGCGAACATCAGCGAATCGACCGAGTTTTTTCAATTGAAGCTCGTCGTGCGGATTGATACGGTTCGAATCACTTACTTCAGCGTGCTGATGCGCGACGCGCAGGGCACGACGATACCGATACTGCGCAGCATTGGGACGAGCTAGAAATGGCGGAATACCTGGTCATAAGACTCGGCGAGCAACACGACGATCCAGTCGACTGGATTCCCGTCGACGGCAATGGCACCAGGCTGGGTCCGCCGCAAACCGGGGAATTGGCCGCGGCCGCCGCTGATATTCGCGACCGCAATGTCATTGTTCTTGTACCGTCATCCGAAGTACTGACAACGAGCGTCGATATTCCTGTGAGGCCCGGCGCCCGGCTTCTCGCTGCGCTACCTTACGCGCTCGAGGAGCAACTCGCAGACGACGTCGAATCTTTGCATTTCGCCGCAGGCGCACGGCGGGAGAGCGGGCGCATTCCCGTGGCCGTAGTCGCAGACGAATCGATGCAGGACTGGCTGAATCGACTGGCTGAAGCAGGTGTTCGCGCATCCAGGCTGGTTCCGGAGAATTATGGTCTCGCCCGCATACCGGGCACTACGAGCCTGCTCGTCGCCGAGAGCAAGGTTATGTTCAATGACGGCGATGACACCGAATTTGTCATGGAGGGCGTCAAGCCCAGTGACGCACTTGCGGTGGCCGGCACGCTGGAGGAATCCAGCGCTGACCATATCGCCAGTGAGGAAACGCCCTCATCCGCCAGCCATCTCCTCGTCTATTGCGATCCGAAAGACGAAGAACGTCTGCAACACGACTGGATAGCGCTGCGTCATGAACTCTCGAGCGTCGACCTGAATCTTTTGCCGGATGGTGTTTTGCCGAGACTGGCGGTTACGGTTGCCGCGGGCCAGGGAGTCAATCTTCTGCAAGGCAAGTACGGTCCGAAACTAGAACTGGGCGCCGTATTCCGCCCCTGGAAAATGGCGGCAATATTACTCGTGGCGCTGGGCTCAGTTCTGCTCGGGGGCAAGTTCGCTGATGCGTGGCGACTCAGCCAGGAAGCCGATGCACTCAAGGAACAATTTACGCTCGAGTATCGGCAGATAGTGCCAGGTGACACACGCGAGATCATTGATCCGGTGGCAAAAGTGAACGCACTGCGCCGAAGCTTCGGCAGTCCCGTCGCCGCGACGATATTCCTGCCGACGATCGAACAACTCGGAATGGCAATCAAGGAGAACGATGCGGCCGTTATCGAAAACATCACATATCGGGCCGGTGTCGTAAACGTGCGGCTCAGTGCGCCGGATGTCCCGACGCTCGACAAGATTCAGAAAAAGGTCAGCGAAAGCGGACGGTTCATTGCCGAGATCAAATCCACCGATCAGGTGGGCGATCGCATCAGCAGTCGCATCCAGATTCAGGAGCCGGGCGCATGAAAGACTGGTTCAATGCGCTCGAACAGCGGGAGAAGATTTTTGTCGGCGGCGGCGCATTTGCCGTTGTGCTGGCAGTGCTCTACGTGGCCGTTTGGGTGCCCCTGGACACGGGACACAAGGAGCTGAGGGCCAGCGTTAACGCCTGGCAGCGCTCACTGAACGAGTTGCGGCCTCTGAAGGGGCAACAACCTGCATCAGACCAGAGGCAACGCACACCGGCAGCCGATCAGACGCCCGTGGTCATCGTGGACAGGACTCTCCGCGCACGTGGACTCGATCGTTCCCTGCAACGCAGTCAACCCACGACCAGCACAGGTATCCGCGTTGAATTCGAGAACGTGGCTTTCGACGATCTGGTGCTTTGGCTCGGAGATCTCAACGCCCAGTATGCGATGGACGTAACGTCCGGCACGTTTTCACGACCCAGCCGCGGCGAGCCAGGCCGCATCAATGCGAACCTGACACTGGAACGCGCGCCTTGATTGCAACGCGCTCGCGACTCATCCTGATAGGCGCACTGACCTTCCTGGTCGGTCTCCTCGTGCTGTTTCCGGCAAGGATAGTTTACCAATGGTTTGTTCCGCCCCAGGTCACCATGTCCGGTATCAGCGGGTCGGTCTGGCTCGGTGATGCCCAGCACGCCGAGTTCGGTGGCATGTACGTGCGAAATCTCTCCTGGCGATTCAGACCAATGGCCATGTTCAGTGGCGGACTGGGCTATGCCATCGAGGCATCCCCTGCCCCCGGTACTATTGCAGGGAACGTGGCTCTCGGCCCTGGAGGCGCCGTGTCGTTTCAGGACGTCGAGGGAACGGTGCCGCTGCAGTCGCTGGTGCAACTTGCCAACATGCCGGGCTTGCAGGGGCGCATCAGCCTCGAACTGGAACGGGTTGTCCTGGACAACGGCGTGCCCGTCGCCGTCGACGGAGAGATTCAGATCAGCAACCTGGTTGCCCCGATAATCCACCGTGGCTCGATTGGCGGCTACAAAATCGAGTTCTTCACCCAGAACTCGGGGGTCATGGGAAGCGTCGAGGATACCGACGCAGTCGTCGATCTGGCGGGCAGCTTTCAGATCAGACCGGACCGGAGCTACTCTTTCCTGGGGCTCGTCGCGCCCACAGCCAGAACACCGTCGAATCTGCGGCAGCAGATGCAGTTTCTGGGCACGGCGAACGAGCGTGGCCAGTATGAGCTGCGCCTCGAAGGGGACCTCTAGAAGCCGGGCCTACACGCTCACTTCGACGAACTGTTGCAGCAGGGGAAAATACAGCGCGCAACGCACGTCGGCGCCCGAGTAATTCCGGTATATGTCAGCGTACTTTCTTAGCTGCGGCCGATAGCGGTCGCTCTCGGCCTGCAGAAAGTCCTCTAGCCTGCCGCCTTCGTGCGAGCTGGTTTTGTAGTCAACGATCCAGTGCGTGCCATCGGCGCCGATCCGCACCCGATCTATGATGATCGATTCAACACGACCGTGTACGACCCCGCTCAGGGATAACTCGGCGTGACCATCGCCTTCGAGCAGCCAGCGACCGCGCTCGTCTTCCGAAATTCCCCGCAGAGCATCCTCTACCCTTGTAGCGATAGGTGCCTGCGCCTCGGACGCGATTCCCATTTCCCGCAGCCAGCGTTGCGTAACCGGACGTAAGGCCTGCAGATTTCCGGGTAGCAAGGTGATGCGCCCTTCCGTAGCGCGCTGGATCCAGCGGTGGACGATTGTGCCGGCAAGGCGTGCGCCGGCTCCGACCCAGTAATAGTCGACCGGCGCCGACTCATCGACGGGGCGCGGCTGAACCCGGCATCGCAGAAGCTCCGGCGCATCGGGAACGGCCCACGCGGGCTCCAGGTGCCTCAGAACCGGCAGCACCCAGCCGTCACCGGCACCGTAACCGTCACCGTCTTCGGCTGCTTCAGTGGCTGCTTCGTACTCACCGCGAACGGCTGGCCACAACAGATGCAGCAGGCTGCGCCGAACGGGACGCATTCCGCTCTTGAGTATGCGGGCATGCCCGAGCAGATGCAGGGATTTCCTTGCGCGTGTGCAGGCGACATACAGCAACCGACCCAGCTCGTTTGCATCCTTGCGGGCATCCTCGGTAGCGATGTACTTGTGCAGCGGATCGCGTTCCAGGTCGGCGCGCGGGCCAATGGGGCTGATGATCTTTTGCGGCCGGCCGTGCTCGTCTGGAATGTCGATCCAGCTCAGTACGGCAGTATCGGGCGGACGCGGGACGTGCCCGAGGCCGAAGAGCAACACGTGATCGAACTGCAGTCCCTTTGCACGGTGCATCGTCATGACCTGCAGCCGGGCATCGACGTCGCTGGATACATGCTCCTCGTCGAGCGCGGCTTCGAGTTCGGCCACATCCGGCAGGCTGCCCGCCACCTCAATCTTCTCTATGACATCGAGATATCGATAAACGTTTTGCACAACGTGAGTCTCGTCGAGTACTGCCGGTCCGCCGAGACTCAACCAGGCCCTCTCCACACGTTCACGCAGAGAGCGGCTTCGATACCCGTCGAACAGGACGTGCGCATTCTCGAGGAACCGACCGACGGCTTCCCTGCCCTCGTCCGACAGTCTCGCAACACGATCGTTATCGTTGAGAAGCTCCCAAATCGTGCGCTGCGCATCGTTGCATACGATTGCGTGCAAATCTGTCCAGTGCAATCCGACCCATGGACCGCGCAATATGGCGAGCCACGCGAGCCGATCGCCCTGATGTACCATTGCGCGTGTCAGCGCCAGCACATCGATAATCTCGGGCAGGTCGGTCAGCCGGTCGATCTCGATCGCGCGATAGGCAATGCCTGCCTTGCGGAGCCTGGATAGCAGGGGCGGCAGATGTGTACGGCTGCGGACGAGTACAGCCATGTCATCGCCGGGATACTCGTCCAGGGTTTCTTTGATAATGCCGAAACCGGCGTCTGCCTCCTCGTCAGTGTCGCTGTCGAATAGCGGGTAAACGACGCAACGACCCTGGGCGGCGTGTGCCGGCACAGACACCGCCGCGGAATACGAGACAGCGCTCTGCTGCGGGTCGTCAGTGGCTGCCAGCACGTTCGGGAAGACGTCATTGAACCACTGCACGAGTTTTTCTCCGGACCGGAAGTTTCGCCGCAGGGTCAGGGTTTCCAGGTCAACGCTGCCGATGCCGGCTTTTTGTGCGAGCAAGAACTGGCCTACCTCGGCATTGCGGAACCGGTAAATCGACTGCATGGGATCGCCGACGCAGAACAGCGTACGTCCATCGCCACGGACCCATCCTCCGGTCAGCGCCTCGAGCATGCGGTACTGCGCACTCGATGTATCCTGCATTTCGTCGACGAGCAAATGCCGAATCTGATAATCGAGCAGCAAAGCGACATCGCCGGGTTCGTCGGCAGTACCCAACGCGTCGGCCGCACCCAGTGCAACCTCGATATGATCACTGACGCCTCTTTCCGCAAACAGTCGTTTGAGTTCCATGACCGTCAGCGGTAACAAGCGGAATAATGCGACAAGCACGCGCCATTGCTCGTCGCTGTAATCGACCGGCGGCAAAGTTCTCAGGCCACACAAGAGTTCGCGCAGTGTCTCATGGCCTGACAGCGACTCCAGCAGCCCATGCATGAGCTTCTTCTGCCCGTCATCACCCGCCGGAAAACCCAGGTTCTTGTTCACCTGTTTGCGCCAGGTGCCTTGTCCCGTGAGCAGCAAGTCGGCGAGGCCGAGCCAGCACGGCAGCGAAGCGGCTGCCACGTCGGTGAAAGAAGCGCCCTCTGCCAACCTGCAAATCGCTGCCTCGCCTCGTCCCGCCTCCTCGAGACATGCAGCGGCGTACGCCGCGAGGGGCGGCAGGCTCGTGCGCACGTCCTCGGGTATCGATGCAACAAGCCTCGCCAGATGAGCGCTGACGACACCTTCGAGACTGCGGTCGAATCTTTCCCTGAGCAGGTCAGCCTCTTCGGGGCCCAGTGATCCGCTTCCGACAAATGGCAACCACTGGTCCCGGGTTGCGAGCATGCGCGCCAGATACTCGACGTAGAGTCCCGTGTAATTGTCGAGGTGCTCGAGCACGAGCTCGGTCGCATCCCTGAAGTCATCCTCCTCCGTCAGCTGATCGAAAGTCAGCGCCGCGGCGTTGCGATACAGCGCGTACATCTCGGCGTCCGCAATGATCGAATTACCCGCGGCGCCGCCCGCACCGGTGAGGGGACGAGCGCGCGCGATCATTGCATTCAACGAGTCCAGGGTCTGGATTCTGAGCCGGCGGGTATGCGTAAGCAGGTTCCAGCCAAATTCGCGGTCCCGTTCGAGGACGGTGCGTGCAGCGGCTGCCGTGACCCGTTCATGTGACGCTTCCGGCTCTTCGCCTGTCACAGCCCGCTGCAGCGCCTCGAGTACGCGTATTTGCATCTCCGCAGCGGCCTTGCGCGTGAACGTGATGGCCAGTACTTCTTCGGGATGTTCGACGCTCCCCAGCAGGGCCAGGTACCGCTGTATCAGCAGCTCCGTTTTGCCGGACCCGGCGGGCGCCTGAACGATGAACGAACGACTCACATCGAGCGCCAGCTCCCGTGCCCGGGTGTCATCCGCCAGCAGCTTCTCGTCAACCGTCACGCCGCAACTCCGCAAAGCGACTCAGCAGCGCGAGCGGCCGCGCGGCCTGCCGGCTCTGGTAGCTGTTGACACGAATGTCACCGCGGCTCATTTCTTCCGCGGCTATCTCGACTTGCCGGCGCCAGTCCCGCAACGCGCTGTTCCAGTCCAGGTCGGGTGTAAGCGACTTCCCTGCGCCCACGATCTCTATATTGCGGCTGTCGATGTTGAATAGGCCGAGGTCGCTGACCGGTTCGTCGACGGCAAAGGCATAGACCACGAGCTGCAGATCCTTGGGCATGCCGTCCCGGGACAGAAACTGGCGGCGCTGACCCGTCTTGTAGTCCAGAATTACAAGCTCGCCGCTGTCGAGGCGATCAATGCGATCGGCTCTGAGCCGCAATCGCAATTTATCGATCGTCAGTTCCCGCGGGGTCTCCGTATCGTCAACCGTGAACGGGTGTCTCGAGCGATCGAGCTCGAGCACGCCGAACAACAATTTGCTCACGCGCCTCGACTCGAGATCCAGGATTGCGCTGAGCACGGGGTCCGCATGCCACCGATACCGGGCAAATGCGCCATTCACGGCGTCTGTAACCCGTTCCTGTAATTCATTGCCCTGCCAGGCAGCCAACTCGGCCTGAGTCGGCCCGTCACGATACAGCCGCTGCAGCGCGTCGTGGATCAGGTTGCCGCGCACGCTCGGTGAAAGCCCCGCAACGATACCCGGGATCGGACGAATGCCCAGGCGACCGCGGGCAAAGGCGGCAAATGGTTCGTCCAGCTGTCGCTGCAGGCTCGAGGTTCCGCCCGCGATCTTCTCATCCTGTGCAACCGCTGGAACCGGGTCCGATCCCGAGATCACCGCACGGGCTAATTCGACTGCCCGCGCGGCGTGCCAACCCGGATCCTCTGCGGGATCCGCGACTTGCTCGGCCTGCCGGGCGAGAAGCCCCGTTCCGGTTTGCTGGGCATCGCCGTCCGTCATTGCGTAACTGCACACGTGCTCCGGGGCACTCGCCATGAGTCGCGCGAGGACACGAGCCGCATAGTCCAGCGTATCCTGCGGATCGGCGTCCGGCATGCCGTGCTGACGCTGCAATTGCCGAGACACCAGCGCCAGCGGGTGTCCCGGTGGCGGCCAGTTGGTGGCACTCAGGCCGCAGACCCAAACCTTGTCGAACTCCATTCCGGCGGCCTCGAGCGGCCCCAGAACGTCAATGACCGCGCCCTCGGCCTCGGGCTGAAAGACCGTGTCGCCCGCCATGCCCGCAAGGCCGGACATCGCCTCCCCGGCGGACATGCCAGAACTGACCAGGTCGAGCCTCGCGAAATCGTTGAGCAATTCCCGCCAGCTGTTGACGAGCTGAAAATCGCGGCTGTCGAGCGTGCCGGCCCCCGGCCAGTCGAACTCTGCGAGGGTATCGTGTGCCAGCAAGGCCCACTCCGATGGCGATGCGCGACGCGGCAGTTCGGCTTGCTTGCTGCCGAATTTTTGCAGGCATTCGAGCCAGGCGGATAATTCCGCGCCGTCGCCGAAACGCTCGAGAGCACGGTACAGCATGCTTGGCGACCAGCGCCGATCCGGAAGCTGCCGCAATTCGAGTTCGAGCCGGCTGCGGACTGCAGTGCCGGCCCCGCCGGCCAGCGGCGTCCTCAGCAACAGGCTGATCTCGCGCATCGACAGGTCGGTATGCAACCAGCGAAGCAGGACCAATGCGATTGCGATCATCGGGTATTGCGAAAGTTTTCGCCCGTAGGACACGTTCACGGCAGCCGCATGTTGCTCAGCGCCGTACTGCCAGCCAGGCACCAACCCTTCGCGCAACAGGCGCGCGCAACGATCCGCATCCTGTTCGAGGTTGCTTACAACGACCGCGATACGCTGATCCGGATCCTGCAGCAGCGCGTTGCGCGCCCAGCGCCCGGCACTTCGCAACTCGGCATCGCTGTTTGCGTATGCTTTCAGGGCCGTACCGCGGGCCTCGGACGAAACCGAAACACGGTGAACCCGGGTGCCTGCTTGGTCGAGCGACTTCAGCACTGCGGCCACCTGCGGTACGAGCCGGTCAAAACCCGCGACCACGATTTCATCGGGCAGATCAATGCGCCGCTCCCGTACCAGGTCTGCGACGAGATCAGCCAACCCCGGGTCGTCCACCCAGCGTTCTGTTTCGAGTATCGAGGTGTAACTGGCTGCTGCAGCGGCGAACACATGCTGGTCACGTCCTCGCGCTGCGTCCCGGCAGTCCTCCAGTGAAACCTGGAACTCGCGCAGACGCGCCCACGCTTGCCGGGATTGCCGCACGAGCAAAGGAATGCTCACGAGTGGGTCGCTGACTTCCCTCCTGAGACAGCGGTCCCAGAGCACCTGTGACTGGTGGCTGTTGATACGTGCTGGTAACTGATCCTGGCCGCTGGCGTCAGCAAGCAGGCGGCCAAGCCAATCCTGCCAGGAGTGAATCGCCGGCGTCGGCCAGGCCCGAAGGCCCGCTGCCAACTGGCGGTCGCCGTATTCCGCGGCGAGCACCCGTGCAAGGCGGCGGCTCGCAGTAACGACCTGAACGGACGCTCCGGATGCATCACCCAGCCAGTCGTACATCGCTCAATCGTGTTGCCCGAGCAAGGCGTCGATGCGTTCGAAGACCGTGTTGATCGTCTCGACGTCGGGTAAAAAAGTAACGCGGAAATGATCGCTATACGGTGTGTTGAAACTGCTGCCGGGTGCCACGAGGACATGTTTGTCTTCGAGTAACTCCATCGCGAATGCGCGGTCGTCCAACTTTCCGGCAAAACGTTCGTCCAGCCGGATGAAAGCGTACATCGCGCCCATGGGCTTACGCATGCTCAGGTACGGGCTTTTTTGGACGCAGTCGATAACGGCCTGGCGCTGCTGGTAGAGCCGTCCGCCCGGGATCACGAGGTCACGAATGCTCTGGAAACCGCCCAGCGCGGTCTGGACCGCCCACTGGCCCGGCACATTGGCACACAGGCGCAGCGCGGCGAGCAGTTCCATGCCGTGCAGGTAATCCTCGGCCCGATCCAGATCGCCGCTGAAGGAGCACCAGCCCACGCGATACCCGCAAGCCCTGTAAACCTTGGACAGCCCCGAGAAAGTCAGGCAGACGCCGTCCGTCACGAGCGTCGCCAGCGGAACGGACGCGGCATCGTCGTAGACCATCTGATCATAGATTTCGTCAGCGAGAACGACGAGGCCGTGCTGCGCCGCCAGGTCGGCGATGGCTTGTAATGTTTCGCGGCTGTAAACCGCGCCACTGGGGTTGTTCGGGTTGATGACGACAATGGCTCGGGTATTGGCGTTGATGCTCGATTCGATGCTTGCAAGATCCGGCTGGAATGCGGTCTCGGGACTGCAGGGATAGTAAATGGGCGTGCCGCCGTTCAATGAGACGGCCGCCGACCAAAGCGGGTAATCGGGACTCGGCACCAGCACCTGATCTTCAGGGTTCAGCAGCGCTCGCAGCGACAGATCGATCAGCTCGCTCACCCCATTGCCAATAAAGACGCTATCCGCGCTGACGCCTTGCACACCCCTGTCCTGCTGTTGCATGACGACCGCTTCTCGCGCAGGAAAGATCCCCTTCTGGTGGCAATACGGCTCTGCCTGACCCAGGTTTTCGATCATGGCGAGACGCATCGTCTCCGGCGTGCGAAATCCGAACAGCCCGGGGTTGCCAATGTTCAGGGAAATAATTTCGTAGCCGCGCTTCTCCAGCACCTCGGCGTGATGTGCCAGTTGCCCCCGAATCTCGTATTTGACGCCATGCAGGACTTCGCTCGTCCGCATTCCCTTAGTCATCACTGCTCCCCAGCCAGTCCCGTAATACGGCCTGCTCGTGCTCGCCGAGGTCCGGCGGAGCGCTAGCGTAACAGACCGGCGTCCGGGAGAAACATACGGGATTCGCGACGGTCGGCACCGTTTCTGTTGCGGTTTTCTCCAGTCGACGAACAAGCCCCTGTTCGGCTGCATAGTCGTCGCCCAACACGACGTCAATGGAGTTTATCGGGCCGGCTGGAATGCCCGCGTTCCCGAGCAACGCCAGCCAGTCGCTGACGCCTTTCGTCGCGAACTCGGCCTCCAGGATCGTAATGAGCGCACGCCGGTTAGTGACTCGGCCCGCGTTGGTCGAGAATCGCGGATCGTCGGCAAGCTCCGGACGCGCCAACAGGCCCGCGCAGGCTGCAAACTGCTTGTCGTTACCAACGGCAAGCACGAAGTGGCCGTCGCTTGCCGCAAACGCCTGGTATGGCACGAGATTGGGATGCGCTGTGCCGCGACGCTGCGGAATCTCGCCGCTGACGAGGTAATTCATGGCCTGGTTGGCCAGCCACGCTGCCTGACTGTCGTACAGCGGTATATCGATACGTTGCCCAGTGCCGGAGCGCCTCCGCTCCTCCAGCGCGGCGAGTATTGCCGTCGTCGCGTACATTCCGGCCATGATATCCGCAATGGCCACGCCGACTTTCTGTGGACCACCGCCGTCCGCATCCGCCGGTCCCGTAATGCTCATGAGGCCGGCCGCAGCCTGAATCATTGCATCGTATCCGGGTTCATGCGCACGGGAACTGTGGGCGCCGTAGGCCGTAATCGCACAATAGACCAGGCCTGGATTGTCTTCGCATAGCGTGTCGTAACCGAGACCGCAGCGCGCCATAGTTCCGGCACGAAAATTCTCGATGAGAATATCGGCCTTCCCCGCCAAATTCCGCACCAAAGCCTGGCCATCTTCGCTGGCAATGTCGACGGCAATGGAGCGCTTGTTGCGGTTGGTCGCCAGGAAATACGCGGCCTCACCGCCCTCGCCCCCGTGCCACGGCGGACCCCAGTGGCGCGTATCGTCTCCCTGCCCGGGACGCTCGACCTTGACGACGTCCGCGCCATAATCGCCCAGAAGTTGACCTGCCCAGGGGCCGGCCAGCACCCGGCTCATGTCCAGGACCTTGATGCCTTCCAATGGAGTACTCATGCCGCCATCCTCGGGCAAATGGCGGGCAAATAAAAGCCCGGCCAACCTGTTGGTTGGCCGGGCGGGTCCGCACGGAGATTGCGGATTGCGTGACCGAATCGTATTACCGGGAACCGGCCGACAATTCAGTCCAGCTCTTCGACCTCGGCGCTTTCGACTTCCTCTTCTACCGGGGCCTGTTCGCCTTCTGGTTCAATCTTGCCGAATTGAATCAGAAGCGCTTCATGATCTTCCGGACTCAGCCTGCGGATCGTGCGCACCGGAACTCTCTCGGCACTCATGCCACCGCCATCGAGGACGACATCGCTGAATCCTGCACAAAAACGACCGCTCCGGGATTCGAACCCTATCCGCCATGTCGAGCGGAGTCCGAAGGCGCGACGGGAAAGCACCACGTGGTAAACCCTGTTGCCCCCTCCGGAGACGATCAGATTGGCGTCGTCCAGGACCCGATAGTCTCGGATACTCATCTCCGAGATGCAATCAATTCGGGAAGACTCCTGGGTGTAACCGGCGTCATCAGCGCTCTCCCGGGATCCTGCACATGCTACTAAAGTACTTGAGATAGTGAGTATAACTATCTGTTTTAACACAATTGTTTTCATGCTTTTTTTCCAGTGTTTAGAATACTTAACAGCTTTCTCGGGCTTTGCGCACACTATACTCGGACATGGCGATTGTGTATTAAGTTCACGATGGTTCCGCGTGCCCGACGCGCGGGCCGGAGCCTCAACGGGGCCCGGTGGCAACGGCCCTGGCGCGGTCCCGAATCCACTCGCTCCAGGACCCGACGTAAACGCGGGGTTCCCTGTATCCCGCTGTCAGGGCTGCGATCACGAGATGGCAGGCAGTCACGCCCGAACCGCACATTACCGCCCACTCCTCTTCCCGCTCCAGACCAAGCAGTTTCTCGAACGTCGCGGAGAGTTCCCCGGGTGCCTTCCAGTGTTTGCTGGCATCCAGGTTTTCCGCAAACGGCATATTCCAGGCACCGGGGATGTGGCCTGCTACCGGGTCAATTGGCTCCTCGATTCCCAGGAAACGGGCTGCTTCCCGGGCGTCGACAAGTCTGTAAGGCGCATCTGTTACCCCGTCAAGCGCGATCTCATCCGTTTCTAGCACCAGATCGGCCCTCGGAGCGCCCTTGAACTGGCGCGGCACTATCTCGGCCGGCCCCGTTTCGACCGCTAAGCCGCGATGTTTCCAGGCGGCGAAGCCTCCATCGAGCAATCTCGCATTCTCGTGCCCGAGCCACCGCAGCAGCCACCAGGCCCTTCCGGCGATGCCTCCGCCGGCATCGTCATAGACAACGACGGCCGTATCGTTACCGATACCGAGTGCGCCAATGCGGCGACACGCATCTGCAGCATCAGGCAATGGGTGCCGGCCGGTATTCGGCCCGGCCGCGCCCGAAAGGTCCCGCTCGAGGTCCGCGTAAACGGCGCCCGGAATGTGGCTCTCGTCGTATTGACGCCGACCGGCTGCCGGATCCAGCAATGAAAACCTGCAGTCGACGATACTGAGGCCGGTCCGGCCGAGACTTTGCTGTAGTTCTTCGGCGCTGATCAGGAAATTATGGTCAGTCACGGCTCAACCGTTGTTCTAGGGGAAGATACGTCTTGTACGCCTCAATTGCGTCATAGACAATAGCCGACCGCGGGCCCGGTCCGCACGATAAAACAAACCTGGAGGCACCTGCGTGGATAAGATTATCGTTGGCCTGAAGCGCGTCGTGGACTACAACGTCCGCGTGCGCGTCAAGAATGACGGCAGCGGCGTCGAGACGGACGGCGTGAAAATGAGCATTAACCCCTTCGACGAAATCGCGCTCGAGGAGGCGTTAAGGATCAGGGAACGCGGAGAAGCAAATGAAGTGATCGTCGTTTCGATCGGCGCGTCCGAAGCACAGCAACAGCTGCGCACGGGTCTCGCCATGGGCGCGGACCGCGCCATTCACGTTCAAACCGACGGCAAAGCCGACGCCTTGACCTGCGCTCGTGTCTTTCTCGAGCTGGTCAATCGCGAATCGGCCGAGCTCGTTATCCTCGGTAAACAGGCAATCGACGACGACAATAGCCAGACCGGGCAGATGCTGGCTGCGCTGTGGGACCGGCCGCAGGCCACGTTTGCCTCCGGTGTCGAGCTGAACGGCGGTACGGCCCGCATCCGTCGGGAGGTTGATGCCGGTATCGAGACGGTCGAAGTTGATCTCCCCGCTGTTCTTACGGTCGATTTGCGACTCAACGAGCCTCGCTACGTCAAGCTGCCTGACATCATGAAAGCGAAGAAAAAACCACTGGAGGAAATTCCGCTTGCAGAACTCGGTATCGAGGCCGCACCGGCCATACGCGAGACGTCATTCGAGCCTCCTGCCGATCGGCAAAAAGGCATCATGGTCGAAGATGTGCAGGGCCTTGTGGCTGCACTCAAGGAAAAGGGGTTTGTGTAATGGCAAGGATCCTCGTTATCGCAGAACACGACGGTCAGTCACTTAGCCCCAGTACAGCCAAGACTGTAGCCTGTGGCGCGAGCATCGAAGGCGCCGAAATCGACTTACTGGTACTTGCCGCCGAGGCCGGACCGGTGGCGGCAGAAGCCGCGGCACTCACGTCTGTGAGCCGTGTCCTCACCATTGAAAATGGGGCGAACGGCAACGCTGTCGCTGCCGTCCAGGCACCGCAGATTGCGGCGGCCGCGGCAGGGTACAGCCACGTCTTCGGGCCTTCGACCACGTTTGGCAGGGATCTCATGCCGCGGGTGGCCGCGTTACTCGGCGTAAACCAAATTAGCGACATCATGAGTGTTGACGGCCCCTATTCATTCAGGAGGCCGATTTATGCCGGCAATGCCGTGGTCGCCGTCGAGGCGCCCTCGGACCATGTCGTCGTTGCGACCGTCCGCGCTGCGTCCTACCAGGGCGTTGCCGACGGTGGCTCCGCGCCGATAGAAAGTATGGCGGTCGACGTCGCGCTGCCCGAACACACCCGCTACATAGGGCTCGAGTCGGGCGAGTCGGACCGTCCGGACCTGCAGACGGCGGCCATGGTCGTATCGGGCGGCCGCGCGCTCGGCAGCGCCGAGAATTTCGAACTGATCTATCGGATGGCCGACAAGCTCGGAGCCGGGGTTGGAGCAACTCGCGCCGCCGTCGACGCCGGCTACATAGCGAATGACGCCCAAGTTGGCCAAACAGGCAAGATCATAGCTCCGGAGCTCTATATTGCGATCGGCATATCCGGTGCCATCCAGCATGTCACCGGCATAAAGGATGCAGGAACAATCGTCGCCATAAACAAGGACGAGGAAGCGCCGATATTCGAAGTCGCGGACATCGGCCTGGTGGGCGATCTGTTTCAAATCGTTCCCGAGCTGACCGAGGCACTCTGACCATGGAATTTGCGCTCACAGAAGAACAGCAAATGATCCAGGACGCAGCGCGCGAGTTTGCGCAAAGCGTCATCGTCCCTGTTGCGGCCGCGTATGACGACAGCGGTGAGTTTCCTGCGGAAACGATCAGCCAAGCAGCTGAACTGGGTTTCATGGGAATCGAGATTCCGGAAGAGTACGGCGGCTCCGGACTGGATACGATCTCGTACGTGCTCGTGATGATCGAAATAGCTGCCGCCGACGCATCTCACAGCACGATCGTCTCGGTCAACAACTCGCTCTTTGGCGTGCCTTTTCTCATGTTCGGAACCGAAGAGCAAAAACAAACGTACCTCAAACCCGTCGCATCGGGGCAAGTCAACGGCGCCTATGCCCTGACCGAGCCGCAATCAGGGTCCGATGCCCACGCAATGCGTTGCAAAGCGATGCTGTCAGAAGATGGCACGCACTATACGATTACCGGGAAAAAGTCCTGGATTACTTCGGGCCCGGTCGCAAAATACGTGATTGTCTTTGCCCAGACGTTTCATCCGGACGGCGAATCGAAGGGAATCAGCGCATTCGTCGTCGATGCCGATCAGGATGGCTTTATTCGCGGCAAGCACGAGCCAAAACTCGGCATACGCGCTTCAGCAACCTGTGAAATCGAGCTCGAGAATTTCAAGTGTCCTGTCGAAAATCGCATTGGTGAAGAAGGCCAGGGCTTTAAAATTGCGATGACGGTTCTGGATTCGGGGCGCATCGGCGTGGCAGCCCAGGCAATCGGCATTGCGCAGGCCGCCTATGATGCGGCACTCGAATACTCACGCGAACGTAAAGCCTTCGGCAGCGCCATAGGCAGCTTCCAGTCTATCCAGAACAAGCTCGCAGACATGCGAACGCGGATAGAGGCCTCGCGTCTGCTGGTAATGCAGGCTGCGTGGGATAAAGAGCGTTCGAAACAAACCGGTGCGCGTATAACGCTGGCAGCTTCGATGGCCAAACTGTATGCCTCCGAGACAGCGATGTTTGTCACACACCAGGCGCTGCAGATTCACGGCGGCATGGGTTACAGCAAGGAACTACCCCTCGAGCGATATTTTCGCGACGCCAAAATCACGGAAATCTATGAAGGAACGAGCGAAATCCTGCGGATGGTGATCGGGCGGCTGGAGACCGGCCTGCGGTAGGAGCCCGCCAAGCGGGCGATTTGCGGTGCTCGACTAGTACTCGTTCTCCGCTACATGGATCACTAACCCGTCCAGCTCGTCCGTGACTTCGATCTGGCAGGTCAAGCGGCTATTGTCCTTCCGCTCGTAAGCAGCATCGAGCATGCTGTCTTCCATGTCGTCCATTTCCGGAATTCTGTCCAACCAGGCCTCGTCCACATAGCTGTGGCAGGTGGCACAGGCGCAAGCCCCGCCACATTCGGCGACGATGCCCTCGATATTGTTGTTAATCGCACCTTCCATGACGGAGTAACCTTTTTCCACCTCGACTTCGTGGCGTGTTCCATCGGGGGTGATGTAAATAATCGTGGGCATGCTGCAAAGGTCTCCTTTAACGGCGCGCAATAGTAAGGGCGCTGACGGTTGCCCGTCAACGCCCTGCAGCTGTGGCGATCCGAACCGCTAATTTCGATTCAGATCAGGCGCGGCCCGATTTCGCCCTGCGCTCTTCGATTTCCCTGCGCTTCTTGCGCGCTGCCTCTTCGGCAAGACGAATTTGCTCGTTGCGCTCGACATCGGCGCGAATTACGTTGATCCACTGATTTGCGACACGCCGCGATTTCCTGGTCTTCGCAGCTTCCTGGAAAGCCCTGATGCCGGCCTGGTACTGACGCAGATTGTAAAGGCACATGCCGAGGGAAATTTGCGCATTGTCCGGACTCTTCAGGCCGCCCTTACGCAACCCGTTACGCACCGATTTCACGCATTCATCGTACTGGCTGGTGTTCAAATACGCATTGCCGAGACGCACATCGAGTTCACCGTCCGTGCTTAGCCGGGCGGCTTCCTTCAGCGCGGGAATGGCTTTCTCGTCTTCCATCGAGAGTTGCCACGCCTGCGACAGCAGCCGGTAGTTCTTGGCATTCTTTGACACCCGGCCTGCGTCCATCTCGCGCTCGAGCATCGTCGCCGCCTTGTAAGGCACTTCGCGCTGCATGAAGAGCTGAGCCATGGTGACCAGCTCGCTTTCTTTTTCCAGCATGCCCTGGTCGAACGCAGCAGCGTAGGCGTTGATCAGGTTCTCATCCTCACCCAGTTCCGTGTACGCACCGGCGAGAGAGAACCAGTAGCGCTTCTTGGGCCAGCTGACAAGCAGAATCTTCTGAATGTCACGAACCTTGACGTAGTTTTCCATTGTGAAATAGCCAAAGTTCAGCAAAACGTACCAGTCTTCCCTGATGGGTTTGCCGCGCTCGTTGGCTACGCGCATGGCATTCTCGACGGACGGGATCATGTCCCTGTAACGCCGCAGCTGATACTGGATCTGCGCCTTCAAAATGAAGGGTTCGGGCGCGGGATTGGTCTCGAGGACGAACCAGCGATCGAGCGTCTGCAGCGCCTTGCTGTAGTTCTCCTCCATCGTGTAAAGCTGCGCCAACGTGTAGGTGGTCTGTTTGTTCATCGTCTCTTCGAGACTCGGGATCGCCACCATTCTTTCGTAAGTACGAATCGCGTTGGGAATGTCTTCCATGTTGTAGTAGACGAAGCCGATGTAGTTCAGAACATTAGCCTGCTCGTATTCCGTGAGCTTGTCCGGATTGTAAAGCGCATTCAGGCTCTTGAGCGCGCCACGATAGTCCTTGGCGTCGACCATTTCCTGCGCTTTCTGTATGCGGTCGTAGACTTCCTTGCTGACGGCCTGCGCCTGCTTGGTCTTTTGTGACCGCGATTCCCGTTCTGCCGCAGACTCATCCTGAGCTGCCCATGCGGAATTCCCGGCGAGACCTCCGAACACCAGGACCAGGCATAGGGTCAGAGACAATCGAATAGAGCTTTGCATATCGGATATATCCTCTTCGATCAGTGGCTTCCCGCCAGAGTCACTAGTCCTCGATCTTGAAAGTAATGCGAGTCTTGACGTTCGGTACTTCTACCGGCACGCCGTCAACCACACGTGGTTTGTATTTGAACTTCAGCACCGCGCGTATTGCGGCACGCTCGAACAGGCTACTCGTGGAGAACATCACGAGGGGATCCTTGACGGTGCCCGTCGTCGTCACCGTGAACGACATGTCCACGTAGCCTTCCAGGCCGCGAGAGAGTGCTCGTGCGGGGTAGACCGGAGCCACGCGGACGATCGGCAAATAGTCGCCTTCCGCGATATTCATGCCTCCCGGCCCGGCGAGGGCCGTGTCCGCAGATACCGCGGGGGGCGCCACGTTGATCGTGGGAGCATCCGGATCCATGTTGTCCATGTCCTGCGGCGGCGTCTCAGGCGGCGTCTCAGGCGGTTTGGGGGGCTTCTCGGGAGTGAAGTCCTCGACATTCAGCGACTCATTGCGCTTGACGCGGACGAACTCGAGATTGGCCCGTTCGCGGGGTTTCGTCAGGGCCTGTTTACCCGTCACGATCAGAAGATGCATGACGAACAGCAGGCTAAGTGTGACGACGACACCGATAACGACGGAAAATACGTAACGGCCTAACATGTCTTCAGCTCTCCTCAGCGGCTATCGCCACTGTCTCTGGCGCCGGGTAAAGCCTCATATATTGAGACCTCGCCCGCACGCCGTTGTTCCTAGTCCGACTCGGTCGCGATCGCGACGTTTGTAACGCCCACCGCCTTCGCGGCTTCCATTACGGATATCAGCCGCTCGTTTGTCGAGTTCTCATCAGCCTGGATGACGATAGAACCCTTGGGGTTTTCCGCATGCAATCTCTCGATGTGCGTCCGCAAGCCGCGCGGCTCGACTTCACGCCGATCGATCCAGATCTCGTCGTTAGCGCTGATTGCGATCAGAATCGCGGCATCTTCCTGGCTTTCCGCCGTAATGGCTTCAGGCCGGGAAACCTGGATTCCAGCCTCTTTGATAAAGGACGCTGTCACGATGAAGAAAATGAGCATGATGAACACGACGTCGAGCATCGGCGTCAGGTTGATTTCATTCTCGTCCTCTTCGGCAAAAAGCGATCTTTTCTTATTCATAGACAGATTCCTCAGCTACGGTCGTCGGCAAGCGAGATTTCGTAAACTCCCGCATCTCTCGCAGCGTCCATTACGGTAACGAGCATCTTGTTCGTCGATTTCTTGTTCGGCTGAATCACGACCGAGCCATCCGGGTTTTCCGCGTGCAGACGGGCAATGTTTGCCTTCAAAGCGCGCGGATCCACCAGGCGGCGATCGATCCAGATATCGTCATTCGCATCGATCGCAACCAGGATGTTCGCCTCTTCAGGCGGCGTTACCTGCGTCGGCGCATCAGGCCGGTTGACGTCGAGTCCTGCTTCCTTGACGAACGATGCAGTCACGATGAAGAAGATGAGCATGATGAACACGACGTCAAGCATCGGCGTCAGGTTGATTTCGTTTTGCTCTTCTTCTTCGACTTCAAGTAAATGGTGGTCACGCATGATTTGTCCTCAATGGTCCATCGTGAGGGAATCCTCGAGGAAGTGCACTTCACGCGCCGCACGGCGGCTCAGGATCGTGACGAACAGAACCCCGGACAGAGCCCCTACCATTCCTGCCATTGTCGGTACGGTCGCCTGGGAGACGCCCGCCGCCATCGCTCGCACATTTCCCGAACCCGAAACGGCCATCACCTCGAACACCTTGATCATACCGGTAACGGTGCCAAGCAGGCCGAACAACGGACACAGGGCGACCAGGGTCTGAATCATCGAGATACCCTTGTTCGCCGCCATACTGAACTGCGAGACCATCAATTCCCGAATTTGGTGGGCATTCCACGACTTGCGTTCCGTTCGGGATTCCCAGTTATTGAAGATGTCTCGCGCCATGGCTTTCATCCCTGTGCGGAAGAACATGATGCGCTCGATGATCAATACCCACATGAGAAAGATCGTCAGAGCAATCATGCGCAACACGGGCCCTCCGAGATTCATGAAATCCCGGATGGCCTCGATCGCGTCAGTAAGCCAGATCATGGCTGCTCCTTTCGCAACTTAGTGTTGGGTCTCGGAGTGCTGGGCGATGATGCCGGCGCTCTGGGACTGGATGACGTTGATGACCTTGCGGCTCTGGCCGCTGACGATCGTGTGCAGCAGTACCATCGGGATAGCGACAACGAGTCCGAGGACCGTCGTGACCAGCGCCTGAGAGATACCGCCTGCCATCATCTTCGGATCACCAGCACCGTACAGCGTGATGACCTGGAAGGTCTTGATCATACCGGTCACCGTACCGAGCAGACCCATAAGGGGCGCGACGACAGAGATAACCTTGATGAACAGCAATCCCTTGGTGAGACCCGGCATCTCCTTGAGGCCGGCTTCGGACAGCTTGAGTTCGATCGTTTCGGTATCGGCGCCCTTGTTGCTCTCATAAGCAGCAAGTACGCGACCGAGCGGGTTGTCCGTGCTGGGCGTACCGGACTTGAGCTGTGCCGACACCTTGCGGCTGGCGCTCGACAGGCCCAACCAGCGCCAGATGGCGATCAGCAGACCGATCGCGCCAAGCGCGAGGATCGAATATCCGACGATGCCGCCCTGGTCGATCTTTTCAGTGAGCGTCGGGGTATCGACGAGCAGACCGAGGATGCCGCCGCGGGTGCCGTCGAGACCGAATTCGATGGGCCCTTCACCGGGCGCGGCGTCGAACATATCGTTAGCCGATCCGACGAACCGTCCGTCCGGCTGACGCGGCAATTCCTGCAAGGCACCGTTGTCCTTGAACTCCAGATAACCGTTTTCGTTGACGATGTTGAATACGCCCACACGAACGACTTGACCCGTCAGCTTTTCGCCTGACGCCGTCGTATATTCGTGGTTGAAGCGCACAATCATTCCGGATGCGGCGACTTCGCGCTGCAATTCAGCCCAGAGGCGCTCGATATCTTCGATCTGTGCCAGTTCCGTGGCGCTGGCCATCTTGTTACCGAGAGCCACCAGGAACCTGCTGCGATCCGGATATTGCAGATTCGTCAGTGATGATTCGAAGCGGCCCTGGGTGTCGCCTGCGACCGTTTGCAGAACGCCGAACAGCTCTTTGAGTGCGCCAAGGCGCTCATCGAGTGCGGCGCGAGCGGCAACGATCCTGGCCTGGTTGTTCTCGAACAGCTGCTCCAGCCTTGCGCTCTCGTTTTCCAGGCGGGTGCGCTCGGCGCGGGCCCGGTTCAGAAGATTCTGCTGTTGGTTGCGCTGTTGCGCGAAACGGGCCTCACGCTGGCGCGCTTCCTGTGAATCACGCGCCTGGCCCTGTTCAATAAGGCGCAGCAGTTCTGCCATGCTTGCGGCGCCCTCATCCTGCTGCGCGCTCGCAACGCTTGCCCCGAAAGTCAGAACCGCGGAGGCAATAATTACTGTTATACGTTTCATTTACTGAGCCTCCGAAGGTGCTGCCAGAGGGATCACGATCAACTCAGGCGCAATCTGCTGCCTGGCAATGCGAATTCCCTTGTAAATCTCGTTGCGACCTATGTCGTCTTCGACCCACTTGCGCCGGGCATTGTCCCAGTAGCCCGAGATCGAACGGTCATCCGACTGGAAGTAGAGCCCGATCCGACCGACGCGCAGGACGTTATATACGCGCGGTTCGCGGCCCTCGATGGGAATCTCGTCCTCATAAGTCTCGGAAGACGCACCGTACTCATTCTCGATCTGGTAGGCCTCCATGACCTTGCGGAACTTCTCGGCGACGCTCACGTCCGAGCGCTCCATGATGTCCTTCAGGTTGTCGACACGGTTCATTCGTTCTTCCATCAGGAACGGAAGATCGAGCCCGACCGACTGTTCAAGCCCGTCGATCATGCGCTCCATCAGCGGGAAAATCTGTCGGTTGATGACGTCGACCTGGTCCATTGACAGTGCGATGTCCTCGAGAACCGCTTGCTGACCGCTCGTCTGAGCAACCATCAGCCGGTTGTATACCTTGAGACCATCGATCTCCTTATTAACGGCCCGATACTGATCTTCCAGCGACCGGGTGCCTTCAACCGTCTGGTTGATGCGTTCCTGCGATTGCTGCGCCAATTCCAGGCGACGATCTTCGGCCCTGAGAACCTGATCGACTGTCTGGGCCAGTACGCTGCCGGATATCGTCATAAGCGAAGCTGCAATGAATGCAACGCCTGCGCGCCGACTGCTGTTAATGCACCGTTTCATGAACACTCCTTCACAAAGGTCGAGTTTTTTCGTTAACTGTTACGGAGAGGGATGCAACGTATCCGTTGAATACATGCACAAATGAAACACAGATTTAGCGGTTGCAAATCTGCATGCGCACGCGGCCCTCTCCACTCTCGCCGCGGCGATGAAATTTTCTGGACCCTTTACTCTCTCTTGTCTTTGGCCTTCAAGAGCTAAAAAGCTCTGGCTTCCCCGCCATTTATCCTTGAAATATTCGCAGGTCCCTGGGTACCTGAGCGCAAGAATAACATATGCCTCATATATCGCCAGCCCATGTGTGACATATGTTCGGTATGGAATAAGCACCCTTTCACGGCCGATCGGGTTCGCCGACCCGTAACACAAGTAACTGAATTTTCGAGAGTTGACATCGACTCGGGCTTGCAACATGATCCGGCATTATGAATGCCGCGCGTACATCCTTTATCGGGCTTCTTGACCTTCTTCTCGGGAGTCAGGGCGGGTAGCGCGCATCCGGACACAGGACAACGCAGCCCCGCATCCGCACCGGATAGTGGGGTTTTTTTTGACTTCGAGGATTGAAACCAATGCAGATGTATTCGGAAGCTGACGTCGACACCAGCTGTCTTGCCGGCAAACAGGTCACGATTCTGGGCTACGGCAGCCAGGGACGCGCTCACGCGCTGAATCTCAAGGACAGCGGCTTCGACGTCGTCGTAGGCCTGCGCCCGGATGGCTCCAGCTGGGACAAGGCAAAAGCGGATGGTCTGACGGTGATGAGCCCGAACGATGCCGTCAAGGGCGCCGCAATCGTCATGTTTCTTACGCCCGACATGGTGCAAAAGGCGTTATATAAAAGTGTCGTCGACGATATTGCCGAGGGCGCCACTCTGCTGTTCGCCCACGGCTTTGCCATTCACTACCGCCAGGTGGAGCCGCGCCCGGATCTCGATGTTGCGCTCATCGCCCCCAAAGGCCCGGGTGGACTGGTTCGCCGCCAATATGAAGAAGGCCATGGCGTCCCCTGCCTCGTTGCCGTCCACCAGGACGCTACCGGCGACGCTTTGAAAATTGCCCTCGCCTACGCCTCCGGTATCGGCGGCGCGCGCGCCGGCGTCATCGAGACCACCTTTGCCGAAGAAACCGAAACCGACCTGTTTGGGGAGCAGGCGGTCCTGTGCGGCGGTGCGACGGAACTGATCGTCGCAGGCTTCGAGACGCTGGTCGACGCGGGCTACCAACCTGAGGTGGCGTACTACGAGGTAATGCACGAGCTGAAACTGATCGTCGACCTGTTACACGAAGGCGGACTGAAGAAGATGCATAAATTCATCAGCGACACGGCAGCCTGGGGCGACATGGTTTCGGGCCCCAGGGTCGTGGACGACAAGTCCCGCGCGGCGATGAAAGCCATTCTGCAGGACATTCAGGACGGCACCTTCGCGCGCAACTGGATCGCCGAGAACGAAGCCGGGATGCCCGAATTCAGGAAGCGTATGCAGGCCGACCTGGATCATCCTATAGAAGAGGTCGGCGCCGATTTGCGGAGTCGCATGGACTGGCTGGAGGAGTGAGCGATGCCGGAGCCCGACAAGCGCATCAAAATTTTCGATACGACGCTGCGCGACGGGGAACAGGCCCCGGGCTGCAGCATGACGCTCAAGGAAAAGCTCCGTGTTGCGAGAGCGCTGTCCGAGCTCAAGGTCGACATCATCGAAGCCGGATTCCCGGCTGCGTCGCCAGGCGACTTCGAATCGGTCAAGGCGATCGCCGATGAAAATTCCGGACCCGTAATCTGCGGCCTCGCACGCTGCAACCCCGGGGATATCGAAAAGGTTCACGCGGCGGTCAGCAGCGCAGACCGGCATCGTATTCACGTATTCGTCGCAACGAGCCAGATTCATCGCGAATACAAGCTCAAGATGGCCAAAGAAGAGATCATCAAGAGCGCCGTCGGCGCGATCGAGATGGCGCGTGAACTTTGCGACGACGTCGAGTTTTCGCCGGAAGACGCGTCGCGCACCGAACTGTCATACCTGGCCGAGGTCGTCAGCGCAGCCATCGCGGCCGGCGCGCAGACGGTAAACATCCCGGATACGGTCGGCTACACGGTCCCGGCCGAATTCGATGAACTGTTTCGCTACCTGAAGCGCAACGTGCCGCGTATCGACGACGTTACGCTCAGCGTCCATTGCCATAACGATCTCGGCATGGCCGTCGCCAACAGCCTCGCGGCCGTGCGCGCAGGCGCTCGCCAGATCGAGTGCACGATCAACGGTATCGGCGAACGTGCAGGCAACTGCAGTCTCGAGGAGGTCGTGATGGCCCTGAAAACACGCGCCGAATTCTTCGGGCTCGAGACGGGCGTGGACACCGCACGCCTCTACCCTACGTCACGACTCGTTTCGAGCATCACCGGCATGCACCCGCCGCGCAACAAAGCCATCGTGGGTGAAAACGCCTTCGCCCACGAGGCAGGCATTCATCAACACGGCATGCTGCAGCACAGTTCGACCTACGAAATCATGCGTCCGGAAGACGTCGGCCTGAGCCGTTCGAATCTCGTGCTCGGCAAACACAGTGGCAGACATGCGTTCCGCGATCGCGTGCGGGAACTCGGTTTTGAACTCGATGAATTCGAAACCAACCGCGCCTTCCAGGAGTTCAAGAAACTCGCCGACAAGAAAAAGGATATCTACGACGGCGACATCGAGGCGATCATCATGAACGCCGACAGTGCGTCACAGGGGCCCTGGGCGCTGAAGTCGCTCGAAGTCCGCACGAACACGGATGAGCCGGCGCACGCCACAGTGATACTTCTCGACGAAGACGGCAACGAAGCGACGGCTGCTGCCGAGGGCGACGGCCCCATTGCAGCCGCCGTCCAGGCACTGGAGCAGCTCACCGGAGTCATCATCACGCTGCGTCTGTTTGAATTGCACAGCGCCTCGATCGGAGAGGACGCACAGGGCGAGGTGACCGTAACGGTGGAATACGACGGCAACGATTATCGCGGCCGCGGCACCAGCGTCGACATCGTCGAAGCAGGCAGCCGTGCCTGCCTGGAAGTCATCAATCGAATCTTGCGTCGTCAGCAGCGCGGCGAACAGGACACGGATTCCACGGCCAAGATGGAGCAGGCTCTCATCTGATGTCGACGCCGAGAACCCTGTTCGAAAAAGTCTGGAACGAGCATGTCGTCGTTCCCGAAACGATGGACACGCCGGCGTTACTCTACATCGATCTGCACCTCATTCACGAAGTTACGACGCCGCAGGCTTTCAGCCTGCTGCGCGAGAAATCATTGCCCGTGCGCCGGCCGGACCTGACGCTGGCGACCATGGACCACTCGACGCCGACCACCAGGGTATCCACCTTCAGGGACCTGGCTATCGCCGTCGGCGAGAGTGCCGCCGGCCAGGTCGTGCAGATGCAGGAAAACTGCAGAGACTTTGGCCTGGAGTTACTGGATTTCGACAGTGACGCCCGCGGCATCGTGCACGTCATCGGCCCGGAACTCGGCGTCACTCAGCCGGGCAAAACGATTGTCTGCGGCGACAGCCATACGAGTACCCATGGCGCATTCGGCGCCCTCGCCTTCGGCATCGGCACAACCGAGGTCGGCCACGTGCTTGCGACGCAGTGTCTGTTGCAGCGCAAGCCGGGCACGTTTGCTATCAACATTGATGGACGACTCGCGCGCGGCGTAACCGCAAAAGACCTGATACTCGCCGTCATTGGAAAAATCGGTGTCGATGGCGGTACGGAATATGTCATCGAGTATCGCGGCGATGCGGTGGAGGCGCTCGACATGGATGAGCGCATGACCGTATGCAACATGTCGATCGAAGCCGGCGCTCGAGCCGGCATGATCGCGCCCGATGACACGACATTCGAATACTTGCAGGGAAGACCGCGTGCACCGCAGGGCGCCGACTGGGAGCGCGCCGTCGAAAGGTGGCGCAGCCTCGGGACCGATGAAGACGCGGCTTTCGACAAGACCGTTTCTCTCTCCGCGGACTCGATCCCGCCCATGGTCACGTTCGGCACGAATCCGGGCATGGTCGTCGGCGTGGGCGATCCCGTACCCCCTCACAACGGTGATGCAAGTTTTCGGAAAGCGCTCGACTACATGCGCATCGAGTCGGGTAAACCGCTGACCGAAACGGAGGTCGACGTGGTTTTCGTCGGCAGCTGCACCAACTCCCGCCTTTCGGACCTCCAATCTGCAGCCGAAGTGCTGCGGGGCCGCAAGATTGCCGATGGCGTAAGGATGCTGGTCGTGCCCGGCTCGCAACAGGTAAAGAAGCAGGCGGAGTCCATGGGCCTCGACCGCGTTTTTATCGATGCCGGCGCGGAGTGGCGCGAATCCGGATGCTCCATGTGTCTCGGCATGAACGGAGATACGGTCGGCAAGGGGCAGCTCTGCGTCAGCACCAGCAACCGCAATTTCGAGGGTCGCCAGGGCATTGGTGCACGAACCGTACTCGCGAGTCCGATGACCGCAGCGGCATCGGCGATCGCCGGGCGTATTGCAGACCCGAGGATTTACGCGTCATGAAGGTTATTTCACGCACGGTGGTTTTGCCGACGCGGGATATCGACACGGACCAGATCATTCCGGCCCGCTTCCTGACGACGACGTCGCGCGAAGGGCTTGGCGAAAACTTGTTCCGGGACCTTCGGTTTAATACAGACGGCGTTCCTGTCGAGGATTTCCCATTGAACCGGGCCGCCGGGAGCGGTTGCGAGATTCTCGTTGCCGGCAATAATTTCGGCTGTGGATCGTCGCGTGAACACGCACCGTGGGCACTGCTCGATTACGGTTTTCGCGCGGTGATCAGTTCGGAGATCGCTGACATTTTCAGGAACAACTCGCTCAAGAACGGACTCATCCCGGTCGTGGTCGACGCCGAAACGCACGAGTTTTTGCTCGCGAACCCCGGCATAGAGCTCGACATCGATGTACCGACGGCCACCGTAACGTTGCCCGATGGCCGATCGGTCGGGTTTCCAATCGATCGATTCGCGCGATATTGTCTCGTGGAAAGCATCGATCAGCTCGGGTTCCTGCAATATCATCTCGACGCAATCGAGTCATTCGAGGAGGCGCGCCCGTGGACGCCATGATCACGCTGCTGCCCGGGGACGGCATCGGCCCGGAAGTAACGGCCGCCGCGCACCGAATCCTCAAGGCGGTCGCTGCAGCCGGCCGCCACAATTTCGAGTTCGACGTGCGCCTCATTGGCGGCGCTGCAATCGACAAGACCCAGAACCCCCTGCCCGCCGATACAGTGGCGAGCTGCATGGACAGCTCTGCCGTCTTTCTTGGCGCTGTCGGAGGTCCGAAGTGGTCTGGCCCGCACGTCATGGTTCGCCCCGAAAAAGGGCTGCTGGAGTTGCGTTCGGTGCTGGGCGTCTATGCCAATTTACGCCCGGTAAAGGTCAACGAGCATTTGGTCGACGCCTCCCCGCTCAAGGCTGAATACGTAACCGGCGTCGACCTGATCGTTGTGCGAGAGCTGACCGGGGGCATTTACTTCGGCAAGAAGACACGGGATGAAACCGTTGCCGAGGATATCTGCACCTATCACACCCACGAGATCGAGCGGATTGTGCGCGTAGCTGCAAAACTCGCGACGAGCCGGCGCAACAAACTATGCTCGGTCGACAAGGCCAACGTTCTCGAAACCTCTCGGCTCTGGCGCGATGTCACCGACCGGACTCTGCAGCGGGAATTTCCCGAGATCGAGACGGAAACGCTGCTCGTTGACGCTGCGGCAATGCATCTCTTGAGCCGGCCTCGCGATTTCGACGTCATTGTCACCGAAAACATGTTCGGCGACATACTGACTGACGAGGCTTCGATGCTCGCCGGTTCGATGGGCATGCTGCCCTCGGCTTCACTCGGCGACTCGGTGCGCGGACTCTATGAACCAATACATGGCTCCGCGCCGGATATTGCGGGCAAGGACATCGCTAATCCCTGCGGAGCGATTGCCAGCGCAGCCCTGCTGCTGCGTCACAGCCTGGGTTTGGGGGAAGAAGCAGACGCCGTTGAGAAGGCGATCGACGATGCGATTGCGGAAGGTGCCAGGACCGCGGATATCGCGGCAGCCGACGGTCAGGCCATTTCAACGACGGGGATGACGGACGCCATCGTTTCGCGCCTGCGCTGACGCCTTCGAAAACGCCTGATCATTGCACCGATTTCGTGGGTTTCGATCAGGAAACCGTCGTGACCGTGCGGGCACTGCAACACCTCGTATTCGGCATTTGGCAGTAAATCCGCGAGCGCGCGCTGTTCCTGCGGCGGGTACAAAGCGTCTGAACTGACTGACACCACCAGGGCTGGATGTACCAGCCGCGCAAGCACGTTCGCATAGCTGTCGCGCCCTCGCCCGAGGTCGTGTGTGTGCATCGCATGAGTCAATGTCACGTAGGCGTTGGCGTCGAAACGCAAATTTATTTTGGCGCCCTGGTGCCGCAGGTAAGACTGCACCTCAAACGGACCGTCCCCGCGCCTTTCCCGTGCAAATCGTTCGTCAAAACTGTCCCAGCTTCGATACGTGCAAACGGCCATCATTCTGGCGGCCGCGAGGCCCCGGGCCGGAGGCTCCTCGTCGCTGTAAAAGCCGTTGTTCCAGTTCGGGTCTGACGCGATCGCCGCCCGCTGCGCCTCCGAGATGCCGATGCACCAGGCTGAATGCCTGCCGCCGACGCCAATCGGCACGATACTGTCTACCCGGTCCGGATACATGGCGGCCCATTCCAGCGCCTGCATTCCGCCCAGTGACGGCCCGGTCACGAGTGTCAGCCGCTCTATACCAAGCGCATCGAGCAGCAGGCGTTGCACCCGAACCATGTCACGCACGGATACCTCCGGGAAGCCGGCCCGATAGCGCTGGTTACTCCCCGGCCTGAGGCTGACCGGCCCCGTCGTGCCATAACAGCTGCCGAGGATATTGGCGCAAATAACGAAATCCTGCGCCGGATCGAAAGCCTTGCCGGGGCCGATGATGCCCGGCCACCAGGCCTCTACGTCTGCAGAACCTGTCAGCGCGTGACAAATCAGGATCGCGCTGTCGGCCGACCTGACGATGTCTCCCCAGGTTCGATACGCGATGACGACATCCTCGAGGCGCTCACCGTTTTCGAGTTCGAATGTTTCGTCGAGCCCAAGGTAGCGGGTTTCGTCCGAAATACAGGCTTTGAGATAGTCTGGCAGGCTCATTGGCTCACACTCTCAGCGCGCTGCGGCCAGTGACGGCAGTTCAGCCGCCCTGCCCGCGGCCTCCAGCGCCTTCAGGACATCGCTCACGAGGTCTTCCGCGGCTTCGAGCCCGACCGACAGCCGCAGCAGGTTTCGCCCGATTCCGGCCGCAGCAAGCGCCTCCTCGCCGACCGAGGTATGCGTCATGGACGGTGGATGACAGACCAGGCTCTCCACGCCACCGAGCGACTCCGCCAGCGAGAAATACGACAGATGATCGACAAACGCTCGCACCGCGGCCTCGCCGCCACGGATCTCGAAACTGACCATGCCGCCGAAGCCGCTCTGTTGCCGCTTCGCGATTTCGTGTCCCGCGTGCGATTCGAGCCCCGGGTAGTAAACCCTGTCGACGCCGCGATGATCATTGAGAACGTTTGCGAGTATGCCGGCACTCTCCTCGTGCTGGCGCATGCGCACCTGCAGGGTTCGTATTCCCCGCAGCGTCAGGAAACTGTCGAACGGGGCGCCGGCAATGCCCAGACAGTTCGCCCACCAGGCCAGGGTTTCGGCGAGTTCGTCCGAGGCGGCAACGATCGTTCCGCCGACAACGTCGCTATGACCGTTCAGGTACTTGGTCGTCGAGTGAATCACCAGGTCGGCGCCCAGCAACAGCGGCCGCTGCAACGCGGGGGATAAAAAAGTGTTATCCACTGCGTACAGGGCGCCTGCTTGTTTCGCCCGCGCGGACATCTTTGCGATGTCCACGATTCGCAACAGCGGGTTGGACGGCGTCTCCGACAGGACCAGTTTCGGACGCCGCGCGAACGCCGCGTCCAGGGCCTCGTCGTCGGACTGATTGACAAACAGCACCTCGAAGTGCCCTTTTGCCGCAAGATTCTTGAACAGCCGGAATGAACCCCCGTAGCAGTCATGCGGTGCGATCAGGACATCCCCGGGCTCGAGCAGATGGCAAAGCAGCGTCAACGCCGCCATGCCGGAGGACGTCACTACGGCGCCGGCACCCCCTTCCAGCAATGCCAGCGTCTCTGCGAGCGCATCCCGGGTGGGATTACCCGAGCGCGTGTAGTCGTACTCCCGCTTCCGGCCGAGACCGGCAAAGGCGAAATTGGATGACAGGTGCAGCGGCGGCACGACGGCGCCATATTGCGTGTCCGACTCGATTGCCGCACGAACGGCGCGTGTGGCCGTATTTGCTTTGGATGTCATGTTGGTCTCCGTAGCTCATTCCAATGTCTTCTCATCGGAACCCTACGGAGCCCGTAAGGGAGGAATCGCGCCCTTCAACTGCCTGAGACAGCGTGTTGCGTCGATTCTCATCTCTCGGTGCGCGCATCCGCGGTCACCGTAGGAGTTGGCACCTTTTCGGGATGGTTAGTCCCGAAGGTTGCCCCGGCGTCATTGGGCCTGTCCCTCAGCCGGTCTCGATGAGTTGACCGCAGTCTATGTGGGTCGCCCTCCGGGCGTCAAGACACAACCGGTACTTTTATAGTCACATCGGAAACCAATAACCATGCGGGTTTCAGACAGTTTCCGGTAGTTTCTGCGCCCTCTTGTGGTTCCGGTCTAACTGCATTAGCGTATTAACGTATTAATACATAGGTATGACCATGAAACCCAACCGAAACGACTCTGCAAGCCAGCAGACCGCCGCGCAAGACGCCCTGTGCCGGGCCCTGATCAGCCTGGAAACGGCCGAGGAATGCCGCAATTTTCTGCGCGACCTGTGTACGCCAGCCGAGCTACAGGCATTCGTAGACCGCTGGCAGGTCGTGGAAATGCTCGAGCAAGGCCTCACCTATCGCAAAATCAACGAGTTGACGGGTGTGAGCGTTACGACCATCGGTCGCGTAGCACGTTTCCTGACTGACGGTTTCGGCGGCTACCGGCTCGCCATCGACCGCAACACCCGGCAGAACGCACCCACGGCGCACTAAAGACTTTTCAACGGACACATCCGGGTCGAGAGGCAGCGCCAGGAACTGCGCGAACAAGCCCGCCCGGCCGCCTTCGAGCAGGTATTTGCGCTGGATTACGGGCATTGCCGATTGCCGTGCCGGAGGGCACGCCGTGCGGAAAGCTTTTATCTATTATTATTCATTATTTTTTAGATAGTTATAAATTGTTCTTAAATATTTATTTAAGTGTAAAAAGACTATGGCCATTGCCTGAGCACTTGTCACAGGTGATAGCATCGAAGGCTGTGGACTTTTTCAAGCCCTCATTTGACGCTGTCGAAGCGCTACTGGTAGGCGCAGACTTGCCTGTGGAAGACCTCCCGCCCGACCTCGAACATTTCCTGGCATATGGCGAACAGGAGGCCCCCGACGGAGTCGTCGGATTGGAGGTTTTTGGCGAGTTCGCCCTGCTGCGTTCGCTTGTGGTGGCAAAATCATTTCGTGGGCGTGGGTTAGGAACAAGACTCGTGGCTGCGGCCGAAGACCATGCCCGCAACCAGGAAGTGCACGAGATGTTCCTGTTAACCGACACCGCGGAGCAGTTTTTCCGATCGCTGGGCTATGAGTCGGCAGACAGGGCGGCCGCTCCCGCTTCGATTCGATCGACCGCACAGTTTACCGAGCTCTGTCCGGCGACCGCCGCATTCATGTCCAAACGCCTCATGATTGACCGCGGGGCGCCACCTACTCCATAGCTGCCCTGTACATACTGTTCTTGGGATCGGCAAACACCTTCCTCACCAGGGGCGCGAAGACTTCGAGCGACAACTCCGGTTTGCCTGCGTCGAATGCGGGGTTGTCGTATTTCTCTACGAAAGCCTCTGTTCGCTCATAATGAGGTGAACTGCGCAACTGGTCGCGCATATTCCGATCGAGCCCGATGTAGTGAAAAAAATTGTATCCCTGGAATATCGCGTGATGCTTCACCATCCAGTGATTTTCCTCGGAGACGAAAGGCTGCAGGATCGCAGCCGCCACATCCGCGTGGTTGGTACTTCCCAGCGTGTCTCCAAGGTCATGTAGAAGCGCGCACACGACATACTCGTCGTCTTCGCCCGCCTCCGCGGCCAGCTCGGCTGTCTGCAGACAGTGCTGCAGCCGATCGACCGGAAAGCCACCGTAGTCTCCGGCCAGCAACCGCATGTGATCGAGAATACGATCCGGCAAGCCGGCAATGAATTTCATCTGCTCACCGATGATCACCTGCCAGTCCTCGGCGGTGCTTGCAGCCATGGACTTGAAATCAGCTCGTGGCATCGCGCTGTTCTCCTTTTATTAGATGACGATTTCGGGTGCGACGTCGCGCCGGTTATAGGCGGAGCTCATCACATAGCCATAGGCGCCGGCGTTTGCGATGAGAATTACATCATTTTCACTCGACGGCGGCAGCAGCCGATCACTGCCGAGCCTGTCGCCTGTCTCGCAGATCGGCCCGACCACCGTGACCATTTCTGTCGCGGCGTCGCCGGCCCGGGTGAGGTTGACGATTTCATGATACGCACCGTAGAGAGCCGGCCGAATCAGGGAATTCATGCCGGTACCGATACCGACATAGCGCATTTCGCCTTTACCCTTTACCTGCGTGACGTGACTCAGGAGTACACCGGCCTGTGCGACGAGATATCGGCCCGGCTCCAGCCAGAGTTCATAGTCCGGGTACGATGCGCGAATGTCATTGAGTGTCGTATCGAGTTTCTCGAGGTCAAAAGCCCGATCGCCGGGTTTATCCGGCACGCCGATGCCGCCGCCGAGATCGATAGCACGAACGTTCGGAAACCGCTTGGCGACTTCGACCAGCTCGACGGCGACAGCGCGCCAGTTATCAGGATCGAGGATTCCGCTTCCGCTGTGTGCATGAATGCCCACGACGTTTGCGCCGGATTTGCTCACGAGCTCTTCAAGTTCGTCCACTTCGAAACGCGGAATACCGAATTTCGAGTGAACGCCGGCCGTTTTTACGTTCTCGTGATGCCCACGGCCCTGCCCCGGATCAATACGAATGAACACATCGACCCCCTTGAACAGGTCGGACCAGGCCTGCAGCGGATACAGATTGTCGAGCGTTATCTGCAATCCCTGGTCAATCGCCCAGCCGTATTCCTTCCGTGGAGCAAAATTGGGAGTGAACAGGACGCGCCCTGTATCGATATCGGGAATCGCCTTTTTCAGCCACTTCACTTCACCAGGAGAAACGCACTCGAAACCGACACCCTCTTCGTCGAGCGTACGCAGCAATTCCTCGTTGAAGTTGGCCTTGACCGCATACAGCACCCGGCTCACGCTTTCGAGCCCAAGTAAACTGCGCGCAGCATCACGCACGCTGTCGCGGTCATAGACGTAAGCGTTCGGCAGTTCCTGGGCAAGTTCGAGCAGCTGATCGCGCTTGCGGATCCACCAGGCGTCATGACTGAGGGCGACGGGCTCATCAGCCTGAAACAGCCGCTCCCAGCTGGGGCCGAACGCCGGACTACCGCCGGCTTTGCCGATGATCGAAGCGTGCAGCTTGCGTACCAGACGCGGCCCCTGCCCCTGGTCGACGACAAAGCTCAGGTTGAGGTCGTTAGCCGCCTGCGACATGAGATGAATCTTCTCTTCCTCGAAGACCTGCAATGCCGGCGCGAGCCGCGGCATGATCGTCCGGATCTTGCGCCCGACGAGGCTGATAGAAGAGCAGTCGGAAATCGTTCGAACGCGGCAGAGCTGCTCGAGATCGGCCAGCAGGGCCCGTTCAATGTCGTCTTCGAGCATGCCGTCCGCTGTGTCGATCGACACCGTGACATTGGTTTCGGACGTTGATACGAGGTCGACCGAGACGCCATGCTCACTGAACACCGTGAATGCGCGAGCCAGGAAACCGACTTCGTGCCACATTCCAACGCCGTCCATCGATACCAGCGTCAGGCCGTTGCGCAAACAGATTCCCTTAACCTGCGGCTCGATCTCCTCGGTAACCGCCGAAACGACGGTTCCCGATATCTCCGGCGATACGGTGCTGCGTATAAAGAGTGGAATGTTGAAATCGCGAGCGGGCGACAGACACCGGGGATGCAGCACTGAGCTGCCGGCGGACGCAAGTTCCTGCGCTTCGTCATAGTGCAGGGCCATCAGGAGACGGGCCGATGGGACGACTCGCGGATCTGCTGTAAACATCCCGGGCACATCGGTCCAGATTTCGAGCCGCCTTGCCTGCAGCCGCGCCGCGAGGTAAGCAGCTGAGGTATCGGACCCGCCCCGACCCAGCAGGACCGTCTCACCCCAGGTGTTCCTGGCGATGAATCCCTGCGTCAGAATTATTTTATCGCCGCGGCTTAGTTGCTCCTGCAGATCCGGATCCTCAACCGCATCACATTTCGCAGACAGATAATCCTGGGGCCGCTGGCCGCCGCTCTTGCTGACGCTGGTCAGAAGTTCCCGCGCGTCGCACCACTCGACGGGCAAGTCCCGGGAGCGAAGGTACTCTGCACCGAGCCTGGTGGCCATGAGTTCGCCGAGTGCCATGATGCGAACACGCACGCGGACACTGACCTCGCGAACGAGCCGCACGCCGGCTACCAGCTGCCCAAGCTCGTGGAGGGTCTCGTCGACCAGCGCGGGGCCGTCAATTTCCAGAGACTCCGCCAACTCGTAGTGCCTGGCGCGAATCTCCTCCAGCCTGTCCGGGCCCTTTCCTTCGGTCGCTTGCCGCAGCACGTCTTCAAGTGCGTCGGACACACCCCCGAGCGCAGAATGCACGACTACGGGCCGCAAACCGGAATCGAGCCGGTTCCTCAGCAAGCCGGCAATGATCTTCCAGTTTTCGGCCGACGAGACGCTCGAACCGCCGAACTTCATTACCACCCAGCGAGACCCCGCAACCCGATCGCCGGCGCCCAGTGCGTCGCTGGCAGTGAACTCGGCTTCCGCAATCTTGCTGCTGCTCATCCCATCAATCTATCGTCACATGACAAAAAAAACCCGCCAGGAGTTTCCTCGCGGGTTCGTTGACAAAGCCCAGACTTTATTACTAGCCGGTACTATTGCCATTCGCACCCACGCACCTCTGGCGCGCCATATGTTTTATGTGTTTTTTCACATCGATCGGCTCGACGTGCTGGCACATTACGTGGATGACAGAAAATTGCATTCGCAAAGTAGAGCGAATACGCCCCGAAAGGTCAAGCATTCTTGGCCATAACTAGGTGTCCCAGCGAGGCGGGATTGTCACGGCGCCTTCGGATGCCGAGGCCACGCTGGCCCTGTATTTGGCCAGAGCGCCGCACATCACCGAGGATGGAGGCCGCCGCCAGTTTTCGCGCCGGCGCGTCATCTCGTCCTCCCCGATTTCGAGGCTGATGCGCCGATTTTCCGCATCAATGACAATGGAATCGCCATCTTCGATGAGCGCAATCGGCCCTCCCACGGCCGCCTCGGGCGTCACGTGGCCCACCACGAAACCGTGGCTGCCACCCGAAAATCGCCCGTCGGTGATCAAGGCAACCTCGGCCCCGAGGCCTTTACCCATGATCGCCGATGTCGGGCTCAGCATTTCCCTCATACCGGGCCCGCCTTTCGGACCCTCGTACCGGATAACCACGACATCGCCTTTCTCGATCTTGCCATCGAGGATTGCCTGCAGTGCCTCCTCTTCCGAGTGAAAGACCTTTGCGCTTCCCTCGAATCGCAGGCCTTCCTTCCCCGTGATTTTTGCGACCGCGCCTTCGGGCGCAAGGTTGCCGTAGAGTATGGCCAGGTGGCTGTCCGGCTTTATCGGATTGTCGAAGCTGCGAATGATGTCCTGCCCCTCGGGGTAATCCTCGACGTCGGCAAGATTTTCCCCGAGCGTCCGGCCCGTGACCGTCATGCAACCGCCATGCAGGAGTCCCCGTTCCAGCATGCGTTTCATCAGCGGCTGGATGCCGCCGATCTCGATGAGTTCCGACATCAGGTATTTACCGCTCGGCTTCAGGTCCGCAAGCATCGGCACGTTGGCACCAATGCGTGTGAAATCGTCGATATTCAGGTCGACGTCCGCCTCTCTCGCCATTGCGATGAGATGCAGGACAGCGTTCGTCGAACCACCGAGCGCGATCACGACGGAGACCGCGTTTTCGAACGCCTGCCGCGTCATGATGTCCAGCGGTTTGATGTCGCGCCGGATCAGTTCGAAAACGGCCTCGCCCGCGCGGCGGCAGTCATCCGCTTTATCCTGCGACACGGCCTCCTGCGCGGAGCTGTTCGGCAGGCTCATGCCCAGCGCTTCGATGGCCGAGGCCATGGTATTGGCCGTATACATGCCGCCACAGGCGCCTGGCCCCGGAATGGCGGTTCGCTCGACTTCCAGCAGCTCCTGTTCATCGATGCGCCCGCCCGACTTGGCGCCGACAGCCTCGAACACCGAAACGATGTCACGCCGCTTGTCACCTGGCCGAATTGTGCCGCCGTAAACAAAAACGGCCGGCCGGTTCATTCTCGCGATCGCCATGATGCACGCAGGCATGTTCTTGTCGCACCCGCCGATTGCGACGAGACCATCGAAACCCTCGCCACTGGTAACCGCCTCGATGGAATCCGCGATGATCTCGCGGGATACCAGGGAATAGCGCATACCCGGCGTACCCATGGAAATGCCGTCGGATATCGTTATGGTGTTGAAAACGACCGCCTTGCCGCCCGCCGCATCGGCGCCCTTCGCCGCCTCGACAGCCAGGTCGTTGATATGCATATTGCACGGCGTCGTCATCGCCCATGTCGACGCGATGCCGATCTGCGGGCGCTGAAAATCCTCGTCAGTAAATCCGACCCCGCGCAACATTGCCCGACTGGGCGCCTGTTCGTCTCCATCGACGACGACGCTGGAATAGCGCCGCATGTTCTTCTCGTCCATCGGACGAGTATAGCTTTACTGATCGTCGTCGCGAATCATGACTGCAACGCGCTGATAGACGTCGCTGTCTGCCGCCGAATCCGAAACGGATAATTCGACGCTGAAAGCCTCATTGTCTTCGTACGCCGAATCCTGCACCAGCGGGATCAGCAGCCTTGTCGAGCGCTGGCCCGGGCCGAACTCGATGGTGTACCCGCCGGGGGCGAAATAGTCTTCGCCCATGGTGGCCGTGATGTCACGCAACGCATAGCCGACAACCATGGGAGTGTTACCCGGATTGAACCGGATAATGTCGAGCTGTACCGCGGGATCCTGCTCCCTGACGGTCACCTGGCTCGTGGTGAAGCCCACCGTATTCGGAGGGAGTCTCGACTCGAAAACGCGCTGATCGTCGTCCTCGAGCACAACGTTGATCGTCGCCGACTCGACGTCCGGCGAATCCGCTTCGCGCACGCGAAGCGTCGACTGCTGGTCGGCTTCCCGGACCGCATCCGGGGTCATCGCAAGAGTAATACGAGCCCTGTCCTGCCCGACAGGAAACTCCAGGAAGCCATTATCGGAAAAAGTGTATTGCCCCGATGCCCACGGCGACCGGGTGCCGCTGAAACCCACTTCCTCCAACCGCAAGGTCAACGGAAAATCGACGTTGTCGCGAATCAGGTCGACGGTCGCCTCGCCGCGGCCTTCCCGCAGCGTCACGGTGACCGATTCAACGACGGTGGGTCCCATGGTAAATCGCAGTATTGCTGTCGGCGGCGGAAGTTGCGAGAAATCGACCAGCGGTTCCGTCGGCACTTCGGGTTCGGCAATGGCCACTTCGTCGACAATCGCTTCCTCGGCAAGGGCAGACGCTTCGTCGACGGCGTCCTCAGAAACAGCCTGGACCGGCTCCCCGACAATTGGCTCTTCAACAACCGGCTCCCCGATAAGCTCGTCGCCGTCCGCCGCAGATACTTCAGCCGCATCCTCGAAGTCAGTCGCTTCGGCGGTTTCTCCAGCTCCGACCTCGGCGGGCATAGCGGGCGCCTCGACGATGACCTCCTCGGGCACGGGGGCGGACTCCTCGACGGCGGGGACATTCACCAACCCGGGCTGGCTTCCCAGGTACTGCATCTTCAGCTCGTCGAGATAACCAAGCTGGTTGGCACCGACCAGTCCCAGCGCAGCTGTAACGATGAGGCCAATGACGAGCGCGCCCGAACTGCGCGCCTGTTTCGGTTCCGAGAAGCGCTGTGGGGCCGGAATATCGACCGTTATCGAGCCGGCCTCTTCCACATCCAGGGCTTCGATGAAGTCGGCCATTGACTCGAAACGCGCGACCCGTGAATAGGAAAGCGCCTTCTTCAGAATACGCCATTGCGCTTCGTTTAATGCATCGAGTTTCTGCGGATTCATTCCTTCTTCAGCCGCCTCCGCGGCATTGCGAGGTCCGAAGACGCGATAGCCTGCGATGAGACGGTAGAGCAAACATGCGAGCGAGAAGACGTCATCGGATGGCACAGGCGGCTCGCCCGTAAGTACCTGCATGCTCGAGTAAGCCGGCGTCATCAACCCGAGTACGCCGGGATCGAAGTCATTTTCCCGGCCCATCTGCTTCTGCCGCACGCGCGCCACGCCGAAGTCGAACAGCTTGGCATCGCCGTTCGGCATGATCATGATGTTGCCCGGCTTCACGTCTGCATGAACGATGCCGCACTTGTGAGCGTACTCGAGAGCATTACCGATCTGTTGCACGATCTGGAATGCGCGTGCCTTGTCTATGCTGCGCGCGTCAGGTGAATCCAGAATATCGGCAAGGGTGCGGCCTTCGAGCCACTCCATGACGATGAAATAAAGATCGTCGTCGCGATCGAGATCAATGAAGCGAACGATGTTCGGATGCACAAGGCAGCGGCCTTTGGCGGCTTCCTGCTGCAACGCACGCAGCGCGTTGCCGTTCCGCGACAGCTGCGGAGAAAGTATCTTGACGGCCACCCACGGCTCACCGGTCGCCGCCTCGGCAAGCCTGCGATCCATCGCCTTGTAAACCACGCCCATGCTGCCGCCGCTGAGTCGCTCCTGGAGCATGAACCGGTCTCGCAACAGCGACCCGACCTGTACGCGGGCATCGACATCGTCATATTCGGTCGGGTCATCCCCGTCAAGAACCATCGTCGAACCCATCACATCATCGCTCGGCGGCGGCGATGCCGGTGCCTTTGGCACAGGGTCGGGAGTCGGCTCGCGCGTCATCACGACCGTGGCGTCTTTCCCGCCGTCGAGCATGTCAGCCGCTTCCGCGATCGATGGGCTCGTCTCGACAATTTCGGTCACGTAGCGATCGAGCATGGACTTTACGAGCTGGAACGTCTCCTTGCGCAGTTCACCTGCCTCATAGCGTTCCTGCAGAACCCGCCGAATCTCGGCCTCCGAGCCCTGTTCACTACCAAGCAGCCGGGCAATGCCTTCCTGAATATCGGCCAGCATGTCCACATCGTCGATTTTTTCGTCCAGCCGATCATCCAGGCTGGACAACTTGTCGACGAGGGCATCGTGAATATTGCTCGATTCTGCGTTCATCAGGCCTATTCTAGCTGTGCGGTCAAGCGGCTACGCGGAACTGGTCGTCAAATTACCTTGCCCGGATTGAGAATATTGTCGGGATCCAGGGCCTTTTTGAGCGTTCGCATGAGCTCGAGCTCGACGCCACCGCGGAAGCGTTCCAGGTCCCCTTTCTTGGTCACGCCGATGCCGTGCTCGGCACTGAAACTGCCGCCCAGCTCCGCGACGAGGTCATAGATCGCCGTAGTCAAAGCCCTTCCTGCACTCATGAACGCCGCCGGATCAGCACCCAGGGGCTGCATGACGTTGTAGTGCAGATTACCGTCACCAACATGACCGAAAGCCACGAGGCGCCCTTCCGGCTGCATCTCCGCGATCAGTTCCCGGGATCGATCGAGGAACTCTCCCAGCCTGCCGATGGGCAGGGAAATATCGTGTTTCAGGCAGGCGCCTTCCGGGCGCTGCGCGTCGGAGATCGAATGACGCAAGCGCCACAACTGACCCGCTTCGCCTTCGTTCTTGGCGACAATCGCATCGCGCAACAAATCGGTTTCCATGGCGTCAGCCAGCGCAGTCTCCATCGAGATGCCGCCGTCGCTTACGGCGACCTCGGTCAGAACATACCAGTCGTGGCTTTCTTCGAACGGGTAACGCAAACCGGAAACGTGCCGGGCAACGAGGCGCAGACAGCGATCGGACATCAACTCGAACGCGAGAATGTTATCTCCCAGGCATGTTTGCATGTGTCCGAACAGCGCGACGGCCTTATCTGCCGACGAGATTGCCAGGAGAGCCGTTGCGGTTTCTCCAGGCGACGCATACAGGCGCAGTGTGGCCGCCGTGATGATGCCGAGCGTTCCCTCGCTGCCGATGAATACCTGCTTCATGTCGTAACCGGCGTTGTCTTTGCGCAGAGATCGCAATCCATTCCAGACGGTGCCGTCGGCCAAGACCACTTCGAGCCCGAGTACCTGGTCCCGTGCATTGCCGTAGCGAATTACATTGATGCCGCCAGCGTTCGTCGACAGGTTACCGCCGATCTGGCAACTGCCCTCGGCGCTGAGACTCAGTGGAAATAGCCGGCCCGCTTTTTCGGCCGCCGCCTGCACGTCGGCGAGGATACAGCCGGCCTCGACAGTAATGGACGCATCGTCGGGATCGACGCTTCGAATACCGTTCATGCGCGACGTTGAAAGCAGCACCTGCGCGCCGCTCTGGTCGGGAATCGCACCGCCACAGAGGCCGGTATTGCCGCCCTGGGGCACGAGACCGATCTTGTGCCGGCCGCATACGCGAACGATGTCGCTGACCTGCTGCGTGGAAGATGGCGACAGCATTACGGCCGTGCGGCCCGTTACCGCCCCTCGCCTCTCGTTAAGATGCGGCTCTAGATCGCTCGCGTCGTTCGTCCAGCCTTGCGGACCTACGATGGCTTTGAGTTCTTCAATCGGTGTCATCGGTGCCAAATATCGCCTGCTGCGCGAAAGTATCCCAGTCAATATTGCTGCCGCACCAGACAAGAACCACGGTCTTGCCAGCAAGTTCATCACGTTGCGGCCCGAATAACGCCGCCGTCGATGCCGCGCAGGCCGGCTCCACGGCAATCTTCATGCGCTCGAAAAGCATTCCCATTGCACGACGCAGCTGAATGTCATCGACCATCGCCAGACTGTCGACGTACTTCCTGCAAAGCGCAAACGAATACGGCAGCGCCAACGGCGCGCCGAGACTGTCGGCAATGGTGCGCACACTGTCGATAGATCGGGGTTCCCCTGCCTCGAAGCTTCGATGCATGGACGCGGCACCCTCGGGCTCGACACCGATCACACGGCTTTCCGGCCTGAGCTGTTTGACTGCCGTGGCGATACCCGCCATCAGTCCGCCGCCGCCTATCGGCACAATCACCGCATCGAACGCTTCGCATTGTTCGACGATTTCCAGGCCGACGGTCCCGGTGCCCATGGCTGTCCACGGTCCCTCATAGGGATGTACGAAGTGGCGGCCCTCCGCCTGCTGGATGTCTTCCGCAACCGTAAAGGCATCATGAACACTGTCGACAAAAACGATTTCCGCGCCCAGCCGACGGCAGGCATCCACGCGCGCGGCGTTTGCGGAACTGACCATGACCACCTTGGCGCTGGTACCCATGGCCCGGGCAGCGAACGCCGTCGCAATTGCGTGATTGCCGGCGCTGACAGCGGTCACACCGGGGGCGAGTTGCTCCCGGCCGAGACTTTTTAAAACCGCGAGGGCGCCCCGCGCCTTGAAAGTTCCGGTGCGCTGCAGGAACTCCATCTTCGCGTATACCTGCGTGCCGTTATCGAGTTGCTCTTCCAGAGCCGCGCAGCGCAACAACGGCGTGCGCAGGATATCGTCCGCCAATTCGTCTCTCAGGACGCGAATCGCGTCAATTGTCAGGTCTTCGGCCATCGCAATTATGTAATATCGGTTTATCGGACTTCACTTGCGCTGCTACCCCGAGTTGATTACTTTCGGTATCAGCACTTCAGTGCGAACTGTGGCAGAGAAAACGGTCGTACGGAAGTCGCTTTGGGCACTCACATGGAACTTGACGAACTATCTCAATCCAGCATTCGGCGGATAGCTGACTTTTCGCCTCACCTGGACCAACTGGCCGGACTCGCCCAGGAAATGGGGCTGCGCCAGCGCAGCAACCTCGTCGATCTCGAGCGCAGCTTGCATCGGCTATGGTCGCTCGGGCAGAACAACATTCTGAGCTGGGCTCCAACGGAGTCGGGGCTGACGGTGCTTGTCGTTCCGCACTACGCGATTGCCGAATATACGTCGCGGCGTAATAACAGCGAGGGTCCCGCAAGAGTGTCGGCACGGTTCATTACCGAACTGATTTCCGGGGACCGGAAATTGTCTTTCGAACAGATGCAGAAAGTCGCCCGTTTGCTCGACGTCGATCCGACGCATATTCCATTACGGGAGCGACTGTCCAACCACCCGGTGGAGACCGAAATCATCGAAAAGATGATTCGCCGCTACGGCATCAATTACGTGGCCAGCCGGGCCGTAACCTTGTTCGATATCGTCGGCTTCAGCCTTTTGACGCCGTTCGAGCAGATGACACAGCTCAACAGCCTGTCCTATTCGCTAAATTCCGCTCACGCCAAGATGCTCGAGCAGGATGTTGGCATCAACTTCGCGAGATCGACGAGCGGCGATGGATTCTATGTCTGGAATCGCGACGACGGTCTCGAGGCGAACGTCAATCTATACCACTTCATGCACATCGTTCTCGCGGACAATGCCATCGCCCGCAGCAAATCGATTTCGCAGGCAGTTCCGCGACTGCGTGCATGTTTTCACGTCGGCGCCTGCTACGAATTCCATCAGGCGGAAGGCCTTAATCCGACGATGCACGACTTCATAGTAGGCGACGTCACGATCGAACTCGCTCGTATGATCGAGGCGGCCATGCCCGGTCAAATCCTCGTCGGCGATTTTCTTGCGGACATCAATGAGGATGGCGGCGATCATGAACAATCGCAGGCGAACCTCGATGCAGTTACATTCCTGCAGCGCGCGCAGGGCAATTTGTCCAAACTCAGCGGACTCGAGTTTTCCGGAGAGCGCGTGACCGCCATAAAGTGCTACCTGACGGGTGAAAACCTGGGCGACGGGCAATACAACATTCGCCGGCTGCACATAAAGGACAAGCACGGACTCTCACGCGTTGCCTACAACGCAAAAGTGAACATCTACCGGGAGACCGCCAAGCCGATCCTTCTGGGAATCGAGGACCGCAAGCTGGCCCACCTCACCTCGGGCAGCTGAGGAACTGGTCGGGGCGGGGAGATTCGAACTCCCGACCCCCACAACCCCATTGTGGTGCGCTACCAGGCTGCGCTACGCCCCGACCGAGGGTGGCAATCATACTCGCCCGGACGGGCGTAAGAAAGACGCGATTTCAGCGGCGCAGAATCTTAAGAAGCTGTTCAAGTTCCAGCCGCAACTGCTTGATAATCTGCTGACTTTGGCTCACATCCGACTTGGCGCTGTCGCCCTGCAGTCGCTGGCGTGCGCCACCGATCGTGAACCCTTCTTCATATAGGAGGCTGCGAATCTGCCGAATGATCAGTACGTCCTGGCGTTGATAATAGCGGCGGTTGCCCCGGCGCTTCACAGGCTTGAGTTGCGGGAACTCCTGCTCCCAGTACCTGAGCACGTGCGGCTTGACCGCACAAAGGTCGCTCACCTCACCAATCGTGAAGTATCGCTTGCCAGGAATTGGAGGTAGTTCGTCGTTATTCCCCGGTTCCAGCATATGCTTCTACTCGGGCTTTTAGTTTTTGTCCCGGACGAAACGTCACCACGCGGCGCGCGGAGATCGGGATTTCTTCACCCGTTTTCGGGTTACGTCCCGGCCGTTCTTTTTTATCCCGAAGATCAAAATTTCCGAAGCCGGAAAGTTTGACCTGCTCCCCTACCGCGAGCGACGCTCGCAGTTCTTCAAAATACATGTCGACGAGTTCGCGGGCTTCTCTCTTGTTCAGCCCGAGCTCGTTGAACAGTGATTCCGCCATGTCTGCTTTTGTCAGTGCCATTGCTTTATTAGTCTCTCAACTCGGCGGCAAATTCTTTCTGCAATTTGCTTACGGCGGCGGCCATTGCGGCGTCCGCATCATCGTCAGTAAGGGTGCGTGATGTTTCCTGCAAAATCAAGCCTAAAGCTACGCTTTTTCGCCCAGCTTCTATCCCGGCACCCCTGTAGATGTCAAAAATCCTGACGCTCGCAATCAGGTCGGGAGCGCTCGACTCGACCGTTCGAATCAGTTCGTCGGCAGAAATTTTGTCGTCGACGACGACGGCAATGTCGCGACGAATCGACGGAAATTTCGACACAGATGCCGCATCCGGTACCGATGTTTGCAATGCGTTAGCAACGTCAATTTCAAAAAGAAACGCATCGTGTTTTAAATCGAACAGCTTTGCATGCTTCGGATGCAACTTGCCGAGCGTGCCGACGACGCGTTCGCCGCGGACGATACTGGCCGCCTGTCCCGGCTGCAACGCGGGATGCTCGATCGCCACGAAAGTCAATTTCGATGCCTCACACGCATGACTCAGTACCGCGAGAACGTCTGATTTTATATCAAAGAAATCAATAGCTTGTGTTTCGCTTGCCCATTGTTCAGGCAGCACCGATCCGATGGCCACGCCGGCGATACGTACGACTTCTTCATGCTGGTCCAGCGTGCCGTGGAAAGACTTGCCAATTTCAAACAGGCGAATTCGCTCTTGCTGACGCGATGCGTTTGCTGCTGCTGCCATCAACAGGCCCGGCCAAAGCGATTCGCGCATAACCGACATCTCGGATGAAATCGGATTGCTCAGGACGAGTTCGGAATCGATTCCGGACAATGCGCGATTCGACTCCGCATCGATAAAACTGTAGGTCACCACTTCCTGATAATCATTCGCGATCAGGGTTGCTGCGGCGACTTCCAGGCCGACCACGGTCTCCGGTACGACCTCCAGCGGCGTCTCGGCAATCGCGGTCGTCTCCGGGATTTCGTCATAACCGTAGACGCGCGCAATTTCTTCAATGAGGTCCACTTCGACGTCTATATCGAAGCGAAAACCGGGGGCCACGACGTGCCATCCGCCGCCTGTTTCCGTAACACCGAGCCCGAGACGGTGAAGAATTTCGACGATCGTCGCGTCGTCGATCTCTACCCCGAGTAACATCGCCACGCGTTCGCGACGAAGTCGAATCGAACGACGTTTGGGCAGATGTTCGTCGGCCGTCGTTAACACCAGCGGCCCCGCTTCGCCGCCGGCGATGTCGAGCAGAAGTGCCGTCGCCCGTTCTACTGCGCGCGCCTGGCCGTGGGGATCGACACCACGCTCGAAACGCAGCGACGCGTCCGTGTGCATTCCGTAGGAACGCGCACGTCCGGCCATGAATTCCTGTGGCCAGAATGCTGCCTCGAAAAACACGTCGACAGTTTTGCCGGAAACGGCGGTACTCAGGCCACCCATGATGCCGGCGAGGCCGATCGCGCCGCTGTCATCCGCAATCACCAGCGTGTCTTCGTTGATCGAGACTTCTTTATCGTCGAGCAGAGTGACTTTTTCACCTTTCTTACCCAGGCGCGGGCGTATCGGGCCGGTCACCAGGGCCAGATCATAGGCATGCAGAGGCTGGCCGAGTTCCAGCATGACGTAGTTCGTGACGTCTACAACCGGGTGGATGGCCCTGAGACCCGAACGGCGGAGTTTCTCGGCCATCCAGATGGGCGATTTCGCGCTTGCATCGATATTTCGGATCACGCGGCCGGCGAAACTCGGACAGCCTTCCGGCAGCTCGACCTCGACGGGATGCACATCCTCTATGGTCGCGGCGATCGACGGAAACGCGGCGTTCTTCAGCTCCGCTCCCGTTAAAGCGGCTACTTCCCGGGCAATTCCGAGAATGCTGAAGCAGTCACCCCGGTTTGGAGTCAGATCGAAGTCGACCATAGTATCGGGGAGTCGCAAATACTCGCTGAGCGTCATCCCGACAGGCGCATCTTCCGGCAGCCCGATAATACCGTCGTGGTCGTCGCCGAGACCAAGCTCATCGGCGGCACAGAGCATGCCGTTCGAGACGACACCACGAATCTTCGATTTCTTGAGCTTAACGCCGTTCGGTAACTTCACGCCGGGCGTTGCCAGCGGGCTTTTCATACCTTTGACGACATTCGGTGCCCCGCAGACAACCTCGACGGGTTCTCCGCCCGCCGATACCTGGCAGACGCTGAGCCTGTCGGCGTCGGGGTGCTTCGCCACATCGACGACCTGTGCGATCACCACGCCATCGAGCCCCTCGCCTTCCCTGTCGATACTGTCGACTTCGTGGCCCGCCATCGTGAGGCGATGCGCAAGCGCCTCGATATCGATTTCGGGATCGACCCATTCACGTAACCAGGATTCTGCAATCTTCATCGCCGTTACCTGAATTGCCGCAGGAAGCGCAGATCGTTCTCGAAGAACGTGCGCAGGTCAGAGACGCCGTAACGCAACATCGCCAGGCGCTCGACGCCCATGCCGAATGCGTAGCCGGTGAATTCTTCGGGGTCGACGCCCGCGGCCTCGAGCACATTCGGGTGCACCATGCCGCAGCCGAGAATCTCCAGCCACTTGCCTTTCTCCCACAACAAATCGACCTCTGCCGAAGGTTCGGTGAACGGAAAATAAGACGCACGAAAACGCAATTCCGCCTTGCGCTCGAAAAAGCTCTCCACGAACTGGTGCAGTACGGCCTTCAGATTCGCCAGGCTGATGCCGCGGTCGACGACGAGGCCTTCTACCTGGTGAAACATGGGCGTGTGCGTCTGATCCGAATCGCAGCGATACACGCGGCCCGGCGCGATGATGCGAATGGGCGCACCCTCCTCGACCATCGACCGAATTTGCACCGGAGAAGTGTGCGTGCGCAGCAGATTGCCGCCCGGGAAAAAGAAGGTATCGTGCAGCGCACGCGCCGGATGATTCTCGGGAAAATTCAGCGCCGTGAAATTGTGGAAATCGTCCTCGATCTCGGGGCCGGAACGAACCCCGAATCCCGCATTCTGAAAGATGCGCTCTACACGCGCCATCGCCCGGGAAACCGGATGCCGTCCTCCGATAGACCGACCACGTCCAGGCAAGGTCACGTCGACTTTGTCCGCCGCCAGCTTCTCCTCAAGGACGGCCGCGTTCAGTGCGTCGCGTTTCGCGTTCAGGCGCGACTGGACGTCCTGCTTGGCGCGATTGATCTCCTGACCGGCAGCCGGGCGCTCTTCAGGCGGCAACTCGCTGAGAGCCTTGAGCCTGGACGTGAGTTCGCCTTTCTTGCCGAGATATGCGACCCGGACTGCGTCGAGCGCAACGAGGTCTGTTGCCGCGTCGATTTCCGACGCGGCGGCTTGGATCAAGTCGCTCAGGGAGCGCAATACGTTAACCGCTTTGTGCGAGACCGGCCTTGGCCTGCTCGGCGATGGCGCCGAAGGCTTCGGGATCGTGGACAGCGATGTCCGCGAGTACCTTGCGGTCGATCTCGATCTCGGCCTTGTTGAGGCCGTTGATCAGGCGGCTGTACGACAGGCCGTGCAAACGCGCCGCCGCATTGATGCGCGTAATCCACAGGGCGCGAAACTGGCGCTTGCGCTGTCGCCGATCGCGATAGGCATATTGGCCGGCCTTGATGACGGCCTGCTTGGCGGTCTTGTACAGCTTGCTTCGGGCACCGTAATAACCCTTGGCCTTCTTGAGAACTTTCTTGTGGCGCGCCTTGGCGACGACGCCGCGTTTTACTCTTGCCATTTCTCAATCTCCTCCTAGCTGTACGGTAGCAAGCGGCGCACGCTTTTCTTGTCGGCGTCGGCAATCTGCTCGGTCATGCCAAGCTGACGCTTACGCTTCGACTTCTTCTTGGTGAGGATGTGATTGAGGTGGGACTGGCGTCGCTTGAAGCCGCCCTTACCCGTGCGCCGGAAGCGCTTCGCCGCGCCCCGGTTGGTTTTCATTTTCGACATTGTCTTCTCCACTTTTCAGGCCATGCTACGTACCGGGCGACCGGCCGACACAGGCGGGATCCAGGTCTCCTGCAGCTGTCGATTTCTGCAGGCGACGATTTGCTAATGTTTTTTCGGTGCCAATACCATGATCATTTGCCGCCCTTCCATTTGCGGCATCTGCTCAACCGTACCGTACTCGTCCAGGTCCTCCCGGACCCTGGCCAGCAGCTGGGCACCCAGTTCCTGGTGTGCCATCTCCCGACCTCTAAATCTCAAGGTGACTTTTGTCTTGTCACCGTTCTCCAGGAATTGTACAAGCTTTCGCAGCTTGACCTGGTAGTCGCCTTCGTCCGTTCCCGGACGAAACTTGATCTCCTTGACGTGGACCTGCTTTTGCTTGCGCCTGGCAGACTGGGCTTTCTTGTTCTGCTCGAACAAATACTTGCCGAAGTCCATGATGCGACAAACCGGCGGTTCTGCCGTCGGTGCCACCTCGACGAGGTCCAGACCAACGTCTCTGGCCAGGTCGATCGCATCGACCAGCGGCATAACTCCAGCTTGCTCGCCTTCTGCGTCGATAACCCGAACTTCGGCGGCCTCTATTTCGTCGTTACGCCGTACGCGCTTTGTGACTGCGATTCCAGCATCCTCCAGTATTCAACAAGCCCGCGCCACGCCAGAACGCACATGAGCGCAAGCGCTGATGCGGGAACGCGATTCTATATAGCCGCATGGCAAGAAACAACCGTGGAAACGGCTGTTTTTCTACAAAAATCAGGCATTTTGTTGCCCACCGGCAACGTCGGGCCCGAATCGGGGCTGGTGGGCGATGCGGGTTTCGAACCTGCGACCTCCACGATGTCAACGTGGCGCTCTACCCCTGAGCTAATCGCCCTGTGATGCCCCAATGCCTTCGTTCGGCTGCCCCTGAGCTAATCGCCCTGTGATGCCGCAATGCCTTCGTTCGGCTGCCCCCGGGCTAATCGCCCCCTGTCCGGCCTCCCGAAGGGCGGCTTACGATACTCAAGCCTCAGTCCGCACGCAAGAGCATCAACCTGCTTTTTTGTCAGGGAATCCCAGCCCTTCTTCGCGGATCCTCTGAATTTCGTCTCGCAGCCTCGCTGCTTCCTCGAATTCGAGATCCCGGGCATGTTTGAGCATTTGTTTTTCGAGCTTTGCGGCCCGCTTCACGAGCTGCTCCGGCGTCATCGTATCGTAGCGAGCGGCGTCTTCCGCCACCTTCCGGCGGCGCTTGCCGGGCGCGGGATAGGCCGCCTCCATGATGTCCGCCACCTGCTTGACGATCGTCGCCGGCGTGATGCCGTGTTCCTCGTTGAAAGCGAGCTGTTTTAGCCGGCGCCTCTCTGTCTCGCCGATGGCGCGTTTCATGGATCCGGTAACCGCGTCCGCATACAGGATCGCGGTACCGTGGACGTTCCGCGCTGCCCGGCCGATGGTCTGTATGAGCGACCGTTCGGACCGTAAAAAGCCTTCCTTGTCCGCGTCCAGGATCGCGACGAGCGAGACTTCGGGCATATCGAGGCCCTCTCGCAGGAGATTGATGCCCACGAGCACATCGAACGCGCCGAGCCGCAGATCTCGAATGATCTCGGTGCGTTCCACCGTGCCGATATCGGAATGCAGGTAGCGGACCCGTTTCTTGTGTTCGCCGAGGTAATCGGTCAGGTCTTCGGCCATGCGTTTGGTCAGCGTGGTCACGAGTACGCGCTCATCAACGGCCACCCGGCGCGTTATCTCGGACAGCAGATCATCCACCTGGGTTTTCGCAGGACGGATCTCGACCATGGGATCAATGAGTCCGGTTGGCCGCACCAGTTGTTCGACCGTGTTGTCGGTATGCTCGACCTCATAAGCGCCCGGCGTCGCCGACACATAGATCGTCTGCGGAGCAAGCGCCTCGAACTCGTCGAAACGCAGCGGCCGGTTATCCAGCGCCGACGGAAGACGAAACCCGTATTCGACCAGGGTTTCCTTTCGTGACCGGTCACCGCGATACATCGCCCCGAGCTGAGGAACCGTGACGTGGCTTTCATCGATGATCAGCAATGCGTTGTCCGGCAGGTAATCGAACAGGCAGGGCGGCGGCTCACCCGCGGCGCGTCCCGACAGGTAGCGCGAGTAATTCTCGATCCCGGCACAGTAACCGAGCTCCTTTATCATCTCTAAATCAAATAAAGTTCGTTGTTCAAGTCTCTGAGCTTCAAGGAGTTTATCGTTGTTTCTAAGCGCCTCCAGTCGGTTCCCCAACTCCACCTTGATCTCGTCGCAGGCCGCCAGCAAGGTTTCTCGCGGGGTCACGTAGTGGGTCTTGGGGAATATTGTCAGTCGCGGCACCCTGCCCGTTACCTCACCGGTCAGCGGATCGAAGTACGAGAGGGTTTCGATCTCGTCGTCAAACAGCTCGATTCGGACGGCGTCGCGATCCGACTCGGCGGGGAAGATATCGATGACGTCGCCACGTACCCGGTATGTGCCCTGGGACAGGTCGAGTTCGTTCCGCGTGTATTGCAGCTCGGCGAGGCGCCGCAAAATAGTTCGTTGGTCGATCCGGTCGCCTCTGACGAGGTGCAGCACCATACTGAAGTAAGCTTCCGGGTCACCGAGACCGTAGATTGACGACACGGTCGCAACGATGATGGCATCGGGTCGTTCGAGCAGCGCCTTCGTCGCGGACAGGCGCATCTGCTCGATGTGCTGATTGATCGAGGCGTCTTTTTCTATGTATGTGTCCGAACTCGGTACATAGGCTTCGGGCTGGTAGTAGTCGTAATAAGAGACGAAGTACTCGACCGCGTTTCGTGGGAAGAACTCGCGCATTTCGCCGTAAAGTTGAGCTGCAAGGGTCTTGTTTGGCGCCAGGATGATCGCGGGCCGCTGCACTTTGTCGATGACGCTGGCCATCGTGAAGGTCTTCCCCGAGCCGGTGACTCCCAGAAGGGTCTGACGCGCAAGGCCGTCGTTGAGCCCCTCCACAAGGCCCGTGATGGCCGGCCCCTGATCGCCCGCAGGTGCGAAACTCGAGACGAGCGTAAGGCGGTCTTTTTCCCTCGCAGCGGCTCTGTTGGGCAGCTTTGTAGTTTCACGTACCATGTCGGGAATTGCTCGGAGGCAAACGCTTGAGTGTATCAGTTTCGAAACGCATGGCGCGTATCCGGCCCTCCCCGACAGGGATCATCGTCGCACTGGCTGCCGAGCTCAGAGCCGCAGGCCATGACGTCATCAGCATGGGCGCCGGCGAACCCGATTTCGACACGCCACAATTCATTAAAGATGCCGCGATCGCGGCAATCGGTGCTGGCGAGACCAAATACACGCCGGTCGACGGCACGACGGCGCTCAAGGACGCTATTCGTGACAAATTCTCCCGCGATAACGGCCTCGAGTATTCGCGGGAGCAGGTTCTCGTGTCATGCGGCGGCAAGCAATCGCTGTTCAACCTGTGCATCGCCCTGCTTGGACCCGGCGACGAAGCCATTATTCCGGCGCCTTACTGGGTCTCCTACCCGGACATGGTGCTGCTGGCCGGAGCTGAACCCGTCATCGTCGATACGGGCATCGAGCAGGACTTCAAGATCATGCCGTCGCAGTTGCAGGAAGCCATAACGGAGCGTACGCGCCTGCTGTTCCTGAACAGTCCATCGAACCCGACGGGGGCGAGTTACTCTCGCACCGAGCTGGCAGCTCTCGGCGAGGTTCTTTCCGACCATTCGCAGGTGGTCATCGCCTCCGATGACATCTACGAGCCCGTGCACTGGGCAAAGGAGCCGTTCACGAGTTTCGCAACGGCTTGCCCGAGCCTCTTCGACCGCACGGTAACGGTCAATGGCGTTTCGAAGTCCTATGCCATGACCGGCTGGCGCATCGGCTACGCCGCTGGCCCCGCAGAGCTCATCAGGGCCATGAAGACGGTCCAGAGCCAGAGCACGACCAACCCCTGCAGTGTCTCCCAGGCGGCTGCACAGGCCGCTCTGGAGGGTGACCAGACCTGTGTCGCGGAGATGGCCGCGGCCTACAGGCAGCGTCATGATTTCCTGGTCCCGGCGCTCAATGACATCGACGGGTTCGAGTGCCGTCCGGGCGAAGGCGCCTTTTACGCCTTTCCCAGAATTACGGGCGCTATCGAGAAGCTCGGCCTGGAAGATGACACGGCGTTCTGTCAGTACCTGATCAAAGAAGCCAACATCGCCCTCGTGCCAGGCTCGGCGTTTGGCGCCCCGGGATATGTTCGATTCTCTTTCGCCTGTGCCATGGATGATCTGCAGGAGGCCGTCAGGCGCATTAAACGCGCGCTGTCTGCTTGACTTCAGAGGGGTGCTGTCCCAGAATCGCGGCCCGCAACATTCCCCGGTAGCTCAGTTGGTAGAGCGGTTGACTGTTAATC
>JABAOH010023660.1_pt1 | contig 111297 bp, 107 predicted proteins | sample 7062181 | NCBI WGS metagenome assembly JABAOH01 (sample SAMN14538630, study PRJNA623070) | marine sediment metagenome | biome: marine biome [ENVO:00000428]; feature: marine pelagic biome [ENVO:01000023]; material: deep marine sediment [ENVO:00002113]; isolation source: pool of 5 deep marine...
ATCTCTTCACCTTTGACAGAGATTACGTTCATGAATTCTGTCGTGTCTATCAGAAACGAATTTCGATCCCCTTTGTATGCAACGCACATGTTAAGGTCTTCGATGCCCGGATTGCCAGTAGTTTGAAGGAGGCCGGTTGCCGCATCATTAAGTTTGGTCTCGAAAGCGGGAGCGAGAGAGTCCGAAGAAAGATCCTGAACCGACCGATGACCGACCAAGACATTGTCGCGGCATTCCGAGCAGCCCACAATGCTGAACTTCACACCTCAGCATTTGTCATGATCGGCCTTCCCGATGAAAGGAGATCAGATCTTTTTGCTACTGTCGACCTGCTGGCTGCCGTCCAGCCAGGACGCTTCCGTTGGTCCATCTTTTTCCCGTATCCCGGAACCGTTGCCTACGAGATGGCGAAAGAGAAGGGGCTGATTGATTTCAAAAAAATGGAGACCCTTTCCAACTTCACTGAGGAGTCTTGCCTCGACTTTGGAGAAGAGCATAATCTTCTCATTGACAAAATGGCCGTTGCATTTCCGTGGTTCGTTAATCAGAGAACCGATCTGCCATCGTCGCCCATCTATCACGAAATGGTCTCTGAAATAGAACGCATGGACACGAAAACATGGGAAAAAGTCAGAAGTTCGATCCGATCAACTGACAGAGAGCTTTCAGCATTCCTAACAAAATCCAATAGAGAGCACTATGCAATCAAGTATAATGACTTCATGGGAGTCCGAAGCGATTGGGCAGATTGACAGGTAACCAAGATTTCCAAAAAATTCTCATCCGATGTCCTAACTGGGTGGGAGACCTCGTCATGGCGACACCTGCCTTAAAGGCCATCCGACTGAGATTTCCCCGGTCCCACATTGCCTGGTTGGTGAAGCCTTACGTCAAGAAGGTCATCGAGGACCTCCCTTACTGCGATGAAATCCTCGAGTATGATGACAAGAAAAAAGACCGGGGAGTGGGTGGACTTATCTCATGGGCAGGACGCCTCCGAAGAGAGCAATTCGACCTGGCGATCCTTCTTCCCAATTCGTTCAGTTCGGCCTTGATGGTCTTTTTGGCAGGAATCAAACGCCGTGTAGGTTATAGCCGGGAGGGAAGAGCAATAATGCTTACGGACCCCATCAGACCAATTCGAAATGGCACCAAAATCGTGCCGATTCCCATGGTGGAATACTACCTGAGAATCACCGACTCCCTGAGGTGTCCTCGCGTCACGACGACTCCTGAACTGTCGTTCTCCTCAGCCGCGAGAGAGGAGGCGCAGGCTATTCTTGACCGATGCGGCGTGAGTGAAGAGCGGATCACCATAGTCATGATTCCCGGGGCTGCCTACGGCTCTTCAAAATGCTGGAGACCAGAGTATTTTGCCCAGGTAGCTGACCATTTGATTAACAGCTATGCCTGCAATTTGCTTATCGTTCCGGGTCCGGAGGAGACTGAGATCGCCAGGGATATCGAGGCCAGAATGCACAGCACGCCATATGTACTCACGGATCCAGTCGTTCCACTGGACGTCCTCATGGCAATCATACAGGCCAGCTCCCTTGTCATCACGAATGATACGGGCCCCCGGCATTTTGCCGTGGCGTTCAACAAACCCGTGGTTGTCATCATGGGCCCCACAGACCCTCGCTATACCAATCTTAACCTCGAGAAGACTTTTGTGCTGCGTCAGGATATTGACTGCAGCCCCTGTCACCTCAAGGTCTGTCCCCGTGATCACCTATGCATGACAGCGATAACACCGGATAACGTCACTCAGGCCGCCGGCAGGCTTATCGATCAGTTTGTGATGGGGACCCCGGACGAGCGGAAAAAAAGGCTGTGAACACAGGGCAGGTTTTTCTCGATGAATCTTCTCAGTGACTGATTACCGACGACCGGAAACTGGCATCCGGACCAAAAGCTTCTGAACATCGAAGAGCGACCTCTCGGACGTATAGCAGAACCGAGAGGCCGCTCTCAAATCCACCAGGAGCGATAAATTCCGATGGATGTAACAATCGAGAGATTCAAGGAGATTATCGACCGCTTCAAAGAGACAAAGATTGCTGTAATTGGCGATATCGTAGCGGACATCTATGTCTATGGGAAGCCCTTTAAACTCTCTCGGGAGGCCCCGGTACTCGTCGTCCGTCATGACGGACAAGAAATCCTCCCAGGAAGTGCAGGGAACACAATCAACAACCTCGCGCACCTCGGTGCTCGTGTCTTTCCCATCAGCGTGCTCGGCGATGACGAGGCTGGAAAATCTCTGTTGACCCAATTCTCCAAGATGAAGGTCGAGATGGACGGGCTGATTTCTGCAAAGAATCTCGAAACCATTACAAAAACCCGAATCATGGCTGGCGACGAACATACCTCAAAACAGCAGGTCATTCGTATCGATCGTGAGACGAAGGGAACCCTTCCCAAGGCTATGGAAGACAGAATGATGACCTATCTCGATCGTTTATCAAACGAGATTGATGCGTTCATCGTCGCCGATTATGGATACGACACGGCCACTCAGACGATTCTCGATCGAATCAAAGCCATCTCCGTACGGAAGATCGTCGTGGCCGATTCCAGATACCGGCTCAACCTTTTCTCGGGGATCACCGCGATAACACCAAACGAGTCTGAGGCAGAAGCGATTTCCCGTCAGAGAATCGCCAGTAGTCAAGAGGCCATTCAGGTAGGGCAAAAACTAGTGGAGGAACTTAATCTGAAAGCCATTCTCATTACCAGAGGAAACAAAGGAATGGTTCTTGTGGAGCAGTCAGGCAATACATCAGACCTCCCCATCTGTGGCACTGACGAAATCACCGATGTGACTGGGGCCGGTGACACGGTCGCTGCGGTCTTTGCGGCATCCTTGGCCACAGGGGCCTCTTTCTATGAGGCAGCCCGTTTGTCCAACTATGCAGGAGCCGTGGTGGTCATGAAGGGTGGAACAGCGACTGCATCACCCAACGAATTGATCGACTTGATAACGTGGGACCTTGGAACGAGAGGGTAATGCCACGTCTCGGCGGGGTGTCATCTATTCGGTAACCCTCAGGACGACACCCGCTCTCCCCCAATGGCTTACCCCGTGCAAAAACGTCTGTCATCAACGCCAGTGACCGACAACAAAGCAGTGACTGGTTTCAAAGGATTGATGAGCAAAAGCGGCAAATTCATTCGAGATCACGGTAAGCTGTTACAGATTGTCAATCGATTGAAATCTGAGGGAAAGAGAATTGTATTGACAAACGGCTGTTTCGACTTGCTTCACGTCGGACATATCCGTTGTCTTCAAGGGGCAAAGAACCAGGGCGATGTTCTTATACTTGCTGTCAACAGCGACCAATCCATGAAGAAGTTGAAACGGAGAGGCCGTCCTATAGTGGAGGAGAGAGAGCGCATTGAGATTCTCGAAGCGCTGGAATGCATCGATTTCATAACCCTCTTTTCCGAGAAGACGTTGGACCGCCTCCTCCTTATCCTCAAGCCCCATGTCCACGCTAAAGGGACTGACTACACCCAAGAAACAGTACCTGAAAGAGAGACCGTCCTCTCCTATGGGGGGGAAATAGCCATAGTCGGAGATCCCAAATCCCATTCGACATCTGATCTCATCCGGTCCATTACGGGAATCCAAGAGGATAAGACACCCCCTACGAAATAATAACCCGAAGTTGACTCAGAAAAGCACTTTCCCACCCGTGAATGTCTCCCATCCCCCCCTATTGCTTCCCCTGGGGTGATTGTCTGAAAGTCCGGTTGGACTCTGCTCGGCGAATCTTCCTTGCCGTGAGACTCTCCAAGCATGTGGAACCGCCCGATACACTGGAAATGAATCCCACCCATCCAGGATCGCTCACCGTCGGCGACGGCGCCGGATTCGCCTCTGCTTCCGGCCCCATCGGTTGTGAAGCCAGAAATACTGATCTGGATAGTCCCTGACCATGCGCTCCAGGATTTTGGTATAAGCTTCTGTGTTCGTCTCGAGGTCTCTATCCAATTCTCCAGTCATTTTGGGGAACAGAGGGGAACCGATAATAACATGGTGGTGGCTTTTTCTTTCTCTGATTGTGAATAAGGGGATCATCGGAGCCCCAGTCCGCAAAGAAAAAACCACGGGTGAGGGCGTAACTGGAGCCTTTTCACCAAAAAAATCTACCGTAACCCGGCTTTTCTTTCTTTCCCGCTGATCCACGAAAATCGCAACAATCTTCCCCTGGCGAAGACTGTCGATAACTTCCTGGCTGACATTTCGCTTTGGAAGTATCCGGACTCCCGCGGCTTCTCGGGTCCTTCTGACGTACCGGTCGATCCACGGGTTACTGATTCTCTGGGCCAGGGCAACAATGGGATAGCCAAAAAAAGAGGCGCCAAGAGCTGGTATCTCCCAATTACCAAAGTGAAAGGTCAGGGCAATCACACCTTTTCCCTGTTTGATGGCTTGCTCCAAGTGTTCTCGTCCTTCTATACGGGCATATCGATGATGGTAATCTATCCGTAGTTTCGGCATTCTCAAGAACTCGACGAGGATCATCCCGAGATTTGAAAACGTACTTTTGGCTATCTCTGCTCGCTCCTCTGGGGTTTTCTCGAGGCCAAAGGCAATCTTAAGATTTCTCAGAGCGAGTCTTCTCCGACTCCCCACGACTCGATAGGCCAATCTTCCCATGGTTCGACCAATCCACAGCGCCAACTCAAGAGGCAGGATATTGAGCATATAGGAGAGACAGCGCAGGAACAAATAGCTCACATAAGAGGTCATTCGATGCTCGCCCTCACCCGAATTTGTAGTTCAGGAGCACCTCCCTTGCGGGACGCTTCACCCAGCGCACATGGAGAACAATTCTTGGCCTCTAACCTTCAGGGCAGGCCAGAATTGATACCTTTGATTTCCGACTTTCAGCGGATTCCGTCATGCCACTATACACAGTCACTCCACCGGCCTCAAGAACATTTCTGACTATCAGTCTCGGCGACGTATGCTAGACAGGAGGATGGTTTCAGGGATTCGAACAAGATGCGGAAGATCTGAATCGGCGTGGCCTTTCGGCCGTGTAGGCCTTCGATTTAGGAGAGATGTTCCAGAAAAGCGAACGGGGAATTTAAGAACACCGTCTACTGGTCTCCTTCGAACTGGAAGACTTCCTCACCATCCTTGACCAATCCTTGCTCGTGAGCCTTGAATTCCAGATACCTGTCTTGGTTTTTCAGATACTCGATCTCCTCAAGGAGAGTTGCATTCTCTCGACGTAACGATTGATTGGTCTCAGTCAGCTTGCCCAAGTCCCGTTTTAGCCTGAAGACGTGAAGAAGCCCGTTCTCCCCAAATATGGTTACAAGAACCATGATGAGAGAAAAAGCCAGAAAAAGAAGCAAGAATTTCTTTTTCTTCATCGATTCGTCCGATCGCTTCGGCCGGGTTTAAAAGACGATTGACAGCGGAAAGGGGGCTCATTCAAGCCTGAACTTGATAACCACAGTACCCCACTCATTCGTCTGCGATTGGCTCTCCGGGATCGCCTTGAATCGCCACCGTCGCAAATAGTTTGTGGCCACCCTTTCCAGTTCGACATCTCCCGCCCGTTTCACCGGAATGACTCTATCCACCGTACCATTGGGGCGGACCCAGAATTTCATTTCGAATTCAGTCTCAATGTTGGCTTTTACTATCGGTATGGGAGGAACATAGGTCAACTCGCGACGGGCGATTGGTCCCTTTACTCCGAGCTTTTGTGCGTCATCCTTTTCTCGAGAGCTTTCCTCCGTTATCGATTTCAATCGTGTCAGAACCAATTCCGTCGCCGGGTCAACCTCGACTTTCTGATCCTTAAGAATTTCAGATGAAACATCAATCGGAGGTCTCACGCCTTTGTAGGTCCCCGAGGGACCAATACTTTCCTGAAAGGCCCTATTAATCCCCTCGAAAGAGGGAGAAGTCAAAAACCATTTGATCCTCTCCTCCTCTGACGCCACCTCCTGGGTCTTCGGCAACAAAACGTCTGGTGAAGGCAGCCTTAGACTCTCCCCGAGACTCAGCTCATCCATTCGCCTCTTCACCACTGTTCTGTCAACCAGGGTATCGTTAGAAACGGTTGCATGTCTTTTCTGATCGACCTCGGCGGGCCTCTCAACCCTTTCCTCCGGGGAAATTTCCAGCACCAGCTCCCTCGAGGTGATCAATTCGATGGGGATTATCCCCGAATCGTTTCCCGTAAAATCGGGGAGCACTATCGCTAGGAAAAGATGAATGGCGAAGGAACAAAAGACAAATGGGAAAAATCCCTTTCTAAGAACTCTTCTGATCCCTATTGCTTTTTCCCTCTCTTTCCGGGCTTTGTTGCGATTGCCAGTTTGTTCAAACCGGCATTCTTTGCCACATCCATGACGGCCACGACAGTTCCGTGCGTTGTATCCTCGTCAGCCCGAATGATAACCATTGTATCCCGATTCTCACGGGCAACTTTGTTGAGCAACTTTTCCAGCTCTTTCACACTGATCGGATCTCTAGTACCCCCAATTTCCTGGTCTATATAGAGTTTTCCGTCCTTCGTGATTGTTATCTTTACCTCTTTGCGCTCCTTCGAGATTTCTTTTGCCGAGGATGTCGGCAGTTTGACTTTGATGGCAGGAGCCCCGATAAAGGTAGTTGTCAACATGAAAAAGATGACGAGAAGCAGGACGACATCAATCAGGGGGGTTATGTCCATTCTTGGATCTACGCGCCTTGTCTTCTTGAATTGCATCTTGCCCTCCTGGACTTTACCTCTCTTTGAGGAGATCGGCGACTCGGATCGAGCTCTCTTCCATTTCCATGATCAGGGCATCTGCCTTATCGGCCAAGTAACGGTAGACAACGTAGGTGGGAATAGCTACAATCAGTCCAGCAGCAGTCGTTATCAGAGCTTCTGATATCCCACCTGCCAGATCACCAGGATTTCCAACTCCTCGCAGGGTAATCACCTCAAAGGCTTTTATCATCCCTGTGACCGTCCCCAGGAGGCCAAGCAGTGGAGATATCACGGCAATGGTACCAATGACATTTATATATCGCTCGAGGACAGAGGCTTCCTTCCGTCCAACCTCCTGGATACTTTCCTTGATAATCTCTCTTCTTTTCCCGAAATGCCGTATCCCAGCCAGAATGATATTCGCCATCGAGGACTCATCTGTCCGACACCGTGTAATCGCCTCCGGGATTTTCTCTCTCCGAATCAAGTCTTCTACCTCTATCAGAAAATCCTTCGGTATCACCTTACTTTTCCGCAAACTCCACAAACGTTCCAGGAAAATAGCAAGACCCACTACCGAGCAAAGGGCGATGGGTATCATAACCCATCCACCTTTCAAGATTATTCCGTACATTTCTCCCTCCTATTGACTTCCCGTTCTCCGGTCGATTTCAGTTATCATGGTTCGGGCCTTCTGTTTTGAGGATTCCGAGCGAGACACGTCTATGACTTTCAGGTAGATCTGCTTGGCATTGGCCCACTTCTTCTTCTCCATGTAGATCTCGCCCACCTGGAACAGCGCTGCATCGACCTTCTCAGCTTGTTTGGGATAAAGATAGATAGCTTTCATGAGTTCGACAATAGCAGTGCTACTGTCACCCATTCTCCGGTAAGTCTCGCCGACTTTGAGTTGAGCAGAGCTCGCTACATCCGGATCCCATGACTTCGTTGCCTCTTTGAGGAACTCGGTGGCCTCAGCATATCGCATGGATTCGAGAAGAATCAACCCCAGCTTCAGGGCACCCTGAAAGCGAATTGGGTCGTCTGGATAACGCTCGATGAGTTCGACTAGTTTCTTCTCAGCGATCTCCACCCTACCGAGTCTCTCGAGACAGTCAGCAGCTTTGAGGTATGTTTTTCCAGCCAGATAACTCTCTGGAAACCTTTTGGCTACGAGATCGTAACCCTCCAGGGCTCCTCGGTAATCTCCCAGCGCATAGTAACTCTCTGCAATTTCGAAGTAGGCATCTGCAATATAATTGCTCCTGGGATAGTGCTTGACAACTCGACCGAATTCACGGATCGAGCGCTCAAAATCCCTCTGTTCTCGGTAAATCTCTCCAAGCTTGAACAGAGCATCATCAGCTAAATCACTCCGAGAGTAATTCCTCACCAGCTCTCTGTATGCAGCGATCGCATTATCAACCATGTTGTTCTCCAGGTAATAGTGGGCAAGCCGTGACAGAATATTGGCACCTAGAGGATGTGCAGGATACTTGGAAAAAAAGGAGTTGGCCCGCTCCACAAAGTTGTCAAATCTCCTCTGTCTCTCAGAAGCCAGAAGAATGCCGTACTCGGCCTCCGGCGCTTCCTTGGACTCGGGGAAATCCCTAATCACCTGTAGATAGGTAAGCGTCGCCTCCATATAGGAGCCGAGGTTGTAATAGCTATCGCCGATCCGCAAAAGAGCCTGTGATGCATGTTCGGAAGTGGAAGGACTCTCCGTTACCACTGCAAATTCCTCAATGGCCTTCTCGTACATGGCCATCCGGTAGTAAGACCAGGCAATCCAATACTGAGAATCCCCAGCAGCGGCGCTTTCGGGAAACCCACTTAGAACATTCGAGAATTGGTCGATTGCGATATCGAATTTGCCCTCCTTGTAGTAGATTCGTCCGAGAATGAAATAAGCCTGGTCGAGGTTCTTGGCTGTCTCGCTCCAGACAAGTTCGTTCAAATAATGTATCGCCTTCGAATAGTCTCTTCGATTGTAAAAAGCTTCACCCAACTGAAGATACGCGTCGGAAGAGAGATGATGGTATGGAAAACGATCCAGAAGTTCCAGAAAATACTGTATGGCGAGATTCCACTCCCCCTCCCTGAAATAGTAAAGGCCCAGGCTATTGAGAAACCTGGGATAGACATCTGAGTTCTCCTCTAAGTCCTTGAAAAGGGCCTTTGCTTTTGCTGGATTCCGATTCTGAAGAAAGGCTTCACCCATCCAATAGATCGCTTCTTGACGTCTCGGAGAATCCGGGAAACTATGTAACATGGACTGCCACGATTCGATCGCCCTTGTGTAACTCATTTCCTGATAGAAGGAAAGTCCCATCTTGAACAGCACCTCCTCGGAAATAGAGCCTCCTTCTCCGACCTCCTGAGCCAGACGATACGAATCGACCGCCTCCCCATACTGTCCCAGATTGTAAAAGGCCTCTCCCAAATTGAAGTAGACGAGCGCCTTGAGGTCGCTCCCAGGATGAATCCTGAGAAGGTTTTGATATATCTCGATCGATTTGTCATATTCCCCCTTCCTGAGAAAGTAATAGCCGACGTCAAAGAGGGCATTGTCTGTCAATTCAAAATGAGGAAAACGCACAACGAGTTCCCTGTAGGCCTCCAAAGCCAGTTCACTCTCATCTTTTCCTAGGTAGCCTCGGACCAGCCCGAGGAAAACAGAAGCCGTAAGGGAGCCGTTAGGAAATCGCTCGAGAGTGTCTTTCAAAATGGCTATGCCCTCATCATACCTTTCGGCATGGATGAGACTCTGTCCGAGACCGTAGAAGGCGGTCTCAATGAAGGGGTGAGAAGGATAGGTAGCGACAAATTCTTTGAACGCCAGAGACGCTTCCTCGAACCGATGGAGACGGTAAAAGTATCCTCCGATCGAAAAGAGGACCTCCGGTGCTCTAGGATGATCTCTATATTTCTCTAGGAAGACTCGCTTCGATGCGATAGCCTCCTCCACCTGTCCCATACTCCCCAAAGTCTCTCCTTCCCAGAAGAGAGCCAACGGAACAAGGGGGCTCTCACTCTGACTCTCAGCGACCACCCGAAAGTGAGACAGGGCAATCTCACCTTCTCCCTTTTCCATGTGAATCCAACCTATCGAATATCGGGCCCAATTCAAAAGCCGATGGTTCGGGTACGCTTCAACGAGATGTTCAAACCGAGACAGCGCCGTGTCGGACTTTCCCAAGTGATAGAACGACTCTCCCAGATAATAATAGCTATAGCCGCCCAACTCGCTATCAGGGTATGCCTCAACGACCTTGGACAGGGATTCGATTGCGCCCTGAAAATCCTTCGAAAGGTATCGCTTCATCCCCCGTTTATAGTCCGCTTTCGCCCCTTGAACGACCCTGGCGACAGAAGTCGTAACGGTGCTGGAGTAAGCGCATCCGGGTGTCTTCGCCGCAGGTCCACCTTTCTCCCCTTTTGCGACTCTACTGAGGACCTTGAAGTCCACCTTAGGCTCCTCTTTCGCACCCTGCGCGGTGAACGAGGGAAGCGGCATATCTCGGCTTCCCCAGAATTGAGTTGAGTCTCTACCACGAAAAACGACCTCCGGCACCTGCAGGTCGAGCGGCTTTTCTTGTCCCTCTAGATTCGGTCCGTAGGAAACGCTCAAAAGACAGGCCAACACACCAAAAACAATTAACTGGAAACAACAGAATGGCTTGAACCGACGCGGAGGTGAGAATACGGACGGATGTGACCGCCTCGATGTTATCATCATCATTGGTCCTTGGGGATCGCCACTCAGAATATTAAAAAAGAATAATTTTAATGGGTTAAAGCATTTTGAGAAAATTATCAGAAAGACCCTGCCTTGTCAAGCAAAGCAAACACGGAGTCTCCCCTGCTCTGGAGGTGCTGCCGTCTTTGCAGGAGCATGGAATCCCATGAAGACATTCCAGATTACCCTCAGGAGTCAACAGGTAAAAAGCTCCCCTTTCAAAAAACGGACAACTTCTCCAACGATCGAAATTCTCCGACCATCACCGACCTATCCTCATTCGGGGCGCCACGAAGGCGACGAGGCTTTCCACCCACATCGAAAACTTCGACTGCTTCTCACGACCCCTCAGGACGAGCAGATAGATTCCCACCAACAGAAAGAAGACATTGGGAATCCAGGTCGATACCCATGGACGTAGTATGCCCCGTTCGGCAAGGGCTTCTGTAGCGGTCATCAAGACATAATAGGCCATGATTATTGCAAGGCTCTTGATGAGACTGTACGATCGCCCAGATCTTGGTGGCAGAACCCCGAGGGGGACTCCGAGAAGTCCAAAAACGATACATGCAAAAGGAATCGCATATTTCTCATTTATCACGACCATCTCGTGAACGTAATCCTCTCCAGATGCCTTCTTTCTCTCGATCTCTTTTTTCAATTCGCCGATCGATTTCTCGCTGTCCTTTGTTCGAATCCGTCGGCCACCGCCCAGAGATTCCTCAATATCGAGCCTCATATGGTAGTAATCGAAATCGATCTTTCGATAGGCCCTCTTATCCTCATCTTCTATATGAATACTTCCGTCCTGCAGTATCAGAATCACCTCTCCTCTTTCAGGATCGGATGCTAACTGGGCGACCTTGGAGAGAATAACCTGGCTTTTCTCCTTATCCCTTTCATCTTGAATCAGAACGCCCTCCATCCTGTCGCCCCGTGGGTTCATTCCGTCTACGTAAAAGACCAATCCGCTGAAACTGTCGTTGAAAACCCTGGGTTTAAACTCAATATGGGCTTTTGTTCGAGCAATCTCGTAGAGACCGTCCCGGAAGCTCCGGCTTCCCCAGGGAAGGGCATAAATGGCCATTAAGGCGGCGACACCGTAACAGAGAAGGGAAACCGTTATCACCGGAGGTATGAGCTGAAACAGACTGATTCCTGAAGCCTTCATCGCTGTCAGTTCATGATCGCTTGAAAGTCTCCCAAAGGCCAACAAAACGCCAAGAAGGAAGGCCATGGGAATGGTGAAAATAAGGAAGTTGGGAAGAATATAGACGAACAACTTCAGGACGTCAAAGAGGTTCACCCCTTTGTTGATTACAAGGTCAGAGAGTCTGAAGATCCTTCCGATAAGAAGAATGAAGGTAAAGACCACCAAAGCCATACCGAGTGGGGTGAGAATCTCCTGAACGATGTAGAAGAATATCTTTCTTGTCCGCATGGGCGGCCCCTCATCTCATCCTTTCTATCGGACCGTGAGCCGTCAGGGGTCAGTTTCCGGCTGTGTGGCAGTCCCTGCGGCTGGCATCTACCTCTTTTTTTTGCTCTCTATCTCTTTCCTGTTTTTCCACCATCTTGAGAGTCTCTCCTTAATCTCCGCCTCCATGCCATTCCCACGGGGACGGTAGTATACCCTCCCGGCGAGATTTTCGGGCAGATAGTCCTCTTCAACGAAGTGTCCGGGATAGTCGTGCGGGTATTTGTACGCCTTCCCGTAACCCAGCCTTTTCATGAGTTTGGTCGGTGCATTCCTCAGGTGAAGGGGAACCGGGAGTGCTTCCTTCTCACGGACGTCTCGCATCATCTCTTCATAGGCCAGATAGACAGCATTACTCTTCGGTGCAGAGGCGAGATAGATTGCGGTGTGGGCAAGTGCTAGGTCTCCCTCAGGGGAACCGAGGAACCGAAAGGCTTCGGTGGCAGCTACCGCGATCTCGAGGGCCCGAGGATCAGCGTTCCCGATATCTTCAGAGGCGAACCGTACCATCCTCCGAGCGATGTAAAGGGGATCCTCCCCCCCTTCCAGCATCCGCCCCAACCAGTAGAGTGCTGCATCGGGGTCTCCCCCCCGAAGGCTCTTGTGAAATGCAGATATCAGATTGTAATGCTCGTCTCCCGCCTTATCGTATAAAAGGGATTTTTTTCCCAGCACCTCTTTCAGGATTTCTGGCGATAGACGTCTTCGACGCTGATTATCCGGTGGGGTCAACACAACCGCAAGTTCGAGTGCATTCAACCCAACTCTGGCATCTCCATTAGCAAAAATCGCAATATCTTCAAAGACTTGGTTCGGCACGTCCACCTTGAACTCGGCTAGTCCTCCATCACGGAGAGACAGGGCCCGCCTGAGTACCTTCAGCGTCTCTTCTTTCTCCAAGGGCTTCAACACAAAGACCCTAGCCCGGGACAACAATGGAGAGATCACCTCAAATGACGGATTCTCGGTCGTGGCCCCAATCAGGATCACGGTCCCCCTTTCCACATGAGGGAGGAAGGCATCCTGTTGGGCCTTGTTGAAACGGTGGATTTCGTCAACAAACAAAACCGTTCGCCGCCCGTAGTACTTCTGCTGCCGTCTCGCCTCTGCAACCACATCACGGATCTCTTTAACACCCGAGAGAACCGCGCTAAATGTGATGAAATAACAATCAGAGTTGTCAGCGAGAATGCGAGCGAGGGTGGTCTTTCCGCTTCCAGGGGGGCCCCAGAGTATCATCGAGCAAATCTCACCCTTATCGATTATCTCTCTGAGCACCTTTCCCTTCCCCAAAAGGTGTTGTTGCCCCACGAAGTCACGAAGTGCTTTCGGTCGAATCCGTTCAGCCAGAGGTACCCCTCCACCAGGCAGCACACCCCTCCCGGAATTGAAGAGATCCCCCGCAGGTTGCTTTCCTCTGACTTTCAAAATCACCTCTCCCTCTTGCTCTGTTTCAGAACGGATACCATTTGCCCATGGATTAGCCCATTTGTGGCGAGTACCTCTCCGGAATCTATTCTCAAAGGCCCGTTCTCAAAATCGCTCACCCGGCCCCCGGCCTCCTTCACAATGACAACCCCGGCTGCAAGGTCCCATGGGCGAAGCTTCATTTCCCAAAAACCATCGAATCGTCCAGTAGCGACGTAACAGAGGTCCAGCGCAGCCGATCCGTCTCTGCGGATTCCCTGTGATGTGAGGGCAAACCTGGTGAAGTACTCTAGGTTGTCCCGGCTTTCCCGGATGTCGTATGGGAAACCGGTTGCGAGGAGACTTTGGCCGAGTTGCTGAGTTCTAGAAACGGAGATCTTCTTGCCATTGAGGGAAGCCCCGTTTCCTTTGATTGCGTGATAAATCTCATCCCCTATCGGGTCGTAGACCACCCCGAGCACGATCTGCCCATCCACCTCCAAACCGATCGACACACTGAAGCATGGATAACCGTGGACGTAGTTGGTTGTCCCATCGAGGGGATCGATATACCATTTGAATGGACTCCCCTGGTGAACACGGTGTTCACTCTCCTCTGCAACAATCCGATGAGTGGGGAATCTCTCGAGAATACGGCAGGTGATAAGTTCCTCACACATTCGGTCAACTTGCGTCACAAGGTCGACAGCCCCTTTATGTTCTACCTTCTTCGCCAGCCCAAGATGCTTCTTCTGAATCATCCCCGCCTCCCGAGCGAGGGAGACCGCAAAATCGCTGATCAAATCAAAGTCACAGTTGTGCCGTTTTTCTACATCCATCTCCCTTTATGCCACCTTACGAACATCCCGCCGCCAGAGCGACCCATCTCCGTCGGTGACCTTTTCGGCCATGGCCCGTCTCATTGGATCGTGGTCTTCACAGCCCCAGCAGACGTCTCATGGTGTCGCCCAGAATCTTTTTCACTGGAGACTCACCGAGGCCCGCATCCCTTATGTCGGTGAGATATCGCTCCGGCTTGATGAGTGGATAGTCAGTCCCAAAAACGATGCGTTCAGGACCAATGATTTGGCAGGCCAGTCGGTAGATATCTTTTCGGTAGAGAAAAGGGCTTGCTGCCGTATCGTAGTACACGCGCTGCGTCACCCGAGCCACAGATGGCATCATTTCGTAAAAGACCAGCCCCCCACCCCAGTGTGCAAGAATGATAACCATATCAGGGAAGGAGGAAACGAACTGATAGATCTCTCTCAGGTCCGTATCTCCTTTTCCAGGATAGGAGTGCCCAACCCTTTCGTTAGCATGGAACAGCATAGGAATTCCGAGATCAACGATGACCTTACAGACCGGCTCCATCCCGGCAAGATCCTGCTCCGTCATCCCTCTTGTATAAAAACCAAGCTCGCCCACTCCTCGGAGGCCCCCAGCAATGCAGCGATCAATCTCTTTAGAGGCTTTACCCGGCTCATCGAGGAAGACCGAACAGAAACCAACAAGACGGCTCGGAAAGAGCTCGACAGCTTCAAGAATCGCGTCGTTCCCCATGACACACAGGTCATGGCTTTGCCATGGAAAACCACAGATCACCGCGAGATCGACCCCCCCGTCGTCCATCGCTGCGATAAGCGAATCCGGCCCGACCATCGGAGCCCTCTCATCCCCGTATATCTCACGAAAGGCTGGGTCCTTCTCGCAGTATTTCTGCCGATTCTGCAAGATCTCGCGCGGGAAGATGTGAGTATGACAGTCTATGATCATTCCCTTCTGCCTCATCCAACCTTAAGTCGACTCAAATAGGCTTACATCCCCTTTACCCCGTCGAAGCACTCGTGGCTCCTCATTCGTCAGATCGATAACGCTTGAGTGCTCTGCCACAATGATGCCTCCGTCTATCACCAGTTTCAGCTGTTTGCCAAACTTCTCCTCGATGTCGGCTGGATCGCTATATAGCTCCTCGTTGGGCTTGTACACACTTGTGCTGATGATCGGATGGCCTAGCCGTTCAACGATACTGAGACATATCCGGTTGTCGGGAACTCGAATTCCCACGGTCTTCTGTTTGGTCATGGCGAACTTCGGCACGAGCTTTGTCGCCTCAAGGATAAAAGTGTAAGGCCCAGGGAGAAGTCGTTTCATCGTCTTGTAGGCATAGTTGGATACCTGCGCGTATTGACTGATATCGGTGAGACCCGAGCAAATAAAGCTCAAGGGTTTCATTCTATCATGCTTTCTTAGCCGATAGATCTTCTCAATCGCCTCATTTTTGAACAGATCACATCCGATTCCGTAGATCGTGTCTGTGGGATAGCCGATCAGTCCTCCCTCCTTGAGAGCTTCCACAACTTTCACGATGAGTCGCTGCTGTGGGTTGTTTGAATTGATGCTGATAATCATACGTCTTGCCCTCCCCATTGCTGGCTGTCAGTTTTTCCGTTTGTCTCTCAGCCCCATCTGCTCTTGAAAGGAGCCATTCTAATTATAGGAACTACCAGGCGGTTATCAAGCACAACCTAGCATCACGGCCCAAAAGTAATCTATGAAAATCACACTATCGATTGCATGGTTTGAGATGTCAAGATTTCAAGTCCGAAGCGCGACCGTAGCATCCCAATAGCGGGATCAAATCGTCCTGTAGGCCTTTGCCAGCCAGGTCTTGAATCCAAGTTTATTCCAAAAAGCTGCGGCCCCTTTATTTTCAAATTGGTAGAACAGCTCAACATGTCCGACACCCCAGCTTTTGAACCACGCCAGGAGTTCTTCGCACAAGGCGGTTCCAATTCCCGAATGTCGCCTCCTTCCTCTGACGAATACGTTTTCAATGTAGCCCACTGTCTTTGGGACGACAACGGATGGACTTTCATTGATGCGGCCCATAGCAAAACCAACGAGTCCCATGTCACATTCCGCAACAAAGACAGCATGTTTCCGGTCGTCGAGGGCCCGTCGGAGATACCCCTTGTATTTCTTTCCAGCGTCTGGTGAAAGTTTGTAAAATCCATCCATAGGCCTGACATGGTGAGCCAATTCCAACCACAGGCCGGCAACCTCTTCGAGGTCCGCGTGCGTCCACCCTCTGATCTTGATCTTATCCATCGTCTTGTTTCGCACCAATTCTCCCTATCATCATATTATCAGGGTGTTTGATCTTTTTGAAGACTCGCCTCTTTGGGAGTTTCCTCAGTCCATCCCGGAGAGAAGTCTCTGGTGAAAAGGAAACTAAGAATGTGTTTTGTGGAAACAAGGGAGAGGATGGCTTTGTTAGGAAAATAAGACTGTCCACTTCCAGAGCCCTGAAAGCTAAAAACCGTGGACCCTTTTCATGCTGCGTCAGCGTAGGCAACTCGATACAAGAACAACCGTCTCGTTCCGCCACCGGGTTATAACGCCGTCAGTGCCTCTTCGACAAACTCTCTGAGATCGTCATCCTTGGTTGTCATCGCGAGGATCTCGAGTTTTGATCTGAACCCCTGTTTCTCGATGGCAGTTCTTGTTTCATATTGCCCCCTGAGTAGTCCAATGGTCTCCCGAACGACAGCTGGGTCGTCGTAGTCGAGTAGGAGAGAAAGGGTGCTCCAATCGTCCGGAAGACCGTATTCTTCAAGATAGGTCCTGACGGCCTCGGCAAATAGGACAGACCCGTGAGACTCGTAAACAGCGCTGTGGGCAGCCTTGTGTTTGTCTGAACCCTTCTTCCCCGTAAACAGCTTTTCTGCTTCCTTTCGATACTGCTTCTGTAACCAGCTGGACTGAGCAGTTCTTCCCCGTCCTTCTGACCGATCACGGGGGGCATGGAAGCTCCGATCCTTTCGCCGGTCTATCTCCCTCCAACTCGGCCGATCTCCATCGTCGTAGTCCCGACCCATTCCGCTCTCTTCCCCATATTCAGAGTACTTGAGCGATAACCGTTGACAGCCCAGGAGCCTTTCGCTTCTGAATTAACGCTGTAAAAGGTTTCTATCATGATGCCCCAAATAGCGTCCGAAGTCAACCGGGGCACAGCGTGGCATTCCACCCGGTTCCCAGACTTTTGGTCCTCCTCTAACGGGGAGACTTGAGTCCCTCTCGCCCGATCCATCACCTTTTTTTTGCCAGTAAACCCGAGACGAGATCCGGCGCAGGCGAAACGTTTTGGGATCGCCGGGAAGGAGACTTAGATTCATCAAAAACATTTGGGAAAGGCGAAAAGGGATTTCGGCACTTACGAAAAAGTTATATATTAATGATTCAAATTACTTATGTATATATCCTTAAAATTCTTCTGAAGAAATTCCACATCGTATTTATTGTTGATATAACAAAGCCAGGGTGATAGAAGTTGGGCGCAAAGGAGTCGGTTATGGGAGATGTCAACCAACTGAATTTTGTTCGGACCCATATCGATAGATTCGAGGAACCATATTTGGAGATAGGCACGAGATACGGACCGACTCAAGAAATGCGAGCCCTGTTCCCAGATTCCGACTATGTCGGTGTCGATATGGAGCACGGGGCCGGAGTCGATATTGTCTTGGACTTAACGGAGAGTTTTGCCGTCATCGACAGCGCTTTGGGGGGCAAAAGGTTCAACACGATATTCTGTCTAAGTGTACTCGAACACTGTAAGAACCCGTTCCTCATGTGTGAGAATATCACAAAGTTACTGAACAACAATGGTGTTGTCTACGTTTCTGTCCCATTTTCTTGGCAGTTCCACGCGTTTCCCTCCGATTACTGGCGCTTTACTCCAGAGGGATTAAGAACCCTTTTTCCCCAATTGGTATTTGATTCCGAAATCGATAACATGTCGACATCTGAAATCGGGGATATAAGAAAAATCGACATCAACCTCTGCCGCATCAACTTCAGTGTCTCCGAGTCCTTAGCCCAAAAAAGATACGGGATGGCCGCCACCATTGCCATACTAAAGCTCTTTAGGCGGTTAGGCATCGCGTCGTGGCTCCTCAGATATCGATACCTCTATCCTCCCGTCATGATAAACATGGTGGGCAGAAAAGCCTAAAAATCCCTTTTCAGGAGCCCTTCAGAGGCACCGTGTCTCCATTTGCTCTGTCTCTTGTTTCGCCCTGGACTTCGGACTCCCCTCTTTTGCTTCGGTTTAGATGAGCGGCGACAGGCGGCGCCTTTGAGTTCTCCTTTTCAATCCGATTGTGCTATAGTAGGATATAGCGAAAACCAGGAGGCAGTCCATGGAAGCGGTGTGTTACACCCTTGAAGGTGCTCTTGAGAAGGCCATCGAACAGGAACAACACAGTTTTGAAATGTACCGACAGGCCCTAAAGATCGTCAAAGACAAACATGCACAGATGGTTCTGAAGGAGATGGCTCTTGAAGAGCTGCAGCACAAACACACCCTCGAGAAAGCTCTGATCGGTGAAATTGTGGCGCTTCACGACGAAGGGGAATCGACTGGTTCACCCATGAATCTCGGTTATCTCTTGCAGGAAAAACCCCTAGATGAGAATTCTAGCCCTCAGGATGTCATGGTCTATGCGATCCACGATGAAAAACGATCTGTGGATTTTTACAAGCAAATGGCCAGCCAATGTGCGGGGGCACCCATGGAGAAAATCTTTTCCAAACTTGGTGGAGAAGAATCGACACATCTCGCACGACTTGAAGAAACGTACGAAAAACTGTATATGAGCCAAATGTAGTCTGAAAGGGTGTCGCCCCAGTCCTTCTGTATTTCCATAACATCAATTGATTGTCATTGTTCTCGGTGTGGGACAAGGTCCAGTTGAACCGTCTGGGCCGGGGCGTTTGAATAACCGATGAGTGAAAGGGCTCGAACCAGGGGTTCAGGCGAGATACAGGAGAGACCCGATGAAAAGGTATGTGATCATTGGAAATGGTGTTGCAGGGACAACTGCGGCGGAGAATATCCGTGAACGAGACAACAATGGCATAATCGATATCTTCACCGACGAACCAACCCTTTTTTACACTCGAATCCGCCTGCCCGAATTCATTGCCGGAGAGGTTCAGAAAGAGAACCTCCTGATTCGGAAACCCGATTGGTATCGGCAAAAAGACCTCACGGTCCATCTCGAGGAATCGGTTATACATATCGAAAGACAGAACAAAGAGATCCACACCGAAAAGGGAGCCACCTATTCCTACGATTGCCTCCTGTTGGCAACCGGAGGCCATTCCTTCGTTCCTCCAATAAAAGGGGTGAACAAAAAGGGCGTCTTCACCTTGAGATCTCTCCAGGACGCCGAGTCCATCAGGGATTATGCTGGGAATGCGAAAAAGGTTATTCTCATTGGGGGCGGCGTCCTGGGCCTCGAAGCTGGAAACGGTTTACGTCGGCTGGGCTTGGAAGTGGCTGTTGTAGAGTTCTTCCCACGCCTCCTCCCTCGCCAGATGGACGTCCCCGGCGCAGAACTCCTCAAGAAACAGATGGAAACCATGGGGTTCACCTTCCATTTGGGGGCTAAGTCGGAGGAAATCTTAGGAGACCAGACAGCTGATGGGCTGCGCCTCGAGAGTGGACAGGCCCTCCCTTGTGATATGGTGCTAATTTCGGCAGGCGTTCGCCCCAATCTTGATCTTGCGAAAGAGCTCGGCCTTGAGATCGACAAGGGCGTTGTGGTAAATGATCGGCTCGAGACCCGGATTCCTGACATCTATGGGGCCGGAGATCTTATTCAACATCGAGAAACCTTCTATGGCATCTGGCCTGCCTCAGAGAAACAGGGGGAGATTGCAGGCACCAATATGGCCGGGGGAGATGCCCTTTACGAAGGAACGGTCATGTCTAACCGCCTCAAGGTTGTCGGCATCGATCTGGTTTCCTCCGGCGATATTGATGTAGATGGAAAACTGGAGGCTCTTGTGGACAAGGACGACAAGAGATTCATCTATCGAAAACTCGTCCTCAAGGATGATAACATTGTCGGGTGCATTCTTTTCGGCGATATTTCAGGCAATCGTGAGATACTCGACGCCATTGAAAAAAAGAAAAATGTGAGACCTTACAAAGGTGAATTACTTGCCAAAGGGTTTGACTTCAGAAAACTAAAGAGCTGAGGAGGGAGCGATGGAACAGTGGGAGTGCGGTGTTTGCGGTTATGTCTATGATCCAGAAAAGGGGGATCCAGGCAATGGAGTCGACCCAGGAACACCTTTTGAAAAGATACCCGGCGACTGGCTCTGCCCTGTATGCGGTGCCGCCAAAGATCAGTTTGAAAAGGTGTGAGGACAGGGACTTTCTTCGGCCCAACCGGCCGGTCAGCGTCACGGTGAGATTATCGAGCAGCCGAGTTTTGCTCAGCCAGCGGATTTCTCTCTCTGCTCGTAAACGGAAAGTTACGTTCTTCCCACTCCCTCAATCTGGAATGGAGCGAAGGCCCCGAATTCCCTCAATCGTCCGATTTTGTCTGCTCACATCTTTGAGAAATCATATGTCGAGTCTATCCAAATCCCAGGCGTGAGCCGTCTGTTGGCCTACTGATCACACGAATGCCGACTGAGGGCTGGCACATTGCTTTCAGGTCAGGGATACTCTCTATTCTGAAACCGCGGACACCAGGGGAGATGGTCATGGAATCGACCGAGAGAATGGACTACTATCAGATCGAGTCGATGCTCACCAAAGAGGAGAGACTCTTCCGGGACAGGGTTCGAAAGTTCGTGGACAGAGACTGCCTGCCCATCATTTCGGACCACTTCGACAAAGGGGTCTTTCCCATGCATCTCGTCCCAAAGATGGCGAAACTCGGTCTCTTTGGCCTCCATGTCGATGGATATGGGTGCCGTCGAAAGAGCCATACAGTGTACGGCCTAGTATGTCAGGAGCTCGGCCGGTGCGATAGCGGCCTGAGGGCCCTCTTTTCAGTTCAGAACTCCTTGACCATGCTTCCCATTTATAGGTTCGGTTCTGAGAAACAGCGAAAAACCTGGCTCTCTAAGATGGCTCGGGGGAAGGTCATTGGCTGTTTTGGTCTCTCCGAACCCGATTTCGGATCGAACCCCGCTGGCATGAAGACCCGGGCCGATCGCCGTGGAAATTCGTACCTGCTCAATGGGACTAAGATGTGGATCACCAACGGCACAATCGCCGACGTGGCGGTCGTTTGGGCCAAAACCGATCACGAAATCAGAGGGTTCTTGGTGGAGTCGGGAACGCCCGGGTTTGAGGCCAAAGAGATACGAAGGAAATTCTCGTATCGGACTTCTCCGACCTCCCTATTGGTCTTCAACGACTGTGAAATTCCAGCTGAGAACATACTTCCAAAAGGGAGGGGGCTCAAATCGATCCTCTCGTGCCTCAACTCTGCTCGCCATGGGGTCGCCTGCGGCGCCCTGGGGTCTGCGATGGCGTGCTATCAGACGGCATTGAATTTTGCCTGTGAGAGAGAGGTGTTTGAAAAACCCATCGCGTCCTATCAACTCGTCCAGGATCGGTTGGTTCGAATGGGTATCGAGATTGCCAAAGGTCAACTTCTTACTTACCACCTTGGCAGGCTTCTCGATCAAGACAGAGCGACCCACATTCAGATTTCCATGGCCAAGCTGAATAATGTGCGGGAGGCGATGAAAATTGCCCGCATGGCCAGGGACATACTTGGGGCACGGGGAATTCTGGCCGACCATCACGTGATCCGTCATCTCTGCGATCTTGAGGCCATCAGCACCTTGGAGGGGACAGAAAACATACAAACGTTGATCCTCGGGCAGGATATTACTGGAATCTCAGCATTTCGCTAGATATCTATCCACGCCGTGGCAAAGCGCTTTCTGACGCTGGAGACATCGCGATGCATATCAAAAGAGTCGATCTATTTCCGGACAAATACCCCACTACGGCGTACTATCCTTTCAACCTAGAGGTGTTCCATAAAACCCACTCCATCCCCCTGTCATCAGCGGTATCCTTTTTTGTTGGGGAAAATGGCACCGGGAAATCGACACTCTTAGAAGCCATGTCTTACAGATGCCAAATCCACATATGGCGAGGTGTCGAGAGGAGACGGATAGAGATTAACCCCTACGAGAAGGGACTACACGAGTTCATGGATGTCGAATGGACCAATGGCGTCGTGCCAGGATCATTTTTTGCATCCGAGACATTTCGGCATTTCGCCGAGAGCCTCGATGAATGGGCAACGGCAGATTCAGGAGTGCTCAGATACTTCGGCGGGAAATCTCTGGTCACCCAATCCCACGGCCAGTCCCTCCTATCCTTTTTCAAGGCCCGTTACAAGATCAAGGGGCTCTACCTTCTCGATGAACCGGAGACTGCCCTTTCACCGAAGAGTCAGTTGGGGCTGCTCAGATTGCTTCAGGAAATGAGCCGAGCCGGGCACGCACAGTTTATCGTTGCCACCCATTCACCCATCCTCCTCGCATGTCCTGGATCGAGAATCTACAGCTTTGATCATGGTCCGATCAAGGCGATCGGCTACGAGGAGACAGAGCATTTCAGGATATACAAAGGGTTCATGGAGGACCGTCGAGGTTTTCTCAAAGAAGGCTGATCCGCCACAGTTTTGAAATCTCCTGGTCTCGTTCGACAAACTGAGGTAAGAATTGTGCCACGGGAGGAGTCTCAACGCCGGAGAGGACCGTCTTAGGCTCGCTCCTCCATGACTTGAGAGAGGTATTGTTGGAGATAGATCCGATCATATTCCGAGAGTTCTTCGAATTTGATTCCAGCCTGCATTCTTCCGCCATTCGTTCCCATAACGTACACAGCCTTCCCTCTGCAGGTTATTGCCTGTGGCCGAATAGCAATCGTCACTTCAATCCTTTCACCTGTTACGAGACCGTACATCGTTTCGATTCTTGTCCCCCCCAGGCTGAGGTCGAGAGTGGACCCGCCTTTGGGCCTCCCATAAATATCTGTAAAACAAAGAACTGGATGGGATACTCCCACTCGTGGATAGTTTCTCCTCTCCATAGCTGCCCTCTTTCAACTGGATGGTTGTGGCCCATTAAAACAGATATTGGGAGAAAGTCAAGAGAATTATGAAATGGCGGAATCTTGTCTCTTCAATCGGAGAACACCCATGGGCGAACAGGGTCCTTTCTGGCCGAAGGCACGATGGCGGTTCTGAGATTCCGCCATTTTCCGACAGCTCTCTGTCGATGAGACACAGGTCCACAGAATCTTCGAATTCCCATTACGGGGCCGGTCAATTCCGCAGGATGCGAGGCCCTTCACGAAAGGGGAACATGTATGTTATCCGATCAGATTCGGCAATTCGCCCAGAGACAACACATCGATGTATTTCGAATCACCCATCCTGGGCCTTTCAAGGGATATCCGTTCCCTGAATCGCCTCGCCGGGACCCCCATTTGACGCTTCCCAAAGCACATTCCATTATCATTGCCGGAATTTACATTGGCGGGTTTAGGCTTCCTGATTGGGACAACCCGGCCGTCGGTCGAACCAGCCACCTCTTCCTCTCGGGTTTCTTCCTCGATGTCGTAAAACCCCTGAAATCCATCGCGGGACTTCTTCATGAACAAGGGTTTTCAGCGATGGTGTGTGATGAACTCGAACCCGAGGGCTCCATCCTGCCCCTCAAACTTGCGGCTGTGAGAGCCGGGATTGGTTGGCAGGGAAAGCACACCCTTCTCATCGCACCGGACTACGGCACTTTCCTCGCTCTTGGCGGAATCGTAACCAACGCCCCCCTTCAACCGGATGGGGAGATGATCAAAGATCGGTGCGGCACATGTCGTGCCTGTCAAGAAGCATGTCCAACGGGTGCACTGGATGAACCGTACCGGCTCCGGCGCGACTCTTGTCTGTCCCATCTCATCCAGGAAGAGTCTCTGTCTCAGGACGTTTACCGCCTCATGGGAAACAGGATCGTCGATTGCGAAATCTGCCAGACCGCTTGTCCCTGGAACAAGAAACACACCGAGACGCCCCGAGAAACTGAAAGGACTCGCCTTTTCACTAAGAAGGTGGACTCTCTCGGCAAAGCCTTCAGACTCTTAAATCTGGCGAGACTGTCAGAACGGGATTATAAGAGACTGATCGGTCCGTACCGGACAGACATCCCTTATAGAATCTTCCGGCGCAACGTCATAGCTGCCCTGGGCCACTCGAAGAAACCTGAAGTCATTCCCCTTTTGCAATCCGCTACGGAAGACAGTGATCCACATGTGCGGGAGACGGCGAAAATCTCCCTGAAATCTGTGACCGGTTAAGGAAAAAGACGAAATACCTAACGGGGATTCGTGATGGCTGACCGACATAAAAGTGATGGAGCCGGCGAAGATGACAATATCCAGTTCGCGGAGTCGCTCTTCAAACCTTCTCGTATAGGTCCGAAACCATGTCCCGAAACCACGGAGGCCGGCGGGCCACCACATAGATCATAAGGGCCGCAACGATTGGGATGGGAATAAAAATATCGATCAGGGCCAAACCAATCAGCCAAACCAGATAACGGGTTCGACTCGACATTATCCCTCCTCCTCCCAAGACGAGAATATGTGCTCTCATACTAACATGATTTGGGAACCACTCGGCATTCAATTCTCCCAAAGCGGATCGGCCCATCTCGGTCCGTTACCCCCCCCCGGCCAGTTTCTCCTGTTTCAGATTCACCACGTGTAAGACCCTGTAATTGAACTTAAAAAAGAATAGAAACCACGTTTCTCAAACAGGGCAGACGAGCCCTAAAGGGAAGAATTTGGAACGATCAAAAGGGATAGAGTTTCAAGGACGAAAGGACTCGGCCATTCGGGGTGAACCGGTCACCCTTTCTGCAATGAAGAATGTCACTCAGCCTTGAGAATAGCGCTAAGGCTCCAGGTATCGAATTATGGTAAGTCAGAGTTCTTTGAGGACCTTTATACAAGACATGCCGAAAGCCCCTGTTTTGGGGCAAAGTTCTCCAGTCAGCTCTGTCAATGTGTGATGGGATACAAAACATCGTCTGTAGCACTACAGGAGTGGGATTATCTTGCGAACACACGGCCGAGATTTCCCTTGACAGCAAAAAACCAGATACCGTAGAATGGTCCCCTAAGCTTCAGAAATAGAAAATGTATTTACAGAGAAAGATGTGTGGGTCCATGTTTTCTGGGTAATTCCCAATACCAAATCAAGGAGGGATGAGCATGAGTGGATACTGGGGAAAGGTGTTGAATGTAGATTTGACGGAAGGCAAAACTTCGGTTTCTCCTTTGCCAGAGGAATGGCGCAGAGCCTACATTGGAGGCACAGGATTCGCCGCAAAGGTTCTTCATGATGAGGTCCCAGCGGGAGCTGACGCCCTGGGGCCGGACAATGTGTTTATTTTCGGTGTGGGTCCTTTCCAGGGAGGGTCCCGAGTGCTGGGCAGTGGTCGTTTTGCAGCCTGTGCCAAGTCACCGCTGACCGGAATTTTCGGGGAATCTCTCGGTGGGGGATACAATGCTGAGGAGTTTAAGAAAGCGGGTTTTGACGGCCTTGTGGTCAAGGGAAAATCTTCTAAGCCTGTCTACTTGTGGGTTCACGATGGCCAAGCGGAATTGAGAGATGCCTCTCACCTGTGGGGGAAGACCGATGCTTATGAAACCGAAGATGCCCTTAAGAAGGAATTGGGAGATAAAAAGATCCAGGTAGCGCCTATTGGGCCCGCTGCGGAGAATCTCGTTCGGTATGCAGGTCTGATTTGCAATTACGGACATGGTTGTGCGGGCCGGACTGGAATGGGCGCAGTCATGGGGTCAAAGAATCTGAAGGCCATCGCTTTCCGTGGGACCCAGACAGTCCCCATTGCCCGTCCTGAGGAATTGGACAAGCTCAAAAAGGAATTCCTTGCCATTGCTAAAGACGCAGACTTCACAAAAGCCAATAGGGAGTTAGGGCAAGCAATGGCAGTCGTCCCGCGAGAGGAAAACGGGTTACTCCCCATGAAGAATTTCATGCAAGACAGGTGGCCCGAAGGTGCACGAAAATTAGGTGCCGGAGAGGGGCAGGATTACAATCCCGTCTTAAAACCACGGCAAGATGCCTGTTCCAACTGTATCATGGGTTGTCACCGACGGGTGACGGTATCTGAGGGCAAATATGCCATGGACAGCTATGGTCCTGAATACGAAACGCTGGCAATGATTGGTTCTAGCTGCCTCATTGATAACCTTCTTGCTGTCAATAAAGCCAATGAGCTGTGCAACCGTTATGGTCTTGATACTATTGAGTTTGGTGGTGTCTGCGCCTTTGCCATGGAGGCTTACGAGGCGGGACAGATCACAAAGAATGATCTAGGCGGAATCGAACTGAGGTGGGGTGATGGAGATGCCATGCTGGCGCTCTTGGAAAAGATTGCCAAAAGAGAGGGCGACGTGCCTTGGCTCTTGGGTGAGGGTGTGAGACCTGCTGGAGAGAAACTCGGGGTTTCGGATCCTCTCCATGTCAACGGCGCGGTGGTCCCTGCCCATGACCCGAGGGCTTTTCTCTCCATGGCCGTTGAAACAGCAACCTCAATGAAAGGGGCGAGCCATCTTCATGGATTCCCGGAGGCGATCGAATTGGGGGTAACTTTCCCGGAGACCGGACACAAAGAGCTCACAGAGCCATTAGATCCACATTCCCCAACGCATAAAGGGTTGGCAGCAGTGAAATTTCAGGACCGAATGGCATGCTGCAATTCCATGGTCTTCTGCTTTTTTTACGAGTTCTCAGGCTTGGATTTCACCCGGCAGACAAATTTTCTCAATGCTATCGCGGGATGGGATTTGACCCCTCAGGACCTGCTAAAATCCGGTGAACGTATTGTCAATTTGATGCATATGTTCAACCTCAAACAAGGTCTGGAACCGTTGCGGGATTACCGGCTTCCGAGACGCTTTATGACGCCCCACGCCGAAGGCGGAGCCGCCAGTGTGAACATGCCATTTGACGATATGGTGAACGAATACTATTCGGTGAGAGATTGGCCAAAAGGCGTACCCAGTCGAGACAAACTGAAAGAGCTGGGTCTTGAATTCTGTCTCTGATGGAGGCCAGTAAACAGGAGGGCGATAGACTTACGCCAGTCGAAGGTATCACGTAAACCGGGTAAATGAGATGGCTGTCAGAGTCAGGTTCTTCGCAAATGTTAAGCAGATAATGGGAAAAGAAGAAGTAACGTTAAATCTGACTCCTTCGAAGCGTTACAGGATGAAGGACATTTTGAGAGAAATTGCACGATCTGAAAACAAAGACCTATCTAAGGTGCTTGTCGAAGGGCAAGGAAGATCCCGAGGCACGGTTAGAATTGTTCTGAACGGAAAGGTAGTTCATTCTCTCGACGGGCTGGAGACAACGATCAAAGATGGAGACCAGATTGCGATCTTCCCATTGCTAGCGGGAGGGCAGAAGAGTTATTGTCCAAACCGGACGGGCTTAGATCGATTAGAAAGTCATTAGTTGATACCTGTCATTGCAACTATGGAACCGGCTGAATCACAGGGATTTCGGGTGCGATCCCACATGTATTCCCTTGATTGGGGTTTGGGACACTGGGGCATAGGGCTTTCCTTGGCCTGGAGCATTGGGCGGTGCGGTCACAGACTGGCGGAACCCCTGAACCTACACGATCGCAATCTATCGTTTCCTCTAAAGGGAGTCCATAATAGTCGACGGGCGCGACCAGCTAACCTCCAAAGAGGGAACCTCCGATCAGAACGCGCAAGGATAGGCCGGAAATACCTCGATCTATGCGTCCGGCCGAGGAAAGTCGGGTCTTGATATCTGAAGTTCTTGCAAGGTGAAAGGGGTGGTATCGAGGCTACCCTGGTTCCACGGCTTATACAGGGGAGACAGCCATGCTTGTTGGAATCCCAACAGAGATAAAGAACCAAGAATACCGGGTAGGTATTGTTCCGGCAGGGGTCAAGGCTCTAGTCAATCGGAATCATAAGGTCATCATTCAGAAAGGAGCCGGATTAGGGAGCGGGATTGCTGATGAAGAGTATAGGGCCGCTGGTGCAAAAATCTTAGGCAGCGCACGGACGATATATGACGACGCTGAAATGATTATGAAGGTCAAAGAACCCCTGCCTGAGGAATATGACCTCCTCCATGAGGACCAGATACTGTATACCTATCTCCATCTTGCGCCGGCACCAGAACTGACCAGGACTCTTCTCGAAAAAAAAATCGTTGGCATTGCCTATGAAACCATTCAGTTGGAAAATCAATCACTTCCCCTTTTGACGCCTATGAGTGAAATTGCTGGGCGCATGTCCATACAGGTCGGCGCTTACAACCTGCAGAAAGAACGCGGGGGGCGGGGTGTGCTTCTGGGAGGGGTACCCGGAGTCGCCCCTGGCAATGTGGCTATTCTCGGGGGGGGAACAGTGGGAACGAACGCAGCGAAAGTGGCTGCGGGAATTGGCGCCAGGGTCACGATACTCGACGTCAGCCTGGAGAGACTGAGATACCTGGACGATATTTTTGGGAGAAGAATCGTTACCCTCATGTCGGATAGAGATAATATCGAGCAAGCGGTCACTAACGCGGATTTAGTCGTCGGAGCCGTCTTAATTCCTGCAGCTCGAGCGCCACGGTTGGTTAGTCGCGAGATGCTCTCAGGCATGAAGAAGGGTGCCGTCATCGTGGATGTGGCAGTAGATCAGGGAGGCTGCATCGAAACCATCCACCCCACCTTCCATGACAACCCGACATATGAGGTCGACGGAATCATTCATTATGGTGTCGCCAACATGCCAGGGGCTGTAGCAAGAACGTCGACCTTTGCTTTGACCAACACGACCCTTCCCTATGCGCTAGAAATCGCCACGAAAGGATGGAGGGAGGCGGCGAAAAGCGACAACAGCCTCATGAAGGGCCTGAATGTGGTCAAGGGAAAGCTGATTTGCCACCCAGTGGGCGAAGCCGTAGGAATCGCCTGTGCTCCTGTAGAAACCGTCCTCCATTGACCGGCCTTCTTCCGTCAGACAAGGGAAAGGCCCGAATACAGTGGCGACCACGCCCCGCCGGTTTCCAAGGAAACAGGCCTTTAGACCGTCACAGTTAGCGATCATCTCCCGCCGGTTCTGACACGTAGCGATCTTCTCTCCTAAGTCTATTCGGTTTTCAAGCCGCTGAATTACTGCGCACATTGCGCCGTCCCGGTTCGGCTTGGGATCCATACCAGACTCTTGATAATTCGGATCAAGGTCAGATAAGTTCTACTGGTTACTTGTCTAATCATCGAGTGACGATTGTCAGCGGCGATGACTTGTCATCAAGGATAACAGGCCAACGGGGGGATACCTTCTTTTGTTTTCATAGAGATTCTAACGGCTTTCAGAGGAACCACTCAAGTCTGGCGGATGATTGAGTGACGTAGATCGGTCCTATGCGTTCTCATCGGGCGGGAGGACAAAATCGGAACGAAGGGGATATTCATGGATGAAGAAGTAAAGAAGGTGCTCATCGATATTGTCGGTCAGAGCAACTACACGGAAAGCCTCATCGACATGGTCTCCTATTCTTACGACGCCTCAGAGCATAGTTCCAGACCCTCCTGCGCGGTTTGGGCTGAGACAACTGAACAGGTCTCTGAAATCCTAAAGGTTGCCAACAACGAAACAATTCCGGTCATTCCGCGGGGAGCAGGGACAAGCCTTTCCGGCGGTGCAGTTCCGAGCGAAGGGGGCATCGTATTAGACCTCAATCGTATGAACAAAATCCTGGAGGTAAGCATTGGGGATCGCCTCGCCATTGTCCAGCCGGGAGTGGTGTATGAAGATCTAGAAAGAGCTCTCGCGCCACACGGGTTTTTCTTCCCCCCCGACCCGTCTAGTGGAAAGGCCGCCACGCTTGGAGGCAACGTCGCGACCAACGCCGGCGGGCTCAAGGGGGCCAAGTATGGTACGACTCGCGATTATGTTCTGGGTCTCGAGGTTGTCCTCCCTGACGGCCGCATCATGAAGACCGGTTCCAAGACCATGAAGAGCGTATCCGGTTATGATCTGACTAGGCTCTTGGTTGGCTCAGAGGGAACCCTGGCGGTCATTACAGAAATTACCCTGAGGATTAACCCGAAACCCACGGCGACCAGTACGGCTGTGGCCACTTTCGATAACCTGCAAGACGCCGGTCAGGCCATCAGTCAGACCATGCACAGTGGCATCGTCCCGAGCGTTCTGGAGATTCTCGGCCGACATACCATTCTAGCCATAAACCAGAATACGGAACTGAACCTTCCCGAGGTCGATGCTATGATCCTCGTCGAGACAGATGGCTACACCCAGGAGGAAACAGATCACCAGATGCAGAAGGTCCTTGAGGTCTTCAAGAGGAATTCTCCCAAAGAGATCAAACAGGCCAAAACTGAGGCAGAGACGATTGAACTCTGGGCAGCCCGAAAATCCGCGTATGCCGTCTTGGCCAGGATCAAAACTCACTTCGTCCTTGAAGATGTGACTGTCCCCATGTCCCGGATCACCGATCTTCTCCAAGGGATTGAAGCCATCGCGAAGAAACACCAGATCCAGATTGCCACTTTCGGTCATGCGGGAGACGGTAACCTTCATCCCCAAATCCTATACGACGGATATGATCCGGACGAAGTCAAAAGGATGGAAGCCGCGAGTGCCGCGCTGTTTCGTTTGGCCATTGATCTAGAGGGAACACTTACCGGTGAACACGGTATCGGTTTGTCCAAGGCACCTTACATGACGATGGAGCATGACCCAGTTGCCATGGATATGATGCGGGGCATCAAGAGGACATTTGATCCCAACAACATCCTCAACCCTGGCAAGATGGCATTGGAGGTTTAGGATGGAAGCCAAGTACGATTTTGAGAGAAAATACCGCGAACAGATCCTGCAGTGCTCTCGATGCGGATTTTGCCAGGCGGTCTGTCCTGTTTTTGGAGCGACTCTTCGCCCTTCCTATAATGCCCGGGGAAAAATGCTGCTTCTGAAGGAGGTTATGGACGGCAAAATCGAGCTTAATGATGAATTGATTGAAACCCTCTTTCAGTGTACCACCTGCGCCAACTGCGTAGAAAACTGCCCCTCTGGCGTAGAAGTACCCGAAATTATCAAGCAGGTCAGAAAAGACATGGTCCACATCGGTTCCTGCCATCCCGCCTTCACAGGGATGAATCAGGTGCTCCATAAATACACCAACATCTACGCTGAGGATGAACAGGTGGATTTTGGAAGGGAAAGAAACAAAAAGGCCGACTACGTGTATTTTGTCGGATGTGTTGGTTCCTACAGGGAGGATGAATCCACTTTAGCCACCCTCGACTTCTTGGACCGTCTCAATGTGAATTACACCCTGATCGATGAGGTCTGCTGCAGCGGTGTGCTCGAAGACGTCGGCTACCAGATCAACGAAGACCTCGTTCGAAGAAACATCGACTCCATAATGGCAACAGGAGCAAAGACGGTCGTTACAGGGTGTCCCTACTGCTTCCGGACTTTCAACCATAAAACACAGTATACCCGACTCAGGGAAAAGGGTGTGACAGTTATTCACATGAGTCAGTTGATAAGGGACTTTGACCTGAGCGTGACGACCGACAAACGGGTCACGTACCATGATCCGTGCGATTTGGGAAGACACTGCGGAGTCTACGAAGAACCTCGTGATACCATTCGGAAGATCGCTTCAGACTTTGTTGAGATGCCCCATCACCATGTTGATTCTCTTTGTTGCGGGGCCGGTGGCGGCGTCCGCGGTGCCTTTGCAAAAAACTCCATTGCCATGGCCCGCCGCCGACTCCGAGAAGCTGAGGAAATCAATGCCGAGGTGGTCCTCACCGAATGTAATTCCTGTGTCCATAACCTATCCAATGCCAAATTGCGAAGACAGAGATTTGAGATCTACAACATCACGGCATTTATCAATGAGTTGATGGCGGAGAAGGATTAGATAAAGAGGCCACGAGGCCATTCTGCGAGTCGAGTTGACCGTCTCCGCACTTGTTGAAATAAGCAGAGGAGGAGAGCACATGGAGATCGAGGGATACAACCTACCGGATGACCTGTATTACGAGAAGAACCATTTTTGGGCTCGAGTTGAGGATGATCTCGTGGTCATGGGGATGAACGACTATGCTCAGAAGATGGCCGGTGAAATAGTTTACGTAGGCCTTCCCCCGGAAGGGAAAAAGCTGACCCAAGGAAAGAGCTTCACCAAAGTTGAATCGGGAAAATGGCTGGGTAAGGTATTTGCGGTCGTAACCGGTGAATTAGCAGAGGTGAACGAAGAGCTGGAAGAGGATGCCTCGCTGATCAATCAAGACCCCTACGGGAGGGGCTGGATGTTCAAGATCAGACCCGAAGACAGGGACGAATTGAAAAACCTCATGAGAGGTCCTGATGAGATAAAAGAGTGGTTGAAAGCAGAGATTGCCGAACACGGAACCCCTTCATAGACAGAGTTGCCAAGTTGACCCTGAATCGGCGCACCTTGTTTCAGTCCAGCAGCAGTACATCGCTTTTCCGACATAACGGTTTTGTCCTGACAGATATCATCTTGTCCAGGCCTGAGGTCCTGAAGCAGAATTCTCGCGGAGGAAGAACATGGTAATCGGTCAACCACTCTTCGTGACCTTCTTTATGGTCGGTGCGATTGTTTTTTTTGGCGGCCTCGCCCTGAGACTCTTTATATACTGGCACGGACAATGGGAGTTGCGGCCCCTTGTGAAGGGGGTCTTTTCTACCCTTTTTAGCGCCAGGATACTGAAGCTAATAGAGATGGTGTTCTTAGACGGCATCCTCCAGAGAAGGCTCTTCGGTCAGGACAAATTGAGGTGGCTGATGAAGGTCTTGATCATGATCGGCTACCCTGGAATCCTCATCGCAGGCCACCTCAAAGTGGAGGTGATGCCCCAGTTTGAGCAGTTTCCATACCTCGTCAGATTCTTCTACGCACCCTTTTGCGATTTCTATTACTTTCGGGACCTGGGTGGCTTGTCATTGACCCTTTCGGACACGCTCTTCGCCATATCCTTCGACCTCTTTGGGGCTATGATACTGATGGGCGAGTTCATCGCAATCTTCCGAAGATTTGTTGCAAAAGCCCTCCCTTTCAAGAGCACGATCGCGGATATCGTCGCAGTAAACCTCTTAGGCGGATGGTTTATCCTTCGTTTTTTGTGTGAGGCAACAAGCATTCTGACCTATTCTATCCCCCCTTCGGTCGCTCAATACTGGTTTGTCTCTTTCGGATTGAGCAAGGTCCTTGCCCCGCTGGAACTCCCGTGGTCGTCTCTCAACTATCCCCTATGGTCTCTATCCGGACTCTTCCTCGCAGCTCTTGTCGCTTTCATTCCTTTCAACAAGAAACTCTGGCACATTGTTACCATACCGCTGGTGATGTTCATCAAACTGATGCCCAGAAAGGCTTTCGAGAGTGGCTCACGGGCCGGTATCCCTTTATCTGTGAGAGAGCTCATTGCCCTCGATTCCTGCGTCAAATGTGGCAGTTGCGTTGACGTGTGCCCGGTGTATGTTCAGACTCAGCAGCTGGAGACAACAATGGGGGAGTTTTACACGAACCTCAAGTCCTCCATCAGGAAGGGATACGGCTTTCTGGAAATCACGACCAAACCCCCTGGGAAAAGCAAGGAGTTGTCTAAAGAGCATTCTGATCACGCTTACCTCTGCACCTTGTGCGGAAGATGCAAGGTGACATGCCCTGCCTTCATCGACACGAAGGAAGTGCGGGTTGCGGCCCGTGGATTTATGGTTGAGGAGGGGACGTATCCAGGGGCGATGGCTCGGCTGGCAGATAACTTGACGGGCGAACACAATATTATGGGCGAGCCCAGCGAGGACCGGCCGGTGTGGGTCGAGGATCTGCGTGAACCACCGGCCCATATGTATCGGAAGGAAAAAGCGAAGGTGGTCTACTTTGTGGGATGTGTCGCCTCGTACTTCCCTATGGCTCAGAAGATCCCTCAATCGTTCGTTGAAATCCTGGATCACGGAGACGTCGATTTCACGATTCTCGGTGAGGAAGAGTGGTGTTGTGGCTTTCCCCTTATCGGCGCAGGGATGAGGGCGAAGGCAAAGGAATTGATGGAGCACAATCTCAAAAAAGTCGAGGACGTAGGGGCAGACTCGGTAGTCTTTGCTTGTCCGTCGTGCTACCACACGTGGAAGGAAGAATATGCAACAAATACCACATTATTCCATGCAACCCAATTCTTGGCGAGATTGATCGAGGAAGGCAGAATCAAATTCAAAGAGTTAAACTCGAGGGTGACATACCACGATCCGTGCGATCTGGGAAGAAGTAGCAACGTCTATGACGCGCCGAGAAAGATACTGAGGAACATCCCCGGTTTAGAGTTCGTCGAACTTGACCGTAACCGGGAGGATTGCTCGTGCTGCGGTGGTGGGGGAAATCTTGAGATGGTCGACCCGAAGCTAGCCTCTGCGATTGCCAGAAGCAAGATCGAGGAGATTCAGCAGACAGGCGCCACACTGGTCGTCACCTCCTGCCAACAATGTGTACGGACCATGGGAACCTATGCCAGAAGAAACAAGGTACCCATTGAGGTCATAGATATCACCCAGCTGGTTCACAAGGCTCTGAAACGCTAGTGGGCGTCAGATCCTATCCTTATCTAGTTGATATCCCCGGGAGGGGCCAAATTCGTCCGACCACTCTCTCCATCTCACAAGGGAGGCGGAGGCATGAAGCTGTACAACCTAGGAAAGGTCCCGTGGGAAGAATCACAGCTCCTCTACCATGCCCTGGCCGCCTTGGGCCGGGAGGCCTTCTCACTGGTTTCTCCCGCCACCCCTTATGTCTGTATCGGGTTCCATCAGGATGTGGAACAGGAAGTGGACCTTGCCTATTGCAGAGCGCACGATATCCCGGTCTTTAGGCGCGAGGTAGGTGGAGGTGCTGTGTACCTTGACGGCGATCAGCTCTTCTTTCACCTGATTCTCTCCAGAGACAACCCCCTGGTCCCCAAAAACAAAGAGACTTTCTATAAAAAATTTCTCCAACCCATTATTGATGTTTACCGTCACATCGGGATCCCAGCCGAATACAAACCGGTCAATGATGTCATCGCCGGGGCACGGAAGATATCCGGCACAGGGGCAAGTGAAATCGGTGATTGCATCGTCTTTGTTGGCAATCTGATCATTGATTTTAACTATGAGACAATGTGTCGAATCCTCAATGTACCGGATGAGAAATTTCGCGACAAAGTGCATAAAACGCTAAGGGAGAACCTCACCACCATTCGTCGTGAACTGGGAGAGAAAAAGGCTGAAGAATGGGATGAAGGCCGTCTGAACGGTCTTATGGCAGCAGAGTTCCAGAAACTGCTGGGCCCTATGGAACCGTGCGACATAGACGAAGCCTTGAAGGCAAAAATGAATGAACTACAAGGTCGGATGGTGAACGAGGACTGGCTCTACAAGATACGCCGGAGGCGGGCTCCGGGACGTCAGATTAAGATTCGAGCAGGGACAAAAATGGTACACAACGTTTACAAAGCCCCTGGGGGACTGATACGGGCCGATTTTGAGGTGAGCGAGGGGAGATTCGCGAGTGTTCACCTATCCGGAGATTTTTTCTGCTTTCCAAAGGAAGCAATTGAATGGTTGGAAGTAAAGCTCGAGGGGCACCGCACAGAGGAAGCGAAAGCGTTGCTGGACAGCTTCTACGGTGACAAGATGATCGAAACACCGGGCATCAGGGTCGACGATTGGATCAGGGTATTAGGAGTCGATAGTGATTCCTAGCGGCGAGGCCTTGAATACCAGCCCAGTAAACCGGTTGCGCCGACAGACGAATCGATTCTCATCAGCCCCATCGACCCAACAGGGAGATCCATCGTCCTATTCAATGAATTGTCTCTTTACCTTGGCCAAGGCAGCCTGGAAATCACCTAAGACTTGGCAGACCCTGACTTCGCCTACCTGAGTGAGGAGATGATAGGCATCCATCATGGAGAAGCCGTGAAAAGCCTTCAGCCTGTGGATCAGATCAAAATAGGCGTGCTTAATGTTATCTGATATTGCCTGCCCGAAATGACACCCGATTGAACCGATGAATTCGTCGCCATTGATCTGCGGACACCCCACAAATTGTGCGTCCTCCCGCGAGATTACGTCTATCTTTACTGCGACCTCAGCAGAAACCTCGATGGCCACACACGAGATTTCTCCATCGCCCTGAACGGCGTGGACATCGCCCAATCCAAAGAGAGCGCCTTCGGTATTCACCGGCAGTATCAGCGTATTTCCCGAAGTGATTTCCCTGCAATCGACATTGCCGAGATGTTCTGCCCCAAATTTAAAGCTCGCGATTCGCTCCTCTTTAGGGGCCACCGAAATCGTTCCAACCAAGGGCGATACGGGAATTGCTATGTCCCCACGAGTAGTCGGAAGGTAGGCATAGTCGCCTTCTATCTTGCAAATTCTTGTATCCGGTTGCAAGTCGTCGCTCAGCTGGTAGGCGGAGGAGAGCATTCCCAATCGCGGCACATAAGATGTGCAGCCTTTGTCTGGCAGTTTTATGTCCCCTATGTGAATGGCGAGAACATCCCCCGGATGGGCACCCTTTACAAAGACCGGTCCGGTGACCGGGTTCCATCCTGGAATCACGGTGAGGCTCTCCTCAAAAGACCCAAACGTGTTCTCACGACTTTGGACCTTCTCACTGAAACAGTCGACCGTTTCAAAGACGACCTCCGCCCCGCTGGGAATCTCCCTGGCGGGTTTGACATCGGGTCCGACGAAGTAGCTCAGGTTTTCCCTTCCCAGTCTAATCATGCTCAATGCTCTCCCACGGACAAAAAAGGCCCGCCGAGGTCGTCCATTGTCATGACGGCCATCTCAAGTCGAGAACAATCCCTTTTCGGGCCTAACGGTCCTCCGGCCAACCTCACCGTTTTCCCTATTGGCTACACTCCCTTTTTATGCCGATTCCCAATGATGTCAGCCGTCAGGAACGCATCGATGACCATATCAGGTGTCACGGTGAAGGGCATGCAATGCATGGTGTCGGCTGGATCACACGCTTTCTCTGAGGCCTTCTTTAAGTCAGCCTCTGATATGTTTCCAAGCTCCGACAGGGTAACAGGCAGGCCCACTTTGACGCACCAGTCTATGAGGCCGACCGTCTCATCCATTGCTCGATTTTCCAGAATAGTCTGGGTAATCGTGCAAAAGGCAACAATCTCACCGTGGTCCTTGTTCTTGTACACTTCGGCTATAGTCGTCAAGCCGTTGTGCATCGCATGGGCTGCCGCGAGCCCAGTACTCTCGAAGCCAACCCCACTCAGGAGCTTGATCGCCTCAATGATATTCTCAACAGCCGGCGTGAGGAGACCCTTGTCGGTTGCCAGTTTGGCGGCCAGGCCGTATTTCATGAGGTGGTCAAAGCAAAGCTGGGTAAACGCCATTCCTGCCGAGGTTGAAAGCCCTCCGGCCAGCGTGTCCGATTCAGACGCCCGACACGCTTCCGCCTCAAATTTGCACGCCAGAGCATCTCCCATGCCCTTCGATATCGAGCCCGGCGGACCTTCTGCAATGATCTTCGAATCCACGATCACCACGTCCGGGTTTCTCGGATAGAGGAGGTATTCCTCAAACTCGTGCGCCTCCGTATAGACCACCGACAGGGCACTGCAATCGGCGTTAGAGGTGGCGATGGTGGGAACCGTTATAATCCTGGCATCGAGCTTATGGGCCACCGCCTTACAGGTATCGGCTGACACGCCTCCGCCCACGCCAATGACTGCATTGGTCTTAACCCTCTTACCGAGATCGACCAACCGGTTGATAGTCTTATGGGTACACATCTTGATGCTATCGTCCTCACCCACGATTTCAACCGAATGCTCGGCCAGGCTTCTCTTGATTCGGTCCCTCGTCAGGGAAAGGGCGGTCTTGCCTCCAAGAAGAAGGACTCTGTCTCCGATACGCTTGATATACTCTCCAATCTGATCGATTGCACCCGCCCCAATGACGAATCGATTGGGGGTTATGAGAACTTTGGGTTTAGGCATCTTCTTGACCTCCCATCCACGAACATGATCAGCAGGTAATTCACATATCACTTCCGAGTTGGCAAGAGCTAAAAAAAGTTGGGGCATCACGTCAAAGACGGATGCCCCAACCCCCTCTCTTTACCTCGCGGCCTTGGCCCGTCGGTAAAAGCGCATCATCTTGTGGTAATCTGGATTCTCGTTGTAGTCCTCGCAGTATTTGAGATCCTCCTCAAGGTCGTCCCACTGGAAGGAGTCGAGTTCCTTCTTCGTGAATTTGCCGAAAACCTTGGGGTCGCCCATGTTAGCCACGGGGTTGTGTGTACTGTCTGCCATAGCGACGAGATAGGCGACATCCGGTTCCTGCAGATAGGCGACAAAGTCATCGGCCAGAGCGTTAAACTTCGGATTGTTAATGACGTTCGTCAGCTCCATCCAGACGATACCGCCGCCACCCCCCTTCATCGGTCCATGCCGAGGCGTGATGGCTGTCACCTCTAACCGACCCTCACGGCGCGGTGGAGAGGCGGTATAGTTGCCACCGCAGACATAAAAATCGATCTCGCGGTTGATCAACGCGTTGTTGGCCTCGACCTCGCTCTCGGTCACGAATTTGGCGTTTTTGAACCATTTGAAGGCTATCTCCTCCACTTTCTTGAGCTCCTCGTCGGTGTGTTTCCTGAAGGGATAGACCCCAGCGGCCTGGCTCATTTGATAGAGGACCCAGTTATCCCAGTTCAGGAGAGCCCACTTCCCCTTGTTCTTGGGATCATTAAAGAGGTTCCATCCTTCCTCCTGAGCGGTTTCTTTGGAGATCCCCTTGGTGCTGATCACAAAGTTGAAGGGGCCGTACCGCTGCGGCATGCCGAGCAGGTTCCCATCCTCCGCCATGGCCCACTCGTATGGCCACTGGAACCGTGACGGAAAAAACTTGAAGTAAGGCTTGAAAGTCTCAATGTCCAGCGGTTTGATCAGGCCGTCCTTGTACATACCCCTGGACCAGACGTTATTCAGAACGAGGATATTAAACTGTCGGGTCGCCCCGGCCTTGAGCTTCATGATCGCGTCAGGGTCGTCGGTCAAGAGCTCGACGTTAATCTTACAGTCGTAACGCTTTCGGAACGGATTGAGAACGCCGTCTGCATCGTACCCGTTCCATACAAACAGGTTCAGGGTCCCACCTTTTTCCTCTTCACCGACCTGAAAGACCTCCTGGCCGCCCTCAATATCCTTGGCCGCCCAGGCCCGGCGTCCGAGGGCTATGCTCCCTAGGCCGGCCGCTCCGGCCCAGCCCACCTTTTTCAAAAAGTCTCGCCGATTCATGTCTTTACTCTTTGGCATATTCACACCTCCATTCCTTTCTGCCGGCCCATTGCCGGCACGGCAAGCGTTGCAAGCTTTCTTCCTCCATCACCTCCTTTCTCCCCAAGAAACCCGTCCAATCCTCATTGCCCATAGATCGACTTCTCTCCAACCGTGTACGGGCCAGTCAGCAAGACAGCCTCCTTCGCGGCCCACCCCAACTTGACTTTGTCTCCCTCTTTTGGTGGGCGCTCAAAATACTCGTCTTGTGTCTGTTTTACGATGATCTCCTCACCCGACTCGAGTCGCGTTCTCACTTTGACCACGTAGCCGACGTACTCCACGAATTCAACCACACCGGTCAGTTCATTGTCGACTTTCTGGCCGTCGCCCAGAATGTGAATGAGATCCGCCCGTATACTGAAACCGACGTCCCCCTTCTTTGGAAGGGACCGCGTTGTGTCGACCTTGAACGAGCCGAGGCTCGTTTTTAGGCCCACGAGACTTTTGTTCGTCGACTCGATCTCACCACGGACGACGAAATTATCCCCCACGAAAGTGGCCACAAAGAAGGTCTCCGGGCGCATGTAGATATCCTGGGGTGTCCCTATCTGTTCAACGATCCCTTCGTTCATCACCACCAGTCGGTCGCCCATGGTGAGACATTCGTCCTGATTGTGGGTCACATGGATGAAAGTGATGCCCAGCCGTCTTTGCAGATTCTTAAGTTCCCCCCTTAATTTGACTCTGAGGAGTTCATCGAGATGACCCAGGGGTTCATCGAGCAGCAGTACAGCCGGTTCTGTGACGAGCGCCCTGGCCAGTGCCACACGCTGCTGCTGCCCACCGCTCAGCTCACCTGGCCTACGGTGACCCAGGCCCTCCAACCCGACAAGTTCGAGTATTGCGTCGACCTTCTTTTTTCGGTCAGCCAGATCCATACCCCTCATCTTCAAGCCAAACTCCACATTTCCATTCACCGTCTTGTGAGGGAAGAGGGCAAAGTGCTGAAACATCATCGACGTGTCCCTTTGGCCTGGGGGAAGATCATTGACCCGCTTTCCTCTGAGATAGACATCACCGGACGTGGGTTGCCAATGCCCGGCGATCATGCGCAGGGTGGTACTCTTCCCGCACCCGCTGGGCCCCAGAAGGGTGATATACTCACCCTTCTCAACCTGCAAATTAAAGTCCTTGACCGCCGCGAGATCCCCAAAATTCTTGCAGAGGTCTTTACACTCTACGTCATTCTCAGACATTACTCATCGCCTCCTCAACAGGATACTTCTCCGTTTTAACGAATAGCTCTCAATCTCTTTCTGACCAGGCGGTCAGCCCCACCAATCCGTCAGAAAATCCACTTCGCCCCTGAAGACTCACGTACTCGCCCGCGTTATGAACCAGAAGGGAACAAACAAGGCGGCCGCCGATAGAACGTAAACAGTGGCGGACAAAGCAGGGGCCGTTGGTGAAAATCCGCCCACCATCTTCCCGTAAATGTATACGGGAAGCATTTGATCAGGCCCTTGCAGAAAAAGGGACAACTCGAAATCGCTCCAGGAAAGGAGAAATGCAAAAAGGGCTCCCGAGACGATTCCGAGCAACAGGACCGGCAAGGTCACCTCTTTGTATACCTGCCAGGTCGTGGCACCCAGATCGTAGGCCGCCTCCTCCATGGTGACGTCGTATCCGTAAACCTGGATCGCAATGACCATGGTCACGATCGGTAACATCCAGACCATATGGGAGATACCCGCCGTGATCCATGACGGGTTCACCACGAGGCCGTGTTTTGACAAGAAGTTCGTCAGAAGCAGTTGGGAAAGCCCGAGGACCAGCTGGGGAAAGAAAATCGGCAAAAGCAGAAACTTCTGGTAAATGCCGCGGCCTTTCCATTTGAATCTGGCAAACGCGAGGGCACCGAGAAACCCCAGCACAGTTGTCGGAATCATGACCGAAATAGCTGTGATCACGCTGTTCGCGACAGAATGTCTAATACCCCCGGAAAGGAACATCTCCACGTACCACCGCGTTGTGAGCTGAGCAAAAGGAAAATGAAAGTACTTGTCAGCCGAAAATGAGCTTACCAGCAGGGATAGGGCCGGAGCGTGAAGAAACACGATTACGGCCCCGACATAAACAGCCAAGAGGGGTCTATGAAAACTCAACTTATGCTTTTTCATTATCCGCCGTCTCCATTCTCAGCCGTAAGTTCGTGTCAGCTTTCTCTAGCCGAGCTTAGCCCTCGAACTGAGCAATTTATCTAGATTCACATAGCGTAAAACCACAATGATGAGGGTGAGCGTAAGGCCCAAAAGGATGACTGAAAGGGCGGAGCCCAGAGGCCAGTTCTGCTGAAAGGAGAATGCGTGGTGCATGTCGTCGGCAAATGTCGTGATCGCATTGCCACCGAGTACTTGTGCCTCCACCATCGATCCCAGAGACAGCACAAACACCAGCAGACAACCAATGAAGATACCCGCGGCAGCCATGGGAAACTCCACTTCTTTGAAAACCTGCCACCGGTTGGCTCCCAAATCGATAGCCGCTTCTACCGCCTCATCATCCACCATCCCCAACCCCAAGACCAGGGGGAACAACATAAAGGGAAAATATATATAGGTCGTGCCCATGACAATGACGGGAAAGTTGTACAGGAACTCCGTATGCCCCATCCCCGGAATCCAGTTAGTCAAAAAGTGAAGGAATCCACCCTTGAGAAGAATCAGTGTCCATCCAAAGAGCCGGATGTTAGTCGTCACAAAGATTGGCATGACCAGGAGAAGGGTGATCCATATAGACTTCTTCGTAAACACCTTTACCATGGCGTAAGCGCATGGGTAGGAGAAAATGAAGGTAAAGACTGTAGTCAGTATGGCCAACACGACCGACCATCCCAATGTGGAGTAATACTTCTCTCCAATGAAGTCCTTATAGTTGAGCAGGCTCAAGCGCTTGCTGAGTAGGAATTCGTAAGGCTCTTGGAAGGAATAGATCAAGACCAGAACGAGTGGGACAATGAAGCACAGAAGCAGGACAATCATAGACGGCAAGGCGAGCCAAAACCCTGGATTCTTCCCTTCCCTGGTTCGACGCTTGGCCTTTACCTCCGTCTCTATCCCCGTGGCTGGTACAACCGCATTTTGAATTGTCGCCTGTTCCATCACAATCCCTTTCTCTCAGTCCTCTCCTCGGCCGGGTGAAACACACTCGGTGGCCCACCGCTGACTGCCCAACAACCTCTCCGGTCGTCGAGAGCCACAGGAGCTATCTGATTATTGATTCCATGAATAGATCGCAAGCTAACTCATCGAGCGATTCAATTCGTTTAAATCAGCTCGCCCTCTACAAGCCAGTCCGATGGCTGTGTCAGGCCGGATATCACACCCCGACCGATACCGTCTCTGGAAGCGTACTTCCCCCATCGATAACAACCTGCGTTCCGGTGATATAGCTCGATTCGTCAGAGGCAAGGAACGCTGCCAGCTCACCGATTTCAAATATAGTCCCGAGTCTTCCGATCGGAACCCCACTCGAGATGCCGTCTAAGACGGTACCTGGAGCTTCCGGATTTGATTCTCTGGCGATCTGTTCTGCCATTGGGGTATGGACATATCCGGGGCAAATGGCGTTAACGGTTATTCCGTCTTTTGCCACTTCCCGGGCGAGGGCCTTGGTAAAGCCCCACAGCGCGGCCTTTGTCGTTGCGTAGGCGGTTTCTCCTCCGTCAGCCACCATGGGACCCGTCACAGAAGACATGATAACGATCTTCCCATACCGATTCTCGATCATGCTTGGCAGGACCGCTTTCGTGCAATTCCACACCCCTTTGACGTTGACATCAAAGTGGAAGTCCCTTATCTCATCGCTCATGTCGAGAAAATTGGCCAGTCGGATGACCCCCGCATTGTTGCATAGGATGTCAATCTTGCCCGCGTCTTCGATCAGCCTGTCCACTGCCTTACGACAGTCTTCGAACTTTGTCACGTCTACCCTGAACGGGACAGCCTCGTGCCCTTCTGATTCCAGCGACCGGGCGGTCTCAAATACCTTTTCCGAAATATCCCACAACGCAACCCGCGCGCCGTACTTGGCCAGGACCCGTGCGATCCCTTCCCCATTGCCCATCGCCGCTCCTGTGACGACAGCGGCCTTCCCCTCCAACTTTCCCATTCCCTACCCCTTTGGCAAACCTTCGTGATGCCACACAGTCCCTCATCGAGAAGGGCCGCATCTCGATCCCCCACCTCTTGGATCGGTCACGACCACCCCATGGCGGTCGGGCTCAAGGTGCCAAAAGTCTATACTTCCGCCCTCTCATTTGTCACCAGGTTCAGAAGCCTGGTGACGAATGAGAGAATTCACAAGAGTTTCAAATACCCTAGACGTTCTTCTCAACCTCCCTGACTGTCTCTTCCAGAACACTCATCGCTCGGTCCGTTTCCTCATCGGTGATTGTCATGGGCGGCTTGATCTTGACAACATTTCCGAAACCCGCCATGTTGCTGACTCCAAAGAAGACGCCTTTGTCGAGACATTTGCCGAATATCTCCCCAGCCCCATCGATGTACTTCTCTTTGGTCTTCTTATCTTTGACAATTTCAACCCCGATGAAGCAGCCCATAGACCTCACATCCCCCACGATCTTGCTTTCCTTTTGAAGGGCCGTGAGTCTCTCGGTCATCCGGGCGCCCTGCCGTGCGGCCTTCCCTGGCAGGTCTTCCTCGATGATGACGTCTACGGTCGCTGAACCGGCTGCACATGCAATCGGACTCCCGCCGTAGGTGAATATATGCCACTGGTCCTCTCTGGCCGCATCCTTCGGCACCAAATCGGATCTTATGCCGGTGGCACCCACAGCCATCCCTCCACCAATCGCCTTGGCGGTCGTAAAGATGTCGGGTGACACGTCGAAGTAGTCGGCGGCCCACCACTTCCCTGACCGTCCATTACCTGTCTGCACCTCGTCGATTATGTAGAGGACCCCGTATTTATCACAGATCTCCCTAATGATCCGAAAGTACTCCTTGTCAGGAGGAACCTGATGGCCACCGTTCCCAGGCACAGGCTCCTGGATGAACGCAGCCACATCACCCTGGGTGCCGTACTGTATGTGCCATTCCAGATGCCGGGCACATTCGAACTTGCACCCGGGATAGGTCTGGCCGTACATGCACCGGTAGCAGTAAGCATTACCAATCTGGGTAAATCCAGGGAACTTGGGCCATGGTCCTTTCGTAATGTACGATTGGCCAAGCAGACCCATGAGAGCCAGCGTGCCACCATGATAGGAATAGTAGGTGGAGATGACCTCCTTCTTTCCTGTTGCCTTCATGGCAAGCTTCAAGGCTGTTTCATTGGCCTCGGAACCTCCACTCGAAAAATAGAATTTGCTGTTATCTTTGAGCCTTCCGGGTGCCACCTTGGCGAGTTTCTTTCCAAACTCGATTCTCGGCTCGTTGATGAATGACGTGAGCACATGGGTTGACTTTTCGACCTGGTCTTTGACCGCCTTGACAATCTTGGGATGACTATGTCCGACTCCCATGACACCAGCTGTCTGGGAGAGCATGTCGATGTACTCCTTGCCATTTTCATCATAGAACAGCGCTCCCTTGCCGTACTTAACGTTTATGGGAATCTTTCCCCATCCGTGCAATATGTATTTCTCATCGTCCTTCATCATCCCTGCAACATCTGCCATGACAAAACCTCCTTTATTTGGATTTCATTGGGCAAAAGCCGTTACGGGAAGCACTTCTCTACCAAAGTTTCGCCAATGAAAGCAGAATCTTCCGCTGCTCAGCCTTCTCTCATATTGACCTCGATTCACCTCCTTCCCTTAGGCACTATCTCTGTGAGGCACCAGCTAAAGACCAAAAATCGCACAAAGAGATACGGGTAGACTATCGGTATCGCAATTGGCCTGTTACCCTCTGTACACAGATAAGGGGCCTTGCTGAAGGGCTAAATGATCTTTATCCACGAATGTCTTTTGGTCAAAAGAGAAGATGCAATCCAGATTGTTACAATGACTGCGCGGATATGTCAAGAATTTTCTGCATGACTTTACGGGCTTTTGAGAGGGAAAAAGGAGCCAGCCATAAGAGAGCTCTGGCTCTGTCACAACAGAAACCGCCCAGCCCAGTCTCGGGTGAATCTCTCGTCCATACTCAGATGGTCACCCTCACGATCAAGTTTCTCGCCATGAACCTGTTTTCTTTCACATCAGTCCGCCAAAATATGTTATAAGAACAGCCTTCAGGGGCAGGCCCAATTTCTAAGGAAGATGTCCACATATCGGACAACCAACATTGATGTATTCATTCCCACTGAGAACACCTTTACTTCTACTTTTCATTTTCTATCTCAACTTCTTGTCGAGGATTGTGATCGCACCACTGCTCCCCCTTGTTGAAGTCGAGTTTGGATTGGGACATGGCGCAGCCGGATCTATATTTCTTTTCATTGCCTCCGGCTACTGTCTGGGACTTTTCGGATCGACATTCGTCTCATCCCATCTGAATCATCGGCGTACGATACTTCTTTCGTCGATGTTGGCAGGTGGGATCATGCTGACGGTCGCCCGTTCGGCCTCGGTTTCTCAAATGAATGGAGGGCTCTTTCTGGTCGGGATTTCTACGGGGCTTTACCTCCCGTCGGGGATTGCGACTTTGACTGACCTGATCCGCACGGAACATTGGGGAAAAGCTATGGGCCTTCACGAAATGGCCCCAAATCTGGGTTTTGTGACTGCTCCCCTCTTGGCTGAATCGTTGTTAAGATTGGTGTCGTGGCGTGATGTTTTCGGCCTTCTCGGACTTTCCATGATTCTGATGGGGATTCTTTTTTTGCTCCTCGGTCCGGTCGTGAGTCACAAAGGAGAACCCCCAAGCTCAAGAACAATGGGAAAAATAGTTGGGAATCGTTCCTTCTGGATCATGGCAGCCGTATTCGTCCTCTCCATTGGGGCAAGTCTGGGGGTCTATGCCATGCTGCCCCTGTTTCTGGTTAGCCAAATCGGGTTCGACAGAGAACTGGCGAACACACTCGTCGGATTATCCCGAATATCAGGATTGATCATGGTTTTCATGGCTGGTCTGATCACAGATCGGATAGGCCCCAAGCGAGCGCTCGTCCTTTTCTTAACAATAACGGGGACAGGCACCCTTATGCTCGGGCTCGTCCATGGCCACATTGCAATATCGGCACTGGTCTTCCTCCAGGCAACTTCTGTGACGTGCCCTTTCCCTGCAGGACTCGCCATGGTGTCACAGGCTTTTCCATCGCCCCTTCGGAGCGTGGCGGTCTCTCTATTGATACTCATTGGTTTTCTTCTTGGTGGAGGGGGAGTACCACCGCTTATCGGGTATTTCGCAGAGGTTTTCTCATTCTCATTCGGTTTCTCACTCTTGGGCATCTCAATTTTGGCTTTGTTGCCTCTGTTTTTAACCTTAAGGCGTCCTAGTCATTAGAAAACCGACTCAATCTAAACCCCCCGATGGTCGCCTGTTGCCTCATTAGAAAATGTTACCGAAGGATCGTTGATNNATTATGAGTCAACGATCCCTCTGGAATCAGCTCTTGGGTAACATTTTTTATGAGGCAATTCGTCAGAGAAAAACAACTTGACAATTCATACCACATCGTGGTAAAAATGCACGCACTCTAGTATCAACGGGGAATGGATGCGCTTCGAAGGCTTCTCAGCGATTCCCTGTAAAATCCGATACACGCCAAATGCAATGGGTGTGGTACGGACATCGGAAATCTCTCCACGGTGCTCGTGTATATTGCCAGCTAAGGGTGGATGACGAACATGTCAAAGCGCAAATTACAAGAGGTTAGTGAACCTGAACTATTTCAGGATGTGTTTCCCTATGACCTCCCGCCAAGAATTGTTTTTGATCATAAGGGAGTCGATCTGGATGGGGATTTCTCTAAAAGAAACCTAAGGATCAGTGACACCACATTCAGAGATGGACAACAAGCGAGACCTCCCTTCACCGTTGAGCAGATGATTAACCTTTTCAACCTGTTAAGTAAGATATCCGGGCCGAACGGCGTGATCGATAACAGTGAGTTCTTTGTATACAGTGATAAAGACAAGGATGCTGTGACGGCATGCCTGGAACAAGGGCACAAATTTCCTCGTGTAACCGGTTGGATCAAGGGAACCCGGGAGGACGGCTCCCGTCTCAAGTGGTTAGGAGAAATTGGCATTAAAGAAACAGGATTGCTAACGTCGTGCTCTGATTACCATATTTTTTTGAAACTGAACAAGGACAGGCGGAAGGCTCTTGACGAATACATATTTATGGTAGAGAAGACCATAGAGAAAGGCATACGGCCACGGTGTCACCTGGAGGATGTCACACGGGCAGATGTTGACGGATTTGTTGTTCCATTTGTGCAGAAATTGATGGACATATCAGACCAGGTCGATGACTCTTTGAAAGTAAAGGTCAGGTTGTGCGATACCATGGGTTTTGGTGTACCCCATGACAAGGTTGCACTGCCGAGGGGCATACCAAAACTGGTGTACGCAATGAGATTTGAAGCAGGAGTGCCAACGGATCGGTTGGAGTGGCATGGACATGATGATTTCAATAAGGTCCACGCGAACGCGGCTTCAGCCTGGTACTATGGATGCGATTTCCTTAACAGTACCCTATGCGGCTTTGGTGAAAGAACCGGAAACCCTCCAGTAGAGGCTGCAGTCTTTGAATATATGAGCCTGAAAGGGACGAAGGATGGGATGAATACAGAGGCGATCACAGAGGCGGCAGACTACCTGAGAAGAATAGGCGTCGTCATACCCCATGATCGGTGTATCGTGGGCCATGAGGCGTTTACAACAAGAGCAGGTATCCATGCCAAAGGGCTAGATTCGGATGAAAGGATATACAATCCTTTCAATAGCAAGTCCCTTCTTGGTAGAGATCCACAGGTTTTATTAACAGACAAATCCGGCCCTGAAGGTGTCACTGCATATGTGAACAATTTTCTCAGAGCAGAGGGATTATTGGAAAAGGATGATAAAGTACCTGAAAGGGATGTTCTCCCTATAGTCAAATGGTGGAGTGAAGAATACAAAGGCGGGAGAATGACTGCGATCTCACAAACAGAAATGAAAGAGAAAATAGAAAAACATCTCCCCCAGTATTTTGGGTGCAAAAAATCCGGCGGTGTGTAGGTAAGCCGTCGCAATCAAAAAACACAGAATTTTGGGGAAAAAGTGAGGATGGCGCAGAAAAAGCACCTATCCCTTTTTTAAACCGCCGGATGCACGACTTCCTTGTCAACTGGGGGGCACATGGCAGCAAAACAGATCCATGCTCTCCATAGCCGATGACATTCAACTTAACGATATAACCCACGAACTGAAGAGAGAAATCCTCAAAACATAGGAGAGACGCCCTATGGAGCTCGAAACCGGAATTAGGGAAATCATCGTCAAAGAGTTCGCCGTAGACGAAAAAGAGGTCCTATCCGAGGCCCACCTGCAGTTCGACCTGGGCGGAGATTCTTTGGGGCTTCTGAACTTGGCCGAGGCTATTGGCAAACGATACGACATAGAGATAGAAGGCGATGACCTTGTGGATTTGGCCAATGTAGGCGAACTCGTGAAACTGGTCGAGTCGAAAATCTCCTCAAAGTCCTAGCATGTAACTCTCAAAATAACTCGATTAGAGAAAATAAGAGTGGTGAGGAAGCTTATGGAAGGATCTCTTGCCGGTCCCTCGGTCATTGACAATTTGCCGCTCAAGCTATGACTGATTCCTGTAGATAGCATCCAGAATATGAACAGCTGGGTTTGGATCGGTGAAATCGTCTTCATCAATCGAGAACGAATTGAATCTGCATGAAGAGGAGGCCGTGAATGGAGTACCCGAGAATAAAAAAGAAGCCTTACACAGATTGGACCCCCAAGCCGAACCTCCAAGACTACCACAGGATTTGCGAGACCTTTAGTTGGGATCAGCTTGCTCAGGAGCTGGACTGGTTCGATAGTGAGAATATCAACATTGCCCATGTGGCCATCGATTCACATGTGAAAACAGGCCGCAAAAACAAAAAGGCTTTGATATGGGAGAGCAAAAAAGGTGAGGTCGAAGAGTATACCTTTTCGGATCTGTCAAAGCTCAGCAATCAATTCGCCAATGCCCTGACCCAACAGCTTGGGGTCCGGAAAGGCGAACGGATCTTCTTTTTTCTGGAACGGGTCCCGGAGATATTCATCGGCATTCTGGGAACACTTAAGGCCGGTGGGATCATCGGTCCCCTTTTCTCTGCTTTTGGACCGGATGCTGTAAAGGATCGTCTCGCAGATAGCGAAGCCAAAGTGTTGATAACCAGCCCCGCTTTGAAAAAGAAGGTCGTAGACATTTTTTCCGAACTCCCTGCCCTTGAGAAGATCATACTCGTGAACCGAGAAGAGACAGAGGTAAATCCCGAGGACTTACTCTATGAAAACATGATGGCTAAGGCCCCTGAATCCTTCGATGTCGCCAAGACTCACAAAGAAGATTACGCTATCATGCATTACACCTCCGGCACCACTGGAAAGCCCAAGGGGGCCGTCCATGTCCATGGGGCTGTTGTCGGACATTACGCCACTGCCAAATATGTCCTGGACCTTCAGGACGGCGATGTATATTGGTGCACGGCCGACCCTGGCTGGGTCACGGGGACGTCGTACGGGATGTTCGGTCCCTGGTCGAATGGTGTCACTCAGGCGGTCTACGAAGGGGGATTCAGTGCTAAACACTGGTATAGCTTCCTTGAACGGAGGAAAGTTACCGTCTGGTACACGGCACCTACAGCCATCAGGATGCTCATGAAGGCTGGGGATGACCTGCCCAAACAGTACCGTTTTGACTCGTTGCGTTATATGTGCAGTGTCGGCGAACCGCTGAACCCCGAGGCGGTGATTTGGGGAGAGAGGATCTTTGGAAAGCCATTTCACGATAATTGGTGGCAGACCGAGACCGGATCCATCATGATCGCCAACTACCCAGTTCAGGACATCAAGCCCGGGTCGATGGGACGGCCCTTTCCAGGAATCGAGGCAGGCATAGTTGACAACGATTGTAATGAGCTCTCACCTGGCATGGAGGGGAACCTCGCACTGAGACCCGGGTGGCCTTCAATGTTCCGCACCTATTGGAAAAAGGACGGCATGTATCAGTCTCGGTTCAAAGAGGGGTGGTACATCACGGGTGATAAGGCAAAGAAAGATGAGGACAACTACTACTGGTTTGTGGGTCGGGCAGATGATGTCATAAACACAGCCGGACACCTGGTTGGTCCTTTTGAGGTCGAATCGGTTCTGATCGAGCATCCGGCAGTGGCGGAGGCTGGGGTTATTGGCAAGCCGGATCCGATCGCTATGGAAGTGGTCAAGGCCTTTGTCTCTTTGAAATTTGGTTATGAACCCTCGGACGAACTAAGGCACGACATCCAGAAATTTGTCATGAAACGACTCTCTGCTGCTGCTGCCCCCCGCGAGATTGATTTTATCCCTTCACTCCCAAAGACGAGGAGTGGGAAGATTATGCGTCGCCTCTTGAAGGCCAAGGAGCTCGGACTGCCTTTGGGGGACACATCAACCCTTGAAGATGACTGAGTCAAACAATTCGTTGATACTGTCGATCAAGGTGTGAAAGGTCGAGTCTGATTTCGACTCTTGTCCTGAAAACGAGAAGGTTCAGGGTTCTCCCAGACTTCGGACCGTCACCTTATTGTGCCTCCGTGTCGTCTTGCTACCCGTGCTGGAATCGGTCCCCCTCCCCAAGTGCCTCACCCTATCGACACACCCAAGCCTGTCACGGTGTCCGCACATCAGGTCTTCTGGTCTTTGCCATGGCCCGATAAGTCGGGGCGTGGCGGGCCGGGCTTCTCACTGGAGCATGACTGGAGCGAAACCACCGGGTCAAGGGACCCTTCATTCGGCTTGAGTTTGGCGGTTATGGTTTACGGCTGTGCCCTTTCTCTCTCGCCCTGTATTCCTTCAATAGTTCCCTACCACTCATTCGGTTGATTCTGGAAATCTCTAATTTTACGTGACCGATGACTTCATCAATCGGTAAAAAGCTCTTCTGGTTTTGAATCTCTGTAACCAAAAGGTCTTTTCTGTTGACGAGGTGATGGTCCTTTTTGCCGGTTATGAGGTACCGGTACTTGGAGATCTCGAATTCAAGTTCCTTTATTCGATGTAGATAGTCGGTCCGTTGTTTGACGTAAGAACTAACCTCCTCCTGTTTTTCTTGTATCAGGTCTTTTCTAAACTTCGCAAGCTCTCTCTCCATCGAAGCGCGAAGATTCCCAACTTTTTCTTTAGCCCGAGAAACGGCAAGAATCTTCCTCTTGATAGCCTGATCGGTTTTCTTAACTTCTGGTGAAGGCTGCCCCCCCTTCATTATCTTTTCAAGATAGACACGTTTTGCAGTTTCCAGATCTCTTAACTGCTCACGCAAAACGGCAAACCGCCGTTCTGCCCTTTTGAGTTTCTTCAAGGCTTCAGAAAGCATGCACATCATCCACACATTGTTTGTAGATTCTATGTCAAGGAATAATTATCATCCTACTATGGAGAATTATCATTGTCGAGTCATATTCCGATGTGTTTTTTCAGGGAGTCAAAACTCATATCCGCCATTACCTCAGGCCTACCTGTGTGCAGCCAAGACCGAGGGTCATAATCGGGCACAGGTAACACCTAACCTCCCCGCTCGCGAATAGATCAGAAGACGTCCTGTTTCAGAGTTTTCTCTCTTTTTTCATACCTTGAACCAAAAGAGAATTCTCCTCTGTGAATCCGTTGTCCCCGACCGGAACGAGGGTGTTTCGGACGTTTTCCAGGGATCATCATAAGGCAGCCGCCCAATTCAACTTCTGGATGGCTTACCGAAAGGGAGAGACCCCCGATGAGCAGAGAGACTGTCCTCGTATCCGCCCTCCCCTGTCCCTGAAGCCCATCCCATGGACGTGGACCATATTGACACACCACCCGTGGTGGCAGAAACCGTGCCATTTCAGGCGCAGCGCGCCACGGAAAAAACCGTTCAAAAGTTACGCCACCCGTGTTATATCCTGTTGTGACGTATCGGACTCCAGGTGAGGTGAAGGCCATGCCGTTTATCTGTTTTCACTGTCAGAAAGAATTGGCCCTCCATGGGGCGGTATCGAGACAGGACCAATGTCTCCACTGCGGCAGTGATCTCCACTGCTGCCTGAATTGCAAATTCTATGACGAGCACGGTCACAATAAATGTAGGGAGCCCCAGGCCGAGTGGGTGTCGGATCGTGAGAAGAGCAATTTCTGCGACTATTTCCAATTCCAGGAGGCAGAGGCCAGCCGGGTCCAAAAGGACGCAAAAGAAAAGGCAAAGACCGAGTGGGAGGCTCTTTTCAAGAAGACGTAGAAAAGAGGATTCACCTGACTAATGCAGAATCTGGCTGAGAAAGAGCTTCGTTCGCTCGTGTTGTGGGTTTTGAAAAAACTCGCTTGGCGTGTTTCCTTCCACAATCTGTCCAAAGTCCATGAAAAGGACTCTATGGGCCACACTTTTGGCAAAGCCCATTTCGTGCGTCACCACAATCATCGTCATTCCCTCTTGCGCCAGTTCGATCATCACATCCAGGACTTCCTTGATCATCTCAGGGTCAAGGGCTGAAGTGGGCTCATCGAAGAGCATGACCTTCGGATTCATGCAGAGGCTGCGGGCAATGGCGACTCGCTGCTGCTGACCACCTGAAAGCTGTCCTGGGTATTTTCGCGCCTGCTCCGCAATGTGCACTTTATCCAAAACATACATGGCCGTCTCTTCAGCTTCGGCCTTGGCGACCTTTCGCACCCAGATGGGCCCTAGGGCGAGGTTTTCAACGATTGTCAAGTGGGGGAAGAGGTTGAAGTGCTGAAAAACCATGCCCACTTCCGCACGGATTTTCTCGATGTTCTTGATGTTACTGGTCAGCTCGATACCATCGACAACAATTCGGCCTCGCTGATGGATCTCCAGGCGATTGACGCAGCGGATCAGGGTCGATTTTCCAGAGCCTGAAGGACCGCAGATGACAATACGTTCCTTCTTACCCACGGTCAGGTCGATGCCTCGAAGCACATGGAAGTCGCCAAACCACTTGTGCACATCGGTGAATTCTATCATCGCTTCATCAGACAACTGATTTTCGGTGTTTCTTGACGATTTCTTTTTCATGACAGCCTCTCGCTACGGTTCAATAATTGCCCACTCCCAAGAGTATCCAACAGCCAGGATGAATGATCCAGTCACTAATCTTCTGTGGACAGCTCTCTTTCCAGCTTCCGGCTATAATTCGACATGGAAAAACAGCCGGCAAAGTAAAGGATGGCGACAAAGATATACGCCTCCCGGCTAAACCCCATCCATTCTGGATTGGAAACCAGAGTCTGGGTGGTCTTCAACAGGTCAAAGAGGGCGATGATCACGACAAGGGATGTGTCTTTAAACGCTGAAATGAGAATGCTGACCGTGGGCGGAATCACGATCTTCAGGGCCTGGGGGAGAATCACAAGCCGCATGGTCAGGTAGTAGTTCAGTCCGATCGATTCCGCTGCCTCATATTGTCCGCGGGACATCCCCTGTAAGCCTCCACGAACCACCTCTGCAATGTAGGCAGCGGTAAACAGAATGATGGCCAACTGTGCCCGGAGAATCGGGTTGAGAATCTTGGTGATGGCCGCCCCCGGGGGCAAGAAAAGCGGAAAGATAATGGAAGACATAAAGAGAAGGCTGATGAGTGGTACACCCCGGATCGACTCTATATAGAGGACGCAAAGCAGCTTGACGGCAGGCAACTTGGATTGTCGCCCCAGGGCCAGGAGAACGCCCAGCGGGTAGGCAGCTGTCAGCCCAAAAATAGACAGGAGGAGGGTGAGTGGTAACCCTCCCCACTTGCTAGGGTCCACCGGAGTCAATCCAAACAGCCCCCCCCACATGAGCAGGCCCATAGTGAAAAGTCCCAGAATCCAGGCATAACCCAGGGGTTTTTTCCAATGATTCCGGTTCCGGCTATAGGCAAGGAGCCCGAACAAGATGATCATGGCGAGCAGGGGGCGCCATTGCTGGTCGTAGGGAAAGAAAGCGAAGATGATAAATCGCAAGTTTGTGGTGACCACGGACCAGCAGGCCCCTGTCGCCTCCCTGCAGGCCTCCCCGGTTGTTCCCCATACACTATCAATGAATGCCCATTGGAAGAGAGGAGGTACGATGCTCCAAAGAACGAAGAGGGTGACAATGGTGAGAATCGAGTTAAAGACGCCATTGAACAGATTCGATCTCACCCATCCAATAACACCCACGCTCGTTACTGGAGGTTTCAGCTCTTCTGTCAGTGTCGCTTGAATAGACTCTTCCATGGATCTCTCTATCTTTCCACGAGGGCGACTCTCTTGTTGTACCAGTTCATAAAAGCCGAGGTGGAGAGACTGAAGATCAGATAGACTGCCATGATCAGGGCCACTCCCTCAACAGCCTGTCCCGTCTGGTTGATGGTCGTATTGGCCACAGATACAAAATCAGGGTAACCGATGGCAACGGCCAGGGAACTGTTCTTTGTCAAATTAAGCATCTGGCTGGTCAGTGGCGGGATGATCACCCTCAGGGCTTGAGGCAGAATCACCAGGTTTAGGACGAGCGGGGGCCTCAGACCGATCGACATGGCGGCCTCTCTCTGGCCTTTACTGACCGACTGGATACCTGCGCGGACGACTTCCGCTACAAAGGCGGAAGTATAGATGACGAGGCCTAACAAGAGGGCCACGAACTCAGGACTGACCATCATACCTCCCCGAAAATTAAACCCCTTGAGTTCCGGAACATCCATCGCCGTAGGGGCACCAAATGCCCACCAGGTGAGCAGAGGAAATCCGACAATGATAGCCACGGAAGTGCGAAACACGGGGAAAAACTGCCCTGTTTTTTCCTGCCGCTTTTTCGCCCACCGACGTAGGAAATAGACTGCCCCGCAAGCCACCACAAAGGCCAGAAGCATGTATTTGTGCGCCGGATGCGCCTCTGGAATCGTGAAAGCCACTCCACGGTTACACAGGAAAAGGCCGCCTATCGGGGAGACGGCCTGCCGGGGTGATGGAAGGGTTTCGTAAAAGATGGCATACCAGAAAAACAGCTGTAGGAGGACGGGGATATCCTGCATGACCTCGATATAGATCCCTGCCAATTTTGCGACAAGCCAGTTGGATGACAGGCGAGCCACCCCAATGATGGTCCCCAGGAAAAGCGTGAGAATAATCCCGATAAAGGCAACCTTCAGGGTGTTTAGAACACCGACGATTAAAGCTCGGCCATAGGAGCGGGCTGACGAATAGGGGATGAGGGACTCCCCGATCTCAAAAGAAGACATCTTGTTGAGAAAACTAAGCCCAGTGGCGATGTTCTGTTTCTTAAGGTTTATGAGCGTATTGGAGACGAGATAGTAAGCGAGTAACCCCACCAAGGCCAGCATCGCAATCTGGTATATGATGGCGCGCTTTTTGGGGTCAAGCCAGAATGGAGGCTTTTCAGGCGTCGATCTGTCCTCAGAATTCCTCATCTCTTTCCACGGAGTCGACCTGTTGTCAAGGATTCATGATCTGCTTGTAGACTGTTGTGGAGGTAAAGCCTGGCGATCCTTCACGATAAGTCTTGTTGCGGCGGTGATTGTCTGCTACCGAGCAATCAAAAAAGGAGGTGCCCCTTGAGGGGCACCCCGAGAAGAACTCATCTAAATGGCGCGGCATACATTAGACCACCTTCTGTCCACAACGCATTGAGACCGCGCTCAAGGCCGAGCTGTGTTTTGGGGCCTACATTACGCTCATAGATTTCACCATAGTTGCCCACCTGTTTTATCATGTCGTAAGCCCAATTTTCTTTAAGGCCGAGGGCCTTACCCATACCGGGGATTACGCCCAGAATGCGCTGGGTTTTTGGGTCCCTAATCTTTTTCTTCTCGTCCACGTTTTTCGAAGTAATGCCCAGTTCCTCGGCCTCTATGAGGGCCATGACCGTCCAGTTGACAATGTCATACCACTGATCATCCCCGTGACGGACCACAGGCGCGAGGGGTTCTTTGGATATGACTTCTGGAAGAATCATATACTCATCCGGCTCACGAGCCACGGAGCGCTGGGCAGCCAGCTGAGAGACGTCCGAAGTCAGGCAGTCACAGCGGCCCGCAAAAAATGCCTTGTTCAGCTCGGCTGTCTGCTCGATCACCACCGGTTGCCATCGCATACCGTTTTTCCGGAAAAAGTCCGCGGCATTCATTTCGGTTGTCGTTCCAGGCAGAACACAGACCGTGGCACCATCCAGTTCCAGAGCACTCTTAACGCCCAGCTTCTTGGGTACCAGGAATCCCTGTCCATCGTAATAGTTCACATGCGCGAAATTGAGGCCGTTCACGGTTTCGCGAGTCAGGGTTTGCGTCGTATTCCGGACCAAAACGTCAATTTCTTTGGACTGAAGTGCAGGTAGACGCTGTACTGCCGTCAAGGCAGTAAACTTCACCTTACTCGCATCGCCAAATACTGCAGCGGCAATGGCCTTTGCTGTATCGACGTCAAGGCCCTTCCACTCACCTTTTTCGTCAGGCATGCTGAATCCAAATACACCCCCGTTTACGCCAGCGATGAGAAACCCTCTGGCTCTGATCGCGTCGAGCGTTTCCCCTGCGACAGCCGTGCCCGTCATGGCAATGACTGCCATTGCAATGATTACGACACACAATTTACCATATCTCATCGTTTGTCCCTCCCTTTAGGTTTACAGTTTGTTTCTTTGGATCACACAAAGGCGACCCCCCGTACACCCGAACCCGTCTTGTCATGTTTCAGAATCTCCAACATGGATTGGGAGTGCCCCCGTAACCATCAGGATCGCTGAAGAGTGAATCGCCCGATCGGGTATGCAATGGAATTCAGAAGGGACCGACTCCTAATCCGGTGCCGATTATAGAAGAGAAAGATTTGATTGTCAAGCGAAAACAGGACGAGAAATTCGGTGGTTGTGTGAAATCCGATTTCACTGACACGATGAGGAAGCGGGTTGGTTGGTTAAGGGTTCTCGCCAGTGACTGATCGCGTTTGCATAGTAGGAGAGAATATCGTGGGATCCAGGATCGGCTTGAAGGAGTCCGTCTGATTCAGTAACCATTCCTCTTATCCTGAGCATGTTCAGGGCGGTCGCCACACCCAGCTCCCGGCCCCTCTTTGGCGTATAGACATGCGCACCTCTTTCTTGCAGCTCTTCCATCAGTCGATACACCCGGCCCTTCACATCAAATTCAGCCAGCCAGTCCTCGGTCGCCTCCAGAAAGACAGTTGCCACCAGGGAGATTGGAAGCACAGGAATGACGCCCTCAATAGAGGAAATCAAGCCGTTACAGAGTTTTTCGACTTCTGAAAAACGATCCTCACGGCCCAGATTGGCAAAATCGACACCGTGTCTCTCAGAATACTCACGCATGGAGATGACATGACCAAAATTCACACAGGCGTAGCCGAAGCGCTGCCACTTGTTTAGCGCCATCAGCACCAGATTGCGCCAAACAAACCGCAGCGTGGTGCGAATGACAAACCACTTACTCCGCCTCCGCGCATGAGGATCCAGAGACCGCAGTAGACTGCGATCCTCAAGGGTGCGGTCATAGTTAATACCCACGGGAATGAAGAGGATATCTCGATCCTTCTCTGGTTCGAAATCTCGTAACATATAGTCGATCAGCCCAAATTTGGGTGATCGCATTCGGCCATCTTTACTCAACCCGCCCTCAAGGAAGACGGCCTGACAGACACCCTCTTTGGTCGCCATGTGGATGTACCGCTCCAACACCAGACGATACAGGGGATCTTTGGAATCTCGACGCACAAAAAAGGCTCCCAAGGATTTTACGAGCGTTTCCAGGGGCCAAATCCGCGCCCACTCGCCGACAGCATAGGACAGGGTCGTTCGCTCCGCAGCAAGAAAGGCGACAAGGATATAGTCCATATTGCTCCGGTGGTTCATCACAAAAACCACTGTGGACTCAGGATCAACAGAGGCCAGCTCTTGATTGTCGACAAGTCCGACACGGACCCAGTAGAGCATCCGGGCAATCTTCTTCGCCACCCAGTACCCGACGCGAAAGTAAAGATAGGCATTGAATGACGGGACAATCTCCCTGGCATAGGTGAGGATTTTTGTCTTTATGACCTCCCGGGGCGCATTTCGCTCCTGTGCATGGACCTGAATGGCTTCAATCACCTTCGGATCGTACACAAGGCGGTCAATCAGAACCTGTCGTTTGGTCAGCTGAAATGGTCGGATTTCGATGTCTAAGCGGCTGCTAATTTCATCGAGTACGCGATTGATTCGCCGCCTGAAAAACCAGCGGACACTGGGAATGCAGACCCGCTCCAATACGGCCCAACCAGTGATTATGAGCAGTAAAGCAAAGACCCAGATTGGTATCGAGATTTGACCACTCATGGGGAACGACCGCCCGGACAGCACGTGTTAGATTCTACAGCCTAGTTGCTTACCAGGGTCGAACACCCGCCAGTTTGTGGGTATGATCGAATATCCCGTGTTCAAGAAAATGTAACACCTGCTTTATCACGGTCGGATTCTTCATGATAAACGTATGGCTGCTTGGAACGACCAAGAAATCTGTCATCTCCTCCAACTTGGCCCGTTCCACTGATACCCGACCATCGTCTGGCCCGGGAATAAGGGCCGAGAAAAACGGGTTGAGGCTCCTGTTACCAGAGATAATCCCAATGCCAGTGCCGATTGGCTTCAGACTATTTGGCAAACTTTCTGGATCCGTCCCCATCTGCTGGCCCGCCGGACCAGTCAGCCACCGGAAGAAAAAAAACTTTCTGAGGTAATCCACCGCTTCGCTTCCCCGATTGGGCGGAGCCAGCATGACGATTCGACTTCCCTCGGGTAAGGAGTTAGATTGCAAGTACTGCCGCAGGATGATCCCACCGAGGGAATGGGTGACGAAGTGGATCTTGCTCGGACTGACTCCCCTGCATTGTGCAAGGGCCGCAGGAATGTGAACATCAGCAATTCGTTCGATCGGCTCACGGCGGGACGGATAACCAAAATTCACCGTCTCATAGCCCCGACTCAAAAGAAGTTTTTCAAGTTTACCCATGGACGATGTGGTCCGTCCCAAACCGTGCAGGAGAACCACGCACTCATTCTCATGATTCAGGGTCATGGGCTGAGCAGCCGCCGGAAGATTCGGAAAGAATCCAAGGAGAATCGGAACCATAATTGAGAACGCTCTAGTCATCGACCTCACGCGCGGCACGGAATGGCACCCAACAACCTATCATGCGTGCGAGAGAGTCCAAATCTCAGGATCGGAGGTAAGATGCCCCGTTGATGTCGACGATACACCCGGTTAAGTATTCCGTGCCCTCTGAAGCCAGGAAGACAACCGTCCGTGCAATCTCATCAGCCTGGGCAACCCGTCCAAGGGGGCTCTGGTTGCGAATTGAATCACCCGTGGGGCCGGAAAGAATATGAGCGGTCATTTCAGTTTCTACATACCCCGGCGCGACCACATAAAGAAAAACCTCGTAGGGTGCCAGCGCCTTTGCCAAGGATTGGCTCAAAGCGTTCAACCCCGCCTTACTTGCCCCGTAAGCAGGGGCATCGGGTTCTCCTCGAAAGGCCCCTCGAGAAGAAACGTTCACGATCTTGCCCCCACCGTTTTCCATCATGTGCCTCACCAGGCAAAAGGATAGATTGGCCGGCCCCACGAGATTTGTCAGTATCGTTCTCGTCCAAATATCCTGCCACTCTTCGAATGTCAAATCGGTTATTGAACTCTCCTCACATATACCAGCATTATTGACCAGAATGTCAATCCTACCCATGTCCTCGATGAGGACCTGAGTCATGTTCAGAATAGATCCAGGATCTGAGAGATCGGCCTGAACCGATCGATGTGGTCCGCCAGAGAGCTCAGCGAGGGTCTGCTTGGCTGCCTTGTGGTTCTTATGGTAGTGGACAATGACGGTCGCACCTGATTGGGAGAATTGTTTTGCAATCGCACGGCCTATACCTCGTGAAGCACCCGTAACGAGAACGACCTTTTCTGTAAGATCAATGTCCATTCCATTCTCCTTATCTTATGGAAGAAAGAACATAGAAGGCACAATCCACGCTCAATGGCAGGACTTCCGGTCAATCCCTCTGACTCCCCTCTCATGCCAAGGCCGGTTCGTAGGCCTTCACGGTATCAACAACGAGAGTTATATCTTTTGGCGCCTTTCGTCAAGTAGTCTTATCATCCCCTTTGTCGTTCGGCTAGAGAAAGATCGGATATGGAAAGAAACAACCATTCCAGACAAAAACCTTGATATGGGGACCTCTAGAACTTAGAATAGCTCATCGCGCTGGTAACGTCCGATGATCCAACCAAATCTTGAGGAGCGTTCCATCGCTCAATTCTCGATTCGATCGTGGTGAAAAAGGCTGCGGAGTTCGATCATTCATGGATAGGGGTGCAGATCCAAACAGAAGACGATGGGCTATCTTTGCCATACTGTCCTCGATGTTTCTGCTCTCTCAATTCTACCGGGTTTCCAACGCCGTGATCGCCGGCGACCTAGTCCGGGATCTGAACTTAAGTGCGGAGGCTCTGGGCCTTTTGGGCGGCGCCTTTTTCTATTCCTTTGCACTCGTCCAGGTGCCCATGGGAGCCGCTATTGACCGTCTGGGCCCCCGAATCATGGTTGCCCTCCTGCCCCTTATCGCCGCCTTCGGAGCTTTCCTTTTTGCACTCTCACGGGGCTTTGCACTGGCTTTCCTCTCTCGCCTTCTGATCGGCATCGGCATGGCATGTGTGCTGATGGGCTCCCTGAAAGCTTTCACGGCCTGGTTTCCCCCGAGCGAATTCGCCACGATGAGCGGCTTGATTGTGTCAGTCGGAACGATGGGGAACGTCCTCGCCACCTCTCCCCTGGCCTATCTGGCCTCGGCCTTAGGGTGGAGGATGTCCTTCTTCCTTATCGGTCTGGTCACAATAATCTTATCCGCCGCCGTATTCAAGGTCGCGAGGGATCAACCTGAGGGGTCAAAAGGTCCGGACCCGAAAGGGGATATTCCGGAAACACAGCAGCAGATTGCGATGCTCGAATCATTGAAAATTATCTCCAAAAGCCCTGCCTTTTGGCAGATCTCGACGGCCACCTTCTTTCGCTACGGCACTTTCGTTGCCATCCAGGGATTGTGGGCAGGTCCTTACCTGATGGAGGTTTTGGGATACTCTCCCGTAAAGGCAGGAAATATCCTGATGATGATGTCATTGGGCAGTATCATCGGCGCTCCGCTTGGGGGAAGGCTCTCTGACAAAGTCTTTCTCTCAAGGAAAAAAGTGGTGATGGTGGGAATGCTTGCCTATGCGGCGGGGGTCCTTTTTCTTACGGGGTGGACTCGAATCACAAGTGAAATATTCTATTACGGCCTTTTCTTTTGCCTTGGTTTTTTTACCACCTTTGGAATGGTCCTCTACTCCCACATTAAGGAGCTTTTCGACATACGAATGGCAGGGACTGCAATGACAGCCATCAACTTTTTCACCATGATGGGGGCGGCAGTTTTCATGCAGGGAATGGGCGCGATCATCGAGATGATTTCGGAGGCTCCCGGGATCTATCCGCCACGGGCCTACCATATTGCCTTCTTGTCCTGCGTGGTGGGAATAGGGATAGGAATTGGATTCTACGGTTTTGCACAAGATACCAAACCGGCAGCCGACACAATTCAGGCCAAATAGAATATCTCCCCACGAACCGACTCCTAACTCCCTTGGATGGTATTCTGTAAAGAATCGGCCCTTATTAGCTCCAGAATTGGGTTTCCATCCCCACCGATACTCCCACGAGCTGTCTCAAGTGGGCAGATCATGCTGACATGATGTAACGGAATTCATAAATCAGTCAAAAATGGGATGGACCTCCAGGTGAGAATTGATCGTAAGGAGGTCTCTATTCGCCTCGTGTTTTCTCTTTTCGGCGAATCATACCCATCATGATAATAGACTTCAACCGATTCAGATCAACTGGCTTACTGACGTAACCGTCGATGTCCAGTTCTAGGGCCTGCACTGACGTCTCCGGTGAGGGGTACCCTGTGAGTATGAAAACGGCTGTCTCATCGCTGATCGTTCTGATCTGCCTCAGATCCATTACGATGCCGATTTCCTTCTGTGCAAGCTTTGAGCGCGAATTGGACCAGAAATTGAGGATGGGGATGCCTTCCCCCCTGGATAGCCGACGTCCGAAAGGAGAGTCCGTGCACGTTCTGGATCATAGGGATATCCTCTCTGATCCGGATTGTAACCAGGCATTCCCGGCGGAATCACGCCCCGCGCTATCACATGCTTTTTCAGGAGAGAAATCATCGCATCTTTTTTGATAGCAAGATTCAGAGCTCTTCGCACCTTCGGGTTCTCCAAGGGTTTACGGGCGCAGTTGATCCCATAATATAGCAGACCCAGGGTTGGTTTCTTCAGGATTTGATAACCCTTCTCACTGAGAAGTGAGCGATCGGAGGCGGTGTTTACCCGAAGACTCTCAAGCCGCCCCGCCAAGAAGTCCTTCATCATCCGGTCACCCTCCTGACCTGGATATGTCACATAGGTTATCCCTTCCAGAGATGGGCCGCCCTCGAAGTAGTCCTGATTTGCCCTGACCACGATTTCTGAGGTAGGCTTCCATTGGTCAAAACGGAAAGGTCCAGTGCCGACGGGGTTTCGTCCGAAGGAAGACCCTTTTCGTTCTACCTCTTCTGGTGGAACCACGTTAGCGCTCTTCATGGCAAGGATTGTAAGAAAAGGTGGATATGGCTCCCTGAGGCGAATCTCGAGTTCCCTGGCACCGACAGCCCTGAGACCCTCCACGGACGACGTTTTTCCCTCCAAGACGGCTCCTGCGCCAAGAATCCTCGAGAAGAGTCTGGCGGCATTGGATCTGATCTCCGGATTGAGAACCCGGGTGAAGGAGTAGACGAAATCCTCGGCCTCGACCTCGCGGCCGTTATGGAATCTCACATCGTCTTTCAGGGCGAAACGATATGTATGTCCATCCCTTGAAACTCGCCACGAATCTGCAATTGCTGGGATTACATTGAGGTTTTCATCAAACTGGACAAGCCCATCGAAGATCTGCTGGATGGCGGTGATGCCATAAACATCTGCTGCCCTCGCCGGGTCCAATGTTGTGGGAGAGGCCGGAAGGGGGAATCTCTATTGTCCCCCGCCGAGAGAATCAGAATCAGAGGCCTGGCAATTGTTCCATAACCCCACGAAAAGAAACAGAAAGATTAGGGTAAGAATAAATCGCCGCCCGGTCATATCGCCCTACCCAGATCAAAGTAGCCTATCTATTTTACATCCGATGCCAATTTGTCAAATGATGTCAAGGCGAAAAAAAAAGCACAGCCATCAAAACCGTGCTTTCAAAGCAGAAAAAGACATTCTTACCAACCTCCGCCCCCACCCCATGCGAACAGGGGAAGCGCTGTTGCGGCAATGGATATTGCAATAAGGGCCACCTGAATAGCGATCTTTTTCACAACTCTCACCTCCTGGGTAGATGTTGAGGAGGCTAAGAGCAAAAGAAACGCCATTGTTGCAAAAAAACCTTTTCTTTTCATTAAGTTAAGTTATTGATATTATTATTTTATTTTTTCTGAGGGTTGGGGAGGCAGTGAGAGGGCACAGCCGACCCTGCACATGGAAACTCAGGCAGGGGGCGCCTAGAAGAGAGGAAGATCCTCTGACAAAGAGAGGACAAGCTATTAGGGAAGAGTGCACATGAAAATGTGCAAACATCCTATTTATGTGCAACCTCAAAGAGGGGTCAAGACACCTGTCCGGCCCGCTTTTCACCTGACGGGGAGGTGATGTGGAACTCTTTCATTTTCTGAAGCAACGTGTTCCTATGGATCTTCAGCATCCGTGCCGCCTCAGACTGGTTCCAACCAGATTTCTCCAGAGCCTTGGTGATGAACCTTTTTTCAAAGACATCGCGGGCCTTGAAAAAACTCCACCCTTCAGTGTGGGGGAATTCCACCTCCTGAGAACCCTTGATGATCGTTTCGAATGGAATGTCTTTCAAATGGATCGTCTTACCATCTGTACCGAGGACCACGAGCCTCTCAATGAGATTTTCGAGTTCCCGGATGTTCCCCGGCCAGTTGTACTCCATGAGGGCCTCCATGGCCTGAGGGGTAAGTCCGGAGATCCTTTTGTGAAAGGATAGATTGTACTTGTTGAGAAAGTGGTTGACCAACAAGGGAATGTCGTCTGTTCGCTCCCTCAGTGCCGGTACATACATGGGAACCACATTGAGGCTAAAAAAGAGGTCCCGCCGGAAGATTCCAGCCTGGATGGCCCGTCCAAGATCGGTATTGGTCGCGGCAATGATCCGAATATCGACCCGGATTGGTTTGTTACTCCCCACCCGCTCGATCTCTCTTTCCTGAATAACCCGGAGCAACTTTGCTTGCAAATCAAGCCGAAGGGTGGCAACCCCATCCAGAAAGATGGTTCCCCCGTTGGCGAACTCGAACCGTCCGATGGCCCAGCTTTAAGCACCGGTGAAGGCCCCTTTCTCGTGTCCGAACATCTCGCTTTCCATAAGCTCTGACGGAATGGCTGCACAGTTGATAGCCACAAATGGCTGACTCCGCCGATTGCTCTCCTGGTAGACTGCCCTGGCAATGAGTTCCTTGCCCGTTCCGCTCTCCCCAGTGATCAGGACGCTGCTGTCTGTTTGAGCCACTTTCCTGATCAGACCGAAAACCTCCTTCATCTTTCGGCTTTGTCCGACGATGAGACCATCGCTCTCCTGTTGACCCACCGCATGGCGCAGGTAGAGATTCTCTTTGCGAAGACGACGTCGTTCCGCAACCCGCTTCACCGCCGAAAGAATCTCTTCCGGCTCAAAGGGTTTGGTAATATAGTCGTAAGCTCCGAATTTCATGGCATCCACAGCCTTGTTGGCCACATCCAGAGCTGAGACCATGATGACGTCTATCTCTTCATCCAACGCCTTGATCTTTTTGAGCGTATCGATCCCATCCATTTCAGGCATATGCACATCGAGAAGAATCACGTCAACGGTCCTGCTTTTGACAACACTCAGTGCTTCCATCCCACTGGCTGCAAGAAGAATCTCATGGGAATCTTCAAGGGTCATTGCCAGTGCGTCTCTGGCCCCTTGTTCATCGTCGACAATAAGAATCGAAACGTGCATTTTCACCGTATAGGTGCTCCATGTCTTATCCCGGTGCAAGCCTCAGTAGCCTACCCCATCGAACCCTTCTCGTCCAGCCAATCAGCGTGGACATCCTCTGGGAGGATACTATGTCCTTTGTCCGTCGCCAAGAACAAGCTGTCCCCTTCTTGCGCCTGAGCGGTCTAAAAGTGGCGACCGACTGGGCTTCCCAAAATGGCGCGACTCGGTCAAAGAGGACGGGATGCCACTCCATTTCACGTACCGCAAAAATCAACAATGGCATTGACGAGTATCCTGGTGGTATCCACGACAGAGTCAAAAACCACATATTCGACGGGCCCGTGCGCTCCTTCCCCCTTAGGGCCGAAAATAACCGTTGGAATTCCTGCGTCTGCCAAAATCGCGGAATCTAACCAACCGCTCAATCCAGCAAATTCCGGCTCCTTTCTTAGTCCGGACTGATGCGCTCTGCAGAGTGTCTGAACAATTGGTTCGTCTCTAGCGATTTCCAGCGCGGGTCGATAGAAGAAGACCTCAAAATCTGCTCGGAACTGTTTGTCCCCCAAACCAACCCTCCGGACCATGTTTTCAATCTCTTTTACAACCATCTTGCGGTCTTCTCCTGGCAAGGTTCTTCTCTCCATCTCTATTTTGCAATAATCAGGATATGTGCTCAATTCGATTCCACCATTGATCAGCGATGCATGAATTGAAGGGGATCCCAAAAGGGGGTGGCTTTTCTGGTTAAGAATCTCCTTTCCCAGGTTTTCAATCTCTACCAGAAACTTTCCTGCTTTTACGATTGCGTCAATTCCCTTGCCCGGCAAACTCCCATGAGCTGCCTTGCCGAAAATTTCAACTTTCGCCCAGGCAAATCCTTTGTGGGCAATAGTTACTTTCAAATCCGTTGGTTCACAAATTATCGCAGCGTCAGCCGAGTACTCTCGAAGGAGTGTTTCAGTTCCAAGACTCGCATATTCCTCATCTGCAACAAAAGCGAGAACAACGTCTCCCCGAAGCTCGGCACCCGCTTCCATGATTGACTTCACTGCCATAATCGTGGCAGCGATGCCGCCTTTCATGTCGAGAGATCCTCTGCCGTAGACTTTCCCGTTCTCAAACGTGGGATTGAGCGGATCGATCTTCATTCTTCTGGTGCTCACAGTGTCCGTGTGACCATTCAACATAAGCCTTCTGCCCTCGCCGGCGCCGTGGACTATCCCGATGACGTTTTCTCTATGGGAATCAATTTTCTGATACGTCACCTCAATACCCATTTTCTCAAGGTAATTCCCAATGTAATGGGCAATACGTGATTCTCCGTTTCCTGCACTGGCGAGCGTAGGGTTGACCGAGTCAATTCGGATCATCTCCTTTAGCAATTCCAGTAATTCCCTTTTGTCAATCATCATTTTACTCATGATTTCAGCTCCTTATCTATTGATGCAATTCGGGGAGGCCCGTGGCCACTCAAGGCGCCTCCTCCAGTCCAACAGAGGATCTAGCCGCTCCCCACTGTGGTCTGCCAAATTCGCGGCCTTTCTTCGGTACACGGTCAAACCCAATACGCTGTCATCCACAGACCAGGTCCATCTTGTTTGCAGACCCTCCTGACAAGGGTGTCGAGTTGTTGATGATAGCGAGATGATCAGGTTTTGGCAACGTCGACCTGTCTCAGGGTGCCCATAGGTGCCCCCGAAAAAGCTGCCTCGGTGCGGGATTGACGGAGATTCCGATTTGAGTTAGAGAATTTGGATTGGAGAGGTAGAAGATGCCAATCGATCGAAAGGAAGACATCTCATGGATCCTTTGATCGCCAAGGGTGCAGAACTGATAAAGAGAGCCGACAAGATTCTGATCTTTTCGGGGGCCGGACTGAGCACTGAATCGGGCATTCCCGATTTTAGAAGTCCAGGTGGACTCTGGAGCAAGTACGATCCATCAGATTTTTACTTCGACAAAATAGTCTCAGACGAAAAGGCCAGAATCAGGTATTGGGAGATGAGCACGGAGTCATACCAGCTCATGCGAGATGCTGCGCCGAACCGTGCCCACAGGGCGATCAAAATCCTGGAAGACAGGGGAAAGCTGATTGCCATCGTCACCCAGAACATCGATTCGCTCCATCACAGGGCGGGAAACTCGCCAGAGATAATCATAGAGATTCATGGGACCGCTTTTTCGGTCTCCTGCTTGAGTTGCCGAAAAAAGTATGACCGTGATGAAATCGAGGAGCGAATAAAGTCAGGCGTGAGAGTCCCATATTGTGATGAATGCGCCGGCATTCTGAAGCCAGACACGATCTCCTTTGGGCAGGCTATGCCTCAAGACAAGATGTTGCAAGCGATCGCTCGGGCCGAGGAATCTGATCTCTGTATCGTGTTGGGTTCCTCACTGGTGGTCTATCCCGCTGCTTCTATTCCGGTGCACGCTGTTGAAAGTGGGGCAAAACTGATAATTGTGAACCGGGATGAGACACCCCTCGATCAAATGGCCGATTTGGTTGTCCATGAATCGGTTTCCACGGCCCTGGGCGAGATGATCGAAATTGGACCTAGCTCCTGAAAGGTGGCCCCGAATTTGTAACAAAACGATGGAGAATTGACACATCTGGAAAGAGATACGACCGGGTTTCCATATGAATTTCGAATTAAGTAGAGAGGAAAACAGAATCCGAAGATTGGCCAGGGAGTTTGCAGAACAGAATTTCATATTGCAAAGGGCGATCGAGCTGGAGGAGAGACATGAATATCCCTTTGATGAATGGAAGAGACTTGGTCAGGCACGGCTGATATGCGTCGACTATCCAAGACAATACGGCGGACGAGGTCTCAGCTTCGCATCGACTATTGTTGCAATTGCCGAGTTGTGCAAAAGTGATCCGGGGTACGGGATGGCCATGTCACTCGGATGGATTCCGTCGATACTCTTTGCAGAATTTGGAAGCAGGGAACTTTGCACTGAGTATCTGCCAGGAATGACTATGGGTAATTATCTGTCAGGAATATGTTTCACCGAGCCGAACTATGGAAGCGACCTTACCTGGGCTGGAACAAGTGCAATACGCAAGGGAGATTATTTTGTCTTAAATGGTGACAAGCAGTTCATCACCAACGGGAGTTATGCAAAATTCTTCACGGTCTACGCTGTTACCAACCCGGATGCGGAGAAAGAACAGGCCCTGAGTACCATGCTTGTCGACCGAGAGACCAAAGGTGTGGATGCAGCCGAGATTGGTGAAAAACATGGATCCCATATGACCTCACTTGCGAATGTATCTTTTCAGGATTCGAGAGTCCCCTCCAGAAACCTCATCGGCGCGATGAATCGGGGTTTCCGGAACATTGTGAACTTCTTCAACAAAAGTCGTATAGAGATCGCTGCCCAGGGCCTGGGGCTGTCCGAGGGAGCATTGGAAAAACTGTTCACATATGCCAAGAAGAATCAATTCGTCAGAGGGAAACTCAATGAACAGGCAACCCAGCATCGTATCGCAGACATGCGGACAGCAGCTGAATCATTAAAACTACTCATCTACAAGGCCGCTTCATTGGTTGACAGGGGAAAGACAAGTCCCCAATATACCTCGATGGCAAAGAAATACTCTGGAGATGTCGCGAAGTTTGTAACAAGCGAAGCGTGTCACATCGTCGAGCCAGAGTATCGCAGATCCTCAGACATCGAGGCATATAACTTCCGAAGATTTGAGCGGGATTCCAAGATCATCGATATTTACGAAGGAACAAAAGAGATTCAGAAGAACATTGTCGCGGGGCTTGAGCTACGCGAACACGGCCTTTAGGAGAGATCCCACAACCGGAACGAGAGGAAGCCGGAAAAGAGATCCATGCCCTTGGAGGAGAAAGGGGACGCAGGGGTTAACTCGGTTTCCTTACCATAATCGCCTGAACTATTTTCCTGGCGACGGATTTACTATCAGGTTCTCTCAGATAGAGACCTGCCTGGAAGTGGCGATCTTCCGCATCGGGTCCGCCTATCCGGTACCATCTCACCTCCCCTTTGAGTCGCACGCTTCGTTTTCTGGCGTCGGTCAGTTGCACTTCCAGCTCAAAAGTCGAATCGTCAGTGGCTTCAGAAAATATTTGGCAGATATCAAGCAAATCCAGGTGGGAATCGATCAGAAGTCCCTCAATGGAGATGTTGTTAACAGCCCCTTTTACCCCCCACTTTCTGATTTGGGGAACATAGTGCCGGTCCGGAGATAGGTTAAATCGGGTCGGGAAGGCCGTTATGAACCTAGGATACCTTCTATTGTCAAGTCCCATTCCACATCCCCCCAAGTGAACAGGTTCTTCGGTATCGATCTGAGCGCTCCCATTCTAGCAGACCCAATGAATCTGTCAAGAATATTTCCCTGATGACTATCCTCAGCGTTGTGGCCGTCCATGTCACCCAGGGACGTTTGGTCAGACAAGAATTGCCATTCCCCTGGCCGTTTCCCTATTCCTAATCAACACTAAAGTCACGGTCCTATAAGAGCAATTCACCGGGAAGCGGACAGGGAAGCTCTGAGCACCAGTCAAGATTTTTTCGACAGACATATCCTAGCACAGTAAACCTCTCCGAAATTTCTCACAGAGCACACAGAGCCTCAGAGAGAACGTCCTCTGGATTGGTGAGAGGCCAATCCAGAGGAGATTATTTGGCCTAATTTTTCCCCTCAAAGAATTAGGCCAAAATCCTCGCCCGTCAGTTGTCTCACTCTGCGAACTCTGAGAGCTCGAGCGATACCCCGCAGATTCCTGCGGGGGAGAGCGGGCGAGAGGTACTGGTGCTTCTATGTAAGCCCGCTTTCATCAGAGAAAAGTCAAGAAAGGGGGCTGGCCAACAGCGGAAAAAGGGTCAACACGCGAGCACGGAGGCGACGGGACATGAGGATGCCACCACCAGATTCAAAATTGTGTTGACCCATGAGAGGGTCAGAAAACTCCTTTTTGAAAACCCAGGGAACGCCTCTATTTCGCTTGATTTTGCTGACTTCTCTGTTGCTCGCAATGCTGAACTCAAGGAAAATACACTCAGGACGCCGTGCTGAATTCAATCGAATGCTTTGAATTTGTTTCAAAGCATGTCCGAATACTCGGCTCCAGGCAATAGGATCGGAGGGAATTGCGGGGATAAAGCGATTCGTCTGAATCAGAAAGATTGATTAAGAGAGGATGCAAATCGATGGCCGATCATCTGAATCATACGCTCACCTCGAGAATGGAATCTCACAGATGATCACTGGGACTCTTCCTCGTCGAGCTCCTCCAACCGTTTTTCCATTTGCTTTCTGAGACGTGCGATCCGACTCATGATGGCTCTCCCCTGGGGGGTGTCTTCTCCAACAGTGTCCAACTGCTCCTCCAATTGATCGAGCTGCCTTTCATATCTCGCAAGAATAGGATCTTCGCCCTCCTCTTCGTCCCGTTCCATTGCCCCGGGTGTCATCTCTTCATTCTCAGGGATCTCTTTCTCTGGTTCAACTCTCGACTGAACAGGCACGGAGGGAGAGACCCACCGAGTACTGGACCCCTTAGCCTCCTCTGATGGGATGAATACACCAGTAACGGTTTCCGGCTCATTCTTTTCATCAGATTGTGAAAAAATCAACACGTGATTGACGTCCCTCAAGATGCGGTGGAGACCCTCCTCTAGGGGCACTCGATCGAACTGGACTGTTATAGATCTTTTCAAGTTCTCCGGGGACCTGATCGAAATCCCGGTCTTTTCCCCAACCGCTGTCAGGACTTCCTTAAGCTCGGCGTTTTCCACGGCGACACTCAGATGCCCTTCACCATCATATATGACGCTGAGCCTTTGGTCTTGGCCGTGGACCGAGGTGAGGGAAAAGGTGAGTATGATAGCGCTGCAACATACGATCTTCCACAATCCCATCATGGGCTCGTTTCCTCCGACAGCCTCTGCGATCGAACGATCTACGCCAAAGTATACCACTTTAAGCCGCGGGTTTCTAAGATTAAATCAAAAAAAGCATGGACAAGTGAACTCGCCGTGTCTCCTTTGGCCCTCTCTCGACTCATGCCGGCCCAATGATGCGAAATATGTGCCACGGCCAAAATGATCTGGACAAATCCGCCAGTCTCTGTCTATCCTATCTGAGGCCGCGGCTTTTTCCATCAGGTCGGTCAGAATCTCGCCGCAGTCTGTTCTCCCGGCGCTCCCTCTCGCGGCGCAATAGTCTATAGAAAGTCTTGAGATGTTGAAAACGTTCGAAACCGACGATTTTTCTCACCTCAAGCAAGAATCTGAAGTGTTCCCTGGCAAGCTTTGTCTGGGCCCCTTCGAACCGCTTGAACTGTTCCATGATTGCCGCTTCATCTAGCTCCTCCCCTTCCAGGAGATTCTCAAGTTCAAAGCGCTCTCTTTCCAAGCCAGCCTTGAGATCGATCAACTTCCGGCGGTTGTCAACAAAAAGCGATTCCAGCTGGCCTTTCTCGTCGTCGGTGAGGCTAAGCCGCTCGGCCACTCGCGGTAGCCGCCACCATTTGCCTGATGGGACATCCTGCGCCAGTGAATTCACCGGCAGAGCCACCCAGATAAGCAGCAGGCCGATTTGGAGCTTTCGTGTTAACATAGGGCAGCACCTCTTTTCTGTGGTTCCAAAGATATAGTGTCGTCTTCAACAGAGGGAACAACAAATTCCATGAATCCGTCATCGAGGACGGGATAGGATCCTCCGGAGATTTCGCGGTAGACGTAAGAGAGTGGGTTTTCCTCAAGGGCTCGGATCTCTGTCATGAGCTTCTCATCTTCCCACATCTCGCGGATCAACACAGCCGTACTCTCTTCTGATTCTGTCCTGAACACGATAAACCAGGAAACGACCAGTATCGCCGCAACGATGCTCATGGTTGCTACCAGAGCACCCTGCCAACCCCAGACCCACCACCGGGGACTCCTTCGCTTCTGTGCCGGCAGCGATACCCTCCGCCTCGGTGAAGGGCTCGCCCGCTCCGCCATGCGCCCCAGTTTTGCCAGATTCTCCTCGAGTAGATCCTTTTTGGCACGGCACAATCGGCACCCCGAAAGATGCTCCCGCACCGTCGCTGGCAGATCTTTCTCATCGACCACAGTTTTCAAGATCTGATCGTCGTTGAGATGGATCTCGTCTGTAGAGTTCACACTCAATCCTCCTGGGAGAACTCAAGGAGTGTGGATTCCCTCCTGAGTTTGTGCAAGGCTCGATAGAGATGGGTCTTTACGGCACTTTCACTCTTGCCCAGGACCTGGCATATCTCCCTTATGGTCAGATGATCCATGAATCTTAAGGTAAATACCTCCCGGTCCAGACGAGAAAGCCTGCCCAAGACCGAATCTATCTTCTCCCACAGCTCCTGCCTCATGAGACGATCCACGGGGCCGTCGTGTTGTGAAACTGCCCCCTTTGATTCCTCAAGTTCATCCGTCCCGGCAGAAGTTCGAAGAAAAGCAAAAAGTCCCTTCTTCCGGTAGAAATCGCGCACTCGATTCACGGCAATGGCAAAAAGCCATGGTCGAAACCGACATGGATCTTGGAGTTTCGACACCTTCCGATAGGCCTGTACAAAAATTTCCTGGGTCAGGTCCTCTGAGTCCTCGAATGATCGGGTCCGGTAGTACACCATGCGAAAGATCTCCTCATGGAACAGATCCAAAAGCTTTTCAAATGCGGTTCTATCACCGACTCGCGCCCTCTCGACCAAAGATTTCATGAGAAGCGCCGTGTCCGTGGTCCGAACCTGGCCTTGTTCGTGATCCAGGCACGTCATAGCTTCTCTATTTTACCCGCCCAAGTGCCACCTGTCTCGAGATTTTTCGACCTATCTGCTGACGTCGTTGTGTTTCGCCCGGTAGATGTGGATGCTCGCTCGGTCCTGCGCCCGCTCCAGCCGGAGGCGTTCTTGCGGGGTGACCGTCCCGTCACTCCGAGAAAACCTCTTGGCCCTTTGAATGTGACGTTGTTCCCTTTGAAGAACGCGCGTTTCACCACGAGTCAGCTCACCACTCCGTATACCCTGGTGGATTCTTTTTTGTTGTCGAATCTGTCTCTTTCCTACCCTGCCTGCCAGGGCCAAATCTGCGCTCACCAGCCCAATAATCATTAGGAGAATTACCGTCGTAACTAGCTTTTTCACTTCTTCTCCTCCTCCTCCTTTCATCTGTTCTACTGTATAAGACGAGGCGGGACAACAATTTGTCTACACCTCTCAGAAAGAAACCCCAGAAGTCCGGGTAAACGGCTAAGCGTCGTGGCAACCCCGTCCGCTCTGATAATTTACCCCCGCGAGGCCATCGGTTGCCGGGTGAGGGACGTCGAATCTCGGGCTCCACAAGAACTCGGAGTACCCTGGCAAATTCCCTCTCCCACAGGGTATGATAATTTCCTGTGCCAGGCGGCGACACCACTTTCGATCTTGTATTGTGAAGAATTCCGCATTATCATTAGGCTCGCCTAAACCTGTTCTGTGAGAGGAGCTTCCTGAGTTGGGGCGTTCTTTCGGTGACGGCGTGTGGAAAGGCCGGAGAGAAGAAGCATCACGAGGTCAAGGGGTCGTCTTACAGGATTCCGTCGAGCCTAAGAACTGTCAGAGGACGTAAGTTGAGCGGAAAAACGAGACAGGTAAAAAGAACCTTTTGTCAGATCTGCAAGTGCGATTGCGGAATTTTGGCTGAGGTCAAAGGGGGAAAAATCCTCGGGATAGAGGGAGACCAGGGGAACCCTAACAGCCGGGGAAAGCTTTGTGTGAAAGGTAGAAACTCCCTAGAGACCCTTTATCACAGGGACAGACTGCAACGCCCCCTCTTGAACACAGGTCAAAGAGGACACCCCACCTGGAAAGAAATTTCGTGGGATACCGCCCTCGAGGTCATGGGAGATAGGCTGGATAATCTAAAAGGCGGATATGGGGCTGAATCACTTGTCTTGCTCTTTGGGACGACAAGCAGGATTTTGGACACCGCGATAGTGAAGAGATTTGCCAACCTTTACGGAACACCGAACGTAACCCAGACCTGGTCGATTTGCATAGGCCCTAAAGCCATCGCTAACCTCGCCACATTCGGAGGCCCAGAGTATCCAACCTGCGATTTTGCCAACTCCAATTTCATTATGCTTTGGGGAGCAAATCCGCTGGTGTCTTATATGCATCGCTATCACGGCATCGTCGAAGACATCCTGAAAGGGAGGAGAAGAAACGGCGCGCCTCTGATCGTCGTCGACCCCCGGGACTCTGAGACGGCCAGAATTGCTGACGTTCACCTGCGGATCAAACCCAACTCAGATTTCTATCTGGCCATGGGGATGATACGACATCTGATTGATAATGATCTCCATGATCATGATTTTGTGCAGAGATACACCGTGGGGTTCAATGAATTACGTCGCACCCTGGGTGGCTATGATCTCGAAACCGTCTCTCAAAAGACCGATTTGCCGATCCATATGATAAGACAGATTACGGAGAAGTTGGCAGAATCAAAGCCAGCTTCTATCGACAGACGTGAGGGGGTCTTGCACACTGTCAATGGATTACAGACAGCGAGAGCAATCGCCATTCTCATGACTCTAACGGGTAACGTCGATGTGGAAGGGGGGCTCGTATTCAACCCACTGATGGAGGTGAATGACATCACCTTACAGGAAATGCGTCCTCACGACAAGACGGCCTTCTGGAGCGAACGGTACCCGCTGGCGCTCGATTGCAGTGGATACCTCACAGAAGTCATCCTTACAGAAAAGCCTTACCCGGTCAAATCAATTATCGCTATGGAATCGAATCCCCTCCTGACCCTCCCAGATACGAATCGATTCAGGACCGCCCTGGAAAAGCTTGAATTCGTGGCAGTGCATGATCTTTTCCTCACGGAAACCTGCAGATTTGCGGATCTCGTTTTACCGGCAACGACGTTTTATGAAAAAGCAGAATTGGATGTGGGCCTTTTGAAAGGACAAAGATGGGTTCGCATAAGAAGAAAGGTCGTTGAACCACTCCATGATTCTAAATCCGAGGCGGAATTCATGGTACAACTCGGAAAAAAGATGGGGTATGGGACATATTTCGATTTTCCTTCGGAAGATAAGATCCTTGAGAGTCTGCTCAAAGAGACCGAAGCAGAAGGTTACTCCCTGGACCAACTTGAAAGGGGAGTGCATCTTGAGGCGATGAAGCCAGGGTATCTGAAAGAGTGGGGCTTCGACACCCCATCCGGCAAGATAGAGCTAGCCTCCTCCACCTTAAGACCCTTTGGGGCAGAATTGCCCGCACCGATAGAGGGTCCCATCCAGTCGCAAGATTATCCTTTCCTTCTCATTACCGGAGCCAAGGTTCCCCCTTATTATCACTCTCAATTCAGGAACATAAGAAAACTGAAGAAGCGCAGTCCCACTCCCCTGGCAGATTTAGGGGTAGGCGTAGCCCGAAAAGTGGGAATTTCAGATGGAGACATCATCACCATCGAAACGCCTTCCGGCACCCTGGAGATCGAGGGTACGATCCACGAGAGAATGCACCCCTTTACCGTGTCCATCCCGCATGGATGGGCAGGCTGTAATGCCAACATTCTCACCAGTGATCGTCTTCTTGAGCCGATTAGTGGGGTTCCCATGTATAGAGGAATCCCCTGTCGAATAACCAAGGGAGTTTCAGGCTCATAAGCACGGGCCATCCTGGTCTGAGGTGTTGTTTTTATTTTAGGCGGCTAACTGTGATTCTATCAACTCACACAGATCAAACAACCTTTTGAAAAACGACGAACTCGAATGAAAGAGACATATCTCAAAGAACTGGAGCATTGTGAACTCTGCGAACACCGGTGCGGCGTCAACAGACTCAAGGGAGAAACAGGGATCTGCAAAGTGACTATGCCGACTGTCGCCTCGGCCACTTTGCATCCAGCGCCGCCAGAAAGCTATACGGTGTTCATGGCTGGGTGTAATTATAAATGTCTAAACTGCCAAAACTGGACAATCTCACAATACCCGGATAATGGATTCCAACAGAGAGGATATGAAGAACCACACACCTTGGCCATGGAATGCGTGAATCAGCTCAACTCACTTCCAGCCAAACTGATGAAAGCCGACAGAATATTCTTTTCAGGCGGGGAGCCAACCATTCACCTGCCCTATATTGAGAAAGTCGTCGAATCAGCACGGCAGATAAGACCTGATACCAAAATAAACTTCGATACCAACGGGTATATGACTGAGGAGAGTTTAGAAAGGGTATTAGCGATTGCAACATCCATCACCTTCGACCTCAAGGCATATAACGATGAGGTGCATGCCGCCCTGACAGGGGCGGCTTCCAAGCCAGTTCTGAGAAACGCAGAACGAATCGGAAGCCATGGGCGAGACAAGCTTTGGGAATACAGGATCGTTGTGATCCCTGCAATAAATGAAGACGAGATAAAGCCACTGGTGCACTTCATCGCAAACATCGATCCCCATTTGCCAGTGTGCTTTCTGGCCTTCAGGCCGAACTTCGTTTTGGAAGATCATCTCGGGGCTGAAAGGCGCCTGATGGATAGATGCGTCGAGATAGCGAGAACCTCTGGTTTGGAGAATGCCTACTGGTCTGGACATGCGGGAATTCCTGGGACCATCATGGGCGTTGAAAATGAAATGGAAGAGAAGTATCTGTCCAAAGGTGCCCGGCTTTCTGGTTCTTATGCGCTTCATGCGGGCTGTCAAACCCATCCCAGGAACTGCTCAACCTGCGCCTCGAGCCAGACATGCAGCGTGAAGAGATACACTCCTCGAATAGACACTTGAGACCCAATCATATGGGCGAGATGTGGCCCTGATGCAAATTCTGGTGATGTCGAGACCTGTCGCAATATCCTCCATGTTCCAAACAGCAATATCGATTTGCTGAATACGGCAATGCAAAAGTGGCCGAAAAGCCAACAGGCGGAGAATGCAAAGGAGAAAAGCGGGTCAAAGCTAGGAAAAGGCCTGGGGTGCTCTAGACCGACAGTTGGATCATACCGCCGGTGTTCTGGAAGGTCCCTTCTGAAAACCGATAGGCATCGAGAACCATCTGAATCTCTGCGTCATTCTCTAGAAAGCCCTCGGCCCATTCGCGAGAGCGTATCAGATTGTTCTGATCCAGATCCATCTTAGAGAATTATTCTCGAGTCACACTGAGTTCCTCTTCTTCGAGAAACCCGTTGCCATTTTTGTCAAGATTCTCAATTTCATCCGAATAGAAATCCCGAATCGATCCGGTTATCTCGTCGTAAGAAGAGACTGAGAATGAAGGCCTTTTGTTGTTTTGAGATGGCTGTTCGGGGCGCTCCAAACCCCGCGCCGGTTCATACTGTTTGAGTAGGTCAATGTATCGTTTGACTTCAGACTCATCCAGACGACTATCCTGGTTTCGATCGATCCGATCAAAGACATCTGTCTTGCCCTGGAATTCCGATTTGTCAAAAGACCCGCTGCTATCCTGGTCATATCTGTTCACATAATCACTCGCAATTTGCGATTCGATTCGATCCACCAGGAAGCGCCATCGGGCATTTACAGGTTGAATCTTAATCATATGATTCCGTTGCTCCCAATCCGTTTATGGACAAGACGATGAAACAAATTCAAGAGATGTTTTTGCGACTCTCCCCTATCTGAGGAGAAATCTGCATCATCGGCAGAAATCGTAAAGAACTTAAGTTTTTTTTTAGAAAAAATTACCGATCATAAGCAACTGAAATTAATTGATTTTTTACGTCATGACGGGAGAGGCTTTCAAAATCAACGAACCTGGCCGCCTGTCGGTGGAAAATGGCGTGTGTCTGAAACAAGATCGCTGTCACGGGAGCCTCCTCCCTTTTGTGGGCGCCCATCCCCCTGAGGGACGCTTGCGGATCGGTGGGGTCAGTACTACCCGGGCCATTGCCCTATCCTTATAGAACACGCCGCTGACGGCTTGATAAGAGCATTTCACCAGAAAGTGGAAAGGGAAGCTCTAAGGCAAAATTTGTTTTTGGTCCGTTGTCCGTGGTTCGTTGCAAGACGATTAGGATTTACGCCTCCATGGCTATTCAGGTAAAAAGCCTGGGGAGTTTCATCCTTAATCTAATGACGTGAATTGATAGTCACAACTGACCACTGACAACCAACAACTGACAGAACCAAGAAAAGATTTTGAGCAGCGAAGAGCGCTCCCTTTCCGCTTACTATCAGAAGAAAGTCGAGAAGGGGGGCTGGCCGACAGCGGAAATGGGTGACCGCGAGAGCACGGGGGCTAAGGGATATGAGCGTTCTATCCAAAATCCTCTTGAACCGTCATGAAGCCAAAGGATCCTCCCTCCCGAAACTCAGAAAACCCCAATTCTTCTATGCTTGATATTGGGCACGGAGGATCTGTAAAATTAGAAATCCTGAGGGAAGAAGCCTTTCATGAAAAAACCTCAAAAACTAGAGATATTCTCCGACTATGTATGACCGTGGTGCTACTTCAGTACCGGGCGTATTGAACGACTGAGAAGGGATTATGAGGTGGGCGTTCGCTGGACTGCCTTTCCCCTCCACCCCGACACCCCGCAGGAGGGGCTCTCCCTCCACGAACTCTTCGGCAGCCGCATGGATATAGACGGGTTGATGGTCCACCTCAGGGAAGTGGCCGAAGAATTGGGGTTACCCTGGGGTGAACGGGAAAAAACATATAATACTCGTTTAGCCCAGGAACTGGGTAAATGGGCTGAGGCAAAGGGCAGAGGTGACGATTTCCACAAAAGCGTCTTCCGGGCCTATTTCGTCGATGGCAGAAACATTGGCAGGATCGCTGAGTTGGTCGAACTGGCAGAGTCTTTGGGTCTTCCCGGTGAGGAGGCTCAGCAGGCTATCCAGAAAAGAGCCTTCAAAAACGCCGTTGATATAGATTGGGCCCGTTCGGTTAGGATGGGGGTAACCGGGGTTCCCACTTTTATGATCGGTCACCAGAGCGTGGTAGGGGCTCAACCATACGAAACGCTCGAGCACCTGATGAAAACAAACAACATAGGGAAACGACGCCGATAGGTCTCATTCCCCTCGATTCAATAAACCACGTGCCCTATACGCCCTTCCCGTGGCAGCCATCAAAGGCCCTGCCAGAAGGTGGCCGATGAACTTGCTGCCCATTTCCTTCAGGGCATAAGGGAATATATGTTGTGCCTCTATGTGAAGCAGATGCTGGTTGGCGCGGTCCATGCCAAGGGAAGACCATAATTGCTATAGACGAGACCGCACCCACGACTGGCCAGGTAATGAGGAACCACTTTTCACGATTTGATTGGTGGCTTTTGGGGATTTATTCCTCAAGGGTTTCGACCTACAGGCTGGATTATTCGACGAGCGTGGGTTGAATGCAAAAAGATCGAGAAAATATAGTGAAAAAAGACTCCTCCACAAAATGTCGGGCTCCACATACCCTTCCGGGAGGATGAAAAATGGACAGAGAGATCCCGATTTTTTGAGACGTGGGCCTTGGTACCTGCTATGGTGAACCTGTGGAAGAACCCACCATTGGGTGACGGGGCTCATGGGCGAACCCAGTTTACTCTATTGGAGCTTGAAATTACGGAGAAAACTCGACTCCTTTTCACCGTAAGATGTCCGTGCAGGGAACGTTCGACCGCTCGTGGCTGGGAATTGTGACCAAAAGGATCTTGATTCGCTATCGAAGCGCCTTATCCACGTTTCTGTTTGACGATGCGGACGAGCATGGCCGTCCACAAGTAATTCGGCAATCGCAAAACCCAGGTTGTCGCCTCGCGTGGACTATATTGGATTTTCCAACAACCATGGTATTGGACGGTATATGATCTACAGAGACTTTGGAAAAACAGGGAAAAGGGTATCGGCACTCGGTTTTGGAGGCATGCGTTTCAAGGACATAGACAACACTGATGCATGCGTTGAGATGATGTTGGAAGCGGCCAAGGCCGGAGTGAATTACTTTGATACTGCCCCTGGATATTTTGGCGCCAAGAGCGAAAAGGTATTTGGTCAGGCATTCAGGGAGTTCAAAAGACTGAATATACCCTTCTATTGTGCCACAAAGACAGCAAAATCCGATGAAAAATCCATACGGAAGGAAATCGAACACCAGTTGCGACGACTGCATGTTGACGCTGTGGATTTCTACCATATCTGGTGCATTATCAGCCTCGATGATTGGCGAAAAAGAGTTAAAAAGGGCGTTCTCGATACATTTAGAAAGCTCAAAGATGAAGGCTTGATAAACCATATCTGCGTCTCGAGCCATTTAATCGGAGAAGAGATCAAGGAACTCCTGATGGAAGGGGTGTTTGAAGGGGTTCTCTTCGGGTATTCGGCATACAATTTCAATGCCCGACGTGCCGCTTTTCAAGCAATAGCCACGCACAAACTCGGATGTGCTGTCATGAACCCTCTCGGCGGCGGGATCATTCCCCAGAATCAGAAAATATTTGATTTTGTTAGGACAAGGACGGATGAAACAGTGCTCGAGGCTGCTCTACATTTTATTTTCTCACACAAGGAGATCAGCGTTGCACTCGTTGGCTTCGAAGATCTGCGCCAAATCCGGGAGAGTCTAAAGGCGGTTGAAACTTACCATGACATACCCGATGATGAGATCGAGAGAATAAGGAATAGCTTGTCCGATTCTTTCCGGAGTTTATGTACAGGATGCCAATATTGTGATAATTGTCCGGAAGGAATTGCCATTCCAAAACTCATGGACGCATATAACATCAAGAAGCTCTCCGGTAGAGACTACGCCGTGCTCGATAGACTGAAATGGCACTGGGGGCTGCCCCTGTCAGAGGCAGAGAAATGTGTTGAATGTGGTCAGTGCGAGGAACAGTGCACCCAGCATTTGCCAATCATCGAGCGATTGCAAGAGATCGCCGCGATGAGGCAGAAATCGAAAAGCAAAAGGAGCTAGCCATTGCTTGAGAGGATGAGATGACAAATAAAAAGAGAGCAGTCCTATCAGTGATATTAGTCGGGCTGATCGCCATCGCTTGCATTGTCATTATGATTACCTATTACCGTTTCGCCCGGTTTATTGAGGTTCAGACGTCCGAGGAGAGACCGGGCCTTGCTTTCACGGAAACCCTTATCACCATGGGGGATCAAATGACCAAGGCCTGGTTACCAAATGACGTTTTTTACCCCACGGTTTTTCTCGATAATCCCCAGAATTTCCAGCTTGGAGCGCTGGAATCGCTTAGATACGCCGTGCGGGTGTTGAGGGACAACCTGACGCGCCTCAGGACGACAGACAAAATCGACGAAAACATCGATCAGGTCTATATCCTCTTCTCAAATGATCCCAACAAATGGATCTTTCCATCGGCTGAAAGTAAATACAAAGCAGGTGTTCGACAACTGAAAGAGTATCGCGACCGCCTGGCAAAAGGCGATGCAGGATTCTTTCCGCGAGCCGATAATCTGATTGAGCTTCTAGCGCAGCTGAATTCCCTCCTCGGGGGTGTTAATACTCGCCTTGCCAATGCCCCTCGGGACCAGGGAGAAGTCTTGACAGAGGAAACAGCAGGGGACCCATACACCGAAGGCGAAGAGAGGGTCAGAATCCGGGTGCCCTGGACCGCTATTGATAACAACTTCTACTATGCCAGGGGCGTTGCGTATGGAATTCGCCAGGTCCTCGCGGCCGTTAGGTCCGATTTCTCTGAAATACTCGAGACAAAAAAAGCGACAGAGCTCTTGGACAAAATCATTAGACTTCTCAACCAGGCCCAGTTCGAACCGATTCTGATACTCAACGGTTCTAGAGGTTCCATCTGGGCGAACCACTCACTCCAAATGCTTGCCACCCTCGGGGACGTGCGGCAAAAACTCCGATCTCTCGAAAGCATGTTGAGGGAGTGATAAGGGACGCGAGTCAAAGAGGTGGATGCGAAGACCAGAGATGACTGTGTGAGAGGCCTTAGACGTAGATATCGATCAGCGGGCAGATCTCGATCTTTTGTCTGTACCAGAGTTCTTCTAGCTGGTGGGAGGAGATGGGTCTATCAGGCAGCCCCTTTCCGCCACGATCGAAATACCCCCTTAGTTGCGAAGAGGCCCTCTTGACCAGCGGATTCCGTTCGGCGGAATGATGTTTCTTTGTCAACGTCAACGTATCAGACCGGGCGGGGCGGATCGGCAATTCTTTACTCTTATGGCGATAAGTCAACCGTGAACCCGATCGAGGAATCTGTTCTGAGGAAATGACAGGATAGTGCACGCGACCAACCTTCATACCTACAAATCTTTAGTGTTCATAGACGGATGTCAACTTCAGACGGCAAAAAAGCGGTTCACTCCTGACTGCTCCGCAGACAGCACATGGCTACTGGCCGTCCATCAGAAATCGTGTGCTTTCTGAATTCCACATCCGGAGAACGAGAATCGAACCGCTTCTCCTGGTTTCACGTTGACCGGATTTTCTTATTCATCTCTCCAAGCCCTTCCAGGACGGTCTTAGGGGTCATGGGAAGGTGCCGTAAGCGCAAACCGGTGGCGGCAAAGACCGCATTTGCCACGGCAGGCGCAATCGGCGGGACGCCCGGTTCCCCGATCCCCCCGATCTTCTCCTGGCTCCTGACAGCATAGACCTCAATGTCCGGCGATTCCCGAATTGAAAGGAGGGGATAGTCGTGAAAATTGGCTGAGACAACACCACCTTTGTCAAAATCGACCTTTTCTTTCAGGGAGGCGCTCAGGCCAAAAACGATTCCCCCCTCCATCTGGCTCTTTACGATGTCTGGATTGACCACTGGACCGCAATCCACGGCACACACAACCCTCAGGACCTTTATTGTCCCGTCCTTCCAATCGACAGAGACCTCTGCCACCTGGGCCACATGGCTTCCAAAAGAAACGTGTAGGGCAACACCTCGTGCGTTGCCCCTCTTCAGCGGGGCTCCCCAGCCACTTTTTTCCGCTACCACTTCCAGCACACGCCGAGCTGAAACCTGATCCTTGAGAAGATCCAGCCGGAAGGCTAAGGGGTCCTTTTGAGCGGCATGGGCAAGCTCGTCGATGAAGCTCTCCATTGTGAAAGCATTCTGGGAATGTCCCACTGATCGCCAAAAGCCAACAGGAACGGGGGTATCGATCCTTACGTATTCCACATGAAAGTTTGGAATGTCGTATTTCTGGTCCACGATCCCTTCGATGGCTGCCGAATCGACCCCCTCTCGGATCATCGCAGGTGCCACGCGAGCCCAAATCGATGGGACCACAACCTTATGAGACCATGCGTTGAGACGACCTTTTTTGTCTAGTCCACCTTGAATTCGACAGCAGCTGCCGGGACGGTAGAAATCGTTTTGCATGTCCTCTTCACGGGTCCAAACGAGTTTTATGGGCTGTCCGGTCACCTTGGACAACTCAACAGCCTCTTCAACAAAATCAACCTCCAGACGTCTTCCAAACCCACCTCCAAGGGCCATGGTGTGCACAGATATCTGCTCTGGCTTCAGTCCAGTCACCTTGGCCGCCAAACTGATAATTGCTGATTGGTTCTGTGTCGGGGCCCAGATGTCGCAACGATCCTCGTGTACATGGGCCGTGCAGTTCATCGGTTCGATGGGGGCATGGGCCAAATATGGCAGCGTATAGGTTGCCTCAATCCTTTTTTCTGCCCGTTCGAGGGCGTCTTTCACATCTCCGCGACGCCGTGCACTCACCCCGGGTTTGTCAAGATGCCCTGCAAAAGCTTTCTCCAGGGTGGCATTCGCCATGTCAGGTTGATCACCTTCGCTCCAGAGAGTCTGAAGGGCATCTCTTCCTCTCCACGCTGCTTCAGGCGTGTCGGCACAAACAGCCACAGGCCCACCGAGGTCCACAACCAGCCGAACGCCTTTGACCCTTTCTGCGGCTTCTCGGTCATATGAAATGACCTGTGCACCAAACGCTGGAGGACGGGTCTTGGCAGCGTAGAGCATATCCGGGACAGAGACATCCACGCCAAAGTCGGCCAGACCGCGGACCTTATCCGGCACATCGAGGCGTCGAATTGACGTGCCCATCAGTTTCAGCTCGCCCTCTTCCTTCACGTGTGGATTCTGCGAGGCGGAGAGCCTGGCGGCCTTTTCACTGAGTTGCCCATATGTTAGGGAGCGTCCAGTTTCCTGGTGACTGACTTTTCCGTGAGAGGCTTGACATTCAGCGACCGGTACGTCCCATTCCCGAGCAGCTGAGAGAACGAGAAGCTCCCGGGCCGCTGCTCCTGCTTTGCGCAAAGGCCAGAACATATGCCTTACACTCGTACTACCTCCCGTGGTTTGCTCTCGCCAGACAGGGTCTTTGTACTCCTCCCCGGCCGGTGCCATTTCTGCTCGCACCTGTTTCCAGTCCGCCTCAAGCTCGTCAGCAACAATCATTGGTAAGGCTGTCAGAACACCCTGCCCCATCTCAGACTTGGCCACATATACCTTTACCGTCCCATTCGGACTCACATGCAACCACACGTTGGGACGGGGTATTTCAGAAGAACCCGCCTCCACATCCTTCGTGCTCAATAGCCTATATCCAGAGGGTGTGATTGAAACAGCGATGATGAGGCCGGCGTCAGCCCGGGGTCTTTTCAAAGGTTCATGTCGATTTGAAGGGGCGATCATGACCGATTGACTTCTTTTACGGCTCTTTCGATGGCTCGTCTGATTCGTGGGTATGTGCCACAACGGCAGAGGATGCCATCCATGGCCTCGAGAATCGTCTCTTCGTCAGGATCTTGATATTCCAAAAGCAAAGCCGCTGTCTGCATGATCTGGCCAGGCTGACAGTACCCGCACTGTGGGACCTGTTCATCTATCCAGGCCCTTTGCACGGGATGGTCATGGGCGAGACCCTCTATGGTCGTTATCCGCTTACCTCTTGCCTCTCCAACGGGCAACTGGCATGCGCGCTGCGCCTTACCATCGATGTGGACGGTACACGATCCACATAGCCCAATCCCGCAGCCATACTTAGTTCCCTTGAGTCCAAGGTGCTCCCTGATGACCCATAGAAGGGGTGTGTTCGGCCTCACATCCACCTCATATTGATTCTCGTTTACGTCAAGAAGAATCATCTCTACTCCCCTTTCCCGTAAACATTCACATGGGACCCAGTGCTTTGGAAGTTTTAGCGACGAGTATGTCTGTTCGCACCTTCTGTCAGTTTGCCGTGGACACAACCATCCTGCCGCAGTTTTTCAACTCCTTCCGGTGGAAGCTTTTTGTTCGCCAAGATCTGGCCTCTGGTCCGGTGACAACCTCTCTTGATCGGTAAGGGACCGAGGAGAAGAAAATTCACGGCCTCGATTACCGTTTTAACTCAATAACTGAGGCCCCCCTGCAGTTTTCCCCGGGACTCCTAAATATCCATGTCCAGGACCCTCTATATGTATTCAAGTTCAGGGAACCAGACTTTATCTTTGTCGTGCCATCCTGTTCAGGGTAGCTTCCGCTGATCGCACCGGTGTTCATATCAAATTTCAGGCGGGTTGCCGGTACAGTGGCAATACAACCGCGCTGCTCGAATGTGACTGTCTCCGTGTATCGCTTGCCGACCCATTCGTCCGTGCAACTTGTTTTTGTGAGTTTTTCTACGAAAGTCCATGTCCCTGCAATACTCTTGCAGGCGTCACTCCCCCAGGTGATCGGCACAATAAGGAATGAAAAGAGAAACAAAAAAAGGATCACAGCTAAGGGTTTTCTTCTCATGATGTCCGCCCCCTTTGAGAACGTATATCGTCTTTATTATTTCCCATGTCCTAGAAATCCCATGATAACACATTTCCCAGGGGTGTGTTATTCGCCGGAGCACAAGATTCGGTAAACAGGTGGGGCCTTTCACGGTTTATCGTCTATTGAGTTTCGTCGGCACATCCCGTTACGGGATCGTGGCGGAGGGATCTAAATGGAAGGGTGATCTGGTCTGATTCGATATTAACTCTGAGTTAGAAAAGCCGCGGCAGAAGAATGCGATATTTCGGCTTAGGCTTTATACTTGAAATCCTCAGGGTTGAGATTCTGTAAGAACTCCTCCAGCTGGTCCTCCTCCATATCCTTGTCCAACTCAATCGTCTTAGCCTTGGAGAGGACCTTCTTGGCCACGTAGATGGGAACACTTGCGGCGAGTGCAACGGCGATGGCGTCACTGGGCCGGGAGTCGATGGTGACTTCCCTCCCCTCGATCCTGAAATGGATCAGAGCGTAGTATATGTTATCCCTAAGGTCTATTACCTCGACTTTTAGAATTTCCGACTGAAAACGCCCGGCGATATTCCGAATCAGATCATGCGTCATAGGGCGATGGGTGTGAACATTGTTCAGTTTCATGGCAATGGCATTCGCCTCGAAAGGACCGATCCAGATGGGAAGCGCATAAAGGTTATCCAGATCCGACAGGAGTACGACGAAACCATTCGAAGAAGAATCGAAGGTTAGCAGTTTTACTTTCATTTCAATTACCATCAACAACCTCTCTTTCCGTGATTATTTAGCCTCGCTGCTGTCTCCCCCTACTGGCAGCCTCCGAGGGTGGATGTCTCGTCTTGCGAATCCACGTCCCCTCACGATTCTTCCCTTTCTCCCGTACGGGTCTTTTTTAGACGGTAACCCAGATACGCCGCCTCATTTTGAGCTGCTTTTTTCTTAACTCTTTCCACGAATCCTCTGGTCTTGAGAGACTCTAACCGCTTCTTTATTTCTTTTTCGGTCACATTGAGCTTCACCCTATCATCCTCACCAACCTCGTACCATAGCTCAAGGGCCGTTAGTTGTTCATAAGTAGAAAGTATTCGTAGAATGTCTTTGTCTATTTGGTCTACGGTGGTACGTCTCGCCATTAGCATACCTCCTCCCCGTAGCTAACACAGGCAGTCTCCTTCGCTAGGGCTCCACGTCCATGAATCGTTTCACTTCTGCCTTTGCTTTCAATTCCTGAACGAATCGCTTTGTCTCTCCCTGAATCTTCTGTTGCCTGAGATAGTCCCCAATCCTTTCCTTAATGTCCCCGTATGCTATTGTGGTCTCAGGTCTTTTGTCGGTGACTTTGATCAAGTGGTACCCGAATCTCGTCTCGACAACGCCACTCACCTCGTCCGGTTCTAATTCAAAGGCAGTGTCTTCAAAAGGTTTTACCATTTGCCCTCTCTTAAAATAGTTCAAATCTCCACCCCTGGGGCCACTGGGGCCTTCAGAGAACTCAGTTGCCAGGGCGGCGAAATCCTCACCTTTTTGGAGCCTTTCTTGAATCTTCTCAATCTTCTTGCGCGCCTCAGCTTTATCCGATTCGTCCGCACCGGGATCAACTTTGATCAGAATGTGGCTGGCCCGAACCTCCTCCGGTTTCCTGAAAAGATCCGGGTTGCTGTCGTAATAGGTTCTGATTTCATCGTCGGAAACAGTGATTTTGTCCGCAAACTGCTCATCGATCAGTTTTTGGATCACCATCTCTCGCTTAATCTGAGATTCTACCTCAGCTTCGGAAAGATTCATCTGGCTCAGGGCGCTTTTGAATTCCCCTTCAGTGGAAAATCTTCCTTTTAGCGCCCTCATTCGATCGTCCACTGCTGACTGTTCAACGCCAATTCCTTTCCTTTGGCTTTCCTGGTAAAGAAGCTCCCGGTTGATGAGACTCTCAAGGACTTCCCTTTTGACTTGTGACAGCTGGGGTTCGTTCAGAGACGTTCCGCGATTCGAAAAAAGTCGCTCCACGCGACTCATCTCATCTTCAAAGTCCTCACGTGTGATTTCTGACCCGTTGACCACGGCAACCTTGTCTCCTGGGGCCTGCTTCTCCTCGGCCCTTGCCGGGTATGCGACTAATCCTAGAACAAAAGCTAGGGGAAGTACAAAGAACCATCCTATGCCGTCTGGCCGAATCAACATTATTCCTCCTGGATGTTTCAAAATGATGAGTTTCTTTTAAGAAGAGGCACCCTGTGCCAAGAATTCATAGCCCTCTCCATTGCCACAGTCGGAGCTACGCAACAACGGTCGATTTAGGGATAGCCTTTATCCTCATGGGGAAAACCAACAAGCCTGTTATTTCAGATTCCGCTCAAATCCGTCGAAAAGATGACACCTTCGGGCAGTCGGTCCTGCTCAACACTAGAAACTCCTTCCTCGGCCCGAACCCCGCCCACCGAATGGGGTTCTCCGTCCCTCTCTTCGGGGTCTGGCTTCCTGGACGAAAATGTTTTTTCCTTTCAGTTCCGTATCATTCAATTTCTTAATACCTTAATAGCCTCTTGGGCCACTTCCTCCGTTGCCATCTCCACAAAACCAAAACCCCTTGAGGTTCCTGAATATTGATCCCTCACAAGGTTCGCAGAAGTACAATCACCTATCGTCCCAAAGGTTTCGATTAAATCCTCCTCCGTGACTGCGTAAGCCAGATTCCCTACATACAGTTTCTTGGACATATCAATTCTCCCCTACGAACCCCATGCTCGTATGTAAGGCTCTTACCTAGCCTCCACGGTTATCGGTCGACCAAGAGCCTAATCCATTGTTTTTCGATGGTGTCGCCAACCGTGCAGAGTCGAGCACCGAGCGGATTCTTAGAGAGGAGGAATCTCCCTTTTACTGCTATGCTTGCCGACCGAATTCGAAAACCAGGCGCCACAAACAGGGACCTCGGCCAGTCGAAATCGTCGCTTCTTAAAACAAAAGGGCCCCCAACATCCTGAAAATCCCGAGGACCCTTCGAGAGACAACTCGTGGGGCTTCCCAAAAAGCCAGTTTCAAAAGTATATGACACCAATGCCCCAAAGTCAACCACGGTTTCTGGCTTTTTCGCGGTGTCACTCGGGCAGGCAACAAAAGGAAGCTCTGGACCAAAAGTCGTTGTTTTTGGTCCGTCGTCCGTGGTTGGTGGCGAAAAAAACTAGGATTCACTCATCCACGGGATTCACGTATCGGGGCCAGGGTATTTCATTTTCAGTAGAGCGACGTGAATTGATAGTTACAACTGACAACCGACAACTGACATCGCCAAGAGAATCAACACGAAAGCACGGAAAAAAAGGGGATATGAGGGTTCCACCACCAGATTGAAAGTTGTTTTGACACATGAGAGAGTTGGGATTATCCGCTTCGAAAACTCAGGCAACTCGTCCATTTCGATGTCCATTGAAAAGCTTCGTGTGATTCTGATATGATTAGCGTCCGCAAGAAAAACCGCACCCAGAAGTCGGGCGAGAGGCTGGAATGAGTCTGTTCCTGATCACTATCTTTGTTCTTTATAGTTCACTCCATCTTTACCTATTCATGAAAATGAAGGCCGCCTTCGCCTTCAAAACTGGTAGTAGTATTCTTATTGTCTTTCTCATGGCAGTGATGATCAGCTCGCCGGTTCTGGTTCGCCTTCTGGAAAAACAGGAATTTGAGCTCCTGGCCCGCGTCACCGCCTACGTCGGATATACGTGGATGGGACTGACGTTCCTTTTCTTCTCTTTTTCGCTCATTGTTGATCTGTATCATCTTTCTGTTTACGTTGGTGACCTCGTTTTCCGAAGGAGCCTCTCCTCCCTAGTTCTCTCATCACAGTCGGCCTTTGGTATCCCACTCCTGATAACTGTCGCCATCGCTTTCTACGGCTATTTTGAGGCACGGCAAATTCGCAATGACACGGTGGTTATTGAAAGCCTCAAAATCCCAAAAGAAGTCGGGACGTTAACAATTGTTCAAATCTCCGACGTCCATGCTGGATTGATTGTGAGACACGAGAGGCTGAAAAGAATTATCAGAACAGTGGAGAAGGCAAAGCCCGATCTAGTGGTGTCAACGGGCGACCTGGTGGATGGACAGATCGACAATCTCAGAGGCCTTTCTGACCTTTTAAGGACAATCAGTCCAAGATACGGTAAATTCGCAGTTACAGGCAATCACGAATTCTACGCCGGCCTCAGTCAGGCATTGGGGTTCACGGAGGAGGCGGGCTTTGAGATACTGCGGGGAGAATCACGGGGGATTGCCGGAATTATCAACATCGCTGGAGTCGATGACCCGACAGGGTGGTACTTTGGCCTCGGTGAGGGGGTCTCTGAAAGGGCATTACTTTCCGAACTCCCCCCGGACAAATACACCCTCCTGCTCAAGCATAGGCCGGTCGTCGATGGCGAGGCACTTGGTCTTTTCGACCTTCAACTCTCGGGACATACTCACAAGGGCCAGATCTTCCCATTCACATTCATCACTCGGATTTTTTTCCCCTTTGAGGCCGGTCTCGTCCGGCTTCGCGATAAGGCTTACCTATACACGAGTCGAGGCTCTGGAACATGGGGGCCGCCAATCCGTTTCATGTCACCCCCTGAGGTGACCGTTATCAAATTGGTTCACCGGGAGGGTTGACAGCCGGAGAGAAATCAGCTCTTAGAAACTCTTCCATCTCATTCCCCCCTCTGGTCCTCTCATATGCATCTCCCGATAGCAGGGACCGGCCGCTAATGGTATTTTTTTTTCAGCCGATCAATAGGGTAGTAGAAAACCGGTCTACGCTATCTGGTTACGATCTACGAGGGCAGAGAAATCAAGGAAAGGGAGGACCCAATGGACGACAAGGGCATGATCCTGGCCTTCACGTCGAGTAAAGGTGGGGTCGGGAAGACTCATCTTGCCATTGGCCTATCATCTGCGATAGCGAGAAGGGACGCACGAGTACTTCTCATTGATGCCGACCTCGGCAACGGAATGATTTCAGATAGAATAGGTTTCTACCCCACGTACAATCTGGCCCATTTTTTTTCCAAGGAGAGGCCCTTGGAGGATCTAGTTGAAGAAACCTCCTGTGGCTTTTTCCTGATCGGTGGGGAACGCGGCAGTTTCGCTCTGGCCAACCTTAACTATCTGCAGAAGATGAGATTTCTAAGACGTTTTCAGGAGGTCAGTCGGGGTTTCGATTTTGTAGTCCTCGATCTGGCCTCAGGCATTACTCGCCAGGTGGTCGATTTTGCACTCTTGGCTGAAAAGACGCTGATCGTAACATCGCCGCAGGACCTCATCAGCGGCTATGGATCGGTGCGAGCCTGCTTCGCTAGATTCATCCAATTAGAGCACCGGCTCTGCCAGAGAATAGATGGGTACAAGGCCAGGCGATTCTTCACACCCCTGATTCTGATGAACAACGCTACGGATCTCCACGAAGGGAAAGCGGCGTTTGAGGCTCTTGAAAGCGCTTCAGAGAACCGGCTTCATGATCCAAAAAGTCCTTTTAGAATCAAGATGGAGTACCTGGGGTCCGTCTTTCATGATCCAGGGTTATTCAGAAAATCTGAGATCAAACGGTGCCCGGTCTCTGTGACCTCGCCCTTTTCCAAAGTCGCATTCTGCGTCGATTCCATAGCCGCTGCCATCAGCCGCCCCGTTCCATCCAGTCGCTTCGATGCGGAGAAACGCTTCCGGTATACCTTACAGATACTTTTGGAACACCAGGAACGCCTCAGGAAAGGGTTTACCCAGAAAGTCAAGAGGATCTATCCTCCTCGGCTTCCTCTAGGCTGCAAAGGTCACTCAATCTCCCCCTGAGAGCGACCAGAGAGTCTTTAAACCAACCTTAGTTTTCCCCTCGAAGCCTGGTTCTGCCCGTGACCCCTTCTTGTTTTTCTGTGGAAAAAGAATCTGTGCAAGGGGCACTTGACCTCAGGGCGTGGATTGTGATGAACTGAGACGGAAAGCAATCTCAGGGCCACGAAACAGTCCTGTTTCGCGTGAAAAACATCAGGGCCATAGGTACCAATTAGGCAGATGGGGGACCGATCGTCTCGATCACGAATAGGGAGTATCATCCATCCCAAATGTTATGATCTATGCTGAAATTGCAGCGCCATGACAGAATGAAAAAAGAGGACAAGCAGATCACGGAGTTCCAGAAGCGGGTATATGCCGCGACGCGAAGAATTCCTCGTGGAAAGGTCACGACGTATAAGCACCTGTCCCGGGCCATTGGCTGCCGTTCAAGTCGTGCCGTGGGGCAGGCGTTGAAGGTTAATCCCTTTGCACCGGAAGTGCCCTGTCACCGGGTGATTCGCTCCAATTTGACGATCGGTGGATTTTCTGGAAAGGTGAAAGGTCCAGAGATCGACCGAAAAAAGGCACTCCTACTGGAGGAAGGGGTTCGCTTCGACCGTGACCGTCTTCTCGATCCAAAGACTGTTCACACCTTTGAAGATTCCTAAGAAAGCCCTCCCTATGCATCGCTCCGGTCATCTTGTCCTGTGATATCATACTGGCTAAAATCCCCCTCAAACTCGGTAGGAACAGTCCGCAAGATGTCGACCCAATAGATCACTCTTTCGGCCCCTTTCAGTAATTGCAGGAAAGGCCCCTGCGTCTTCAGTCGCCGCATGGTAATCGCCTTGGTCGGGCCTAACTTCCCACGGAGAATATCTACCCAGACCCCGTACGGGGCCGAAAGGGTAAACATCGTCGGCCGTTGCCCCTGCCAGACCTCAACGAATTCTCCATCCTTACACTCGAAGCCTACAATGACCGGATCTGAGACGCCCCGACTTGGCTCTGCTTCAAGTACCAACGTGTACGTTTCATTCTGCCCTTTCGCCAACTTACGGTATTTCTCATCCCCATTACTGCGCGCCATCACGGTCCGCATATATTCCATACTTCCCAGCCTCATCCCCTTCCTCCCTTCGTGAGTCTCCAATACCAGAAGAATTAGGTAAACACCTTCACCAAGACTTTTACCGCCCCTCCACCAGCCTCTTCGAGAATCTGAAACCCCTGCGCCACCACGTCGTCCAGTGCGATCTCGTGGGTAATAAGCTTTTCCACATTCACCCGCCCTTGGGCAAGATACTGCAGAGCAACCGGAAACTCCTCGTAGCCCAGGTAGCTCCCCTTTATGTCCAGTTCGTGCAGCACCACGGTAAGGAAGTCGGCTGCCAGTGGCTCAACGCCCAAGCCCAGCACCAGAATTTGCCCGCCTTTGCAGACGAGAGTCACGGCCTCCTCAAGGGCAGCAGCGGCCCCAGTGCACACATAGACGACAGATGGCCCCTCTCCCTCGGTTCGAGCCATGAGTTCCACAGCCAGGTTGTGCGTTGCGGGGTCAAAAACCGCAGAGGCTCCCAGCTGCAATGCGAGATCAGCACGACCTGGGTCCACTTCGGAGACATAGACCGCCCGTGCACCGGCAACTAAGGCGCATTGAATTGTAAGCAGACCGATGGGCCCGGCTCCCATTACCAGGGCTCGCTCCCCGGGCCTGAGGGCTGAACGCTGCACGCCATGCACGGCCACGGCCAATGGCTCGACCAGGGCCCCGTGCCGGGTCGAAATGCTCTCTGGCAACGCGTGAAGCGCCCGTTCTGGCAACACTGCATATTCTGCCATTCCACCGTTTAGCGTGATCCCTGGTGTCAGCAGGTTTTCGCACAGTGTTGCCTGTTCCCGGCGACAAAAACCGCATTGGCCACAAGGAATCACATTATTGACCGTCACTCGGTCTCCTGCGGCCCATCCCTCGACTCTCTCACCGATTGCGACGACCTCGCCCGCAAACTCGTGGCCGATAATCAGCCCCGGCTCATACATGCCAGTGTGGTACGCCTCAAGATCGGATCCGCAGATGCCACAGTAATGCACCTGCACGAGAACCTCATCAGGACCAACTTCTGGCACCGGAACTTTGACCACTTCTATCCGCCCTGCTCCGCGGAATACTGCCGCCTTCATCGTTTCCTCTCCCTGTGTCACTCCCGCTCGCAGCCCTCCATCCACAGCCCGTCCAGGACTTCGAGGTCGGGCGGAAAACCGTGAATCTCTTGATCTACAAGGATATCCAGCACCGCCGGAAGATTGGAGTCCACCGCTCTCTGGAGTGCTGGCTTGATCTCGGCCGGTTCTGTAACTCGCTCACCGTAGCAGCCCAAAGCCTGTGCAAATCTGTCGTAACGGGTATCGTCACAAAAATCTACACCGATATAACGGCCACCGTGGACCAGTTTCTGGGCCGATCGGATCATCCCCCAGCCACAGTCATTGGCAATAATAATCACCACAGGGGCACCGGCCCGCCGGGCCGTCTCCAGTTCAATGGCATTGAAACCAAAGGAACCATCCCCGGTGATGCAGTAAACAGGCACCTCCGGGCGTGCAAGTTTTGCACCGATTGCGTAAGGGACGCCGCTTCCCAGATGACCAGAGTCCGCCGCCCAGAGGAAGGTCCGTGGCTCGTAGATCCGATTGAGGTAGAAAGCCCACAGAGCGGTCGTACCGCCATCGGAGCACACAATTGCCTCACGGGGGAAGAACTCCCTTATTTCACGGACGAGACGGAGCGGGTGGATCGGCGTGCTGTTCGACCTGGCACCCTCTTCCCATTGCCTGAGCCAAACTGCCTGCGCCTCGCGGGCGTCTGCAAACCGGGGTGTCTCAGATTTCGAACCCGTTCGCTTTTTTACTGCCTCGAGCAGAGCCGAGAGCGTTGCTTTTGCGTCACCGACAAGGGCCAGATCTACCTGCCTGTTGAGCCCTATGGACTCCGGAGCGATGTCGATTTGAATCCACTTTTGTTGGTCGGGCGGTCCCCATCCAGGCGGCTTGCCCCAAAACTCCATGTCGCCCATCCGACCGCCGACCAGAAGCACAACGTCGGCCGTTGCCTGTGCACCGAGGGCTCCAAAAGCCGCAGGGATCAGGCACAGGGGGTGGTCTTCTGGAATCACGCCACGGGCTCCCTGACTGGTTGTAACCGCTGCTGACAGATACTCCGCCAGGGTAAGCAGTTCCGCCCAGGCGCCCGCCCGCAACACCCCGCTCCCAGCGTGGAGAAGAGGCCATTCTGCCGCCACCAGCATATCGGCTGCATGCTCAATTACCGCCCCATCGGCGACAGCTGGAATTGTCGCCCGGTATTGCTCAGGTGGCAGAATGGGAAACTGCTCGGTATCGACCCGATCACAGAGGACGTTCGATGGCAGATCGAGATAAACCGGGCCTGGCCGACCAGAAGCGGCAACCCGAAAGGCCCACTGAGTGAGTTGTGGCATACGTCGCACATCGGCGACCAGAGCCCGCCATTTCGTAATCGGCGTGAGTAATGCCAGCTGGTCTAGCGCCTGCATGGAGCCGTGCTCAGGGTAGATACGCCATGTCTGGTTCTGCGCCCCCAGTACGACAACAGGGATCGAATCGGCCCAGGCGGTATAGACACCCGGTACCAGGTCAGCCACGCCCGGACCCACCGTTGCTAGGCAGACCCCCGGTTCGCCGCTCACCCTCGCCCAGGCGTCAGCCATATGGGCAGCAGCTTGCTCGTGGCGCGTGGTAATGAATTCCACCCCCCCATCCTGGCCGAGCCGATAGATCGCGTCAGTGACTGGACCGCACTGGTCGCCAGGAATGCCGAAGACGGTTTTCACCCCCTCGGCCATGAGACAACGGACAAGAGCTTCTGCACCTGTCATTTCCGTCATTTTGTCCCTCCTTCTCTCGCTAAGGCGAACCTCTGAAATGGGTTGCCAAAGAAAAGCTAGAGCCCGTCCCCGGGCAGCCCCGTCGAGGTGGGCTGTCCTCGCGGCGTAGGCCTCTCACCGTTTTTTCTTCAGGACGCCGTGAGGCTATTTTATCAAACAATTGTTTGGTGTCAAAAAAACCTCACAACCCGTTGAGAGAAGCATCTGGAGTGCCTTTCAATACCACACAGGAGACAGGCAATCCCAACTCTTCTAACAAGACAGGATAGTGGTTCGGTCCCGGTAATGGGAATCGAGGCTTCTCATTGATACCCGGTACCTTTTCATTTTATAATGGTCTCAAACCGGGTCCTTATCATCAAAACTGAGAGGAGGAATCACCATGCAACTCAAGGGAAGTCAGACTGAAAAGAATCTCCTGGCTGCTTTCGCAGGCGAATCGCAAGCACGGAATCGTTACACCTATTTTGCCAGTGCTGCTCGGAAAGAAGGCTATGAGCAAATCGCGGCGTTTTTCTCCGAAACCGCGGACAACGAGAAAGAACATGCCAAACTCTTCTTCAAATTGCTGGAAGGGGGAGAAGCAGAAATCACCGCGGGGTACCCGGCCGGGAAAATTGAGAACACAGCCGTCAATTTGAAAGCAGCCGCCGCTGGAGAGAATTTTGAGTGGACAACCCTCTACCGGAATTTTGCTGAGGTGGCCAAAGAGGAAGGGCTCACGGAAGCTAGCCGGACCTTTAGTGCGGTCGCAAAGGTTGAGAAATTCCATGAAGCCCGATACTTAAGTCTCCTCGAGCGTGTGGAACAGGGAGAGGTCTTTAAAAGGGCTGCGTCTACAAAGTGGCATTGCCGGAATTGCGGCTACGTCTTTGAGGGCACGGATGTTCCGGCAGCCTGTCCGGTCTGCAACCACCCTCGGGCCTATTTCGAAGTCTTGGCGGAGAATTACTGATTGACCCGTCGTGCTGGAGGGGGAACCGTCCCGAAACGATATCCCCCTTCGAAAAACTGCCTATTATCTCCCCATCTCTGTTAACGCACGTTTCACCGTAGAAACCCACAGACCAGTATACCCTGGCGATACTGGTGGGTCTCATGTTAGAGAAGTCTAGAAGAATACTGGACCCAAGGAGAGAGACTCGTGGAATGGAAGGATTTGCTTATCGACGGATATGGACGGATACTGAGCGTCCTCGAAAGTGCACTGGACGGCATGAACTCAGATGATCTCGACGAGCGGCCCCACCCGGACTGCAACACAATGGGCTGGTTAACCTGGCACCTCACACGCGTTCAAGATGATCACATTGCAGATTTGATGGGAGAAGAGCAGCTCTGGACCAAAGACAAGTGGCACGCACAGTTCAACCGGCCCTCCGATCCCAAAGATATTGGGTTTGGTCACTCATCAGAGCAGGCGGGAGCCTTCAAATCTCCCGGCGCTGGAACGCTCTTGGCTTACCATCGAGCCGTCCTTGAGAGATCGAAGCGCTACATCGAAGGCCTCTCAGAGAATGATCTCGACAGGGAGTTAAACGAGCCCTGGTTCCAGCCCTTACCGACGGTGGGAGTGCGTCTGGTGAGTGTGATAATCGACTGCCTGCAACATGCCGGGCAAGTGGCCTACGTGAGGGGGCTACTGAAAGGCAAAGGGTGGTTGGGCTACTAATCTATGTCAAACCGAAGGTCATCATATAATTATAGAGGCCGACATCCAGAGTTCGTTTCTTTCGAAAACCGTGGGGCAGCACCAGGCTTTCAGTCTCATCCGGCGTCAGCCTGACACTGATCGGTGGCCCCGGAGGACCGTCAATTTTCTTGAACTCGATTACCGCCAGGGAGCCCTGTGACTTCAGCACCCGCCCAACCTCTTTGAGCGTCCCGTCAACATCTCCCGTCTGCACGAGATCATGGAGTACAGTGGACATCAAGCAGACATCGACTCGACCGGTTTCTAGAGGTATTTTCTTGCCAACATCGCAAACGAGGGCTTCGATATTCTCTATACCCTGAGCAGCAGCCTTTTCTTGCAACGTCGCAATACCTTCTTCCCACAAATCAACAGCGTAAATTAGTCCTGACTTCCTTACAGCTTTTGAGGCGGCCAGCGTGTAATCGCCCCTCCCACAGGCCACGTCGAGGAACGTAGACCCCCTCTGGAGCCCGAGTTCACCAAAAACCGCCTGTGAGTCGATAAGGTCGAAGCTACTTTTGCCGGCACCCAGCGGCTTATCCTTTTCTGCCTTTGCCATTCTCTGGACCTCACGGTCAATGAGTTCTTCTGAGCATACCGTCTCCCACCTAACTAGGCAAGTCCCAGCCTGGACAGGCATCGATTGTCGTCAAATTGCCGTAGACTGAGATCGTGGCGCCTGTTCATATCGTTATGGCCGAAGTTGTGGAATCCACATGGGCACGTTGGCACGGTAGATATCGTAGACCTCACCGAGTTCTTCTCGCAGGTTCCCTTCTTCCAGGAATGTGCCAACAACAAGATACGCGCTGCCAAACAGGGCAAATTCAAAACGCCCAACGGTCATTACAGGCCCGACCCACAAAGCCATGAAAAGAAACAGATACATGGGATGGTGGCAGTGAGCGTACGGTCCTTTTGCCGAAAACCTGGGGGCCTTAGGAGATCGATTCTTCATCTTCCGGAGGATGTGTCGAATCCCAATGAATTCCAAATAGTCTATGAAAAAGGTCGAGTAAATTATTCCCCCAATGAGACCGAGGTACAGGACCGATAGAATCCAGTAAAGAATGCCTTGTGTGTGCCACACCATCCCCCCGACGGGTCGCCAGAGATGGAGTACGAGACTCAGGGTAACACCGGCTATGACAACGTAAACGATACGAACCAGATCATCTCCGACGAGTTTTGCGACATATTTCTTCACCCTATTCCGGGCCATGAGGCTATGAATAACCCCAAATGAGACAAATAAGACCCCATTGAACACGGCATTGGAGATTCCTCCGCGCCCCTCTTCTTGAAAATGGAGAGAGTAAAACATCCAGAACAGGGGCACATCGGAAAAAATTCGGGTCAAGATAAGGAGCCCGTAAAAAAGCAGCCATTTCATCTTCCATACTCCTCGAGAGATTAGTCTCCACCATGTCGCCTATTGAATTCCGATCACGGTGAAGTCCCCGACGTAATCCGGTCCACCAATTCCGTCATAAAGGGTCCTCGCCCATACCGTCGATATTGAAGTCACCAATCACAATGAGAAGGGGGTGCCCTTCGGGCGATGTGATTCACCGATCTGCTTCACATAAGAAGCCATCAGCATTGATTTCTCACGTTGCCACGAAATGGATTGGCTGGACGGAAATCTGGAAGAAACGCTTCTTCTGCCGTCGTGATTTCTTTAGGGTATTGGACGTAAACATTTCGAAAGCCTAGGTCATAACTGTGGTCTAAGACCCTGTGAAACTCATCCCGCCTCACCCGACAATTCAAAGGAGAACCCGCTTGGAATTGACGAACAGGCGTATACTGGCTCAACAAGCTGAGAGGCAAATCCCTCCCAAACTCGACAAAAAGCATGGTCAGAACCTGCAACGAATTGTGGATCTGGCCGGGAAGGATGAGGTGTCGCACGAGTACCCCTCCCCGAGCTGGTGTGACCCTATTTTCCGTTTCTTCCCCACCGGCCTTCCCATTCCCATGTGTCGCAAAGGTGTCCAAGAAACCTTTCTGTCGAATCATTTCACTCAGTGCACCGAGAGCCACGGCCGCATAGTCTGAGGATCCGGAGAGGCGGTCTGCCAGGGTCGCATCGGCGTACTTGAAATCGGCCAGGTAGATGTCAGCAACTGTCTCGATTTGCCTTAGCGAGTCGATCCGTTGATAACCGGATACATTATGGACAATGGGGACATGCACACCACGCTCCCTTAGAAGTCTGACCACCGCAACCATGTGGGGGAAGAAATGGTCAGGGGTTACGAAATTTACATTGTGAATCCCCTTGTTCTTGTACAACCTTTCCAGACGGTCCACCACGTCGTCGGGCGTCCATTCTCGGCCCACACCCTCACGGGAGATCTGATGATTCTGACACAATATGCACCTGAGGGAACACCCGCTAATAAAGACGGTTCCTGAGCCGTTTAGGTTACTAATTGGCGGTTCTTCACCCAGGTGGGCCTCAATGGTAGCGATTCGAAGCCGCACTCCCTCCCTGCATACGCCGAGCTGACCGGCTATCCTATCCACTTTGCAACGCCGTGGACAGAGCTCACAGCTCTCGTATTGAGAGAGAAGCGTCTTATCTAGGAGATCCAAAACCGTCACAGGAAAAGACTCCTTCAGGTAGTATTGGCTTCACGAAATACACAGGCAGTTCCGGTGAGCTCTATCATCACAGGGCAAAACAAAACCCAGATCAGTGGGTCCAAAGGGGCCTCTCAATCAACTATTGTAACAAACACAGGTGTCCTGTCAAAGCCGCACCCGTGCATATCAATTTCACAATCTCCTTGCTAAGGCACTATCGATTTGATGTAATACCCCGTAACCCCTAAACACAACTTCACCAACGAGATTGGCACACTTCTTGAGACTTCGACTGATTGGCAGATCTATCTATTGGGAGACGCTGACATGGATTCGAAAAGGTTCTTTCGAACGCTCGATGATATTCCTGACATTCCGACCTTGCCCGCACTGGCACTTCGGGTGATGAAAATGCTTCGGTAGGAGAATGTGTCGATCTCGGCATTAAGTAAGGTCATCGAGAATGATCAGGCTATCGTCACCAAGATCCTTCAGTTGGTCAACTCATCCTTTTATCCGTTTCGATCGAAGATAGAATCAATCCCCCGTGCTGTCGTCGTCCTTGGGTTGAACACCATACGCAATGCTGTCCTCTCCGTTTCACTTATGGAGGCATTCAGAAGTAAAGACGATCTTGAACAGTTTGATATAGAGGAATTCTGGCATCATTCGATTGCGATCGCCGCCACCAGCAAACACCTCGCTGAGAAGACCCGTCTTGAAATTCCCGACGATTGCTTTGTCGCAGGCCTTCTCCACGATATTGGCAAGGTAATTCTCGCACAATACTTTAAAGGGCAGTTCACCCGGATCTTGGAGCTAATCCGGACTGAACATGTGACCTTCTATGAGGCGGAACAGAGGCTACTGCCGGTCAATCATGCTGAAATCGGAGGCTATCTCGCTGGAAAATGGGACCTACCGGACAGCCTCGTCCATGCGATCAAATACCATCACTGGACAAGCGACTCCGCCGCTAATCTCAATCTATCGATGATCGTCCGCATGGCGAAGCTCATGGCCAACCAGTGCACGGCTGAATCAGATTTCGAGCTCGATTATTCACACATCGACCCCTCGGCTTTAGACATCGTAAAAAATTCGTTAGAGACCGCCTCTGATTGGCTTCCAGAGGTGAACGAAGAGATCGAGTCGATTCGTGAGTTTCTCCTTGAAGGCAAGGCCGCGAAAATCTCTTGAAGGCCAATCCCTCTGATGGCCTACCCGCGCGATGAGCTCAACGGTCTTACCCAAATCATCTCGATTCTAATCCCCTTGTCAGTGATTTGAAAATCCTCAGGCAACCTCGCAGTCCCCCACTGGACCATCAGCTTGGTGGTGCCGTATTCGAAGCGGATCCAGATGCCGCCCCTGATTTCCCTCGAAGGCATGAACTGGCAATTGAACCCCGCCTCTTGAATTCCCGCAGCAAACTGTGATTCGGTTTAGATGAGACACCCCGAAATCTGAGCAGATAATGAAAGGAAGGGCAATCAGTGGCACAATCCTTCGCAATTCCCAATGTTGACAAGAAAAGCTTGCGCCGAGCAATTCGCAAGGAATATGCCGAAGTCGCCGGAAACCCAAAAAGGGGCTTTCATTTTCACACTGGACGGCCTCTTGCCAAAATACTGGGATATCCGGATGTCTGGATTGATGAACTTCCGGTGAGCGCCGTCGAATCCTTCGCAGGCACGGGAAATCCCTTCACTTTGGGCGAAATCAAAGCTGGGGACCACGTCGTCGATATTGGCTCTGGCTCTGGCCTCGATAGCCTCATTGCAGCACGCCTCGTTGGCCCGGAAGGCCGCGTTATCGGTGTGGACATGACGCCTGAAATGTTAGAGAAAGCTCGGCATGCTGCCGCCAAAGCCCGGCTTCGACAAGTTGAGTTCAAAAAAGGCCAGGCCGAATCCCTACCCGTGCCTGACGGATGGGCCGACGTTGCCATCTCCAACGGAGTTGTGAACCTCTGCCCAGACAAAATCACCGTCTTCAGGGAGATGTACCGAGTCCTTAAATCGAACGGCCGCTTGCAGATCAGCGACATTCTCGTCGAAAAGGCTGTCCCGGATACGGACAAAAGCAACATCGACTTGTGGACCGGGTGAATCGCTGGCGCTCTGCTGGAAACGGAGCTTGAAGCGGCAGCCGCTACGGCCGGCTTTCAACAGTTCGAGATTACCTGGCGAGGGGACGTATTTAGCGGCGCACCGCAGCAATCCAGCGCTGCGGCCTTCGGTGCCTTGGGCATCAACTTCCGCGCTCGGAAGCCAGCCTAACCCTAGAGCCTTGCATAGGGCCCCTCTGATCCGTGCTCACTCAAGGGAAACCATGCCTCCAGAAATCTTCTGGAACAGAATCGCCCTCATCTACTTCTATGATGACCGGGTAATTATGGTCTCAATCTCTCCCTGTCTCCAGTTACTCTGCCAGTGAATCTAGCCTGCAGGTATGCCATATAAATGTGACATCCGAGAATTAGGAGGGACATAGCGAGGATAATCGCGCCGGTGATTCTTCGACTTTTTCCAGCGCCTTTATGAATCCCAATTGCGGCAAGAATGATGCACATACCATAAATTGGAACTAAGCCACTCGACGTACTCGTGAGAAAAAAACTCGATATAAGGATAAGTGCAGATACGACTAAGAATATCCTCGATAAGTTCATATTCATGATGTATTAGCCTATTGCTCAGTCATCAGCCGTGACCTTTACGACGTGGGCTACATGGCGTCGGTGGACGATCCGTCTGGCTTGTTCGCCCGCATCCACAGGCCAATGGTCAACGCGGCACCCTTCATAAGTCCTGAAGCGATGAGTAGTATGGGTACGAGGAGGACAAAAGCTGCGCATAGCACAAGGTAAACCGCCCCAAACAGGCGCTGCGACAGCCCAAAGTCAGCAGTTCCCAGCAAGAACGACGTGAATGCCCTGAACCCAAGCAGGTGTGCTACGCCGAACGCGAGGAACCACAAGACAGCCCTTACGAGTAATCCACGGATGGCACGTCCTAGACGGCGATCCGACCAAACGGTTTCCTGGTTTGTGGTCTTGGGAGATGAAACGTCTTTGCCGTCGATTATTGCTTCATTCTTGCCCGTACGAGGTCCCACAATGGTCCCTCCGTCATAGCGTAAAGAAGCACGGCGTCCCCCACCTGATTGCTGGATTGGTAGCGAAGTTTGCCTTGATTCCTGGCGGGGAAGCCGGCAAACTCAAGAGAGGTAAACAGGGCCCTTAAGTACTCAACATCATCGGAAGCTGCCGCTGCCATGATGGCCAATCCGCTTGCGCTCGCGCTCGCCCCCAGGACAGGAATCACAGGGCCAGAGTCCACATCCATAGGGGCTTCAACCCCAACGGGCCACTCACGGGAATAGCCAAATCCCAGAAATGAACGGCCAAGTTCCCTCCGTGCACTCCAGTACTGGTCCTTAGCAAATCCCTGATCGACGATCTGCAACATGTGACTCGCCATCCAGATGGTTGAGCCCTCCGGACCGAACCCAGACGGAGACGGAGTTCCGTCCGCGGCGTAGGCGGAAATCAACAGCCCAGTCTTCGAGTCGACCAGCCTCTCCTTCGCCGTGTTTACCCAGGACCGAAAAAAAATCTGAGTGATCACTCCCATCCAAGTAGTCAGCCATTCGGACGGCTGCGAGAGCCACTGTGTTGCAGAAAACCCAGGACTCATCTGGATAGCTCTCCGCAGAAAGTACGGGGTTCTTGGCCATCCGAGAAACCATGACGTCCACCCGCTCCGTTAGCAACGGCCTATATGAATGCTTCTCCTCTAGTATCCTCCTCGCTGCCAGCATAAGAACGATCTCGCCGTCCACGAACAGGCTTCGGGGCGGCTGTTGGATCCCCCCTCACCGTGGCCATAGCTCATCAGAAAGTGCTCGAAACCACGCTCCCGTTCCACCTCCACGGTGGTCTCGATGATGGCATCAACAATGTCCCGAGCTTCGGCCAGGTATTCTTTGTCCCGGAGGGCCATGTTGACTAAGGCCAACACGAAGTAAGTCCGACTCATAAAATCCCACTCCGGATTCCTCTGCCTCATCTTATCCAGTTCACGCCTCGGAAGATCGGCATCTGACCACACAGCCAAATGTGTCGCCGCCAGCATTTGGGCGATCGTGGATACCCCGTGTGGGTCCCGATAGCTATCTAAATTCTTCTTGAATAGCACGTGTACGAAAGGTGTCCAAATGCAGCCTGCAACTACGAATGCGGCAAATGCTGCCAGGGCCCCTCGGTTCGACATCGAAAAACGCATCTTCATCCGTCTTCAGATACCCAACGACTTTTAGAAAGAACTCCGGAAAACCCACAAACGCAGAAATCGTCGTTCACGGTGAGGCTCAAAGGTCCGGCAAAGAGCATGTAATCAGAGAGTAGGTAGCAACGGGTATGCCAGGTGCTCGCGACAAGTGCTTGGTCCAAGATGATTATTCCGCCCCGGCGCCGATTATGCAATCCTACCGCCGGAAATCGTTCATTCGCGATAGGCACCATCTTGTTGAGTTTGACACTCTTTGTACTTTTGTTCTGGACATCTCGTGGATACCTGCTAGAATTTGACTGGCCCACAGGGCTAAAACATGGCCGGTAAAGATCCAAAATTCTGATAGGGGAGGATGGAGAAGATGAACATTCGACTCAGGGTCACCGGATTCGTGACTATAGCACTCATTGTTCTGGCTGTTATTGCTCTTGTGCCCATAAGTGCCGAGGCCCAACAGAAACAGCCATCTCAAGAAGAGATCATGCAAATGATGGGACCGATGATGCGCGGAATGATCGAGGGAATGATGGAAGCTATGCTGTCCATAATGGTTAAACCCGAGACTGGAGAACAACTCGCCACATTCACTCGAAACTATTATGAGGCCTTGATAGCCAAAGGGTTCTCTAAAGACGAGGCTCTTAAGATTGTGACATCCGTCGGCATGCCATCCCTACCAGCCATGAAATAGATGTTTTCCGGGAGCCTGGGATTATCTTCCAGGCGATGCGGAGTGACGGATCTCACCACGTGGCCGTCTGACGTGCCACAGGATTCGGATGGCTAGTTTGAGATGAGATAAGGCGGCCGGTAGAATTGTGGAGTGTGTATATTTGAAGCGTCAATCAACAGGCCAGTGGACTCTGTCAACCGAGGAATTCATTCAGGATTCGAAACCAGGCGCATCAACTGAAGGCTGAGTAAACCTATGTCTCAAATCTACTCACAATCATCCTGAACGACCTTATCCCATATCTTTGGGAATCGGCGGAAGGCTTCCATATCCAGCCCTGGAACGGACAGATTGTCAAAGAGTATCCCAGGATCTTTGGGGTAAGTCCATAAGACTGTTCTTGACTATACATTCCCCCCGGAAGTTCTTTTTCTGTATGACAAAGGCTGCAATCGAAAAGGTTTCAATGCCTCTTACATTGAAAAGCATGTTCTCAATATGGCGGTCAAGGGGAACTTGGGGGCTGAGGATCCTTTTTGCCGTTTGTGAGGGAGTCCGATTCAATGGCTCTGGCTTGCGCGTTATCCCCTGCCCCTTCACGTTCAAAGATCGAGTAAACTGTTGGGACAAACACCAAGGTTATGAGGGTCGAACTAAGGAGCCCTCCGATGACTGCCCGAGCCATGGGAGCCTGCGCTTCGCCTCCTTCAGCAAGGCCGAGGGCCAGTGGAATCAGGCCAAAAATAGTCGTCATGGCTGTCATCAGGATCGGACGAAGACGCCGCCGGCCGGCTTCTTCAATAGCTTCCCTCATGGGCATCCCATCTCGCCGCCGAAGGAGATTCGTGTGATCTACCAGCAAAATGGCATTGTTAACAACGATCCCGCCGAGCATGATGCAGCCGATGAATGACTGAACGTTGAATGTCGTACCGGTGAGAAAGAGCATCACAATGACGCCGATGGCAGCCAGTGGCACTGAGAACATCACCACAAAAGGATCACGGAGAGACTCGTACAGGCAGGCCATCACCATGTAGACCAACACCAAGGCCAATACCAAGCTCATCAACAACTCCCTGAACGCCTTCTGTTGTTCCTCATAGTCACCGCCAAAAACGATGCTGAGATCCCGCGGCACAGGAATCGACCGAAGCCCTCGGCGGATATCGGCCAGGATGGATCCCATATCGCGTCCACTGATGTTGGCTGAGACCGCGACGATGCGCTCCTGATCCTTACGTTCAATACGGACAGGGCCGATACGGGGTCGAACGTCTACCACATTCCGTAAAACCACCGGCTCCCTGTTCGCATTGGTTAATGTCAGATCGAGAATTTCTCTCAGATCGAGATGTTCTGCGTCTCTGAGCTTAACGAGTATCCTATATTCTTCTCCGGCCTCTCGATAGTTACTAACATGTGTTCCTGAAAGAATCGTCTGAAGCATATCGGCAATCTGCGAAACCGTCAGTTTCATATCTGCCGCCTTCTGCCGATCGACAATGATCACTTCTTCAGGGCTTCCCGATTCACGGCTCACTCGGGCATCGGTGATGCCATCGACGTTTTCAATCACCCTCTTGACCTTTTCGGCCAACACATTGGCCATATCTAAATCATATCCCCGTATTTCAACTTGTACCTTATCCAAACCTCTTGTTCCCAGGCGTAAGAGAAAGAGTCCCTGTCCTGCCCGGGTTCGAATGATTACTCCTGGCAGATTTGAGAGCTTCCTCCGAAGAACCGTAGCAATCTCCTCACTAGATCGCACACGCTCAGCCTGTGGTTTAAGGGCGATCCGCATCTCCCCGGTATGAGAACCGGTAATCCGCCAGCTTGGTCCTCCAACATAGGTCACCATGTTCTTTATTTCGGGAACCGCATTTCTCACGATGGATTCAATGGTCTGGAACTTCCCGTCCATCATCTCCAACCGTGTCCCAACCTCCATTTCAGCATTTACCCGCACCTCTCCCTCGTCTGTATCTGGCATGAACTCGACACCCACAAGCGGGATAAGGACAAGGCTCCCGATCAGGATCAGAACCCCAGTGGCGACTACGACAAAACGGTGCCCGAGGGCCACGTGAAGTACCTGTTTGTAACCGTTCTCGAATTTCGTGAAAATTCGACTGCTGATGAAGAATACTTTCTGACCCCATCTCCCTTCTCTTCTGGCGTCAAGGACCTTCGGATGAAGGATTCTGGCTGCAAGCATCGGGACCAGTGTTATAGCTACCCCAAGGGAGCACAAAAGCGAGAAACCGACCACGAATGAGAGTTGTTTAAACATCACACCGGACATGCCACGAACGAAGACCAGTGGAAAAAAAACCGCCAGGGTCGTCAAGGTGCTGGCGATAATCGCCGAGGTAACCTCCTCACTGCCACTCACTGCTGCTTGTTCAGGTCCAGCGCCCGACTCGCGTAAGCGAAAAATATTCTCAAGAACAACAATAGCGTTGTCGACAAGCATGCCGATGCCCAAAGCGAGACCCCCGATCGTCATGATATTCAGGGTAAAACCACCGAAATATATCAGGGCGAATGTCGCGATGACGGAGATCGGTATGGCGGTGGAAATGATGGCCGTGCTGCGCACGTTACGCAAGAACAGGAGCAGTACCAGAACTGCCAAAAAACCTCCATAAAATGCAGAATAACCAAGATTGGTGATAGAGCGCTGGATGTAGTCAGACGTATCAATAATCGGTGTTAGGTAGATTTGTGGAATGTCCCTATTTATGCTATTGATCTCCTGGAGAACTTTTTTCCCAATCTCGACTGTATTGGTACCCGACTGCTTGTTGACAGAAAGTCGTATCCCGGGTTCTCCGTTGACTCGGACGATCCGCGTGACTTTTTGCCACGAGTCCTCCACACTAGCGATATCCATCAGCTGAATAGGAACCCCCTCTCGGACAGCCACGACCGTGTTTTCTATCTCTTTCAGGCTGGTGTATGCACCAGGTGTGCGAATCATCACCTCAAAATTTCCTCGTTCGATTGTTCCCGCCGGCACGTTGACATTCTCCTCCCTGATGCGCTGGAGAATCTCATTAAGGGGCAAGCCCAAGGCATTGATTTTGTTCGGATAGAGGTTGACATGGATCTCTCGATCCAGTCCTCCCCGCACATCGACGGCGGCCACGCCGGGAATGCGTTCGAGGCGGTACTGAACCTGATCGTCGATGATCCGACGCATCTGTATGGGATCCAAATTGCTTGCTGCACCGAGAATAAGGATGGGAAAGCTTGCCAGGTCGAACTTGCGGAGCCTTGGCCGCTCCGCGTCATCTGGGAGAAGCGGAATGACGCGGTCCAAACGGTCCCTGATGTCGTTGGCGGCCGCATCAAGGTCTGTATCCGGTGCAAAGCTCACCCGAACACTGCTGAGCCCCTCCGTTGAAATCGAGGAGACCTCTTCCACACCCGGAACCGCGCTCATTCCCTCTTCGATGGGACGGGTTATCAACTCCTCTATTTCTTCTGGGCTCGCATTCTCATAGCCTGTTGTAATGCTCAGCGTTGGATAGGTGATATCCGGCATCAGATCGATCGGAAGCCGGATCAGAGCCACCACACCGAGAATGACCACGATCAATGTCACCATGACCGCGAAGATAGGGCGATGGACCGCAAATTGCGAGAGTCTCATAGCGTTCCTTGTGACTCAGCTTTTTCGCCGCTTGTTAATGGGCTCAAAATTGACATGCCGCGAAGCTGGATTCCCGGATTCCCTCTTCGGCAAGATAATCACCGAGCCGTCCTCGAGAAGATGATGACCCAGGGTCACAACAAGTCCAGATAATGAAGGTTCAACAACTTCCGCCAACTCGCGGTCAGTAATCCCCAAAGTTACCGGTACGAACCGTGCTCTCATGTTTTCCGTATCTGCTAAGAAAACCCCCTGTTGACCGTTGCGCTTGACAAGCGCATTCAATGGGACGACTGTCGCATTCTTGTGTTCGGCAAATTCAATTTGGACGCGGACGAACATGCCGGGCTTCAGGATTCCCTCTGGATTTGGGATCTCAATCTCCACCCTCGCCTGGCGGGAGGTTTCCTTCAGGAGGGGCGCCACACGAAGAATTCTGCCAGGAAAGGCTTTGCCGGGAAATCCATCGGTAGTCACAATCGCCTCCTGCCCGATCCGCACCTTGGAATAGTCCCGCTCAATGACGTAGATCAATCCTATCAAAGAATGGATGTCGAGTACGGAGACGATTGGATCATTCGCTTTCAACATCGCCCCCTCGTCCACAAAACGTTCCCCGATGATCCTATGTTCCTTCCCGTTTTCCCAGGACGCCCGGATTTCCGTGTATGACAGCCGAACAACCGCTACCCTCAGGGCGGCTTGCTTCTGTGCAACCTGGGCCTGGGCGACCCTTTTTTTTGCTTCCTCTGCCTCATATTGGGCTCTGGCACTATCAAGTTCAGACTCGGATATAATCTTCTTCTGACGAAGTGCCTCGGCTCTATTTAACTCGCGCCGAGCGACACCCAAGTTGCTGCGCCTTTCTATCACGTTCGCCTTTGCCACCTCAAGTTCTGCCCGGGCCTCCTCAATCTGCTGTTCGTACTCCTCGTCATCGAGGACCGCGATCAATTGGCCTCGTTTTACGCTGTCTCCGATATCAACCAAAAGCTTCTCAAGGCGTCCGCCAACCTTCGGCGCAACGACAAAATAGGACTTGGGTCGAAGAGAGCCCGTAAAAAGTTCCGTATCACGGATTGTAGCCTTCTCAACACGGACAACCTCAACGGGCACAGAAATGGCGTGACCTCGACGCACGGACTCCCTCTGCGGCATGGAAGCCCTTCTGTATACTTGCCAGCCCAAAAAGCTGACAACGGCCAGAAAAACGAGTATTGCGAGCGCTTTTTTCACTCTCTATTTACTCACTACAACGCAAGGGGGGGGTTGAAAATCCAAGATAAATCATTAGCTCCGTCGGTTTCCAATAGGTAGCCCCACGGTATTGCCATTAGACCGAAAGCACTGTTCTCGATAAAGCTTTCCATGGAGACTGAGCTAAGATCTGAGCCCCTTTGGCGTCATGGACCTCTGTGTCAGGGACCCAAGGAAGAAGACTATTTGTGACACGTTTTTCATTTTTATGCTTACTCATTATTACCTGACAGAATCCAAAGGTCAATCGAACTCCCCCGGAAAGGAAAATAACTCGACTCCCTCAATTCGCTCTACTGAATACATTTCTGCCGCGGGAAAAGGGATGATTGCCGTGGACGGTTTGATGTAATACCAAAAAACGAACCCATAAATGGGGAGAAAGGTATTCTGTTTAATGGCAATTCGCCGTTTTGGACGTGTTAAGAATCTCCAATGGAGCTAGTATTCAATCGACAGTTGGTCTAATCGCTTTCTTTCACCCATGCCTTACGGAGGCCATCAAACAGGCGCTCTAATACCGCTTGATCTTCATAGGGGAGCCTCTGTCTCATAGCCTCCAAGGACGTCTGGGGACTGAGTCTCTCGATTTCTGCCGCCTCAGCCCGAGCCTCTTCCCCCCTTCCTATCTGACTATAACTGGCTGCCAAGTAGACATGGGCAGGCATAAAATCCGAGTTCCGGTCGAGGACTCTCTTGAGTGTCTCAATCGCATCTTCATAACGTCCAATTAAGAAGTAGGAATGGCCTAATTCCCATAAGTAATATGCCGGATACATGGGGTTTAGGCGCATCGCTTTCTTTACCAACCCAGTTGCTTCTTCAGGCCTTCCAGTCCAG